>Ga0302324_100001283_pt1 | contig 61506 bp, 57 predicted proteins | sample Palsa_T0_1_FD_201949 | JGI IMG/M metagenome (GOLD analysis project Ga0302324, IMG submission 201949) | Peat permafrost microbial communities from Stordalen Mire near Abisko, Sweden - Palsa_T0_1 | ecosystem: Environmental > Terrestrial > Soil > Palsa > Peat permafrost | place: Sweden: Abisko...
CATTCTGGTCCACCAATATCCCCACCGCCTCATTGTCGTGCAGCGCCTTCAGGATGCCGCGGGCGTACTCTTTCTTGCCGATCAGCCGATTGCCGGACAGCGTGCGCCGCCGCTCCACCAGCGCGTCGATCTTGGGATTGTCGAGGGGGCGGATCACCACGTACATGGGTGCGGCCATCCAGGCATGCGCGAACGCGCTCAGCTCCCAATTGCCCATGTGCGCGGTCGCAAACAGGACGCCGCGGCCGCGTTTGCGGGCCTCTTCGAAATGCTCGAAGCCTTCGTAGCGGATCCAGTCGCCGATGTCGCCCCGATGCATCCGCGGAAATCGCGCGAAGCTTACAAGTAAGCGGGCAATCGAGCGAAATACGCCGTCGGCGATGCGCTGATGTGCGCCGCGGTCGAGATCCGGCAGGGCCATCGCCAGGTTACGCAGGGCCACCCGGCGCAGGCGCGGCAGGGCCATGTCCAGCAGCCCCGCGTATCCGCGCGCCAGCCAGTTCGCCACCCGCAGCGGCGTCCATGCCAGCGAATCGGCCACCGCCAGCGCCATCCAGTATTCGAGCGTGTCGCGCAGAGCCGACCGGCGTCGCATGAACCGCCATTGTAGCGAGAGCGCACGGCCGTTAGAATCGGACACTCATGTCTCAAATGGCAAATTTATTAGCTGGCGTGGGTGCTGGCCGCGGCCAGCGGCTCGGTCGCGGTGGCTAGCCCTGCTGGCGGCGTTGCGTCCGGCCTTTATCGCATCCCGCGTCGATCCGATGGTGGCGCTGCGCTACGAATAGGCGCGCGCCTGGAATCGCCACGGATCTCCGAATCCGTTTTTGGTTGCACCACGGTCACACGTTTCGAAAAGGAACAGCCGCCCCCGCATCTCCAACGAATCAAAATACTTGCCGCCTCTCGACACTTTCCGGCAAGGCGATTTTCCCATAGCCCGGGACTATCCTTGAAGCGGGATAGGCATCCATTCCGCCCATCCCGGAGAGGATTTCCGCGATGTTGATTTCCGGCAAACAGCAAGACGCCAACCGGCAAAATGCCCAGCGATCCACTGGTCCGATAACCCCGGAGGGAAAGGCAGCCGTACGCCTCAACGCCCTCAAATATGGTCTGCGCGCCCGTAGCCTGCTCATCACCGGTGAAAACCCGGACGACTACCAGCGGCTCTGGGCCGATTTGGAATCCGAATGGCAACCGCAAACCCGCACCGAGCGGCTCTATTTGGAACAGATGTCAACCTCCCAATGGCTGCTCGCGCGGCTCGCGCAAGGCGAAAATAGCGTCTACGGCCACGACATGCCAGTCGAAAAACAGTTTGCAATGCTGCGGGACATCTCTGTGCAACGCACGCGGCTGGAGCGTTCCTTCAGCACCGCCATGCGGGACCTGAGGCAGTTGCAAAAAGAGCGGCAAGCCCGGCCCCAGCCGCAGCCGGCCGAAGCCCCAAAAACCGCGCCGGAACCGGCTCACCAGCCGGCCCGTTACAACCCCGGCCCCCGGCATCTGCCACCCCAACCCGGCGCGCAAAGCGCCTTCTGTGCCCCCGCCACCCCCGATACCCGTTAGCAATCTGCCCCCCCTGATCTTTGACAAACGGACCACACGGCACAACGGATACGCAACTCCTGTCTCCGGCCCAGCCCCGAAACACAACTCCCATTCCGCCCCGCCACACCCGCCGCCGCCGCGCCATAAGACGCGAGCCCGCCACCCATCCCCCATTTACCGCCGCGGTCCTTTAGATTCACCCGCTTGGGCTTTGATTGTCCATGTGGGCAGGCCTCCCGCCCTGTCTCCCCGCATTTGACAACCCCTCCCCGGCCTATTTAGAATGATGATTCACACGCTCATCCATCTGGTTGTTGCGCGTCCTTCAATGGCAATAGAGTTTGTCTCGTCCGGAATCGAACTATGATCAAAGTACAGGGTCTGACGAAGCGGTACGCCCGCACCATCGCTGTCGACAATATTTCCTTCGAGGTGGAGAAGGGCCAAATCGTCGGTTTTCTGGGGCCTAACGGCGCCGGCAAGACCACCACCATGCGGGTCCTTACTTGCTTCCTCCCCCCCACTTCTGGCACCGCCACCGTGGCTGGGTTCGATGTCCTGGAGAATCCCATGGAAGTCAAGAAGCGCATCGGCTATCTGCCCGAAACTCCTCCGCTTTACCCCGAAATGGAGGTTTCCGAATACCTGACCTTCGTCGGCAGGCTCAAGGGCATTTCCACCGCGGATATCGATCGCCGCGTCGGCGAAGTGGTCGAGCGCTGCGCCATTGGCGACGTGCGCGACAAACTGATCGGCAAGCTCTCCAAAGGTTACCGCCAGCGCGTGGGTTTGGCCCAGGCCATCATTCATAACCCCGACGTGCTGGTTCTCGACGAACCCACCGCCGGCCTCGATCCAAAACAAATCATCGAGACCCGCGAGCTGATCAAGCACCTGGCGGGCGATCACACCATCATTTTGAGCACCCACATCCTGCCCGAAGTCGAACACTCGTGTCAGCGCGTGGTCATCATCAATAAGGGCAAACTGGTGGCCACCGACTCCGTCGAGAACCTGACCAACCGCCTGCGCGGCGCCGAAGCCGTGGCGCTGGAGGTGGCTTCGTCCAACGGACCGCTGGATCCGGCCGCGGTCCGGCAGCGCCTGGAACAGGTCTCGGGCGTCAGCCGCGTGCTCCCGCGCGAAGCCCGCGACGGCCGCCTGGCCTTCGAGGTCGAAAGCCTCCAGGGCCGCCATATTCGCGCCGACCTCGCCCGCAGCGTGGTGGAGGCTGGCTGGAACCTCAACGAACTGCGCGCCGTCGGACTCAGTCTGGAAGATATCTTCCTGCAATTGACCGGCGCCGAAAGTGTGGGGCAGGCCTCCAGGCCTGCGGGGGGCCTCCAGGCCCCCCTCTCCAAAGAAGGACAACCATGACAAACATTTGGATTATCTGCCGCAAAGAACTCAAGAGTTACTTCGCTTCGCCCATCGCGTATCTGGTAATCACGTGTTTCGCCCTGATTTGGGGATATGTTTTCTACATGAGTACCGCGGAGTTTGTGCGCTATGGTTTTATGGCCGAAATGCAGGGCCGCAGCGCGCCGATGAACGTGAACGAGATGGTCATCCGGCCGTTGCTGCAATTCGGCGCCACGGTCGCCCTGTTCCTGATCCCCCTGATCACCATGCGTATCTTCGCCGAAGAAAAGAAAACCGGCACCATTGAGCTGCTGCTGACCTCGCCGGTCGAGGATTGGGAGATCATCCTCGGCAAGTGGTTCGGCGCGCTGTTCCTCTATCTGTGCGTGCTGGCGGTCTCCGCCCTCAACATAGCGCTGCTGTTCGCCTTCGGCAAGCCGGATTGGAAGCCTATCCTGATTGGTTATCTGGGCCTCATCCTGCAGGGTGGAACATTACTGGCGATCGGGACGTTCATCTCCAATTTGACCAAGAACCAGATTGTGGCGGGCGTCGCGACCTTCTTCGCCTGCCTGCTGCTATGGCTTTTGAGCTGGTCTACTGCGTTCCAGGCCACGGGCTTCGCGCAAGTGATCGGCTATCTGTCCATCGTGACGCATTTCGACGGATTCGCCAAAGGGGTAATCGACTCAAAGGACGTAATCTTCTACCTCTCCATGATATTCTTCTCACTATTCCTTACGGCCCGTTCCATGGAGTCGCTGCGCTGGAGAGCATAAATGAGAGCAGACTGGATTAAAGCAAGGCAAACGAAGTTCACCGCCTATGTCGCCGTTTACGCACTGGTGATCGTGGCCGTGCTGGGCGTGGCTAACTTCCTGGCCAACCGCTACAACAAATCTTACGATTCCACCGCCAACAAGCAGTTCAGCCTTTCCGATCAGACCGAGAAGGCCGTAAAAGGTCTAAAGAAGGATGTCACTGTTACCTACTTCGGCGACACAAATAGCTTCCGCGACGCCCGCGACCTGTTGGGCCGTTATACCAACCTGTCTCCCAAGCTGAAAGTCGAATACATAGATCCGCTGAAGAAGCCGCAAGTGGCGATCGCCGCGGGCTTCCGGCGGGATACCACCCTCGTAGTGAACACCGGAGAGCGCAGAGAAGACGCCAAGAGCCTCACGGAAGAAGAGATCACCGGCGCGCTGATCCGCTCGCTCAAGGGCGGCGAGCGCACCGCCTGCTTCTTGATGGGTAGTGGCGAGCACCCCCTCGACGATACCGCCGGCGGCGGCTACTCCGCGTTGAAAGAGGCCCTGGAGCACAACAACTACAAGACCCGCACCGTCAACCTGGCGCAACCGGCGGCGCCATTGGGGACCGCCGCCGCGCCCGTGATCGGCCAGGTGCCGCAGGCTAAAGTGGAAATCCCAAAGGATTGCACCGTGCTGGTCTCGGGCGGTCCCAAGCTGGGCTATTCTGCCGCGGAGGCCGCGGCCATCCGAGCCTTCGTCGAAGGCGGCGGCAGCGCGCTGTTCCTGATGGATACGCCGTTGCCCATCGGCACGCAGGAGGGTACGGAGAACCCCGAAGTGGTCAAGATGCTGGCCGATTGGGGCATTACCATGAATGACGATCTGGCGCTCGATACCAGCGGCGTCGGCCAGATCTTTGGCCTGGGGCCGGAAGTCGCCGTGATCACCGCTTACGAGTCGCAGCCGATCGTGCGCGACTTCAAGGAAGGCCAGCCCACCGCTATCCCGCTTTCCCGCACCTTGAAGATCGACGGAAATACCAAGGCCACGGACGATAAGCTGATCTCCACGACCGACAATAGTTTTGCCACATCCAGCGTGAAGCCGCCTATCGACCCGAAGAAAGGCGTCAAGGGGCCGCTGGTGCTGGCCGCCGCTGGAACCTACAATACGGGCAAGCCGGGCATCTCGGGCCGCTTCGTGGTCTTCGGCTCGTCCTTGTGGGCGGCCAATAGCTTCGTCGCTTCGCGCCAGATTGCCAACCGGGACCTGGCCCTGAATACGTTCAACTGGCTCACCTCCGACGAAGACCTCATCTCCATCCGTCCGAAAGAGCCCGAGGACCGCCGCCTGAACATCACCGGCAATCGCATGAGCATGATTTTCTGGTGGAGCGTGGTGCTGCTTCCGCTGACCGTGGTGGGCGCGGGTCTCATGGTTTGGTGGCGCAGGAGATAGCCCATGAAACCACGCGGACTGCTTGCGGCGGTGATCGTCCTGGCGGCCTTGGGCGTCGCGCTTTACTTCTCCAACCGGAAGCAGAAAGCCGACGCCGCCAAGCCCGCCGTCGATACCACCACGAAAATCCTCAGCATTCCGGAGGATCAAATCAAGGAAGTCAGCCTCAAAAAGACCGGCGCGGAAACCACCGTGCTGCGCAAGGGCGACGACGGCAAATGGCAGATCGCCGAGCCCAAGCCGCTGCGCGCCGACCAGGACGCGGTGAAGTCGCTGCTCGGCTCGCTATCTACGCTGAATGCCGACAAGGTAGTGGAAGACAAAGCCGCGGATCTGTCGCCCTACGGCCTGAAGGCGCCCACGCTCGACGTCACCGTCATAAAGAAGGACGGCAAATCGCAGGATTTCCTGGTGGGCGACGACACACCCACGGGAAGCGGCGCATATGCCAAACTGGACGGCGATGCGCATATCTACACCATCGCCAGCTACGTCAAGACCGGCATCGATAAGACTCCCAGCGACCTGCGCGACAAGCGCCTGCTGACCTTCGATCAGGACAAGCTGACGCGCGTGGATCTGCAGCCCTCCAAAGGCGAGACCCTCGAATTCGGCAAGAACAATCAGAACGACTGGCAGATCCTGAAGCCCAAGCCGATGCGCGCCGATGGCTCCCAGGTCGAGGAATTGATCCGCAAGCTGAAAGACGCCAAAATGGACGCCGTCATCTCCGATGAGGACGCCAAAAAGGCTGCTGCCGCGTATGCATCGGGGACCAAGGTCGCCGTGGCGAGCGTGACGGACGCGAGCGGGACCGAAACACTCGACGTCCGCAAAGACAAGGACAAGAACTACTACGCCAAGAGCAGTGCTGTAGACGGCATATATAAAGTTACCGCCGACCTGGGCGACGGCCTCGACAAGAAAGTCGACGATTTCCGCAACAAGAAGATCTTCGATTTCGGCTGGACCGATCCCAACAAGGTGGAGGTCGGCAAAGCCGCTTTCGAAAAGATCGCCGACAAGTGGCTGAGCGGCTCCAAACAGATGGACGCTCCTTCGGTGCAAAGCGTAGTCGACAAGCTGCGCGACCTGGCAGCCGTGAAGTTCGTCGATACCGGCGGCGGTACGCCAGTGCTGGACATCACCGTGACCTCCAACAACGGCAAGCGTGTGGAAAAGGTCTCCATTTCGAAGCAAGGCGACACATATTTCGCGAAGCGTGAGAACGAGCCGAGCATCTATGAATTAGACGGCAAGGCGGTGGAAGACCTGCAAAAGGCCGCTAACGAGGTCAAGGAGTTCCAGCCGCCCAAGAAAAAGTAGGACAGGCCTCCTGGCCTGTCCTGTGTGTGGTGTGTCAGGCTGGTAGGACAGGCCTCCTGGCCTGTCTTGTCAGGCTGTCCTGTTGTGAACTGAGTAACTTCGTGAATGGCCTTCTGACCGACCTCTACGAATTAACCATGGCCGCCGGTTACTACGACGCCGGCAAGGCCCATCAGAACGCCACTTTCGAGCTCACCATCCGCCGTCTCCCCGCGCATCGCAATTTCGTCGTCGCCGCCGGCCTCCCGCAAGCCATCGATTACCTGCTGAACCTCAGCTTCGGCGCCGAGGAAATCGACTACCTGCGCAGCCTGCCCGCTTTCGCCGGCGCCTCCGCCGGCTTCTTTGAATATCTGCGCGGCTTCCGCTTCACGGGCGATGTCTTCGCCGTCCCGGAAGGCACGCCGCTATTCGCCGGGGAGCCGGTCATGACCGTGCGCGCCCCCATCATCGAGGCGCAGATTCCGGAAACCTATTTGCTTTCGGCGCTCACTTTCCAGACCCTCATCGCCAGCAAGGCCGCGCGCATGGTCGACGTCGCCGCCGGACGCGCGGTGGTGGAGTTCGGAACCCGCCGCGCGCACACTCCCGAGGCGGGCGTGCTTGGGGCCCGCGCGGCATACCTGGGCGGTTGCGTGGGCACCAGCAATACGCTGGCCGGATTCCGCTACGGCGTGCCCGTTTACGGCACCGCGGCGCATTCCTGGGTTCTTTCATTCTGTGGCGAGACGGAAGCCTTCCGCAAGCTGCAACAAACGCTGGGCGCATCCACCGTGCAGCTCGTGGATACCTACGACACCATCGCAGGCGTCAAAAAGGTGGCTGCCCTGGGCCAGCCGTTGTGGGGTATCCGGCTCGACAGCGGCGACTTCCTGAGTCTTTCGCGGGAGGCGCGCGCCATTCTCGACCAGGCCGGAATGCCCGAAGCCAAGATCATGCTGAGCGGCGATCTCGACGAGTACGCCATTCGAGACCTGGTCTCCTCCGGCGCGCCCGTCGACGCTTTCGGCGTTGGCACCCAACTGGCCACCTCCGCCGACGCGCCCGCCATGGGCGCGATCTACAAGCTCGTCGAACTCGATGTCGGCTGCGGCATCAAGCGCTTCACCGCGAAACTGAGCCGGGATAAGGCTACTCTGCCCGGCGCCAAGCAACTCTTCCGTTTCGAGGGTCACGACATCCTGGCGCGCTCCGGCGAATGCAGCAATGGCCAAGCCATGCTGCGTCCGGTGCTGCTCGGCGGAAAGCTGGTGGAGCCGCTACCGGATTTGAACGCCGCGCGCGCGCGTGCCGCCGCGTCGCTCGCCAAGTTGCCCACATCGCTGCGCAGCCTCGATCCCGCCGAGCCTTGGCCCCTCAGACACAGCAAGGATTTAGCCGCCCTCATCGAGCGCACCCGGAGCAACCTGCGATGAAGACAGTCTTTGTGGACGTGGACACCCAGATCGACTTCCTGTTTCCCGCCGGCGCATTATACGTGCCTGGCGCCGAGCGTTTGCTGCCCGCCATCGCGCGCTTGAACCATTTCGCCGCCGCGCAAGGCATCCCTCTGATCTCCACCACCGACGCGCACAGCGAAAACGATCCCGAATTCCGCCAGTGGCCGCCGCACTGCGTGGCCGGTACCATCGGTCAGTTGAAGCCCGCGGAGACGCTGGTCGCCAATCAGATCATAGTCGAAAAGCAGGCGCTGGATGTCTTCAGCAATCCGAGCTTCCCGGCCCTGCTCGAGCGCCTCGCAGCCGATCGCTACGTGGTCTATGGCGTGGCCACCGACTATTGCGTGCGCTGCGCTGTGACTGGTCTGCTAAATACTGGCAAGTCCGTAGTCCTGGTGACCGATGCCATTGCCGCCGTCAATCCCGAAGACGGCGCCCGCACCATCGCCGAGTTCACCGCCCGCGGCGGCACACTCGCAACCGTAGCTGAACTTACAAACTGAGTGGCGCACGCAATTGTGGGGTGGGCAATCCTGCCCGCAGCCGGCTTTTAGCCGGCTCTAGCAGCCTCTGCGTAGCGCCGATTCCGCCATGCGGACGCGACCGCGTGAGACACTTCGGAGCCATCCAGAGGCTTCGCCAAGACGTCGTAGCCCCCCAGGTTCAACACTTCGGCCCATAGACGATCGTCGGCCAACTGGGAGGTTACGATCACGTTAGCACGCCGTCCGCCGGCCGCGGCCGCCTCCACCAGGTCTTTCCAGGTCCCGTCCGGCAGGTTGCGTTCGCAAAAGATCACGGGGCGGGATTACGTTCCAGGAATCGCGCGGCTTCCGCAATTGTGCGGGCGGTGGCCAAGGTCCCGTTGGAAAGGCTTAATTCCTGCCGGAGCACGCTATGGTCTTGTTCGCGCAGACCCACTGCCAGGACCACAAAACGTGTCTGTATCATGTCACGCAGCCTTGCCCGCGGTGGCAGCGTGGACCTTCTGTTCTTTCGGCTGAACGGCCTTGGCCGCCACCAAATGCAAAACGCCCCTCTCGAGAGTGGCGCTGGTCTTGTCGACATCGATCGGCGAAGGAAGATCCAGCCGGCGATAGAGCGCCCTTGAGCCAAGCTCTGAAATGCATACTTCGCCGCTCGATTTCTCGTGCTTGTGCCGGGACTCAGCCGCTACCACGATGGCATCCGGCAGCGCCATGACATGAATTTCGCTTGCTTCGAAGGCCGGCGCGGCGACGCGAACGCGAAACTCCGTGCCGTTCTCAATCAGTTCGACCGGAGGCGACCAAAGCATCTCGCGTTCGGCGGCAAGCCAGTCCTCGATGTCCCGCCCGGTGCGGTGTCCGCGCTCCTCGTACACCGAGAAGGCCCGCTGCCGGATCCGGTCAAAGAGCCGGTCTAACGGCTCGAAGAATGGCTGCGAATCTTCGCGCTCCCGAAACTTCTGAATAGCAACGGTTGACATATGTATTCTCCTTTTAAATTACTTAAATTGCTGGTTACTAAACCCGGATTGCGACTTTGAGCACTCCCTCGCGCCGCGCTCCGAACAGTTCGTATGCCCGGTCGATCTGGTCGAGTGGAAACGTATGCGTAATCAGGGGCGTCAGATCGATGCGCTGCGCTTCGACCAGCCGCATCAGCCGGCGCATACGCGCCTTCCCACCGGGACAGAGAGTGGTGACCACCGTGTGGTCGCTCAGCCCCGCTCCAAATGCATCGAGCGGTATCCGGAGGTGCCCGGAATACACTCCTACGCTCGAGAGCGTGCCACCCGGCCGCAGCACGCGCAGGGCGTTTTCAAAGGTAGCCTGCGTTCCCACGGCTTCGATGGCCACATCCACACCAAGGCCCTCCGTGAAGTCGCGGATCTCCTGGACCACATCGCCCTCCGCCAGGAGCAGGGCACTGGCGCCGAAGCGCTTAGCCATCTGTAGCCGGTCCGCATCGGTATCCACGGCCAGAATCTGTGAAGCTCCCAGCAGTTTTGCTCCCAGCGTCGCGCAGAGTCCGATGGGACCTTGAGCGAACACCGCGACGATATCTCCGAGTTGGACCCTGCCGCTCTCCGCGGCCGCAAAGCCGGTGGAGGCGATGTCCGCCAGCAGCAGGACTTGTTCATCCGAGAGGCTGTCGGGAACCAAAGCGAGATTCGCTTGAGCGAACGGGACGAGTACATACTCCGCCTGTGCGCCATCGATGATGTTACCGAGTTTCCAGCCTCCCAGCGGGCCGCCGCACTGGGAAGAATGGCCCGAAAGGCAGGGCTCGCACTGCCCGCAGGGTGTAATCGCGCCCACCAGCACCCGCTGGCCGATATGGTAGCCGGCGACTCCAGGTCCAAGCTCGTGAATGACCCCCACTGCCTCGTGTCCGATGGTGAGGCCGGGCTGGACCGGATACTCCCCGCGAACGATATGGATGTCCGTACCGCAGATGGTCGTCAAGCGGACGCAGACGACGGCTTGGCCGGGTCCGGCGCGAGGAATGGGTTTTTCTTCCATCCCGAATTTGCCTGGGCCGCGGAAGACGTTGGCCTTCATGAAGCCGCGCCCGACTTGCCGCGCGGTTGGTTCTTCGATCGCTAGAGGCATACTAAATTTTCCTTTCACTCGGGGTACTGCACGAACAACGCCAAAGCATACGCCAGTGGAACACCATCCTGCCCCACAGGCCTCCAGTGACATCAATTTTTCCGGTTCACCGCGCATCGCATGGAAGGCCTTCTCCTACACGCTCAGTACCGGACACGGCGCTTGCCGGATGATCTCGTAGGCGTTGGTGCGCAGCCGGCCAAACACCCCTGCCGCCGAGCCGCGTCCGATCACCAACAGCCCGGCATTCAGCCTGCAAGCCGTCGAGCAAACCACCCTCGGAGGATCGCCGGCTTCGATCGACATCTCCGCTTGCGCGCCCAGGCGTTGCGTCAATCGCGCCAGGTCCTCGCGCGCCGTCGATTCCATCTCCCGCCGGCGGCGATCGTCGTCATGTCCCGCATTCTGCGAGCAGGTCGTTGCATGCACCATCGTAAGCCGCGCGCCGAACTCTTTCTGCATGCCGATCGCCCACTCCAACGTCTTGCAGCTTTGCGGTCCCAGATCAATCGCGCAGACGATGTTCCGCAACGAAAAGGATTCCTCTCCGGGAGCCTCTTCCATATGCACTCCGGTCCAGACCGGGCAGTCGGCATCGTGCAGCACCTTGGCCGTGACGGATCCGAGAAGCAGCCGGCGGAAGGGGCCATACCCATGCGTCGGCATCACGATCAGGCCGATATTCCGCTCGTGCGCATAGGCCACAATCTCCCGCGCCGCGTCGCCTTCCAGTACTACCCGCTGCGTTTCGACATCTTCCAATTCACGCCCCAGAAAGTTCTCCAGTTCCATCTGCACCCGCTCGGCGCAGTTGGTATACGTCTCGCTCATCACCGGTCCGCCAACCTCCATCGCGCCAAGCGCATATTGCACCGGAGTCATGACATGCAAAAGCGTCAATTCCGAGTGAAAATGACACGCCAGCGTCTTGGCGTACCGGGCCGCTCCGAGTGACCGCTCCGAAAAATCCACCGGCAAAAGTATCTTAGCTAATGACTTCATATCAGCCTCACTCGCCGGCCGCGCCGCGCTTCCGCGTCCCCGCGCCGGCCGCTGTTAGCAGCCCGCTTCATCCGCGGCTTCCCGTTAGTAAGTCGGGACGTTGTTCCAGACCTGGTACAAGTAAATGACAGCCAGCGCAATGCCGTATACCGCTGCCACGATCGTCAGCATCTTGCCCCATCGGTCGATCGATTCCAACCTGTGGGCCGTGGCCATCTGTTCCACGGATACGTTTCCTTCCATGTGGAGAGAATCGTCTTCGTGGCTCGAAACCACTCTCCGATAGACGATCAGGAATAACACGACCAGCGCCAGCACGCCCCAAAATATGGCGTATGGCATTAAATTGACGTTCATAGCGACCTCCTCTTAGGTTTGAACTGAAATGGGCCTATCGTGTGGCCGATTGGGTAACGGCCGCCCGAAATCCTGGCGCGTGGCTTCTTCGATAGCTTCCACCACCAGCATCAGATACGCGTCCAGCGCGCACTGCACCTCCTGACGAGGAGCGCAACTGCCATCGCTATCCTGCGCCTTACACACCGTGCACACGTTTCGCCGGATGGCGTCGATATAATCCTCGAGGTTCTCGCTATGGGTCGTCCGGATGGCTTCGGCTACCTGCGGGAACAGCCGGAAAAGCGCGCACTGGCCGGGCTCCTCCAGCCCGCACGTCCCGTCCATCTTACGGTCGGAACAGACCCCGCAAATCCGGTTGCGCACTAATTCCTCTAGCTCGGCCAGCGTGCGGTCCATTGTCGAATCCCTCCCGAACTAGAACCACTGCACGCTGGAGTCCACGCTGCCGATTCTTGTAACTATCGTGTTTTGGAACTTACCGGGAAAATTTCTGGGGATATTCGCGCAGCAGAGGCAGCCTGGTGGGGGAAATGCCGCCCAAAGGGAGGGCCGCCTGAACTCGCAGAGCGGCCGCCATAACGGCCAGCAGGACCGTGTTTGGGGGATCGTCCGGAGACACCAGCGAGACGATCCCGGCGTCCCACGCATGCGACAGTTTCGCAGGGTCTTTGCGCGTGAGCAGGACTACCCGCTCCGGGTACGGCAGCGGTAGCGATACCCGGTTGAGGCACTGCTCATCCATCACCAGCACGCACCCTTCGTCCGGCCTGGGCGTCCCCACACGCTCTACTTGCCACGGGCCGCTGCGGACCAGCGCGTCGCGCAGGGCCTCCGCATACGCCGGGTCCGTTATCGCGAGCTGAATTGTTTGCATCATGCCCGTTCCGTCCGTAGCGTTCTTCTGCTTGGGTTCCCCCGCGTCTTTCTCGCTGCGGCGATTTGCCCGGTTGAACCGCAAGTTTTGGGCCAATTTGGCGCAGCCGCCGATTCAGCCGTTATAATATGGAGGTTACCTAACCGATGTCCAAGCTGGCGCCCGAGTGGCAAGAAACCCGTATACTGGAAGCCGTGTTCGACCAATTATCGGATGCGCTGGTCCTGTATTCGCCGGATTTCACCATAACCGGAGTCAACCGCGCCGCCGAAAAACTCTTCGGTATGGCCTCCCAGGACATGATCGGCCGCCAATGTCAGGAGGTTTTCCGCTGCGGAGTGTGCGAACCCGGCTGCGGCATGCTCGTGGGGATCAATCAGGCGCCTTCCGCGCCGCATTCCACCATCCGCCTGCACACGGAAAACGGGATGGAGCGCCTGGTGGTCATGAGCACGACCCAGATATTCGATGGCCAGGGCCGCATCGAAGGCGTGGTGGCCACCATCAAGGACGTCACCGAAGAGGCCGCCCCGCAGAAGCGCGTGGTGATCGCCGAATCGCCGCTGATGCGCGATGTCCTCAATTTCGTGCGCCGCGTGGCTGCCAGCGAAGCCGCCACTATCCTGCTCGAAGGCGAGAACGGCACCGGCAAGGATCTGATCGCCAAGACCCTGCACTACCAGAGCGTTCGGCAGGCCCAACCGTTCATCGCCATCAACTGCGCGGCCATCCCGGAAACCCTGCTCGAAAGCGAATTGTTCGGCTACGAAAAAGGCGCATTCACGGATGCCCGCCAGCAGAAGCGCGGTATCTTCGAACTGGCCGACAAGGGCACGCTCTTCCTCGACGAAGTCGGCGAGATCCCGCTCACGCTCCAGGCCAAGCTCTTGCGCGTGCTTGAAGATCAAACTTTTCGCCGCCTCGGCGGCCTCAAAGATATCCAGCTCGACCTGCGCGTTATCGCCGCGACCAACAAGAACCTGCGCGAAGCCGTCAAGGAAGGCGCCTTCCGCCAGGATCTCTACTTCCGGCTCAATGTCATCCAGATCGTCCTGCCGCCGATGCGGGATCGGCCCGAAGACATCCTGCCGCTGGCGCAATTCTTCATCGAGCACTACAACCGCAAGTTCCACCGCGGCATTGAGGGCGTCTCGCCCGCTGCCGCCGATCTGCTGCTGGCGCACGACTGGCCCGGCAACGTGCGCGAACTGCGCAACGCCATCGAGCGCGCCATGATCCTGGAAGAATCCACTTACATCACGCCGCCCAGCCTGCCCATCGCCATCGCCCGGCCGGACGGATCCGCGCCTGCCAAAATCCCGGCCGACGGACTATCGCTCGAAGAAAACGAGCGCAGGCTGGTGGCGCGCGCTCTGGAGAAAACCGGCGGCAACCAGACCCAAGCCGCCCGCCTCTTGCGCATCACGCGCGATACCCTGCGCTACAAGATGAAGAAATTCAACCTGAGGTAACCGCGTTGCGCACGCACTCGTGCGTGCCGTGTCCCCACTCATGGGGACGCTTGGTTACAGGCCGACGAAGTCCCACGGAGTCCCGCCTTGACTGGCCTCGCCGCGCGGGTTAGACTAAAAAATGAACTGATTAATCAGTTCGGAGAGTTCGTCCATTCCACATTCCAAACGCATGACCAGCGTCTCCGCCTTGACGGCCCGCACTCAATTCGGACAGATCATGAAAAGGGCAGGCCAGAAAAACGAGCGCTTTGTCGTCGACCGCCGCGGCCAGCCCAGCGTCATCATCATGAGCATCGTCGATTACATCGACACGGTCGCGCCCGCTCCGGATTGGCTCAAACAGATCGGGGCGGAAGCCAAACGCAAAGGACTCAGCAAGCTGACGATGCGCCAGATTGACGCGGAGATCGCCGCCGCGCGCAAGGAGCGCCGCCAAAAAGCAGCTTTAGCCCCGGTCAAATGATCCGGGTCGTGTTGGACACCAACGTCATCGTTTCTGCTTACCTCAACGAGGACGGCTTTCCACACTCAATCTTGAAGCTGGCACTGGCCGGAGCCATTCGGCTGTGCGCTTCCCGGCCCGTTCTGGCCGAGTATGAAGAACTGCTCATGCGCAAAAGTTACCCTCTGGATCGAAGACGGGCCAAGCTATTGCTGAGTCAAATCCAGGCTGTCAGCGTCATGGTAAATCCAGCAGCCGGCGAGCCGCTGACATCCGACCCGGATGACAGCACCTTTCTGGAGTGTGCCCAGGCGGCCAAAGCGGACTACCTGGTCACCGGAAACACCAACCACTTTCCCGAAAGCTGGAAGTATACCCGGATCGTGACTGCTCGCCAATTCATTCACCGGTGGGGAGAGCGCATGCGCTGACCGCGGAGGCGTTGCCATCACAACCCGAAGCACAGAATATTCGGCCCCGCCGCTACCGCCACATACTGCTTCCCTCGCACGCTGAACGTCATCGGCGAAGCCTTCATCCGCACATTCGTCGGAAAATGCCACAGGGTTTTTCCCGAGCGCTCGTCCACCGCGTCGAACCCGCCGTTGGGCTTGCCATAGAACACCAGCCCACCCGCCGTCGCCAACACCCCCGACCATGACTTCGCCTTCGCCGCGCCCGGCTGTGCAATCTCCCAAACAATGGCGCCGGTCTCGATATTCACCGCCCGCAGGTACCGCTTGCCGGTTTGATCCGGGTATCCCATCTGCTGTCCCACGCATTCTTCGAGCGCCAGGAAGTAATAGAGCCGGGTCGCCGGACTGTAGGCCGTCGAGCTCCAATTGGCCGCATCGTCCGGGCACCCTCCGGGGTCCTTCACTTGCGGACGCCCATCCGCCCCGATCCCCGACGCCCAATCCACGCGCCGCAGGAACGGCTTGGCCAATAACAACTCACCCGCTACCCGGTCCAGCACATAGAAGAATCCATTGCGGTCCGCATGCAGCAGTAACTTGCGCGGCTTACCCAGGTACCGGGCATCAACTAACACGGGCGGCTCGGTGGCGTCCCGGTCGCTCACATCGTGCGGCGTAAACTGATAGTGCCACTTGAGCGCGCCGCTCGCCGGATTCATCGCCAGTATCGAATCGGTGTAGAGATTGTCGCCGCCGCGATCCGCGTCTTCCGAATCGGGGAACGGATTCCCCGTGGGCCAGAACAATGTATCCGTCTCCGGATCGTAGGAGCCGGTAAGCCAGGTGGACCCGCCTCCCGTAACCGGCTCACTCCCTTTCCAGGATTCCGATCCCGGTTCGCCGCGCCGCGGAACGGTCCAGTGGCGCCACACCAGTTCGCCCGTCGCGGCCTGGTAGCATGCCACGAATCCGCGAATCCCCTCATCCGCGCCGGACACCCCCGCGATCACCGTGTCTTTCACCACCAGCGGAGCCAGCGTGCCTCCGTAATGTTGCGGACCGCCGGAGATCGGGGGCATCGCCGTTTCCCAAGCCAAAGTTCCGGTAGCCCGGTCGAGCGCGATCAGATGCGCGTTGTCCGTGACGAAGAAAACCTTGTCGTCGCGGATCGCTACGCCGCGGTTAGTGCCCAGCGACGCGTCGCCCACCAAGCCCCGCGTCTGCGGGCGCGCGTATTTCCAGATTTCCTCGCCCGTCAGCGCGTCGATGGCGTACACCTGGTTCGCGCCAATGACATACATCACGCCATCGGCTTCGAGCGGCGTCACCTCCAGGCCAAAATGCGGAATCGGGAAAATCCACTTCAACTGCAGCCCGCCCACATTGGCCGTGTCGATCTGTTTCAGTTCGCTATAGCGATTTGCGCTGAGATTGCCGTTGTAAGTCAGCCAGTCGCCGGGTTGCGGATCGCGCCAGGTAACCCGCCGGCTTGCGCCCGCGGCAGCCGGCTGCACCCCCGCGTTGAGGTCGTGGACATACCCGGCCACGGCTTCGAGTTCCGCCGCGGGCAGATCGAACGGCGGCATGCCCGAATCCGGAAAGCCGCGCTGGATCACTGCCCGCAACTCGACAGCGGATTGGCCCGCCAGCCGTGGATTGGCCGCCAGCCCCGGCCCTTTGCCGGTGCCCCGCGCATCGCTGCCGTGACAGCCCGCACAGTGCTTCGCAAACACCTCGGTACCGCTGCTACCCATCAGCAACGGCACGAAAAGCAACGAGCAGCACGCTCTCAGCGCGCCGTGTCCGCACTCCCGCGGACACATCAATCCCCAGCCGCCGCGCGCGAATAAAACCCCGCCAAATCCGTCTTCAACTGCTTCAAAGCATCCACGTTCAGGTAAATCATGTGACCCGAATGGTAGTATGCAAACTCGATATTCCCGCGCAGCTTGGGCTCCAGTTCCATATGCGCCAGATCGTACTCGGTGATGAAAAATGGCGTCGCCAGATCGAACAATCCGTTTACCGAAAACACTTTCAGCCGCGGATTCTTCCGCATCGCATCCGCCAGATCGCCCGCCACATACGGTTCCCTGAGTCCCGGTCCCTGCGGCCCGGGTCCGCCCGCGCCCGGCGGATGGTGCGTGTGGTCCCAGTCCTCGTTCACTTTCGGACCTCGCGGGAAGTAAGTCTCCTTGGTCGTGTATTTCAGCTCGCGGTCCAGATAATCGTGGAACGCGGATACAAACGCCCCGGTGATGCCGGAACTCGACGGATCGTAGCCCGGGTTCTCGCCGGCAGCATCCGCATCGCTTCCTTCAAACCGCGCGTCGTATCGCCCCAGAATCATGCGCTGGTCCCGCAACAGCTCCTTGCGGAAACGGCTCGGACCCACTCGCAGATTGGCTTCCTTGATGTATTGCACGCTCAACCCGGTGTAACCCGACAGCTTGGCGGCCATGGCGTCCACCTGCGCCTGTGGCAGGTTCTGTCCCTGCGCCAGCGCCTCCGCGTAAGGGCCGCGCGCGAACGCCCGCACTTCGTCGAGGAACGCCTTTTCATCCCGCCCCTTGTGCGCGGTTTTCTCATAATGCCATGCAATGGCCGCATACGAGGGCAGGTTGCCGATGAATTCCGCGTCGCTTCCCGGCGCGTGCGTGTAATAGTTGAGAATCGTCGACATCAGAATCACGCCATTGCACGACATGCCGGCGTTCTCCAGCGCATCCACCAGCGCCGCCGAGCGGGTGGTGCCGTACGATTCGCCGAACAGGAACTTGGGCGAGTTCCATCGGTGGTTCACCTCGACATAGCGCTGGATGAATTTGGCAAACGCCTGCACGTCCTGGTCGGTCCCGGCGAAGTTCTTGATGGTGGCCTTTCCAACCGGCCGCGAATAGCCCGTCCCCACGGCGTCCACGAACACCAGATCGGACTTGTCCAGTAGCGAGTACTGGTTTGGCGAAACCCGATACGGCGCGGCGCCCGTGGCTTCCGGACTGGCGGTGGCCACCCGCACCGGGCCGATGGATCCCATGTGCAGCCACAGGCTCGCCGAACCCGGGCCGCCGTTGTATAGGAACGTGACCGGCCGGGTACGCGGATCGCTGACGCCGCTCTCCGTGTACGCCACATAGAAAACGATCCCGTAGGGCTTCTCATCGTCGCCGTCGATCAGCAGAGTGCCGGCCGTGGCTATGTAGTGGATGGTCTTGCCGTCGAGCGCCAGTTCGTGGTCCGTGACGGATGTGGTCTCGGAGGGTATGGGCGCCGCCTTCTCTTCGGCAGCCGCGGCAGCCGCCCCTTCAGCGGGCGGTTTCTGGGCAAATAGCGGCAGAGCGCCGGCCAACAGGAAGGCGGCGTATCGCAGTCGTGACATGAGGTTCTCCTTCCGGCGTATTTTCTCACGAATCGCCTGTGGGGCAGGATGGCATCCTGCGCGCCGATTGGCAATCGGCGCAAACTGGGCCGATTAACAGTCGGCCCGCAGGATACCATCCTGCCCCACAACCAAATTGACCCAACCCGCGAAAGGTGATACTGCTGGCTCATGCGTTGCCTCGTTCCGTTCATCGTTCCGTTAGTTGCCATCGCGCCTCTGCCGGGCCGCGCGCAGGATCGCCCGCCCATCGTGGGAGTCGCGCACATCGGACTCAAGACCGACGACCTGGCCGCTGCCCGCCAGTTCTACGGCCACGTGCTTGGCTTTCAGGAGCCTTTCACCCTCGACAAGCCTTCCGGCGGGTTGATGCTGACGTATTTCAAGGTCAACGATCACCAGTACATCGAGGTGTTTCCCGAATTGAAGAGTCCCACCGAGGACCGCCTTTCGCACATCGCGTTCGAGACCACCAACATCCAGCAACTGCGCGACTACCTGGCCGCTAAGGGCGTGAAGGTGCCGGATACGCTGCACAATGGACTCGACGGCAACATCAGCATGATGCTGAAAGACCCGGACGGCCACAACGTGGAATTCGTCGAATACCGTCCCGGTTCGCTGCACACCAAAAACTTCGGCAAGTTCCTGCCCGATACGCGCGTCTCCACGCACATCATCCACGTGGGCATCACCGTGGCGGACCAAGCCGCCGCCGACAAATTCTACAAAGACATTCTCGGATTTCACGAGTTCTGGCACGGCGGTATGCGGGACGACCGTACGGACTGGGTCGATATGCGCGTGCCGGATGGCACCGACTGGGTGGAGTACATGCTGAACGTGCACAACCCGTCCCCGCGTACGCTGGGCGTGATGCATCACCTGGCGCTGGGCGTGCCCAGCGTGGAGGCGGGCTACCAGACGGTAATCGCGCGCGGCATAAATCCGGAAAAGCCGAAGATCGGCCGCGACGGCAAATGGCAGCTTAATCTCTACGACCCGAACGGCACGCGCGCGGAATTGATGGAGCCGAAGCCTGTAGAGAAGCCCTGCTGCTCGCCCATGCTGGACAAATAGCTTCTGACTCCTGACTCCTGACTTCTGTCTTCTCACTCATACCTCAAAGCAATCAACGGGTCGGCGCTGGCCGCGCGAATGGCTGGCGGAAGAACAGCGGCGACGGCGGCGATCAGGATGCAAGCCAGCGGGGCGGCTACGCTCCAAAAATCGGCCGGCTTGACGCCGAACAACTGCGCAGCGAGATAGCGCGCCAAGCCGAGGCCGGCAGCCATCCCAAGCGCCATTCCGGCAACGACTGGCACGGTGGCGCCGGAGACGATCGTACGCACGACCGCGGAGCGCCGCGCGCCCAGCGCGATGCGGATGCCGATTTCGCGAGTGCGGCGGACGGCGGCGTAGTTGACCACGCCGTAGAGTCCGACCCCCGCCAGCAGCAGCGCGACCACCGAGAAAAATCCAGCCAATAGCGCGAGCAGCCGTTCCGAGATCATGGTGTTGTCGATTTGGGACGCGAGCAGAATACTCCCGCGGACGGTCAACGTTGGGTCGGTTGTTTCGATTTCCTTGCGTAGCCAGGGGACCCGGGAAGCGGACCGGGAGGCGGTACGGATGTTGAGCGTGGCGGTGGTCGCGTCGCTGAGCGGCGTGTAAATCGTCGGCCCAGCGGGTTCCCTTAGGTTGTTATAGCGGGAATTGCCAACCACTCCCACGATCTGCTGCGGGACGGGATCGGGATCGTCGCCAAACTTCTCGAAACGCTGGCCGACCGGATTGCGCCCAGGCATGAACTTGTCGACGAAGGCTTGGTTCACAATCACCGCTGGGGATTTGGCCGATGCCCGGTTGCAACGCCCGCAGCCGATCTCTTCGGGGAAGAAATCCCGGCCGGCGATCCAGCGAATCCGCATGGCGCTAAAGAATCCCGCGGAGACTTGCACTTCAACCGGCCGGATGGTTTCCTTGGCGCGGCCCGGCAGGCGGATGATAGGCGTCGCGATCCAAACCATGTCGCCGCCCATGGGCCGCTGTTGCGACAGACTCGCGGCTTGGACGGCGGGGAGATGACGGAGGCGATCGAGCAGCGTAGCGCCGGAGTCTAAGCGCCAGCTTTCGGAATCCCGCGGGGGTGCGAGGTCGAAAAGGACCACATTGGCGCGGTCGAAGCCGAGATCGACTGCGATCAGCTTGCGGAAGGAAAGCAGCAGAAGCCCTGAAAGGAAAAGCACAGCCACGCTGAAGCCGACCTGGGCGGCCAGAATCCAGCGCAGCGATCCAATGCGGCCGGAGGTTTGCGTGCCGCCCGCTTTGAGCGCCTCGCCAGGTGAAACCGAAGACGCGCGCAGCGCGGGTGCCACGCCGAACAGAAGGGCCGTGAGCAGGCTCAGGGCGATGGCGAATGCGAGAGTCCGCCCGCTCGGACCGACATCGAGCCACGCAGGGAACTCGGTGGTTCCGAGGCGGACAACGATGGACGGCACAATGAGGGAGGCCAACAACAGTCCCAGCGCGCAGGCCGCGGCGGCGAGTTGTGCGCTTTCGATCAGCATCTGTTGGATGAGCCGTGAACGGGCAGCGCCCAGCGAAAGGCGCAGGGCCATCTCCGAGCCGCGCGCAGAGGCGCGGGCGATCATCAGGTTCGCCACGTTGGAACAGGCGACCAGCAGCAGCAGCGCGCAGATCAGCGCCAGTATTCCCAGCGGACGGCGGAAGCGCGACCGGAAAAAAGAGGCGCGGCCAGCAGAGGCATCGCGGATATGGAGCGGCGCATCTGTGAACTGCCGGATTTGGCCGCCGTTGAGGTTGCGCGGCGGGTTAATGCGCACGCGCTCGCGCAGGAAGTTCGTCTGCACGACTTGGAGAGCCTCGCGCATCTGCGAGGGTGATGCGCCCGGATGGAGGCGGCCCCAGACTTCGATGCTGCCAATGTCCGGATCGGCAAGGGTTCGTGGATCCATGGCGGCGGAGAGCGGCAGCCAGAGATCGGTCAGATAGCCGGGCTGGACGCCGGCGAAGGGACCGGCGGCGACGCCCACGATTTGGAATTGCTTGCGCCGGAAGGTCACCCAGCGTCCGATGGCGGAGGGGCTGGCGCCGAAACGGCGGTTCCAGAAGGCGTAACTGATGACGGCGACCGGATGGGCTGCGAAGGAGTCGTCGGCGGGTAGGATGAGGTGTCCGAGGGCGGGCTTGACGCCGAGGATCTCAAAGCCGCGGCCGGAGATGGATTCGGCGCGGATATTCTCGCTTGCGCCTCCGGCATCGTCGAACAGCGCCGGCTGAAGCCCACCTGAGAGGCGCATGGCGAAGAGGTCGGCATGCTCGCTGGCGGCGTCGCGCAGAAGTTCGTATTGCGGATAGCTGAAGGAATCCGATTCGCTGGGCTGACTATCGGCGCTGAAGAAGGCCGGCATCATGTGGGCGAGGTCGATCAGTTCACGGGGCGCCGGGAGCGGCAGCGGACGAAGAATCAGGGCATCGATCAGAGTGAACGCGGCCGTCGAAGCGCCGATGGCGAGGGCCAGCGACGCAATCGCGGCCAGGCTCGCGGTGCGATGCTTGCCGAGCATGCGCAGGCCGAAGCGGAAGTCGCGCAGCAGGGAGTCGAGCCAGGCAGCGGACTTCACCTCGTTGCTGGACTCGCGCAACGCGAGCCGGTGGCCGAATTGGCGGCGCGCGCGGACTTCAGCCTCACGGCGAGGCATGCCGCCGCGGACGAGGTCGTCGATGCGCTGGTCGAGGTGGAACTGCAGTTCGTCGTCGAGACCGGCCGCCGTGCGTCCGGGCTGGAAGGCGTTGGCGATACGCGAAATCCACGACATGGGGAATCCTTTCTTCAGGCCTGTTCGAGAACCTGGCCGATCGCGGAAGCCACCGACGTCCACCGGCGTTCTTCGTCGATGAGTTGTTTGCGGCCGGCCGAAGTGAGTTTGTAAACGCGGGCGCGCCGGTTATTTTCGGTGGTGGTCCACTGGGCGTGGATGCAGCCGGATTCCTCCAGGCGATGCAACGCCGGATAGAGGGATCCCTCTTCGACGCGCAGCAGATCGGAGATAGTCTCGATTTGGGCGGTAATGCCGTAGCCGTGCAGGGGGCCGCGACGGTCGAGGATCTTGAGGACCAGGAGCGGCAAGGAGCCTTGCAGTGCGTCTTGTTTGGATATAGTAAGCTGTCTCAGTAAGAAAGCTTAGTGTACGGCGGATGGGATGTCAAGCCCTTAGGTGGGACAGGCCTCCTGGCCTGTCCTTCTGTTGCAAATGCGCGCGTTCGGCATGATTGAAGGACAGGCCAGGAGGCCTATCCCACCTATGCGGCCACCACGATGGTGTAGGTCGCGATGTGCCGATGCCGTGCAAAACGGGATTTCGCCTTCCCGTTCGCGGCGCGCCTCTATCAGCTTTCGCGCTACGTCTCGCGCGATGTCGAGGGCCTCGGCGACCGTCCGCCCCTGCGCCACCAAACCGGATAGTTCGTCGGAAGTTGCCACCCAAATCCCCTCCGGCAACGCTACGTGCCGGCCAACTCGCGCACCAAGTCGCCCACGAACGCCTTCGCATCGCCGAAGAGCATCAGCGTCTTGTTCAGGTAATACAGCTCGTTGTCGATGCCCGCGAAGCCGGGACTCATGCCGCGCTTGATCACCATCACCGTCTTGGCCTTGTCCACATCCAGAATCGGCATGCCGTAGATGGGACTCGAAGGATCGTTGCGCGCCGCCGGATTGGTCACGTCGTTGGCGCCGATGATCAGCGCCACGTCCGTCTGCGGAAACTCCGGATTGATGGCGTCCATATCCAGCAGCTTGTCGTAGGGGATATCCGCTTCGGCCAGCAGCACGTTCATGTGTCCGGGCATGCGCCCGGCCACGGGATGAATGGCGAACTTCACGTCCACGCCGCGCTTGGTCAAGGCATCGTAAAACTCGCGCACTTTGTGCTGCGCCTGCGCTACCGCCATGCCGTATCCCGGGACGATCACCACCGTGTTGGCCGCGCCCAGAATGGCGGCAGCCTCTTCAGCGGTGGCGCTGCGCACGCTGCGCGCTTCGTGCGTGCCCGCGGCCGCGGCCTGCACCTGTCCGAACGCTCCGAACAAAACGTTGGTGAAGGATCGGTTCATGGCCTTCGACATGATCACGGAAAGGATGAAGCCCGAAGATCCGTCCAGCGCTCCGGCCACGATCAGCAGTTTGCTATCGAGCACAAACCCCATGGCCGTCGCCGAAAGTCCGGCATAGGCGTTGAGCAGCGAGATCACCGTGGGCATGTCGGCGCCGCCGATGGGCACGATCATGAGCACGCCGAAGATCAGCGGGATGGCGATCATCAGCGGAAACAGGCGCGTGTGGCCGGGATCCACGACCAGGAAAACCGCCAGCGCCACGGAAATAGCCAGCAGGGAGAGATTGACGATGTTCTGTCCCTTATAAGTGATGGGACGCTGCGGCAGCAGCTCCTGCAACTTGCCGGCGGCCATCAAACTGCCGGTGAAGGTCAGGCTGCCCAGAATCACTTCCATCGACAGCACCGCCATCATGAAGGCCGGTACGTGCGGCGCGCGCAAATAATACTCGGCAGTCCCCACCAGCGCCACGCAGAGCGCGCCAAAAGCGTGGCTGAGCGCCGTCCGCTGAGGGACCGCGGTCATCTGCACGCGTCCCAGCGGCACGCCGACGATGGCGCCCAGCACCAGTGCGATGGCGATCGATTTATAATCGACGATGCCGCGGTGCAGCAGCGTGGCGCAAATCGCCAGCAGCATGCCCAGCTCTCCGGCCCGCACGCCGCGGCGGGCGGAACTGGGCGAGCTCATCCATTTGAGCGAGAGAATAAATAACACCGTCGCGATCAGGTAGGCGATCTGGATGACCCGATCGGTGCTGAGCGCCGTAGTCATGGCTGGCGTGTTTGCTTGCCGGGCTTGCTGGTTTTGAACATCTTGAGCATGCGGTCGGTGATGATGAACCCGCCGACCAGGTTGCTGGTGGAAGCCACGATGGCGATGATGCCGAGCACCGTGGCGAGGCCGCTTTTGTGCTCGCCGGCCAGGATGATGGCGCCCACCACGGCGATGGCGTCGAGCGCGTTGGTGAGCGACATCAGCGGTGTGTGCAGCAGGGGCGAGACGCGCCGGATGATCTCGAATCCGACAAATGCCGCAAGGATGAATATGTAGAGGCTTGCGATGATATCCGTCAAATTTCCCTCCTCAGCGCCGCTAGCCCAAAGAACTCCCGCACCCGCGTGTTGACGATTTCGCCCCCCTTGGTCACCAGGGTTTCGCGGGTGATTTCGTCGTCCGCATCGGTATCGAGCTTGCCGTTCCGGAACAGATGCAATAGAAACGCGGTGACGTTGCGCGCGTACAGTTGGCTGGCGTGATAGGGAACCGTGCTGGCCAGATTGATGGATCCCAGCACGGCCACGCCTTGTTCCTCGACCACTTCGCCGGCGCGGGTAATTTCGCAGTTGCCGCCGCGCTCGGCGGCGAGATCCACCACCACCGAGCCGGGCGCCATGCGGCGCAGCATCACGCGGGTAACCAGCACGGGCGATTTCTTGCCGGGCACCACGGCGGCCGCGATCACCACATCGCTCTGCGCCACCTGATCGCCGAGCAGCTCCGCCTGCCGCTTGTAAAACGTGTCGTCTTGCGCCTTGGCGTAACCGCGCGCGTCTTGCGCGTCGGCCACCTGGATGGGGAGTTCGACGAAGCGTCCGCCGACGCTGAGCACCTGTTCCTTGGAAGCCGGCCGCAGGTCGTACGCGGAAACCACCGCGCCCAGCCTGCGTGCGGTGGCGATGGCCTGGAGTCCGGCCACGCCCGCGCCGATGACGAAGACGCGCGCCGGCGTAATGGTGCCCGCGGCGGTGGTCAGCATGGGAAACATTTTGGGAAGCCTGTCGGCGGCCAGCAATACCGCTTTGTAACCGCATATGGTGCCCATGGACGAGAGCGCGTCCATGCTTTGCGCGCGGGTGATGCGCGGCATCAGCTCGATGGCAAAGGTGGTCACGCCGGTGTCCGCCAGTTCCCGGAGGGTTTCGAGTTGCCCCAGCGGGCGGACGAATCCAACCAGGATCTGTCCGGCGCGCAGCAGCGGCAGGTCGGCTTGGCCGGTGACATCGTTGGAGCCATGGCATAGCACTTGGACGACCACCTCAGCCAGACGGAAGACCTCGGCCCGCGCGGCGACAAGCTGCGCGCCTTTGGCGGCGTATTCGGTGTCCAGGTATCCGGCAGCCAAGCCGGCTCCAGCTTCGATGGCCACCTGGAAGCCGGCTTTCGTCAGGCTGGGAATAACGGCGGGCGCCAGCGCCACGCGCCGCTCGCCGGGGAAGGTCTCCCGGGGAACACCGATCACCATATACACCATGGTACTCGCGGGGGGGCTTGGGTGATTCTCGTCGTTGCCAACCGTGGCGACCGGGTGGGGAGCATTTTCGAATCCGTAAACAGGGTGCAGGGCCGGAGGCGGCGATTGATCCCCCTTTCCCTGCCCGGCACCCAGAGGCCTTCGCATGGACGCTGACGAGCAAACTAACATAGAGGTTATTGTTGCGATCGATGACGATGTTCTCCGGTATTTCGGATTTGGTGGGGTCAAAGGTCGCAACAGTCGTGAGTTTGGCGCCTTGCGTGCCTGGCGCCACGAACAACACAAGGGCCAAGACCGCTAGAGCCGTGTGTTTTGGCGCCGCTACACGGGCGGCGGCCAGGTGGATCGTCGAGTGGTTCACTTTTCTAGCTCTCCTTTCCCCGTCTCTAGAGGGGTTTGCAGCGGGAAAGGCTCGTATGGTTTGTCATCGCTTTAAGCTCCTTTCGTAATCCGTTCTAATCCTGGCGTGTGGCGACTACGCCGCTCATACATACATGGGCCGAACGAAGGGGAAATGGCTAACCTTTCTTTGCTTGGTTTTCCTGGCTCTCAGGGAGACCGGTTCCTGCGTATCCGAGCGCGGCTCCCGGCTGCAATGGCAATACGCCTGTTTTGATCCGCCCGGGACGTCGCAGAGCCTGGGCGGAGGGGCTGGCTACAGTGAATGGCTGGCAGCCCGTGGTTATGCGGCTATAGCCATGGGCGTGATCGGAGAGACCGGCTGCTCCCCTAACACCACCCGGATGCGCTTGAGGACCAAGCCATCCAACACAAATTCGGGATTTCGTGCCGATTTGGCGGCTTCCACCGCGGCGGCAAGGATGGCTTGCGCGGGAGAGCGCGCAATTTGATCATGCACGGGGGCATATCCGCCGGGAGCGCGATGTAGCGATCTTCCCAGCGTGCGATCCCGCTTAAAACTTGACAATCATCGAAGAAGCGCGACCAGGGGGTCGCGCGCGGACGAGGGCGTCCGCCCCACTTCGGGCACTTGCGCATTGTCAAGCATTAGCCAGGACAGGACACTAGCCGACCTCGCAGATGCCGAACCAAGTCCCGGCGACCGGGCGGCCGATACGATCGGCAGCGCGACACCACCCGCCATGGCCGCAAGGAACAGCGTGGCATTCAAACTGGAGGGCGGAGCCTAGCGTCGAGTTGGCCTTCGGAGATCCGTCCCCGGTTGGTTATCATCAGTAGCATATGCGAAGATCCATGTTAACGACTGTGGAGGCCGTGCTGCTCACGGGTGGCATCGCGTGTTACGCGCAGCAGATCGGGTTGGTGCAAAACCCATCCGCCCGCCAGAACCTCAGTCTCAACGGGCCGTGGAAGATCATCGTCGATCCCTACGAAGCCGGCTACTACGACTTCCATCTGAATCCCCTGCGCGACGGCGGCCTGGGCGCTAACCGGGTTCCGGCCAACAAGAGCGACCGCTTAGAGCTCACCTTCGTGCCGAACGCCAAAACCCTCCAGGTACCCGGCGACTGGAACACCCAGAAACTGGAATTCCTCTGGTACGAAGGAACCGTCTGGTATAAGCGCGAATTCGACTACGCGAAGAAACCCGGCCGCCGCCTGTTTCTCTGGTTCGGCGCCGCCAACTACCAAGCCATCGTCTACCTGAACGGCCATAAACTCGGCCAGCATGAAGGCGGCTTCACTCCCTTTCAGTTCGAAGTCACCGAGGCTGTCCGTAACGGCACTAACGCCGTAATCGTGAAGGTCGACGACCAGCGCCACCCCGATGCCGTCCCCCCGGCCATGACCGACTGGTGGAACTACGGCGGACTTACCCGCGATGTGAAGTTAATCGACGTGCCTGAAACGTTTATTCAGGATTACTTCGTGCAGCTTGAGAAGGGCTCACTCAACCGCATTGCGGGATGGGTGCGGCTCGATGGTTCCCAGAAACGGCAAAAGGTCGCCATCCGCGTCCCGGAATCCGGCGCCTCCGCCACCGTCGATACCGATGAGAGCGGATACGCGCGCTTCGCATTCAACGCCACCCTCACTCCCTGGTCGCCGGAAAATCCCAAGCTCTACGATGTCTCCGTGGAGGCCGAGTCCGACCGCGTCCAGGAGCGCATCGGCTTCCGCACGATCGAAACCTCCGGCCAGAAAATCCTGCTCAACGGCAAGCCCGTGTTCCTGCGGGGCGTTGCTATGCACGCCGAAGCCCCCTTTCGAGCCGGCCGCATCTTTTCGGAAGCCGAAGCCCGCGTGCTCCTCACCTGGGCCAAGGAGCTGGGCTGCAACTTCGTCCGCCTGGCGCATTACCCCCACGATGACGTCATGACCCGTATGGCCGACCAAATGGGCCTCCTGGTGTGGTCTGAAGTTCCCGTCTACTGGGCCATCCAGTGGGAGAACCCCGCCACCTATGCCAACGCCGAGCGGCAACTCACCGAAATGATCGCTCGCGACCACAACCGCGCTTCCATCGTTTTCTGGTCCATGGCCAATGAAACGCCCCTCGGCGATGCTCGCCTCAAGTTCCTCGCCGCCATGGCTGCCAAGGCGCGCGAGCTCGATTCCACCCGCCTCATTACAGCCGCCACTCTGGTGCACTACGCGGACCCTAACACCATCGCGGTTGACGATCCACTCGGCAAGTACCTGGATGTGCTCGGCTGCAACGAGTACATCGGTTGGTACGACGGCCTTCCTGCCAAGGCCGACAACATCACTTTCAAGACCGTCTACGACAAGCCCATGGTGGTCAGCGAATTTGGCGGCGAGGCGCCCTATGGCCGGCACGGCGACGAAGATACCGCCTGGACCGAAGAGTTCCAGGCCAACGTCTACCGCCACCAGATTCCCATGCTCAAGAGGATTCCATTCCTGCAAGGCATGACGGCCTGGATCCTCATGGACTTCCGGTGCCCCCGCCGTCCCCTTGCCGGCATCCAGGATTACTACAATCGAAAAGGATTGCTGAGCGACCGCGGCGAAAAAAAACAGGCGTATTATATCCTCCGCGATCACTATCAATCGCTGGCCGCACAGAAGTAACTTCGCGGTTTGGCGCCCGGCGTGTCGCGCGACCGGCCCGCATGCCTCCAGCGCCAGGTACTCGGGGCGCCATGTAGCCAGCAGTCCTGCATGCAGGAGTAAAGTGAAGAGGATCGCCCGTGCGTCTACAACGAGACGGTGGTGGTAACGTCTAGTTGGGGCCCATGTACAACTCGATGCCCTGCTTCTTTCCGAGGTTGCGCGAGTATTTCTTGTCGCCGGCGTTATTCCAATGTTCATGCACACCCAGGCTGACGCACCTGGTCCCGTCCCGCTCCGGATCGTAGACGGTACCGGAGGGGGGATTATCCGCCAGCGCCGCCTCGCGCATATAGTCGTCGGAATAGGAGAGGTCGGCCAGGTGCGGCCACTCCGATCTCAGGAAATCCAGACTTACGGAATCGATGGCCACTCCATCCTGAGAGGCGAACAGACTTGCCGGCCAGTTGTCGTTGAACGGAGTTATCTTCCACTTCAGATGAGGAGGATCGTCGACCAGATCGTTGGCATAGAGCGCATCCATCAAGAAAAGCACCACTTTTTCACCCAGGTCCTTGTGGCCCAGGAAATCGGTAAAGGTCGAGTAACTCGGAGTGCCATCGCGGTTAGGATTGAAATGGTCGTGCGCGTTCTTATGCCAGTCGGGATTGATGCTAGTCAGCCCAAACAGATTCTTGGCGGAAAGGGTGACCCCCGAAGCCACGTGTCCTTTTAGGACCGAGGCATCGATGAGGTACGCCGCTTGGATGGCTGCGGTCGCGATGCCGTCGCTATTCCGGCCCGCAATGGAAAACGGAATGGCGTTCGCCTTGAACTCAGCCTTGATGCGCCCCTCGCCTCCGATGTGATCCACGAACGCCACATCCGGGTAGACAGCGTGGATCTTGTCATACAGGTTCGCAGGAATAAAGCGGCTGGGATCCATGATCGTAATGTCAGCGGGCTTCACGTGTCCCGCGGTGACGAGTTGTTTGACCAAAGACAGCGTCAGATGAGGGGATGTATTGAGCCGGTTGATTGTGCCGTGGTCCGTCGTATTGTTCAGGTTCACTTTGATGGCGATCCTCTCACCCGGCCGGTAGCCCGCGTCGCCCCGGCTATGGCGCCGGTTGAAATAGCGGAAGAGGGCATCCCACGCCCGTGCATCGCTCTTTTCATTAGACAGCCACTGGATGGAGCGTGACACCATGCGGTCGATCGCCGCCTGATTATTGTATGCGTCCTCCCACCAGGAGCCAGTCATGTTCCATGAGACTGCGCTCGGATCTCGCACCCAGACGACACGGCCTGGTGAGATTCCCCGGCCGATTCCGACCGGAGAAAGGGGGCCATCCAACATTTTGTACGGAGCGTCGCCGGTGTCGAAGGCCTTCAGGGACAATGAGGAATTAGTGAGCTCGAAGACCAGGGCGAAGGACATCGCCAACAGGATCAAAGCCCCAGCGGTTCCACGGTTAACGAGTTTCGAAAACGTACGCGCCTTTCGCAAGAGGATAAGAGGCATTACCAAACCGGCGAGCCAGGCGACGAAGCCCGCTACAATCGGGGCAGCCGCCCTCTGACAAGGGTAGGATGCGCGGCTTGGCTTTGGAATTACGCGAATCAGGAACCATGCCAGAGACAGCAGTCCCACCACCGGCAAATACCAGGCCCCTTTGCGAAGCTCCGCCGGTCTTTTGAGCGGCATTCCAGTCTTCGGACAAACAAGCAGTGGCTTCTCCATCTTACGGCCTCCATTCACAATCTTGAACCGGAAACTCTAAATTACGCCAGGATAACACGGCATTTGCCAGGCTCGTATGACGCAGGATAAGCCTGAAGCGGTGGAGACGCATTGCGCGCCTGCTGGTCGAGTCAGACATGAGCGCCGGGGAGATCGCGAGCGCCGCAGAGTTCGAAGCCGAGATGTAGTGCCGGACGAGATCACCCACACTTCAGTGGCTGGGCCGCGCATGGCGCCACCGGCTCATTGCAGGCGAGAGCCATGAGGGTGTAAAATTCGATGTTGCCACGCCACGGCCACTACCGTCACGGAATCGGTGTGGTCGATTCCTCACGCCACGGAGGTAGTAGCCAGTGAAAAGAAATCTGTTGCGATCCGGTTTGCGGTTGCCTGTGATGACCGCCCTGTTCACAATCACAGCGCCCAGTGCTTCGAATACAGAGTTTCTGAGCCATTACAAGGGAACTCCTTACGAGGACGGCCATTATCACGGCGGAGCGCAGAAGATTCCCGGCGTGGTGCACTGCGCGTATTACGACCGCGGCGGTGAGGGCGTGGCCTATCACGATGCGGACGCCAAGAACCACGGCAGCGGGGAGCTGAATCCGGCCAATGGGACCTATCTGAATGAGTTCCGGATGGGCGAGGGCGTGGATATTTCCTACACCAAGTTCAAGCTGGACCCGCAGATCGACGACAATCCGTTCGAGCAGGTGCAGCCGCCCGCGAACCTGCTCTATGTGGGTTGGACCGAGCCGGGCGAGTGGTTCAACATGACGGTCGAGGTGGCGCAGGCCGGCGATTACATGGCCGACCTGCTCTACACTTCCAATCGCGGCGGGACAATCTCATTGGATGTAAATGGAGAGGCGGCCACCGGGCCGTTGACGGTCGCCTCCACATTCGACGCTTCCGACCCGCTGGCTTGGCGGCAGTGGCACCACTGGAATATTGCGCCGGGAATCGCGAAGGTTCGTCTTCAAGCAGGCAAGAGCGTTCTCACCGTTCACATTCTGACGGAAGGGAACATGAACCTGGCAACCTTCGCCTTTAGAAGGGCCAAATAGGCCGAATCGCAGGCTTAGTCAACCTTGTTTCCGAATGACGATTTCCACGCGGCGGTTCTTCTGCCGTCCTGCCGGATCGTCGCTGCCGTCCGCTTTCGTATTCGGTGCCGCAAACCGTGTGGCGCCGAATCCACGCGCCGTGAATCCCGCGCCATCCAGTGCCTCCCGCTCGATCATCCAGGTCTGCACCGATTCCGCGCGCGACTTCGATAGGCGCAGGTTGTAGTCCGCCGGGCCCCTCGAGTCCGTGAAGCCCTCGATCCTGACCGCTCCCCGGCTCTTTGCACGGATGATCTGCGCCACCCGGCCGAGCGCCGCCTTGGCATCCGGACGAATCGTCGCCTTGTCGAAGTCGAACAAAATAGCGGCTGCCAGCGTCAACCGCAACTCCTGCGGGCCCTCTTGCACTTTGGTGAGCGCGCCGACCGGTTCATATAAAGAAGCCCCCGGCTTATACAGTGGACCTTGCGGCGTGGCAAGCGAAATCCCTCCGCCGGACGCTCCCCCGGCGCTGCCGCCCCCGCCTGGCGTCACCAACGGCCCGGCAGGATGATATAGTTGCGTGTTTTCCGGCTTGACCGTTGCGCCGGTTGCCTTACCGTCGAACGCGGCAGCGCCCGTGACCTCGATCTCGTAGTAGCCTCCCAATCGGATTGCCGCGTCCGGAGAAATGACTCGAATAAGTAACTTACTGCGTGAGCCGAGGTCGCCGGGTTGCAATAACGTCTCCATCTTATCCATGGAAACGACGGCGTTGTGAGCGATCGCCTTATTCTTCTCGTCATAGAGATCGAAACTGAGCGACTGCCGCAAGGGGTTACCGAAGACACCCATCTCCTTAAATGCGTAGTGTATATCCACATGCCCCGGACCTGCGTAGAAGTAGTAGTAATTTGGTCCATTCGCCTTGTTGTCGACGTTGCCCTTATTGATTCCCGGCCCGAGCGGCGTTGGTCTCTTCGGATCGTGTGACTGGGCCCCGCAGATTGCGTAACTCCCGAATAGCAGTCCGACTGCCAAGCGTGAACATGAATCCATGGCGCGTATTATACAGCATTCTCTCGGGACAAAAATGGTTTATCATTCCCCAGCTCGACCAAACTTTATCCGGACAGCTTCAAAACCTTCAGCACGAGAGGCGGATCGATTTGATGTTGGCCCCAGTGGACTGGCTGGCATGGTGAAGTTGACGCCGCTCGGCCGCAAGAGTCTTGGTGCACCCGAAGTATTGCCGCCCACCGTTTCAGATCGGATTCAGCATACGCGATCATTCACTCTTGCTCGTCTCCGACGGCATTGGGAAGCGTTCCGCAATCCACGCTTGCCAGAGCGGTGTCTCGCGGGCGACGGTCCCGGCCGCCTGATCGCCGTAGAGGTAGAAGCTTAGCGTGACCATGCTCTGGCCGCCGAAGTTGACGGCGCCAAGGGCGGCGGCGCCCGGCCCCGGCTTGTCGAGCCGCAGGAGGGCGTTGCACGGACTCTGGCTGACGTGCTCCACCACGCCACTGAGCGCCGGGACGCCCGCCGGGGCGCTCCAGCCCTGCCCGGCGCTCACGCCTTTCAGCCCCAATGCTGCGGTTAGCGTTTCCCAGGCCTCCGCTTCGGTTCCCGCGGCGGGGGCCATCCACTGCATCATCGCGGAGCGTTGGCCGCGGAAGTGCGTGAGATAGATCCGCAGGATGCGGAAGTAGCCAGGCCAGCCGGATTCGGTGCCTTCCAGTTGGTTGTCCCAGTCGTCCGTACTGGCGAACAGGCTATGCACCACACGGACGACGCAGACGCCTCCCCCGCGCGCTTCGACGCTCCACTCGTCCGCGATGACCGGCGAGCCAGGGGCCCAGCCAGGGGCCTCGGCGGCAAACATCCGCGGCGGATCCCAGGCCGTCACGTCGGAACGGGACTCCATGCCTGGGCCGAAGTTCAACTTCACCGCAACGGGCTTCCCGTCGCGCTCCTCGAACTCAGCCGGCACGAACCAGGACGAAATACCCGGCCCGGTGGCGATGGCCTGCCAGACTTCCTCCGGCGTGCCGGGGACCTCGACTTCGACTTGGACCGAATGGCGTCCGGAGGCTTCTTTCTTCACGCTCATGATGGCTCCTTGGGATCGGATTTCTGCGGCAGAGGGTACGCCACGACTACCAGGCGATGCGCGCGGCCGCCGGGCGCGGATTCATCGTGGTACTTCGAAACAAGTTCCGTAATGGCCTCGGTGAGTTCGTTGCTGAAAGCCGCCCGGTCCGTCGCCGACCGGAAGCGAACCTCGGTATCCACCGCCAGGGTCGCCAGGCGTTTGCCCGCCTCTTTCGCACGACGAACAAGATCGCCCACCTCGCGCACGACCCGTGCGCCCAGGGCGATGAGATAGCTCGCGGACAGCCTATCGATTTCCCGATTCGGATCCGCGGCGACCGGACCCAGGGCGCTCGGTGAAACGACGTAGGAAGCGGCCGTCGCCACGAGCAGCCGTTCCGTCAGCCCGCCCCACTTGCGTTCCTGGGCCAGCCGCACCAGCCCGTGCGCCTCCAGCCCGTGCAGGTGGTAGTTGACTTTCTGCCGAGCCAGGCCAAGCCGCGTGGCCAACGTCGCCGCCGAGGCGGGCACGGCTAGCTCGGAGAGGAGCCGACTCCGCATGGGCTCCAAAGCCACCGCCGCCGCTGCCGGATCGTCGATGACTTGGATGTCGAGCACGAGGAGATGGTAGCATTGACAACTTTTATTGTCAAGCATGGTTCAATGCTTTTTCTTACGAATTTGCAGAGTCGATGTCGTGCCGCAGGATTGTGGTGTTGCGGGCGAGGTCTCCTCCTCTGCCCGAGGCGACGACGATTCGACACGCCCGCCGCGAGGAGCAGCGAGCAAGCGGTCTGGCGAAGGTCGTGAAATCGAATCTTGGGAAGCCGATTGCTCTTGCCGAGATAGGTTCCGGTGTTGGAGGATCGTTTTCGGGCGCATTACCGGATGGCCAGCCACAACGTGCACGCCAACCCGAAGGGCGTGTTTTTCAAGCTGGGAACGATGGGGGAGTCGCAAGTGCTTCTCGCGGGTCCCAGCAATGCCGGACTCGCGGACCCCGGTCACGGCGCCGCCCTGCCGCTGGCGCGCATTACTGCGGCTCTTGCCGGGCTGCAGCAACCGACGCTCGATAACAATGTCGCCCTTCAGATAACCGTCCAGCTCGTCGACGAGATCGGAGAAGCGTTCATCCAGGCGCACGAACGCCTGGCGGCTGACGACGCCTCCCTACGGCCGAGATGAACATGGCACACCCCAGCTTCGCCCTTGGCGCAGGCATCAAACGCCGCTGGAGAGAAGTCATAATCAGCGCTTATCCGGAGCTGCGGCCGGGGGCTTGCCCCGCGGATCAAAATCTAGGGCCCGCAACACGAAGGGCGACTGTGAGACGCGCACCCGAAAAGGCCCGGGAGAGGGGCCTTGGCGCAAGCCGACGGGCGCCCGGCGAGTTCCGAGAGCAGTTTTCCCGCAGTAATGGCCATTTCCCGCGAGTTCAGGGGGGCGGGGCGTTAGCCGGAAACGCCGAGAGTGCGTCGTGGAGAGACTTGGCTCCTCAGGTAGGATTCGAACCTACAACCCTTCGGTTAACAGCCGAATGCTCTACCATTGAGCTACTGAGGAGCAATGTGGGATCGTGCCCTTTTATTTAATCAGAGCGCGCCGGCGGGTGTCAAACCCGGCTGCGCGGCGGGGTGGCTGAGTTCCCGCGCGTATCGCAGGAACAAGTCCATCCCTTGCCGTTCCGGCGCCCCCAACTCGAATACGACGTGCGAACCCAGGTAGCGCCGCACCAGGTCCGTCGTGAAACCTCGCGCCGGAGCCTCTTCGGCGGCAATCCGCTCCAAGCTGCGCAACCCGAACGCGCAAGAGTCCTGAAACGCCGCCGCCACCTGCGGCGTCACGAATTCGCGCGGTCCGGCCCATACCGCAAAGACCATCGGCAGACCCGTCATCGCGGTCCATTCGCGGCCCAGATCGTAGACCCGATACGGCGTCGCTTCCGGATCGATATGCAGCGCCGGATCCCCTATGATCAGCGCGCTGTCGGCTTCGCCCAGCATGCTGGGTAGATCCGGCGGACGCGTCACCACCGCCGGCTCGACCCCGTACCGCCGCGCCAGAATGATGCGCGCCAGAGCCACCGAGGTGCGCGAACTCGCATCCGCAGCCAGCGTCCGGATCTGGTTCGCGGGCCGCCTGCAAACCAGCAGGATGCTGCGCACCGCTCCCCGGCAGGCGATGCCCACCCCAGGGACAATCCCATAGTCCCGTCCAATCAGCTCGAACGACGGGATGATGCCTATGTCCGCCGCGCCGGAAGCCACCATGTCCGCGCACTCGGCCGGTACCCGGAACGACAGATCGAAAAGGCCCTTCTGGTCCCCGTGCCGCATGCCCCACACCAGCGGAACCGTGTTCAAATAACTGACCGCGCACACTCTGAGCCGCGGGATGCGATTGGTTGGATGCAACGATCCAGTCTAGCAGACACCGGCCCTCCAAAGCGGTACTAGCGACGGCCGTTGGACGGCCCACCGCCGGAGCCAATCTGGTATTCTCAGTGAGGGAACCTCCCCATGCGCTCTCTTTATAATATTTATCTGTTTCTGGCTCTTACCTTCGCCGCCGTTGCCGGCGCGCAAATCGTGCTTGATCCCAACCCGGCCCGCGTTGCCGGACACATCCCCACCACGCCCGCCGAGCAACTGGCGGTCACCAACATCAATCCCAACTTTGGCGTGAACGGTGGTCTGTACTCGCCCGAGGGCGTGGCTGTCGACACCAGCACGTCGCCCCCAATCCTCTATGTCGCCGATACCGGGAATAACCGGATACTGGCCTGGAAGAGCGCCACCAGCACGACTTTGACGAACCTGCAGGCGCCTTATCTGATCATCGGCCAGCCCAACTCCTACACCACTCTACCGTCGATCAATGGCGGCCTGTACTTTCCCACCGGCCTGCTGGTCGACCCAAAAGGTAACTTATACGTCGCCGACTCGGGGAACAACCGCGTCCTGCGCTACCCGAAGCCCTTCGCCAACAGTAACGCCAGCCCGGATATCGTGCTCGGACAGCCGGACAAGTTTACCTCGAGCAAGCCCAACCAGGGGGGCTCCCTCTCCGCGACAACCATTTGCCTCGGCGGCGCCTGCCCCGGAGGCGCCGGCACCTACGTTTCATCGTTGACCATGGACAGCTCCGGGAATTTGTTCGTGGCGGACGCAGGTAACCGCCGTGTGTTGCGGTATCCAGCCGCTTCGCTTACCGCGGGCGCTCTCGACCCGCCCGCGGACTTGGTAATAGGTCAGGCCGGTTTCACCGTACTCGCCGGCGCGACGAGCGTCACGGACCGAAACACCCTGTACATTCCCGCGGGCTTGGCTTTCGATTCCGCGGGACACCTTTTCGTGACCGACGCCTTGAACCGCCTCATAGTCTACCCGGCCCAGGTTTCCAGCGCACCGGCTAATACGATGGGCATTGCGGCAATTCGTTTTGCGGGCATCGTTAGCCCAACGCCCCCCACGGCAACGGCGAGCACGCTACTCAATCCGAGCGGCATTGTCATGATCGATAACGGCCCGGCGGTGTTGGACTCGGGCGATAACCGGTTGCTCATCTTCGATGCATTCAGCAGCGCGGATTGGGCGGTTGCCTCCGGAGATACCACGCTCTCCACTCCGCCGCCGGCGGCCATCGCGGTGCTTGGGCAGGGATCCAGCCTTACTGCTTTCACCACCAGCGCGGTAAACGCGGGTAACCCCCAGGCTTGCGTGGCTCCGTGTTCCGCTGGTTCGGAAGTTGCTACCTTCTCCAACCCGGTGGCCGCCGCCGTGGCTGGAAACGGGGATTTGTTCGTAGTGGATTCCGGCAACAATCGGGTGCTGGTCTATCCGAATGCGGGACAGGTTGCCGCGGCTACCGAGGTGCTGGGACAGAGCGACTTCCCGTATGACAGCCCCAATAGCATCCATGGCAAGGAATTCAATTTTGGGCCTGTCTCCTCGAGCTCCTACGACAGCATGGTGGCCGCTGGCGGGTATCCCCCCGAGCCTTACGACGCGGGAATCGCCGTAGCCGTGGACTCGAGCACCGGAATGCCGCACCTGTATATCTCCGACCCCAGCAACCATCGCGTGCTCGGATTCGCCGATGCGCGCAAGGCGGGACCGGGGGTCCAGGCGGATATCGTCATCGGCCAGCCCAACATGTCGAGCGCCGTCTGCAATTATGGCGGCGTCGCCAATCCCGCGACCGAAGCGCTTCCCCGGCAGCCCACGCAATCCAGCCTTTGCTATCCCACGGGACTGGCGGCCGATCCCAGCGGCAACCTGTTCGTGGCCGACTCGTCGAATGGGCGCGTGCTGCGTTTCCCGGCGCCTTTTGCCGCTGGAAACTCCAGCGAGAAGGCCAATCTGGTGCTGGGTCAAAGCGGATTCACGGGCATCTCCAACCCGCAAGCCAGCCAGTCTGTAATGATGTTCCCCTACGGTTTGGTTTTCGACCCGGCGCGCGGTTTGCTCGTCTCGGACGAAGCCGCCAATCGCGTCCTGCTCTTTTCCATGACCAATCCCTCCAACGGCGAATCGGCCTCCACGGTCATCGGACAGCCGAATTTTACGAGTATAGGCTCTTCCGTATTGAGTTCGCCGCACCATATCGCCGAGGACTCTATCGCCGAGGTCTACGTAGCCGACGCGGGACATAACCAGATCCTGATCTTCAACATTCCCAGCGGCATGTCGACGGACACGCCGGTCAATTCCTTTACCGGACTGAGCTACCCGGAAGCCGTCTGGGTGAACCCGAATAAGGTGGCGGGTTACAACAACGATATCTGGGTCGGCGATAGCGCCTATTTTCTTTCCCGGTATCCGGTGCCCAACCCGCTGGTAACCGGCAACACCCCCCTGTTGACATGCCGTTCCGCGCTCTTTTGCGCGGCCGAAGTGACGGGGCCCGTCCCCGGAATTTGCACCGGGAGCGGCCTTTGCGAATTGCCGGCCATAGCCATTACGCAGGATAGCTACGGCGCTCTTTACGTGGCCGACACGTCCAACCGCGTGGCCATCCACTACCCGGCTCTTTCGGGGACCAACGGCGCCAGTTTCGTCTGCGCCATGGGATGCAACCTGGGCGGTCTGAAGGGGTCGCCCAGCCCGCCTGGCCTTGCGCCGGGCGCCTTCGGAACCTTGTTCCCGTTCGCCCCCTTTTCGCCTGCCGTAACGGCAACCCCCAACACCGTTGTGCCGGTGCCCACGACGCTAGGCGGCGTCCAGGTTCTGATTAGTTGCGCCTCTGGAATTACATGCCCGCCGGCCGGCCAGCCCACCGGCGGTGCGTTCACCCAAGGGTTTGCCTACTCGCCGCTGACGTACGTGTCTTCGGGACAGGTCAATTTTGTGGTTCCGTTCGAAGCCCCTACGTCGGGAACGGCCCAGGTGGTGATGGTCAATGCATCGACTTCCCAAGTGCTGGGGAGCGGATCCTTGACCATGAACGCTGCTTCGCCGGGGTTCTTCGTCTTCAACGCGGCCTCTGGGCAGATACCAGCCGCCGGGCAAATCGCCGCGCTAAACCAGAACAATACAGTCAACAGCGCTACGAATATGGCGCAAGTGAGCTCCTATGTGCAACTGTTCCTGACCGGGCAGGGATTGGTGCCCAATGCCCCGCCGGATGGCCAGGGTTCCACTGGCGCTCTTTCCACGTCGTCGAAACCCGTGGTGTACATTGGTGGCAGCCAGGCGACCGTCTCGTACTCCGGCCTCGCGCCCGGGTACCCTGGCTTGTGGCAGATCAACGTCCAAGTCCCGCAGAATCCCATACTCCCCGAGGGTTTTCCAACCAATATTTTTCCGGTTCAGGTGTTATACGAGGGCTTGACCAGCAACATCCCGGCGAATAACGGCAATCCTTCGCTCGCCACGACCATCGCAATCAAAGCGCAATAGGACCGGCTATTTGATCGGACTGGCGGTCAGTTCCAGTTGCATCTGGCCCTTGCTCGCCACATCGTCGGACGAAAAGATCACCGTAGGCTTACCGACCGGTACGATCACATTCGAACTCCACTTCGTCTGCCGGATCAACGGCTGCTTCACCGCGTTGACTGCGGTGCTGATCTCCGCGGTCACGCTAAGGGCCAGACTTCCGTCGATCTCCGTTGCCGACCGGCAGTCGATGTTCACGCCTACGTCGATATAGGTGAACTGAAAGCTCTCGGGTCCGGAGCCGCCGCTCTGCACCGGCACCTTGTTGCCGCTGCGAATCGTGCAGCTATGATCCCCTGTCGCCGTCGTGGTCGAGTAATGCCGGGCGCCGATTACCTTTCCGCCTTCGAGTTCCTTGACCACAAAGTCGAGGTGATAGTATTTCGGCTGTTCGGCCGGGGGTTTGGCGCCGTCGCCCTGGGCTGCGCAAATACCCGCCGTCAAAATGATCGCGCCGCAAGTTATGGCGAGCTTTGTCTTATTTCGTATCGTCTTTCGCATGATCGCTCCTCAATGGTTCTATCCTGATCTCTTCTACCTGAATCGGTTCCGTACTTTGCCGCTGTAAATCGATGAAGGCTCCCCGCGCCTGGTCCGGCGCGCGCGCCACAAACGCCAATAAAGCGCGTTCCTCGCTAGAGAGTGAGACAGGCCTCCTGGCCTGTCTCGGACGAGCTACGCTCGCCGTGGCTGGTGGTTGGTGGCTAGCGGTTTGTGACTGTGTTTCGATCGCGCCTGCGCGCCGAGGGACACTCCTGGCCCGCCCGGCAACCGCCACGTGAGGCTGTGGTCTCATCCACCAGACGGCCACTACCAGCATGGCCGCCCCCACCGCAAACCCCAACGCCTGCACCCATAGCCCAACCCCGGTACGCGGAGCCGCGCCTTCCGCACGCACATGATCGAACACGCGCTGTTCGAGTCCGGCCAGGGGCTCCTCGCTGGCATACTGCGCCAGGGCGTTATCCAAGGCATCGTCCAGCGCGCGATCCAGCGCATCCGGCTCATCGTTTCGCATAACGGCCTTCCATCAACCCAGCCAGCTTCCGCTTCAAAATCTGGCGCGCGCGCATGATGCGTGTGCGCACGGTCCCTTCGGCGATCCCCATGGCTTGTGCGATTTCGCGGGAGTTCATCTCCTCCACCGTCGAAAGCGCTAGCGGTTGCCGCAGTTCTTGGGGCAATGCGTCCACCAGGCGATGCACGGCCGCATTCCAGTCCGCCGTCACCATGGCCTCCTCCGGATTCGCGCCGCCGCGCGACGCCAGTTCCGCGGCCAAAGGGGTCGTGGCCCTTACGCTCTTTAGCTTATCTACCGCCATTCGCCAGGCCGCGCGCGCCAGAAACGCCCGCTCGTTTTCGATCGCCTCCCATGCGCCGGCGCGATACAGCTTCAGAAACGTATCCTGCACCACGTCTTCGGCGTCGTGCGAGTTGCGCAACAGGGCATATGCCACCCGGAAGACGAAACGGGATTGCCGCTCGACCAGCCCGGCGAAGCAAGCCTCGCGCGCCGCGGGTTCCTGCCGGGCAATGTCGATCATGCTGGATACATGTCACCAGCTAAGACTGCCCGCCGGCCCGAAGCGTTCATATTTATTTCTGTGTGGGGCAGGATGGCATCCTGCGGGCCGATTGTTTTATCGGCCCAGCGCCGATTGGCAATCGGCGCGCAGGATGCCATCCTGCCCCACAGGCCTTGCTTTGTTGCTTATGGCCGCGGGTTGCGCATACAATAGGCGGCAGCCATGGAACAACACGTCAAAATTTTGGGCGTCTTGCACATCGTTCTCGGATCCTTGGGAATCCTGCTCGCATTGGGTATGCTATTGCTCTTCGGCGGCATCGCAGGGTTGATCGGCGCTACCGATTCCTCGAGCGATGTGCACATCTCCGTGCCCCTGCTGGGCGGCATCGGCGCCTTCATTTTCTTCGTCCTGCTGGCGATATCGCTGCCCGGGGTGATCGCCGGAATCGGACTGCTGCAATTCCGGTCGTGGGCGCGCATCCTGGCGATCGTCATCTCCGTGCTGGACCTGATGAACGTGCCCTTCGGGACTGCGCTAGGCATCTATGGGCTTTGGGTGCTGCTCTCGCAGGGCTCCGAACGGCTCTTCCGGACGACCTGACCGGAACGGCGTCCGCTTCGCATTTGCGCTAAAATAAAGAATCAACTCATGAAGTCTCTCCTCTCTTGCCTGTTTACAGTCGCGGTGTGGGCGCAGTCCGCCGCGCCGCCAGCGCCAGCGCCGGCCTCGCCTCCCCAAGCTCTTTCGCCGGACACGGTTGTGGCAACATTCGAGGACGGGCGAACCATCACTGCCGGCGAGCTCACCAGCTTCCTGGACGCAATGCCTCCGAACATGCAACAGGCCGCGCGGCGCGACCGCAAGGCATTCGTGCAGCAGTTCGCCATGATGCACCGGCTGTCGGAAATGGCCGAAAAGGCCAAGCTCGACCAGCAAAGCCCCACCCGCGAAGCCCTCATATTCAATCGCATGTACCTGCTCATGAACGCGCAGTTGCACGAAGTCCTGACCACTATCGACGTGCCGCCCGCCGAGCTGCAAAGCTTCTACAATGCGAACAAAGCGCGCTTCACACAGGTCCGGGTCAAGGCGATTTACGTACCCTTTTCCGCGGATCCGGCCGCGGCCGGCGCGAACGAACCGAAACACCTGAGCGAAGCGGATGCCCAGGCCAAGATCCTCAAACTGCGGGCGGACATCGCCGCCGGCGCGGATTTCGTGAAACTGGTGAAAGACAATTCCGGAGACCCGATCTCCGCCGCCAAGGACGGCGATTTCGGCACCCTCCGCAGCACCGACAACCTTCCGGAGGCCATCCGCGCGGCCATCTTCGCGCTCAAAGCGGGTGAAGTGAGTGAGCCTGTCAAACAGCCGAACGGTTTCTATCTGTTCCGCGCCGAAGAAGTCGCCGCGCAGCCTTTCGCCGAGGTCCAGGCAGAAGTCCTCAACGAACTGAAGCAGGCCCACTTCAAGCAGTGGATGGATGAAGTCACCCGCGGCCTGAATCTGCAGATCAAGAACGAGGGCTTTTTCACCGAAGGCGGCGGCGCGGCGGCGGGCAAGTAGTCTTATCGGCGTTTATCCGCGCTCATTGGCGGCTAGGTCGCCTTTCCCCACGCCTCCGGATTCAGCAAGTTCGGCGGACGCCGCCCCTCGATCGCGGCCACCGCATTCTCCGCCGCCATCATCGACATCTTGCGCCGCGTGTCCACCGACGCGCTGGCAATGTGCGGCGCCAGCACCACGTTCTCCAGCTTCAGCAGCAGCGGGTTGACCCGCGGCTCGTTCTCGAACACGTCGATGCCGGCCCCCGCGATCACGCGCTGTTCCAGGGCCTCCGCCAGCGCGGGCTCGTCCACCACCGGCCCGCGCGAAGTGTTCACCAAAATGGCCGTCGGCTTCATCATGCGCAGCTCGCGCGCGCCGATCAGGTGGCGCGTCTCGGCCATCAGCGGCACGTGCAGACTCACAAAATCCGCCTCACGGAGCAACTGTTCGGCGCTCATCAGTTCCAGCCCCAGCTCTTTCTCCACCGCCTCCGGCGCCCGCTGTGAATCGTGATAAATGACGCGCATCGAAAAGCCCTTCGCCCGCCGCGCCACCGCCTGCCCGATGCGCCCCATGCCGAAAATCCCCAGCGTGTGGTGATGGATGTCCTGCCCCAATAGCAGGTCCACGCGCCACTTCGTCCACTGCCCGGAATGCACGAAATGGTCGCCTTCCACCACTCGCCGCGCGGCGGCCATCAGCAGCGTGAACGCGAAATCGGCCGTCGTATCCGTGAGCACGTCCGGCGTGTTCGTCACCAGAATGCCGAGGCGCGTGGCCGCCGGCACGTCGATATTGTCGTACCCCACCGCCACGTTGGAGATCGACTTGATTCCATCCAGGCTGGCCAGCACCTCCGGCGTGAATTTGTCCATGAGTTGGCTTACCACAGCTTGTTTGCCGCGTATGCGCACGGCCAGTTCGTCCGCCCGCATGCCGTCGTCCGACTCGGCGTAGTCCAACTCCGCGTGCTCCTTCAGGTAGGCGATGGCCTCTGGAAATATGCGTTTGGTGACCAAGACGGCGGGTTTCATCGAACGCAAATTGTCGCACATGCCGCACTCGGCTTACAATGCGGAGATGGCTAGATTGGGTTTTTTAGGACTTGGAATCATGGGCTATCCGATGGCCCGGAACCTCTTGCGGGCGGGCCACGAGGTGGCCCTCTGGACGCACCGCGCGGCGAAAGCGCGCGAGTTGGCCGCGGCGGAAAAAGGCCGCTTCTGCGCCACGCCCAAAGAAGTCGCGGAAAACGCGGACGTTATCTTCTTAATCGTGGGCGACACCGCCATGTCGCGCGAGGCGATCTTGGGCAAGGACGGCATCGTCGAAGGCGCACGCCGCGGGACCGTAGTGGCCGATGCCAGCACCATCGCGCCCACCGCCAGCCGCGAAATCGGCCAGACGCTCGCCGCCAAGGGCGTCGACTATCTGGACGCTCCCTGCACCGGCTCCAAACCCGGCGCCGAGGGGGGCACCCTGACGTTCATGATCGGCGGAGACCGCCAGGTCTTCGAAGGCATCCGCCCGTATCTGGAAGTAATGGGAAAGCGCTTCTACTATTGCGGCGGCTCCGGCATGGGCCTGCACGCCAAGCTCTCCCAGAATTTGATCCTTTCCAATCTCCTGCAGGGCTTCAACGAGGGCATGGTGCTGGCCGCCAAAGCCGGCGTGGACGCCGATCTGATGCTGGACATCCTCAACAATAGCGCCGCCAAGTCCGGACTGATTTCCGCCAAAGCCCCGCTGGTTCTCCGGCGCATCTTTGACCCCGCCTTTTCCGTGAAGTGGATGCACAAGGACATCGGCCTGATGCTGGATTCCGCCAATGAGCTGCATGTCCCCGTGCCCCTGACAGCACTCACCGGCCAGATGTTTCAAGCCTCCATTGCCAAGGGCCATGGCGACGAGGATATTTGCGCCACCATCAAGGTGTTGGAGGGTCTGGCAGGCGTGGAAGTGAAGGGCGGAGAAGCACCGAAGGCGGAAACCACCTGATTCCGCAGGTTTTGTGTGCGCGTCAGCACATATCTGCCGCACGCTGCCAGAAAATACAAAAAACAGTTGCTTTTTGGGGTCAGATATTCTAATATTGGAATTAAGCCGGGGAGGCAACTCCCACCAAAGCGAGACTAACCTCTAAATTAAAGACCCCTGAAGCAACCTCCCCGGCGCCCGTAAGGGTAGGGTCTTTTACCTGCACCAAGAAAACAAAACACTTAGCAACGAATATTCTGCGTCATCCCGCCGCAGGGGCGATACGCACGCTGCTCGCCGCCAGTTTACCAGTACGGTCCATACCGAGTTCATAGACCAGGCGGGTACCGGGCTTCAGCGTAGTGGGGTCGCCTTCGGCCAAGCGCGAGACATGAAAGAACACGTCGCGCCCGCCATCGTCCGGACGCAGAAAGCCGAATCCTTTGGCTTCAAAGTAGGTGACTACCGAACCGATTTGCTCGCGCGGGCCATCGCCCGCTCCGCTGTCTCCGGCACCCTGACCGCCGGATCGGCTGCTCTTGTCGCCAACTCCCTGCTTGATCAGGGCCAAATCTTCGTCGGATAGTTCGCTGTCGGGTGCGGCCTCCGACGGCATCTTGAGATCGGGATTCTTCTTGCGGGCTTCTTCAAATAGGCGTTTGGCTCGGGCGTTCAAATGATTTCCTTTGGAGTCTCTAGTGCGCGGGCGCCGCTGCGGCCTTGGGCTTCCGTGCGCGGGATGCGCGTTTCTCGGCTGGGGGCTGCCGGTCGCTCTTTTTCAACCGGCCCATCACCATGGGGGTCACAAACTTCTTTTCGCCGTGATCGTCAAATTTGATCACAATACGCTCCTCATTACTGGTGAGCACAGTTCCCAAGCCGAATTTCTCGTGCTCTACCTGAGCGCCTTGGGAATAGTTGTTGGAAGCCATTAGTTTAGGGTTTACTCCTTTGTTTTCCAAATGGTGGCGAGATACGACGTACGGATTCGGGAAGATGCCGGCAGCGCTAACACAATCGTGTTATTTATTGTATCACTCAGCGGCACGAGCCGGCAAGCGGCCCTGTGGGGCAAGATGGTATCCTGCGCGCCGATTGGCAATCGGCGCAAACTGGGCCGATTAACAATCGGCCCGCAGGTTGCCAACCTGCCCCACAACCAAACGCAGTTGTCCCGCCAATGCCGGAAGCATTATAGTTGGGATGAACGATGAATATCCCGAACCTGCTAACCATCCTGCGGATCTTCTTCGTCCCGCTGCTGGTCGCCGCGCTGGTCCAGGAGCGCGTGGCGCTGCACTTCCGCGGCGCCACCATCACCAACGTCTGGCTGGCCCTGGCCATCTTCCTCTGCGCCGCCAGCACCGACCTGCTGGACGGTTACCTGGCGCGCCGCTGGCGTCAGATCACTACGATCGGCACGTTGCTCGATCCCATCGCCGATAAACTGCTGGTATCTTCGGCGCTGATTGCCTTGGTCCAGGAGCGCGCCGTCCCGGCTTGGATGGTGATTCTGATCGTAGGCCGCGAATTCGCCGTCTCCGGGCTGCGCGCCATCGCCGCCGCGGAAGGCTACACCATCAAAGCCAGCGACCTCGGCAAAACCAAGATGGTGTCGCAGGTCGCCGCCATTTCCTGCCTGCTGCTGAGCATCCGGTACCCGGTGCTGGTGCTGCCAGGAATGGTGCTCATGTGGGGCGTGGTGGTGTTCGCCATGCTTTCGGCGTTCAGTTACTTCCGCAAGTTCTGGCGCAAGATCGACGGCCGGATCAAGAAACGCCGCCGGCGCGAATTGCTGCTCACCGAGAAGCGCAAGAAACAGATGGCCATGCGTCAGAGCGGTTCCGGCGCCGGTGCAGGCGCGGGTTTGGGTGGCGGCAGGAGGATCTGAACTCCGTCGCGGGTCACTTCCACGGTACGCACCTGACCCTTCGGACCCAACGTCCCCGCCGGCTTCCCGTTCACTGTCACCTGCAAGCCGCCCGCGTTGCCGGTGCGGATGCGGATGCCGTCCACGGCTGCCACCGTCTTCACCACGCCGGGCTTCAGCAAGCCGGTCATGACGCTCTTGCCGTCGGCCCACACTTGCACCCAGGTGTCGGCATCGACCGTCAGCGACACTTGCAAACCGGCCGCCGGATTGGCGCTCTCGACCGGCGCCGGGACCGTTTCCCGGGCCGGCTCGGACACGTCGGTCTTGGGGGCAGTTTCCGGATTGTTCACAACCGCCGGCGTAACGGGCGCCGGCTCGGCAGTCTTAGCGGCTGGCGCGGGCGCCTTTTGCGCAGCGGCAACCGGCGGCGTCACCGGGGCTGGCCGGCGGCTGCGCTGCCACCACGCATAAACCGCCGAGCAGACCAGCATGACCGCCACCACCAGCGCCAATGCGGGCAAAATCGAATGGTTTGAGCGGCCACCGCCCTCCCATTCGACGAGTCGCGGCACTTTGAAAGCAGGCGCGGCGGGTGTACCAGTGAAGCCGTGCAGGTCCCCCATGGGATTGACGACCTTCTCCATTTCGGCCGCCATCTCCTCTTCGTCCAAGCCCAGGAAGCGGGCGTACTGCCGTACAAAGCTCTTCGCGAACACGCCGCCGGGAAGCAACTCGAATTGATCCTTTTCGATGGCTTCCAGCAGGCGGGCGGAGATCTTGGTCTCGCGGGAGATCTGCTCCAGGCCCATTTCCTTCCGCAGACGTTCCCGGCGCAGCGTTTCGCCGACGGAACTCATAACCTCGATGCAGCCCCTGAAGCTATAATACAACAGGAACCCGGTGAACTCCCTGTTTCGAATAAGCTTTCAAATACCTCGGCGAGAGCGCCCGCGCCGTACATGATTGCTTGCCTGGTGTGCGGCCACTCGGCCTTCCGTGCGCTATTCACGGCCACCGACCGCTTGTACGGAACCACACAGAGTGAGTTTCAGATCGTCGCGTGCCAAAGCTGCGGCCTGATGCGTCTGGCGCCGCTGCCCGCGCCCGAAGATCTGCCGCGCTATTACCCCGCGCATTATTGGTACGCGCCGGATGGCAGCCTCGCCGCCGGCCTGGAGGAACGCTACCGGCGGCTGGTGCTGCGCGACCACGTGCGGTTTGCCGGCCGCGCGTTGGCCGAATGCGGAGAATCCGGCCCCGTGTTGGACGTGGGCTGCGGCGGAGGCCTGTTTCCGCGCCTGTTGCGCGAGCGCGGCTTCGCGGCCATCGGCCTGGATTCTTCGCCGGAAGCCGCGGCGCTCGCCTGGCGCATCAATGGCGTGCCCGTTCTGTGCGGCGATCTGGATCAAGCGCCGCTGGCCGCCGCGGCGTGCGCCGGCATCACCATGTTCCACGTGCTCGAGCACGTCTACGACCCGCGCGCCTACCTGGCTTCCGCGCGGAATCTGTTGAAGCCCAACGGCCGCCTGATCGTGCAAGTGCCCAACGCCGCCTGCTGGCAGTTCCGCATGTTGGGCTCCCGCTGGAACGGTGTGGATGCGCCGCGGCATCTTACCGACTTCCGCGCCCGCGATTTGGAAGCGCTGCTGGCCGCCGCAGGCTTCCAGGTGCTGCGCCGCAAATACTTTTCCCTGCGCGATAACCCGGCGGGCCTCGCGACCAGCCTGGCGCCTACGCTCGACCCCATGGCGCGCCGGATCCGCGGCCTGCATGAAACGCCGGGCGCCAGGGTTCTCAAAGACCTTGCGCATTTCAGTTTGCTGGCCGCCGCGATTCCCTTCACGTTGCTGGAAGCGGCTTGTCACGCGGGGTCGACCATCATGATCGAGGCGCGTAAAGCGCGATAACATAGAGCCGCGGCTGTCACTCAGCCACGCCCAAAAAGCACATGAGCTACTCCGCCACCATAGTGGATCGCCTGCCGCGTTGGTTGAGCCGTCATGTCCTCCATTTTGAAGCCGCCATCGAAGATGCAGTGGCCGGCTTCGCGGCCAACCTGCCGCCGTGCGCGCGCGTTTTGGATGCGGGCGCGGGCGAGGGCCGCCACCAGCACTACTTCACCCGCCAGCGCTATTGCGGCGTGGACCTGGCCGTAGGCGATCTCACTTGGAATTACAGCCGCCTGGATGCCGTGGCCGATCTCACGCGCCTGCCCTTCGCCTCCGGATGCTTCGACGCCGCCATTAATATTGTTACGCTGGAGCACGTGCGCGAACCGGAGTCCGTTTTGCGCGAGATTGCGCGCACGCTTGCGCCCGCGGCCCCGCTGCTCGCCATCGTGCCGCACGCGTGGGAAGTGCACCAGGCGCCGCACGATTACTTTCGCTTCACCCGGCATGGCATGCAGTACCTTTTGGAGCGCGCCGGCATGGTCGAAATCGAGATCCGTCCCGTGGGCGGATATTTCCGCCTGCTGGCCCGCCGCATGCTGAACGGGCTACAATTCTTTACAGGCGGCGTCCGCTGGCTCGGCTTCATTCCCGCGGCCGTGTTGCTGGTTCCGCCCGCGCTCCTGATCCCTTACCTGGATTTCCTGGACCGGGACCGCAACTTCACACTCGGATATATATGCACCGCAAAAAAATCTTCCAGGTCTTGCTGATCGTGACCGCCGGCGGGCTGGCTGTGGCCGCGCAGGCCCATGAATTCAGCGGCGCGCGCGCCATGGATTACGAGCGCAAGATCGTCGCGTTCGGGCCGCGCCCGCCGGGATCCGCCGCTCTGCGCAATCTGCGCGCGTACATTCTGGCGCAGTTGAAGCCGCGCGGATGCGAGGTTACCCAGGACACCTTCACCGCCAACACGCCGGGCGGGCCGGTGGTCATGGTCAACATCATCGCGCGCTTTCCGGGCAAATCCGGCCGCGCCGTGGCGCTCACCGGACACTACGACACCAAGAAGATGGCCGGCATGCGCTTCGTGGGCGCCGACGATGGCGGCTCGTCTACCGCATTCTTACTGGAAATGGCCGAAACGGAGCAGGACATGCCGCACAAAGACGACCTCTACCTGGTCTGGTTCGATGGCGAGGAGGCTTTCGGCCAATGGTCCGCAACCGACAGCCTCTACGGCAGCCGGCACCTGGCCGAGCGCTGGGCCGGCGATGGCACGCTGGGCCGGATCAAGGCGCTGATCAACGTGGACATGATCGGCGGCAGGGATTTGCACATCATGAACGAGGACAACTCCTCGCCGGCCCTGCGCAAACAGATCTGGAACACGGCCGAACGCCTGGGTTACGGCAAGTATTTCGACGAGGCCGGGGGCTCCACCGACGACGATCATATGCCGTTCGTGAAGATGGGTGTCAACGCGGTGGACCTGATCGACTTCGACACTTCCAAGAAGACTTACTGGCACACGCCGGAAGATACCATCGACAAACTCTCCACGCACAGCTTCGAGGTGTTAGGCGCCGTACTTACCGAAGTGTTGAAGTTGTAGCGTGGGTATCCTGACGGGGTCACTCAATCACGATACTAGGCCGTTCCCCGCGCGTGTCCGCATCTTCTAATTCCGTGCGAACAATGCGCTGTTCTCCGGGCATCAACGCGATGTAATTGTCGCTATAGATCGCCGGCAAAATCCGGTCGCCGCTCTTCTCCCGCACGGCTTTCAGCTTCACCATTAAGGCCGGTGTCTTGGCAGGATTGCGCACGGTGGTGGTCAACAGCCAGCGGCCGTCCTGCCGCTCGGCATGCGTGACAACTTCGATCTTCACCTTCGGCAAATCGCGCAGCGCGCGGTAATTGTATTCCTCCAGGCCGCGCCAATAGAAGTTTTCGGAGACGGTATCTCCGCCGCGCGTCAGCTTCAGCCGGATGAAATGTACCGCAGTCAGCCCTTCCGGATAGTCGATGTGAATGGGCGCCGCCATGCTGTCTTCGCCGCTATCCACAGGCGCCGACTTCTCCCACCGCACCGCGCCGTCCATGTTCAGTACCTGCACGCCTGCCGTCAGTCCCCGCGCATCGCCCGCACTATAATTCACCACTTCGACGTTATCCGTCACCGGATTCCATTGAACATGCAACGGCTCGCAAGCCTTCTTCGCGCCGAAGTAAGCGGCGGTCGGCTCCAGGTAATAGTCGTAGGTCTGCCAGACGAACGACGGCCAGGTGGGATGGCTCATCCAGATCAACAGCCCCATCCGATTCTTGCCCTGCGCTTCGAACATGGCGCGATAGCCTTCATAGTTGACATATTGCGCGAGCCGCACCCAGTCCGCCGCATTGTCCGCGCCGCCGTAACTTCTGTCGATATGGTCTATGAAAGACGCGCCGCCCTGCGCGCCGTTGAGCGAGAAATCGTGCAGGCCCCACATGCGCCCCTGCGGCCACATCGCCGATTCGGGCATCATGGCGCGCAGGCTATCCATGCTGACGATGTTCGGCATGCCCATCTCGCTATGAAACTTGGGCGTGGCGCGCGATGCGAAATAGCTTTTCAGCGGCATCGCGCGATAGGGCCCGTGTCCGCTGACCACGTCGTCGGCCGAGCTCGAAATATAGTGCAGCCCCGGATGCAATTCCGCAAGCGTCTGCCGGATGCCCTCGTCCAGCGGCTTTGGCGGATAGCCTTCATTGCGGCCGCAGTAGAGGCCGATCGAAGCGTGGTTGCGAATCCGCAGCACCGTGTCCCTCACGTTGCGCATGAATAGATCGTTATCGTCCGGGTCGGGGCCGTCGTACGGATTGGCCAGCCAAAAGTCCTGCCAGACGACGATGCCGTGCCGGTCGCAGGCCTCGTAAAAGGCGTCTTCGCCGATCTGTCCCACCCAGTTGCGGATCATGGTGAAGTGCATGTCGCGGTGGTAGCGTACGGCCGCGTCGTATTCGCGCGCGCGATAGCGCAGCATCGATTCGCTGAAGCCCCAGTTGCCGCCGAGCGGCACGAAGCGCCGCCCGTTGATCCAAATCTTCAGCGCGCCGCCGTCTTCGCTGTAAGTGAATTGCCGGATGCCGGTCTGAAAGGATTTTGTGTCGGAGACGCCCTGGCCGGCAACTTCAAATTTCAAGTCGACGGTATAAAGGTTCGGGTCGCCATAGCCGTTGGGCCACCAGAGCTTCGGATTCGCAAGATGCAATACGCGCTTGACAGTCTGGCTGCCGGAAGCCGCAAGACTGACAGGTTCGTCGAAGGCCATCTCGCCGAAGCGTCCGCGCAAGGTTCCCGTAACCGGGGTTGACTCTTGATTGCGCAGAGTCGCTTCGATTGTGACGTCCGCGCCCTGGCCCACGGCGCTCGTGACGAACGGGTCCTCAATAGTGACCGGTCCCGTGCCGGTCAGATATACACTGTTCCAAATACCCGTGTTCCGCCCGCGAATGGTGGGAATCCAGTCCCAACCGATGGACGCATGATAGGTCGGGTTATCCGCGCCCAGCGCGCCTCCGTTTTTGTCGGGGTTGTCGAAAGTCTTCTCTTTGACGCTGCCGGGCGTGGCGTTCTTTTCCACTCGCACCGCCAGGGCGTTGCTCTGCCCAGGGCGCACGAGGTTCGTGATATCGAACCGGCCGCGCATGAATCCGCCTTCGATGCGCCCGAGTTTCTGCCCGTTGAGGAAGACATCCGCTTTCCAGTTGATGCCGTCGAAATTGAGCCAGACATGCTTTCCGGGCGCAATCGGTGGAATGACGAACTCGTTGCGATACCAGAAGTCCGCGTAGAAGAAGGAGTCGGAAATCACGAGCTGGTTATCGCCGTAGTTCGGATCGGGGATCGCGCCGGCATTGTAGTAACTCGTCAGTGTGGTACTGGGCACTGTGGCCACAAGCCAGTCCCTAACGTCGAATCCAGGCTTCGAGAGCGCCGCGCCATCCGCGCCGGCGAGCGAATTGCGCTGGATGCGCCACGCGCCGCCGGCCAGGTCCTGGCGGCCATCGGCGCGCAGTGGTCCCGCGGGCTTCGGCTCGGCCAGTGGCCCGCCGCGGCCGTACACTTCCATTTCACTGAGGACGTAGCCCTCGGGTGTTGCTGCTTTACTCAACAGGAGCCGCACGTAACGGCCGCGGGCCGGGACCGCCAATTTCATATCGTCGGCAATGGGCTGCAGCGTCATCCAATTCGCCGCATCGTCGGAAACCTGAAGCGAACCCTCCGACGCGCGCCGAATCCAATCAAGAGTTACACGATCGAACGTACACATGGCGCCCAGATCGACGTAGACCCACTCTTCGCCCGTCCCCGCGCTCTTCCAAGCGCTGGTGAAGTCATACGGGCCGCCCGCCTCGACGCGACGATTTTGATCGAACAAAGCCATTTCGCCCACTTGCCAGCCTGCCGTGCTGGCAGCCTCGAGCGCCACCCGATAGAAGCGGCTGTGCGACGGCGCAGCCAGTGAGATGGATGGTTTGAATTCACGCGCCGGACGGTCCGTTCCGGTCGTCCGGCCCAGTTCCTTCCAGGTCTGTCCGTCGTCCGAACCGGAAACTATCGCGCTCCAACCGGAGGACAGGCCGGAGGCCTGTCCCACTCGCACTCGCGCGTCGATGTCGATCCGATCCACCTCCGGCGGCCCCTCGCCGCCCGCCAGCTCGATCTGCACCCATCCGCCCGTGCCTTTGAGGTTCACCGCGGTCACCCAGTTATGATCCAGCAGCCATTCGCGCTCGTTCTTGGGGAGTTCGCCCTGCTGGCTGGTGGAGACGGCCACCCAGCGCGGCAGCTTGGTGTCCTTGATGCCGTCGGTGATCAACTGCGCCGTCAAATTGTAGTCGTAACTGCTGGATTGGTAGGCCGGCCGGTGCAATGCCAGATTGCGGTAGGTGGTCCGATCCAAGTGAGACGCCGGCGCGAAGTTCTCGCTGGGATCGCCGGGGTACACACCCACGCCCAGCGTGTACTGTTGTGCCTGAGCCGCTTGCCATGCCATAAGAGTGAATAACAATATGCGTCGCATCGTCATGCCCTTTCGTCGAGGCTCCTCAGCGCGAACGTATACGCCCCGATGGCCGTAGCTTCGCTGGTTCCCAGGCGCGTGATGCCCACCCCGGTGCGCTGCAATCCATCGAACTTCACCTTGCGCGAATTTCCGGGGACCGTGAGTTCTTTCGTCTCTCCCTTGAGGAATGCCTCCAATTGCCCGGGGTCTTCCAAGTTGAATGCGCGTTGCGCGAGGCGCGGAAACCGTACGCCGTTGGGCGCTTGATACGTGCCGTTCATTTCGTCCACGATGGCTGGCAGGAACTGACGGTGCGCGCCCGCGATGCCGCCCCCGACCACCACCAGCCCGTCCAGCAAGGTGATCGCCTGCGCGATGGCGTCGCCGGCCACTTCCCCAATACGGCGAAAGGCTTCCTGCGCCGCCGCGCGATTGCCGGCCGCGTTCCCTTCGGCGATTTCGTAAATCGCCTTCGGCTCCGGCGCGTCTTCCAACCGCAGCCCCGCTTCCGCCGCGTACACCCGCCGCACCGCGCGAATCGAGGCGCCTTCTTCGGCGTTGGTGTCGCGTTCCAGTTTGTTGCGCGCCACCCAGATCTCGCCGGCCACCGAGTTATCGCCGATAAACAGCGCCCCGTCGCGCACGATGCCGCCGCCGAACCCGGTTCCCAGTGTGACGCCGAACAGGTTCCGATAGCGCTTCGGGCTGCCGGCCTTTTCGAGCAGCCCGTTGACATAAGGCAGGAACCCGGCCGACGCCTCGCCATAAGCGAACAAGTCGCCATCGTTGTTGATGAAGGTCGGCAGGCCGAACTGGTCTTGCAGCATCGGTCCCAGCGCGACGTCGCGGTAGGCCGGCAGATTGCACGGACTGATGATAATGCCGTTGAAGTAATCCGCCGGGGCGGGGAAGGCGAAACTGATGGCCACCGGCGGCGCGGGCAGTTGCCCCTGCACCCGGCGGAAGCCCGCGACGATGTTGGCGAGCGAGCGCTCCAGGTTGTCCGCGTTCGATGGCAGCGCGAAGCTTTCGACTACCGGGCGGTTCGCCTGCATCGCAGAAAAGACGAAATTAGTGCCGCCCGCATCCAGGGTCATGACGATGCGATCGTCGTTAATCTGTTGCATGATTGTTTACGCGCGCGCCGCCGCGCGGTTGGCCAGCGCGGTCCAGGTGATGTAAAGAATAGCCGCCAGCGGCACCAGAAAGCTCAATTGCACGGAGCTGTGATCGGCCACCAATCCCATCAGCGGCGGCAGGCACGCCCCGCCCACGATGGCCGTGACCATCAGTCCGGATAGCTCGTTGGTGTGCTCCGGCATGGCCTCCACCGCGATCGCGAAGACCAGCGGAAAGATGTTCGCAAAGCCCAGCCCCGCCACGAAGAAGCTGGCCACCGCCAGCGTGCGGTCCGGAACAAACAAACCTAGAAGCGCAACCACCGAGACTCCGCATGTGATCAGGAAGAATTTCCGCGGCGCGAGCCAATTCAAGATGACTCCGCCGGAGAAGCGCCCAATCGTGAGCGCGGTGAAGAACAACCCGGTGCCCAACAGCCCCACCTTATTAATGTCGATATCGAAGCGCTCTTTCAAGTACAGCGGAATGCCCGCGCTGACGCTCACTTCCGCCCCCACATAGAAGAAAATCGCGGCCACCATCATCAGCACGTAGCTGTTCGACAGCAGCGCCAGGCAGGAGCGCAGTGTGGCGGCATGGTGCTCGCTCTTCTTCTCCTCCACGCGCAAACTCGCGACGGCCGCCACTGCCGCCACCAGCGCCACCGCGTAGATGGGGAAGATCACCGTCCAACTTGCGCCGAAGTATTTCGCCGCCAGCACCGGGATCATGGGACCCGACAGCGATCCGATGGCCTTCACGAACTGCGCCAGCGACAGGTTGCGCGCGTATTTCCCTTCATCGGAGACATCCCGCATGATGGGATTGCCGGAGACCTGTAGAATTGCCGCGCCCGCGCCCACCAGCAGCACGGTCAAAAGAAACCGCGCGAAGGAAGTGAGTCCGAAGGCGGCGTTCAGCAACCCGATCAACGACACTACCAGTCCCAGCATCAGCACGAACTTCTTGCCCCGTTTGTCCTGAAAGACTCCCATGGGGATCGATAGCAGTCCGAACATGACGAATCCCACGAAGGGAATCAGCGACGCCACCGCGTTGGTGAGTTGAAACTCGTTCTTGGCGAGGCTCACGAACGGTCCCACGGCGTCGGCAAAGCCCATCGCCAGGAAGGCCAGAAAAATCGGAAGCGTGCGTAGTCGCATATCGGATTGGAATCTCCGGGAATAGCGAGTATACCGCCCGGCGGATCGTGGGGCGCGGCCAGAGCCGGGTGTGCGACACAAAAATGGAGAGGCGCGAAAACTCAAGGAAAGCCGCGAGATCCTAACGTACTCGTACTTCAGGCCGCTCGGCCAGGCGACTCAACGCGGAAAAAACAAAGGTGCTGCAATCCGCCGGCTCCAGTCGTGGTGCGGGAATCTCCACTTTTGTGTCGCGCACCCGCCAGAGCCGGCTGAAAGCCGGCTGCGGGCAGGATTGCCCGCCCCACATTTATTCGACCCACCAATTAGGCCGGGAAGTACAGAAACCGATGCTACAATGACCGCAGAATGGCTGCCCGCCTCGAACCCGCTCCCAGAGCGCCCAGCCCGAGCCTAGTGGATCTGCGCCATTTGCGCTCCGAAGATCTCGGTCTGCTGCTCGACGAGGAAGTCGCAACCTGGCGGCAACTCCTCGACTGGGACTTCGGCAAGTCGGCTGATTTGGTGCGCCGGTTCGTGGACATGCGGGCCCTGAGCGGCTTCGCCCTGGTCGACGACGGCGAAGCCGCCGGCTATGCCTATTATGTGCTGGAGGAGCACAAGGGATTGATCGGCGATCTTTTCGTGCGCGACGCATTCTCCAGCGTCGAGAACGAGAACCGCCTGCTGGAATCCGTTCTGCGATCCCTGACCTCCGCGCCGCAGATCGGCCGGATCGAATCGCAACTGATGATGTGCCATTCGACGGGCGGCCTGCCCATGCCCCGCTATCTCAGCAGCTTCGAGCGGAACTTCATGATGCTCGAGATGGAACGGGCCGTGTTCGATCCCGCGCGGCGGTGGGGGCCCGGCCTGGTCCCGGCTGCCAGCCGCGTTTACCTCGAGAAGTGGGCGGATCAATACCAGGAGCCGGCGGCCCAGTTGATCGCGGCGGCCTACCAGGGTCACGTGGACAGCCTCATCAACGATCAATACCGCTCGATTGCCGGCGCGCGGCGATTCCTGTTCAACATCGTGCAGTATCCCGGATGCGGAACGTTCTTCAAGCCCGCGTCGTTGGCGGCCTTCGACCGCCTTAACGGACGAATCTGCGGCATCTGCCTGGCCAGCCTGGTGATGCCTCACTGCGGCCATATCACGCAGATCTGCGTGGCCCCCTGGCTGCGCGGCGCGGGCGTAGGCTACGAACTGTTGCGCCAGTCGCTCCACTTACTGCGCGAGGCGGGCTGCCGCAAAACCAGCCTGACCGTGACCGCCTCGAATCGGGAAGCTATCAAGCTGTACGAAGATGTAGGGTTCACCACCATCCGCAAGTTTTTCGCGTACGTGTGGGAGGGGTATTGAGCTCCACCCACCCGGAGTAGACTCATGCTCGACTGGCTCTTTTCAGACCCGCTGCCGACCGGCTCCCAGGCCCCGGATTTCACGCTGCCCAAGCAGGATGGAGGAGCCGTGAATCTCTCCAAACTGCGCGGCCAGAATGTGGTGCTGGTGTTCTATCCCGGCGACGATACGCCGACTTGCCGCAAGCAACTGTGCGAGTTCCGCGACCAATGGGCGCAGGCCCGCAAGCGCAACGCGCAGGTATTCGGAGTGAACCCCGCGAGCGCCGGGAGTCACGCGAAGTTTCAAGAGAAATACCACTTTCCGTTTCCACTGCTGGTGGACGCGGGGCAGAAAGTCGCGGCGCTCTATAATGCCAGCGGACTCTTCGTGAAGCGCACTGTCTACCTGATCGGACCGGAGGGCGTAATTCGGTATGCCAAGCGCGGCAAGCCTGATCCCGCGGAGGTCTTGCGGGCGCGCGCTAGAGACCGTTCGCGTCCATTTGCGCTATGTGATAATAAGCCCTATGAAACTTACGATGCTGGTACTATCCCTCTCGCTTGCGGCCTTCGCGCAGGAGCCGCCGGCTGGTCCGCCGCCCGGGCATCCGCCCATGCCTGCGCCCAAGAATTTGAAACTCCTGCCGCCCGAACACCTGATGGAGACCATGCAGGCGTTCCGTGTGGCGCTGGGCGTGCGCTGCGATTTCTGCCACGTGCAGGGCGACTTCGCCAGCGACGACAAGCCGCACAAGGAAATTGCGCGCAAGATGATCGTCCTGGCGCGCGATATTAACGCCAAGTTCCCCGACGGCAAGATGCATGTGACTTGCTACACCTGCCATCGCGGCTCCGAGGAGCCCGCCACCAGGCCGGGGGAAACTCCGCACGCCGATCACGCCGAGCACGAGCACGCCGAGCCGCACCAGTAGCCGCGGCAGACAGGCCGGGAGGCCTGTCCTACTGGCTGAAGAACACGCCTTCGGCCACAATCTCCGCCGGACCGGTCAGGAATATCTCCGCATCGCAGCGCACATCCATGGCCCCTGCCGGCGTAAGCAGTTGCACGGGGCTGCGCACCAGGCCCCGCAGTAGGGCGGCGGCGAACGCGCCAGTCGATCCGGTGCCGGAACTCATCGTCTCGCCCGCGCCGCGCTCCCAGAAGCGCATCTCCAAAGTGTGCTCGTCGCGCGCCCGGAAAAACGAAACATTGGTGCGCTTGGGAAACTGCGGGTGACGCTCGATCTCCGCGCCCAGCGCCCGCCAATCGAAATCGAAATCCGCGACGGGCATGGCGCACTGCGGATTGCCCACCCAGACCAGCGTCACGTCCCGCGCGCCCGCTGCCAGCGGCAACTGGAATCTCTCGGCGGTGAACTCCGGCCGCCCCATGTTCATCTCGAACAGGAATCGCAGGTCCGCGCGTTCCAGCAGCCGCAGCGACTTGATGCCCGCGCCGGTGCGCACCCGCACCTCGTCCTTCCAGTGGCCGTGCTGTATCAGGAAGGCTGCGGCGCAACGCGTGCCGTTGCCGGAGATCTCCGCTTCGCTGCCATCGGAATTGAACAGCCGGATGGCGGCCTCGTGATCGGCGGCCGACGCGGGCTCGATCAGCATCCAACCGTCTGCGCCCACGCCGGTGTGCCGGTCGCAGATGGCTTGCGCGATCGCGGGCAGGCCGCCGGCCGGAGCTTCACCGCTCCTGGTCAGCAGGAAGTCGTTCTTCGCTCCATGCGCTTTGGTGAACGGAATTCGCATCGCAAATTGCGGTCGGCTGCCCCCTTACGGTCGCGGCTCTGAATCTAGCCTCACGCGCTCGTCAGTTAGCGGCGTCAGCCCAATACAGCAATGATAAATCTCAACCACAGGAGCGTGCGGCGCCATCACGATTTTCACCAGCTCATACCGCGGTCCGCGCGCGCCGGCGCGCAGCAAGGCCGTCTGCACCGGATCGCCGCCCATCACCACGGCCCACTCCTCCCAAAGAAACAGATCCGGCCGCGCGACCGCCGCCGGCCAGTGCGGCCAGTTGTCCCAGGTCAGCGTCTCGCGCAACGGAATACCGGCCATGCGGAAGATACCCGTGATGTCGCCGAACGTGCTGATAATTCCCGACCCGCGCCGGTAGCGCGGCGCGAGATACTCCGCGGCCTCCCGCGTCCATGCGCGCCGCGCTTCCGAGTTGACTTGCGATTCCTTCCAGGTGATCCACGCATCCGGACGCGGATGGATCAGCCAGGGCGCGGCCGCGGCCAACACCACTGCCGCGGCGGCCACGCGCTGCGCGCGCGCGGGAGCCAGCCACACCAGCACCGCCGCGCCAAACGCGAGGGCGGGGAAGAGCGCCAACCCATATCGCGAGTTGTAGTAGCTGTTGGGCCACAGGTCCGGGAGGAAGATCGGCGTGCCTCCCGAAGAGTGCATGCTCCACACATAGAAAACGCCGGGCAGCACCAGCAGCAACGCCGGCCAGCGGGCCTTGCGCACCGCCACGGACGCCGCCAAGCCAGACGCGCCCAGCCAGAGCAGCGGCGCCCCCGCGCACCAGCGCACGGCGGTTCGGAAATACAGCCAGGCCTTGCCCCAGTCATGCAAGCCTGGGTAATATGCCGACCCCTGAATGGCTCTGGGTGAATATGGCCCGTTGTAGAAATCCAGCGCATCGGAGCAGCACCACCAGTTGTGCCCCAGCCAGTAGAGCGGCCCCATGCATGCAATAGCCGCGAACAGCGCCGCCTTCGCCACCCGCCGCCGCTTGGCAGTCACCAGCACGAACAGCGCCACAAACGGAATGAGGAACCACCCGTCGTAGCGCGTCAGCGTGCCGCACAGCGCGGCCACTCCCGCGCCGCACACGGTCGCCCACCCTTGCGTATCGCGGAACCGCACCGTGAAATACAAGACGGCCATGAGCGCGGCCATGAACAACGGTTCGTTCATGGCCGTGGATTGCAGGTAGAGCAGGTTGGGATTCGTGGCAAATACGAGCGCGGCCGCGGCTGCGGCAATCCCGACCGCCGGGCCGTCGAATACCCGCCGCGCCGCCGCAAACAGAAACGCGCCCGCCAGCACGAAGCTGACTCCGGAAACGATAGAGCCCGCCAGCGCGCTGCGCCACAGCGCGTCGTTCCGGGCGAACAGCATCGTCAGCACGTGCGGCAACGGCAGCCACACCGAGCCGATCTGATCGTACCCGGGCGTGCGCGAATCCAGAATGCGCCGCGCAATATTCAGATGCGCTTCCGCATCGCCGTAATACGCGAGGTAGCCGCCCCGATGGAAGAACCAGATCCAAGCGGCGCTCCAGAGACTCAGCAGCGCGAGGACCGCCGCGCTCTCAAAAATCCGTGCATGCCTTGAATTCGCGATACCTATCCTCAACCTCATCCCGCGTCAAAGTGCGAAACCGGTCCACGCCGAATTTTTCGCAGCAGAAGCTGCCCATCACCGAGCCGTAGATCACCGCCCTGCGCCAGTCCTGCATATCCACCGCGCCGCGGCCCGGGCTCACGCCGCGCGCGGCGAGATATCCGATGAAGCCGCCCGCGAACGAATCGCCCGCGCCGGTCGGATCGAAGACGTCTTCCAGCAAGTAGCCGGGCGCCATGAAATGGCAACCGCCGGGGAACAGGATCGCGCCATACTCGCCGCGCTTTACCACGAGTGTCCTAGGCCCCATCTCCAGAATCCTGGCGGCGGCCCGCAGCAGGTTGTGCTCACCGGAGAGCATGCGCGCCTCGCTGTCGTTGATCAGCAGGAAGTCCCAGTCGCGCAGCGTCTCCAGCAGTTCTTCGCGGTAGTCCCGAATCCAGTAATTCATGGTGTCGCCGCCCGCCAGGTGCAAGCCGTTCATCTGCGCGCGCACGCCGCGCTGCAACGCCGGCTGGATATTGCCCAGCAGCAGATAGGGCGCCGCGCGATACGATTCCGGCAGCTTGGGTTGGAAATCGGCGAACACGTTGAGGTCCGTGCGCAGGGTTTCGCGGTCGTTCATGTCGGCCGAGTATTTGCCTTCCCAGAAAAAGGTCTTGCCAGGCACGCGCTCCAGGCCTTCCAGGTCGATGCCCTTGGCGGCCAACAGATCCACGTCTGCGCGCGCGAAATCGTCCCCCACCACCGCCACCAGCTTGACGGGCGCAAAGTAGCTGGCCGCCAATCCTATATAAGTGGCGGCTCCGCCCAGCATGCGGTCCACCTTGCCATGCGGCGTTTCCACGCCATCGTATGCCACCGAACCCACCACCACGAGAGACATCGTTTGATTGTAGCAACAGTGGGACAGAAGACAGGCCAGGAGAATTGTCCAATACAAGATGATCCTGAAAAGGAGATCTGTTTCCAATACAAGATGATCCTGAAAACGAGCAGAAG
>Ga0302324_100001284_pt1 | contig 61493 bp, 49 predicted proteins | sample Palsa_T0_1_FD_201949 | JGI IMG/M metagenome (GOLD analysis project Ga0302324, IMG submission 201949) | Peat permafrost microbial communities from Stordalen Mire near Abisko, Sweden - Palsa_T0_1 | ecosystem: Environmental > Terrestrial > Soil > Palsa > Peat permafrost | place: Sweden: Abisko...
AAGGAGCGGCGCGTGTTCAAGTTCTGTTTCCACGCGGATCGGGTGCGCTCGTTGAAGCGGGAAGTGACGCTCTTTCGGCTGCTCAAGGAGCGCGGGAACCACCCGAACATCGTGGGCATTCAGGATGTCTTTTTTGACGAGCCGCCGTTTTACATCATGATGGATTACGCGGACGGGGAGGATTTAAGCAGATGGGCGCAGAAACAGGGGGGACTGGACAAGGTGCCGCTGGAGGCGCGCCTGGAGATCATCGCCCAGGTGGCCGATGCGTTGCAGGCGGCGCACGAGGCGGGGATCATTCATCGCGACGTCAAACCGTCCAACATCATTGTCTGCGGTTCGTTTCCGGGAAGTCTCCAGGTCAAACTGACGGATTTTGGCATCGGGAAGGTGGTTTCCAAAGACGTTCTGTCCGGGGTCACGCAGATGGGTTTCACGCAGACCCTGTCCGGGAGTTCGGACACCGGGACGCCCATGTACATGGCGCCGGAACTTCACGCCGGCAAACCCGCCTCCACCCGCTCGGACATTTATTCCCTGGGCGTGGTTTTGTATCAATTGCTGGCGGGAGATTTGACGCGACCGCCGACGATGGACTGGGCGCGGGACATAGAAAGTCCGTTGTTGAAGGAGGATTTGTCCAAGTGTCTGGCGGGCAATCCGCAGGAACGGTTTGCGGCGGCGCAGGAACTGGCGCAACGATTGCGGACCTTGCCGGAGAGGCGGCTGCAACTTTCCCGGCGCGAAGCAGAAATTGCGGAAAAAGTGCGGGTGGCTCACCGGAAAGGGGTGATGAAGGCCACGGCTGTCGCCATGGGCGTGATTCTGCTGGTGGCCGGTCTGGCAATTTGGGCAGTCTTCCAATCGTCGGTTGCCAAGAGCGAAGCCAGGCGCGCCGAGGTGAATGAGAAAACCGCAGTGTCCGAAGCCAAGAACACGCAAGTGGCTATGAAGGCGCTTGCAGTCGAAGCCAACCTGGCACAAGCGGCGGCAACAGAAGTGAGAATGAACATGGCCGCCTCGGATTTTTCGTTGGCGGTTCGCCTGATAGCGCAAGATCATCAGAATGATGCCCTCGCCTATTTGAATGAGAGTTTATCGCTCAATCCAACCAACGAGGCGGCTTTGACCCGGCTGACGACCCTATTGGCCTCTCATTCCTGGTGGGTGCCCATCAGGGAGTTTAAACACGGGGACAGCGTCTTGTCAGCGCAATTCAGTCCAGATGGAAAGCGGATCGTCACGGCCTCGGGTGATCGTACTGCTCGAGTGTGGGATGCGCAGAGTGGTCTGCCGCTGACTGAGCCTTTGCCTCTGAAATACGGTCCGGGGCCATCACTGCAATTCAGTCCGGATGGGAAACGGATCGTCACGGCTGGTTTCGATACTGCTCGAGTGTGGGATGCGGAGAACGGCCAACCGTTGACCGAGCCTTTGAAACTCGGCCCCTATCACATGGTTTTCTTCAACGAGATTTCGGTGCAATTCAGTCCGGATGGGAGCCGGATCGTCTTGGTTGCGCTTGACGGGACTGTGCGGGTCTGGGACGCAAAGAGCGGCCAGCCGCTGACAGGATCTTTGCAATCTGGTGTCGTAGTTAGGAATGCGCATTTCAGTCCGGATGGCAAGCGGATCGTTACAGCTTCCGGCGACGCCGCGCTGGTGTTGGATGCACAAAGCGGCCAGCCGCTGACCAGGCCTTTGCAACACGGTGACGTGGTTTGGTCAGCGCAATTCAGTCCGGATGGCAAGCGGATCATCACGGCTTCGGGCGATGGTAGTGCGCGAGTGTGGGATGCGCAGACCGGCCAGCCGCTGACCGAGCCTTTGCAAGTTGGAGGCACGGTGGGATCAGCGCAATTCACTCCGGATGGAACGCAAGTTCTCACGGTTTCCATTGCCTCTATCGCGCGAGCGTGGGATGCGCAGAGCGGCCGGCCGCTGACCGGGGCTTTGCAACACGACGACGCGGTGCTTTCAGCGCGATTCAGTCCGGATGGGAAACGGATCGTTACGGCGTCTGATGACGGAACCGCACAGGTGTGGGAGACGCAAAGCGGCCAGCCGGTGCCCACACATTTGAAGCACGGAAACCTTGTGAAGTCGGCACGATTCAGTCCGGATGGAAGGCGGATCGTCACGGCTTCTCTTGACGGAACCGCACGAGTTTGGGATGCGCAGAGCGGCCAGCCGCTGACGGAACCGATGAAGCACGACGGTTACTTGAATTCAGCGCAATTCAGTCCGGATGGCAAGCGCGTCGTCACGGCTTCTGGTTACGGAACAGCGCGGGTATGGGATGCCGAGAGCGGCCAGCCGCTGACCAAGTCATTGGAACACGCCGGCGCGGTAAATTCAGCGCAATTCAGTCCGGATGGCAAGCGGATCGTCACGGCTTCTGATAGCGGAACCGCGCGGGTGTGGGATGCGCGGAGCGGCCAACTGTTGAGCGAAACTTACAATATCGGCGCAATACATTCCGCGCAATTCAGTCCGGATGGGAAGCGGATCGTTACAACTTCCCAAGGCGCTGCGTGGGTGTGGGATGCACAGAGCGGGCAGCAGCTGACCGAACCCATGAAACACAGCGGCTGGGTGAATTCAGCACAATTCAGTCCGGATGGAAAGCGGATCGTCACAGCTTCGTATGACCATACAGCGCGAGTGTGGGATGCGCAGAATGGCCAGCCGCTGAGCGATCCATTGCAACACAGCCAAGGTGCAAATTCAGCGCAATTCAGTCCGGATGGGAAGCGGATTGTCACGGGTTCGTCTGACGGCGCGCAGGTCTGGGACCTTGCCCCATCATCCGAGAACCACCCCGCTTGGTTGACGCAGCTTGCGGAAGCGATTTCCGGTCAGACGCTGAACAAACAGGGCCTCTTGGAGCCAACCCAGTTGAAACGTGGCGTTGTTCTGGACCAGCTTCAGCATAAATTGAACCAAGAACCCGACGATGACGAGTGGGTCCACTGGGGACGATGGTTTCTGGCTGATCCAGCTACGCGAACGATTTCGCCTTTTTCCAAAATGACGGTGCCTGAGTATATTGAGGATCGAATTAAAGAGAATACTGCGGAATCGCTGGATGAGGCCGAACAACTAGCCTCGGGTAATGCTGATCTTCTAAAGCGAATCGCCCAAGCACGGCAAGCTCTTGGCCCAACCACTAGCCACTAACAACTACCTCCGGTTCCACCCATTTGCCGTGTTCCTGGATCAAATCCACCAGGCGATCCACCGCCTCGGCTTCCGGGATGTTGAACTTCACCGGGTTCTTGCCGACGTAGAGATTGATCTTGTTGGGCGCGCCGCCGACGTATCCGAAATCGGCGTCCGCCATCTCGCCGGGGCCGTTGACGATGCAGCCCATGATGGCGATTTTGACCCCTTTCAAATGTTGCGTCCGCTCCTTGATGCGCGCCGTGACGGTTTGCAGGTTGAACAGCGTCCGTCCGCACGACGGGCAGGCGACGTAATCGGTCTTGAAACTGCGGCAGCCGGCCGCTTGCAAAATATTATAGGCCAGCCGCAGGCTTTGCCCGCCGCCGGATTCCCCGCGAACCAATATCGCGTCGCCGATGCCGTCGGCCAGAAGGGAGCCGATCACGACCGCCGCGCGCAGCAGGGCGATCCTGGGTTCCAACGGCACGGACTCGAATTGGAGGCAGTCCTTGAGCAGGATGGGATTGTTCCGGCCCAACCGCTGCAATTTTGCCGCCAGCATCCGAAAGGCGGGCAGGGCAGGAAGTGGGAGGCCGTCCTTGACGGTCACAAGCTGTGTCTCGCAGTTGACGTCGAAATCCTTGGTCGGATCAATTTCAAAAACGTTGAGGTCCTCATAGACCGCTTCCGGCTTGACGTCGGCGCCGGGCCGGATTTTCGGGGCGACTTTTTCCCACGTGGCGCGGGTAACGACCACGCGCACGGTTTGCTCTCCGCCGCATTGGAAGTGATCGTTCAAGGAAATCTCCGGGGTGTGGCGGCGCTCGAAAGCGAACGGATCAAAAGGCCACGGCGCTCTCGCCGCGTTCGGAAAAGCGGGAACGGTCAGCACTGGAATTTGCGCCAGCAGATCGGTGCAAACGGCGATCTCGTGCGGCGAATCTTCCGTCAGTGAAACGCGAATGGTGTCGCCCAGGCCGTCGCACAGCAGCGAGCCGATGCCGATGGCGCTCTTGATGCGTCCATCCTCGCCCTCGCCGGCCTCGGTCACGCCGAGGTGGATGGGATAATTCCAGTTCGGCCCCAATTCATCCAGCCGCGCCACCAGCAGGCGGTAGCACTCGATCATGACCTTGGGGTTGCTGGACTTCATGGAGAATTTGAAATTGTGGTAATCGTGCTGGCGGGCGATGCGGGCGAATTCCAGCGCGCTCTCCACCATGCCCAGCGGCGTGTCGCCGTAACGGTTCATGATGCGGTCGCTCAAGGAGCCGTGATTGGCGCCGATGCGCAGGGCGCGGCCCAGTTGCTTGCAGAGCAGGACCAGCGGCGTGAATTGCTCCTCGAGGCGGGCCAATTCGGCGTTGTATTGGTCATCGGTGTATTCGCGCACCGAAAATTTCTTCTTGTCAGCGTAGTTGCCCGGATTGACCCGCACCATCTCGACCCATTTGGCGGCTTCCAGGGCGGCATCCGGCTTGAAATGGATGTCGGCCACGATGGGCGTAAGGCAGCCGCGCGCGCGCAGTTCGGCCACGATGTTCCTGAGATTGGCGGCGTCCTTGACCGTGGGCGCGGTGATGCGCGTAATCTGGCAGCCGGCGTCGGCCAGTTCCAGCGATTGCTTGACGCACTCCGCCGTGTCCATCGTGTCGCAAGTGAGCATGGATTGTTTGACAATCGGATGATCGCCGCCGATGATGACCCCGCCGCGGGCCGGATCGCCGGCCACCACTTCGCGGGTCTTGCGGCGTTGATAAAGAAAAGGAGACGGACCGTAGTGCATGGTTCACTGCGCCGGCGTCGTGGCGGGGGCCGGGCTGAGGGGTTGTTCGGGTTGCTCGATTTGCGTCTCGCGTTTGAATAGCCCGTGGATCAACGGGATGCGCCGGATGTCAAAAAAGGTCACGTAAAGCATAAAGGAGATCAGCAGCACGGCGCAGACCGTGGTGGTGTATTCCACCACGCGCACATCCAGCGGACGGCGGCGGATGCGTTCCAGGATGGCCATGGCGATGTGGCCTCCATCCAGCACCGGAATCGGGAGCATGTTCAAGATGGCGAGATTAATGTTCAACATGACCAGAAAATGCAGCGCCAAGCGATAATCCGTGTTGACTTGCACCGCCAGCAGGCTCGCAATGCCGACCGGCCCGGAGAGGTCGCTGGCCTTGACGCCGCTTTCATGCGAGTGGACCAGGGCGGTGGCGATGCCATAAATTTGCGCGCAGACCGCCCGCACCTGCGCCCACGGTGTGGGGTGCTCGATGTCGTAAACATCCCTGCCCGGCATAAAATGAATGCCCAGGATGTATCTTTTCGTGGATGAATCCAAGGTCGGTGTCACTTCCAAGTCCACCCGTGACTGGCCTCGTTTAACCACCAAAGGCGTCTTCTTCCCACCGCGGGCCTGGACTAAATTGGTCAATTCCTGGTAGCTGGTGATCGGCGCCCCCGCCAGGGAGACGATTTCATCCTCCGGTTTCACCTGCGCCAGTGCGGCGGGCGATCCTGCGTTGATGTCTCCGACCACCAAACGGTCCCGCGGATCCAGGTTCAGCGTCTTGACCCCCATCGCATTATTGACTTCGGCCGTCAGCGCATAGACATTGGAAGACCCGCCTCGCACGATGGTCACTTGAAACACATTGGTCAGTCCAAGAATCGTCGTTACACCTATCTCATCCCAAGATTTGACTGGCTTGCCGTTGATGGCCACAATGCGGTCGCCTTCGTGAATCCCCATTTTTCCCTCGGCCGATTGAGGATCAACGTAGCCGATGAAGGGCGGATTGACCGGCACCGGCAGGCCGACGAAATAAATCAACGTGGCAATGGCGAAGGCGAAAAGGACGTTCATCGTCGGTCCGGCGGCGGCGACGAGAATTTTGGACAGGGCCGATGCGGGCGGCACCGGCGCCTCTGCCGCGCCGCTCCCACCCTCGATGGCGGCAGCGGTAATCATCTGCGGCAATTTGACGAAACCGCCGGCGGGAATCCAGCGCAACGAGTATTGGATGCCGTGGCGCGTCCAGGCGATGATCTTGGGGCCAAAACCGATGGCGAACTCTTCGACCATGAGGCCCCGCATGCGAGCGACCCAGAAATGCCCGAATTCATGCACAAAAATCGCCGCCCCGAACAGGAAAACGACGCCTGCGGCAATGTAAAGATCGCTCAATATATGGCTCATGCAAAAACCCGCCTTTCCGGCAAGCATCGCAATGTAATGGCAAATCCGTCGTCTGGCAACATCGGATGAGCCACCTTTCAGTTATTCACCTTTAACCGATAAAAGCGGTGGCCGGCGGCATTGGTGTCCGCGATGAAGAATATCGTGTCGGGCGCATTGGTGGTGTAAAGATCCGTCCAATTGGACAGGTCGGCGGAGTATTGCGCGGTGTAGCTCTGGCCGGAAACACCGGTGACGCGGAAGCTGAACTGATTCTGAGCGAGCATGGTCGGCTGGTCCAGCAGTGGCAGCAGGCTGGTGAGGATGGTTAGATTGGCCGTGCCGACGCCTCCCAGGCTGTCATAAACCTGGACTTCGAAAGTGTTGGTGGCGTCCAGGTATGATGTCCCGGAAATCAAACCGTCGGACGCAAGAGCCAAGCCAAGCGGCAAAGGCCCGGCCGTATAAAAATAAAACGGCGCTGCTCCTCCGGTAACTTCCAGTTGATCGCTGTAAAGCGCGCCAGTGGTGGCGAAGAGCGTTGTGGCCGTCGTGATGGAAGGCGCGGTATAGATGGTGATGGAGGTAGCCAGGTCAACCGTGGCGCAGCCGTCGCTGACCTGAGCGGTGAAATTATAAACCCCCGGTTTGGTGGGCATGCCGGAAATGATCCCGCTGGGTGGGTCGAGCGTCAGTGGAGGTGGCAGCGAACCGGAAAGGATGGACCAGGTCTGGATTTCCTCGCCGCCAATAGAGGATAGCCCGCCGTAATAAGCCAATCCCAATTCGCCGCCCGTCAAGGCCCCCGGATAAACCTGGAGGGGGGGATTTATCACCAATGGCACAATTTGACTGTTGGTTTGCCCGGCGGAATCGCTGACTTGAAAATCAATACTAAAATAGTTGTTCGTCGCCGGGTCGCCGGAGACTGTGCCGTCGCTCCCGAGCGACAAGCCTGTCGGCAACGGACCTGACACGGACGCGAGAGCCCAGGAATAGGGCGGCGTGCCGCCTGACGCTTGGAGTTGGTTGGTATAAGGGCAGCCCATGGCGCCGTTCGGCAGCGAGGTTGTGGTCACAGTCAGCGGTCCCGGGGCCGTCGCCAGGACATTGATGGACAAAGCCTCAGTGGCGGTCTCGCCCAAGGAATCCGTGACCTGCAACGTAAAGTTGAAGAGGCCCGCAGTGGTGCTCGTTCCAGTGATGACTTCGACGCCGAAGTAGTCGAGAGCCAGGCCGCCCGGCAGGGCGCCAGATACAATGGACCAGTTCAGATAACCCACCCCATTGGTGGCGTCCAGTTCAACGAAATAGAACTCGCCCAGCAGAGTTCCCGGCAAGTTCGTGGTCAGGATCTGGGGCGGGTAAGTGGGAATCGTTCCGGCGACGAAGTCGGCAATGGCATTGGATGGGGGCACTGAAACATTGAGCGGAGCCACCGGATAGTACCCGGCGGCCTGTAGAAAGTTGGTGTCAACGCTCACGTTCCAAGTTCCATTGAAGACGGGGACAGAGTAATTGCCGTTAGTGTCGGTAAGAGCGCCCAAAGCGAAGTTGGTCGGACCGACGCTGCTGGTGAGGAAGACATCCATGTTGGGAATGCCTGCGTTGGTGGAGTTAACCACCCGCCCGGAAATTTGGCCGGTGATCGTTCGCGCGATAATATTGTAGGTAAAGTTGACTCCGGCGGTGATGGTGAAGGACGGAATCTCCGGGAAAACAAAGTTCGTGGTTCCAAGATAGAGGTTCCAGGTGCCGGCGAAGACCGGAATATCCAACATGCCGCTGGCGTCCGTGGTGCCATACGAAGTGCCGGCCTCACAAGAGGCGATACAGGAAATATTGGTGATGGGCGCGCCCAGGTCATCCGTCACCAGCGAGAGGAATTGCGCGGTGGGGATGATGCCAATCACATTCGTGTTCTCCGACTCGTCATCGTCAAGAAAGTACTGCGTGCCCGACCAGAGGAAACTGCTGGCGGGCAAGTTGCCCATGTTATCCACCTCGATGAATCCGATGCCGCCGTCAATGGCAAGGAAGTAGTTGCCGTTGCTGTCGCTGATGGCATTCCCGTCGTACTGGCCCCCGTCCCCGTTAGCGGAAAGACCCACGCCAGGAATGGGGTTGCCGAGATTGTCCTCCACCTTGCCGAAGAGCACGGAGGTGGCGTGTTTGAGCAGGACCAATGCATGGGTCACCGGCCCGGTGAAGGTTTGAAAGGGTTCTTCCTGGCCCGGCTCCACCCCCATGTAGGCCTCCGGGACGGTGCTCTGCACATTGGGCCGAATGAACCAAACGTTGTTTGCTGTCACCGGAATCGAGAAGTTCGCGTTGCTGTCGGCCACGGCAATGGTGATGAGGGAGTTGGTGGAAAAGGCCAGCAAATACGCATCCGGCACGGCTGGCACCGCGTAGTTGGTGCTGTCCACTAGAGAACCGCTCAGAGTGCTCGTCGCGGCGATCAAATTCAAATTCGTCTTGACCGTCGCGCCGGCCGCCAGGGTGATGCTTGGGAAATTGGCAAAGTTGCCCACATAGCCTGCCCGGAACGCGACCACCCTATAAGTGCCAGGCGGCGCCGGGATTGAATATTCGCCCGAGGCGTCCGCCTGCAGGCCGGCGATGACAATGGTGCCGCCGCTGGAAGTCTGCTGGGTCAGGGCCACCAGAGCGAAGGGAATGTTAGTGGAATCGTTTTGCACGGCTCCCTGGACGCTTTGCGCGTAGTCGGGGCTGGTCACGGTGAAGCGAAGGTTGGTGACGGCGAAGTGGTTTGAAGGGCTGCTGATTTGGAAAATATAATGACCCAAACCACGAGAAATGTCCGGGGCCAAGGGGAAAGGCATGGAAGCGGTAATCGCGCCGTTTGTGGCTCCGTCTTCGTCGTTGAAAGAGTTGGGGTTCGGCAGACCGGCGATTTCCTTCAAGCCGCCGTCGCTGACCGTCTCGAAACGCACACCGTAGTCGCCGGCTTCCACGATGCCGTCACCGTTGGCGTCAAAAAACTCCTGCACTTGGACGGTTTCGCCAGGAGACAATCCATTCATCTGAAAGGTGATCAATCCGAGGTAATTGTTGCTCACCACATTGGGTGTAACCGTGAAGATTGCGGCACGCGTGCTAAGGCTTATCAACAAGAAAAATAGGCAGGAAATGGACTTGGAATTCATATATAATGACAATTCTAGGCTTTTGGCTTACCACCGATCGTCACTGACCCTTAAATGGACAATTGGTTTTTACAGTGGCGCAGATAAACCTGACTGAGTTTGGGAATTTGACCACAGCCATGGCGAACCAAGCCATCGCCAAACTCCGCAATAGAGAGCTTTCAACACGCCCAGAGTAAAACACGAAAAACGAGTGGTCGCTATGGGGTGTTCTCCCCATGCGGAGTCGTGACAATTCACACCGCTTTTCGCCCGTCAACGGAGGGGTCCGACATAAATGGGCATAAGGAGTGGGATAAAAACAAAGTTCATTTCGCGCTTGGTGAGGGTGGAGGAACCCGTGCAAAGTCAACTCCTCGAGCGGAGCCACGCCCGGCTCGTCCTAGCCAGCTATCGCAACTCAGACTCAGTGAAACGAATCGGGGCAAGTTCAGAGAGCATAATCCCCGCGTTATAGCCACGACCAAAGTCCACCGTGGCGCAGGGCCTGCCATCGTCATTGACGCTGAGGAACAACACCTTTCCAATAACTCCTCCCCCTTTTGGCCGGCTGGCTCTTTCGGGCAACAGGTCTTGAACGTATGCCCCGGGAAGAGTCGGTCCTTGCGCCCGTTCCCAGCGCCGTCCCTCGTGACTCAATTTCCCCTCAATTGAATCAGCAGCAGGAATGTCGGGTGCCGCAACCGGCGCCGCAACAGGCGCCGCGCCGGGAAATTGGACAGGCAGAAAATGCGTTTCAGCGATTGCTTTGCTCTCGTGCAATTTCGATTGGATCTCTGTTATCTGCTGGCTGAGGGTTTGGTTCTGTTTTTGGGCATCCGCGATTTTGTTGGAGGCTGCCGCCAGTTGCTGCCGGGTTTCACTCAGATCGTGCTCCTGAATCTTTAAAGCCTGGTTCAGGGCCGCTGTTTGCGCACGGGCTTCACTTACATCATGCCGCTCAGTTTTCAAAGCCCGATTCAGATTAAAACAAACGATGCCGCAGCCAATAAGACCTAGAAAGGAAATGATAGCAATGGCCAGGCTGAACATAGGGGTGCATGCTTTTTTTTCCATACGCTTCGATCGTCAGAGTTCCTAAAAATCAGTCTGATCTGATGCTTCCACTTTCGGCATCCGTGATGCGTTCACCGTTGAATCTCCATAAGATTCATGCCGACGCTCAACATACCACCATGATCAGAGCGAGTCAAAGACTAAACTCGACCTCAATCGCCTCCCAGCTTGCCCGGCCACGAATTCTTGGCGAAAAACTCCCGATAGGTGTAATGTTCCTGTGATGAAAACATTGACGGTGTTTGAAGCCGCGCCGGGCCTGGGGCGGTTGGAGGATTGGACAATGCCTTTCTTGCGGCTCGGTCTTTTCCTTTGCGCCATCATGCTTCCAACCTTTTCCAGCAGCGCCTTGACCACGCTTTATACCTTCACCAACGGCGTTGATGGCTCCCAGCCTTACGCGGGGCTGGCGCTGGGCAGCGACGGCAATTTTTACGGGACTTGCTTCGACGGCGGCTCCAATGATTTCGGCTCGGTTTTCAAAATTTCCCCCGGTGGAGTTTTGACGCCGCTCTATTCCTTCGGCTTCAGCGACGGCGAGACGCCGACGGCGAGCCTGACCCAGGGCGGCGATGGCAATTTCTACGGCACTACTTTCGAGGGCGGCACAAATTTTTATTACGGCACGGTGTTTGAGATCAGCAGCAACGGCGATTTCAACTCCTTGTATTCCTTTACCAACGGGAGCGACTTAGGCCGGCCCGTCACCGCCCCCAACGGCGTTGGCAGCCAGACCGACCGCGCGCCCGGCAATGCGCAGCGCTTCTACCGGGTTTACATTCTACCATGAACCAGTCCGACAAGTCCGACAGGTCTGACTCGTCAGACCAATTGCTTCCCAAACACGGTGGTTACCGCAAGCTCCGCAGCTTCCAGGCCGCACAGCTTGTCTATGACGCCACCCTGGTTTTCTGCGACCGTTTCATCGAGAGACGTTCGCGCACCCACGACCAGATGGTGCAGGCGGCGCGCAGCGGTGTGCAGAACATCGCCGAGGGCAGCATGGCGTCCGGCACCTCCAAGAAAACCGAACTCAAGCTGACTAACGTGGCTCGTTCCAGCCTCGAAGAGTTGATGCTCGACTATGAAGACTTCCTTCGCCAGCGCGGCCTGCGCCTCTGGGACAAGAATTCTCCGGAAGCGATGGCTGTACGTCGGAATTATATGTCGGACAACTCGAACCAGTCTGACGCCTCCGACACCTGCAATCTGAAAACAGCCAGTCCCGAAGTCGCCGCCAACGTTCTCCTCTGTCTGACCAACCAGGCCAGTTACCTATTGCACCGCCAGCTAAAAAGGCTCGAGCAGGATTTTCTTGAACACGGCGGCTTTACCGAACGCCTTTACACGGTACGAAGCCAAGCGCGCCAACGCCAGGCTGAAAAGCCACCCCACTCGTCTGGCAACTCCGGCCATTCAGAGCAGTCCAACACACCGCCACCCGCCTGCCCGCGCTGTGGCAAGCCCATGGTTCAGCGCACCGCGCGCCAAGGGCCGGGCGCTGGGCAATTTTTCTGGGGCTGCTCCGCCTTTCCGAACTGCAAAGGCACACGCGCGGCAAACCAGTCCAATCCGCCCCACAAGTCCCCGGCGTCGCCTCTGAGATCCTTCAAATCCAACTGAGAAGCCCCATAACTCAGCGCTTCTGCCAAAGCCCTCCGCATCGGATTCATGAATTCTCCGCACTTTGCGCTTTGAACTGGGCGCGCTCTCCGGCATTTTCGTCCGATGCGTGTCGGAGTATTGAGCCGCGGTGCGGAGGAATTGGACTGGCTGCAAAAGCTGGGCTTTCAGTCCACGCAATGGATGCGCTTCGCCGAAAGTCCCGCCGCGCCGCCTCATGCCGATTGGAAGCCCTTCGCCGGGAAATTCGCGGAGGAAGCCGAGCGCCGCGGCGTGCGCGTTTCGGCCATCGGCGCGTATTACCAGAATCCGCTGGACCCCAGGCAGACCGAATCGGCCCGCGCCATTTTCCAGCGCGCCATCGAGGTGGCGGCGTTCATGGGCATCAAGACCGTTTCGGGCTTTGCGGGCGCGGTGATTGAATTGGAAATGAACGAGCGCGGAGGAAATCCTCTGTACAAGCCGTTCGAGAATTATTTCCCGCAATTGCTGGCCTTCTGGGAGCCGCTGGCGCGGCAGGCGGCGGAGCGGAACGTGCGCATCGCCTTTGAGAATTGCCCCCAAGGCCCCTGGCACCTGCCGCTGATGCACTACAATTCCCTGAGCCAGCCGGCCATGTGGGAGCGGCTCTTCAACGCCACGACTTGCGAAAACATCGGGCTGGAATGGGACCCCAGCCATTTGCTCTGCCAGTTCATCGAACCGGTGGCGACCATTCACAAGTTCGGCGCGCGTATCTTTCACGTCCACGCCAAGGACGCCTTCATCAACCGTCCGCTGCTGGAGACTTACGGTCTCTGTCATCCCGGCGTGGCCGAGCACCGCTTTCCGGGCCTGGGGCAGGCCAATTGGGCGGAGATTGTTCATGCCCTGTTGCGCGCCGGGTACGATTCGGATTTGAACATCGAAGGCTGGCACGATCCGGTTTACCGCAATCACCCGGCCGGCCCAAAACTGGAAGACGCCGGTTTGCTCATTGCCCGGCAAACGCTCGAACGCTATACCGCCAGCACAGAAAAGAATTAGTTTGAAATCCCTGAACCCGCCAGAAAATAATCTGCCATGAAATACTCTCGATGCGTGCGATGGCACGCGCTGCTTGTCCTGTCCTCGTTTCTTGCGGCCGTCGCTCGCGGCCAAACGCCGCAGTGGATTTGGTCCTCCCCCACCAACTCATCTTCGGAAATGGAAGTCCGGTTTTTCCGCAAAACATTCACTGTCCGGCAATCGCTCGTCCAGGCCATCCTGGCCGGTTCCGGCGACGATCGCGCCGAGTTTTACATCAACGGCAAAAAGGTCGGGTCCGTCCGCGATTGGAAGAAACCCGCTTATGTGGATGTGACCAAGGACCTCGTGGTGGGCGACAACGTGATCGCCGCGCGCTGCCAGAACACCTCCTCCCACGCGGGGCTGATCGCGCGCCTCGACATGACCATTCCCAGCGGCGGTTCCGCCGGCCAGCGCTCGGTCAAAACCCTGGTCAGCGACACCACCTGGTTCTGGACCGACCACGAAATGACGAATTGGAGCCGGGTTGATTTCGACGATGACAAATGGCAGCGCGCCTTCAGCGTCGGGAAATTGGGCGACGAGCCTTGGGGACAGATTTTCATCGCGCGCGAAGCGACCAGCGCGGAGTCCATGCACGTGGAGCCGGGGTTCAAGGTGGAGTTGCTTCATTCTTCCGGCCCCACCGAAGGCTCCTGGATTGACATGACCGTTGACGACAAGGGCCGCCTCATCATTTCGCCGCAAGACGAGGGGAAGTTGCTGCGCGTGACCCTCTCCCGCGGGCGTCTGTCAAAAATAGAATCCCTCGACCTGCCCGTGGGCGAGGCCATGGGTATGCTCTACGCGGACAACTGCCTTTTTCTGGACAGCAAGGGGCCGAAAGGCTGGGGGATTTACCGGCTGCGCCCCAGTGGCGAGGGCTTTGCGCCGCCGGAACTTCTGCGCCCGATGAGCACCGACGGCGAACACGGCTCGCACGCCATCGTGATGGGGCCGGACCACAAACTTTATATCGTCGCCGGCAATTTCACCAAGGTGCCGTCGGACATTTTGCCCACCTCGCCCCATCGCAATTTCGCCGACGACCAATTGCTGCCGTGGGCGGAGGACGGACGCGGTTTTGGCGCAGGCTTGCACGCGCCGGGCGGATTTGTCATGCGCATGGATGAGGATGGCCGGAATTGCGAACTCTTCGCCGCCGGCACGCGCAACACCTACTGCGTCGCCTTCAGCGCGGAGGGCGAACTTTTTGGGTTTGACAGCGATATGGAATGGGACTGGGGCGCGGCCTGGTACCGGCCCATCCGTGTCAATCATTGGGTGCCCGGCGCCGACTTCGGTTTCCGCGAAGGCAGCGGCAAGTTTCCCGAGTACTACGAGGACACGCTGCCGGCCACGCTCAACGTCGGCATCGGTTCGCCCACCGGCGTGATGTTCGCCACCCGAAGCAAATTTCCCAAATTCTACCGCGACGCTTTCTTCATGGAGGATTGGTCCTACGGCCGGCTTTTCGCCGTCCATTTCACGCCCGCAGGCGCGACTTACGACGCCACCATCGAGACGGTGCTGCGCGGCATTCCTTTGAATTTGACCGCGCTGGAGTTTGGCCACGACGGCGCGCTCTATTTCATCACCGGCGGGCGCGGCACCGAATCGGGCCTCTACCGCCTGACCTACACCGGCCCGCGCATCAAGGAACCGCGCAAGACTCCCGACGAGAAGGCGGCCATAAAGCAGGCGGGCGCGGCCCGCCGTCTCCGCCAGGATCTCGAGTTGTTTTACGGAGAGAGCGACCCGCGCATCGTGGACGCGGTCTGGTCTTCCCTGGGCAGTGACGACCGGTGGATTCGCTATGCCGCCCGCATCGCGCTGGAATTCCAGGACGTCGCATGGTGGAAAGACCGCGCGATTGCCGAAACAAACACGGAAACCGGCCTGACCGCCTTGCTGGCCCTGGCGCGATGCGGGGGCAAGGAGACGCAGCGCGATTTGCTGCTGGCGTTGAAAAAATTCCGTTTGAACGGCCTGAGTCAAGAACAGGAGTTGCTCAAATTGCGCGTGATCGAGGTCAGCTTCTGCCGCCAGGGGCGGCCCGATGCCGATCTCGTCCGGCTGGTCATGGATAAACTCGACACGTTCTATCCCGCGCCCACTTTCGACCTCAACCGCGAGTTCTGCGAGATTTTGCTTTATTTGCAGACGCCCGACGCCGTCGCCAAGACCGTGGGGCTGCTGGACAGGGCGCCCTCGATGGAAGAGCAGACTTATTATGCCATGCGCCTGCGCAACATCACCAACGGCTGGACGCTGGACCTGCGCAAAGATTACCTTGGCTGGTTCAACAAGAACCACGACCACGCGCAGCATCCCGCCGACTTCCTGCAATACTTTAAAGACGTGGATCGCGATTACAGCGACGGCGCGAGCCTGGCGCCGTTCCTGGACAATTTTCGCAAGGAAGCCATCGCCACTTTGAGCGACAGCGAGCGCGAGGAACTGGCCGACATTCTGCCCAAGGAGGCCGAGGCCGCCGCCGCGCCCGCGACGGACCGCAAATTCGTCAAGGATTGGCAGATGCAGGATTTGCTGCCGGACCTGGCCAAGGCCAAAATCCATCGCTCCTTCGCCAAGGGCAAAGCCGTCTATGCCGACGCGCAGTGCATCCAGTGCCATCGTTTTGGCGAGAGCGGCGGCTCGGTCGGGCCGGAGCTGGCCGCCGTTTCCAGCCGCCTGACCACGCGCGACATTTTGGAATCCATTCTCGAACCATCCAAGGTCGTTTCGGAGCAATACCAAAACGTTGTATTGACGTTGAAGGACGGTGACACCGTGGTGGGCCGTGTGATCCAGGAAAACGAGCTGGAGCTGACGCTGATGACCGACCCCATCCACCCCAACAAAGAAGTATTCCGCAAGGCCGACATCGTGTCGCGCCACGCCTCGAAAATTTCCCCGATGCCCGACGGCCTGGTCAGTTCGATGACCGAAGATGAGATATGGGATTTGATCGCCTACATGGAATCCGGCGGCAAGAAGAGCAATGCGGCGTTTAAGAAGTAGGAAGCTGACTCAGATCAGATCGGCGAATAACCTTCTCGCGACACGAATCTAAACGGGATGATGCAGGCCTTCGGGAGCGCGGGTGTCTCGCCCGCCGTTTTCGGCCTCTGGCCGAAAACATCCCCTCAGAAAGCAGCCGGCGGGACGCCGGCTGCGGCGACCGAGACGGTCGCGCTCCCCAATTCTGAGGGCCTTGCCACGCAGAAATTCAACCGGCCCAATGGCCATCAAATCCTGGCACGCCGCTCGTCGGTCAATTTTTCGCAACGGGACTATTTCGGCGCAGGGCTGGCCGTGCTCAGTCAACGTGAGCTTTTCGCCGCCGTCAATCACCGAACGGACAACCTTTGCCGTGTCTCGCCGCACTTGCGCCAATGTTGCTTTCACGCTTTCAAAATACACACTTTTAGCACTGGGGCAACTGATTTTCGGTGCCGCCATCTTCCGTTCGTTCAGTTATAGGGCGCATCCCATCCAATCAGAGATGCCCCTCTTCAAACGGCTTGCCCAGTACGGTTGTCGTTTCCGCGCAGTGTTTTGTGAACGAAGGCTTCGATTTTTCGGTCATTTTCGGATATCGCATCGGAAGGTGACATTCCTTGCGTATAAGATCTGTTTTGAATAAAACTGGGATGATATAATTTCAAACAATTTAGATCGGGAAATCTAGACCTCAAAGAATCAAACACTTTTCCGCTAAAACAAAAGACCATGATTGGTGAAAACTCCTTTATCTCCCTTTCGAGAAAATGACTTACACATTTTTCCTCAACTAAGTGCGGCTTTTCGGCATCAATCCTCTTGCATTTCACGAGATTTGTAATATAAACATTCGCGAGCGAATGCTTCTGCATGATGTAGGCAAAGTATGAGCCATAATAATTCCCGTTCTGCAGCACATGGTCAATGGATTGTGGCCACGACTTCAAGCTTGGTGAAAAATAATAACAATTAACGGGAGGCTTTTTTGCAAAGCCGCTAAAAGGCACTTCTATTCCGAGACCGTATTCTCCTCCCGGACCTCCAATAGGAACATAATTGGACATACCACAGCATCACGCGTTATTACCTGTGGTCCTAAAATTTTCTCGAAATCAAATATATCGCAACCGTGACTCATATTAGTTAATTTTCCGCCTGCTTTAGCTAACGTGCCACTTGTTTCACACTCGATACAGTACCGGTCGCAGCAAATCGGACTATCGTACTGGTGCTGCGGTTGAAACTCATCCGGGTAACCAAGAAGCTCTTTGAAATTCAGATTATGCAGGACTTTGTTTTTCATATTTGTGGCTGGAATGGTATCGCCTCTACGGATCTACGACAAAGTTTAATCTTACTGAGAAAAACGTCTCGGCTCCATGCAGGCCTTTTGGAGCAACTCGAACGGCGTGTTTGCGCCCGCATGTTGCATCATTGCCAGCAGCCCTCGTCCGGCGGCTTCGGCGTCGGATTGGGCATGGTGTTGGTGGTGAAACTCATGGCCGATGTGCGCCGCAAGAGCAAAATGATCTTGGGTGGCTTGTCCGCCGATACAGCAATCTGAACAGATGACGCTACTTCGTAGAATTCTACCCCGCGATATTTCTTTGGATCGCCCAGGCTTGCCAATCGTTGCGGGTTCAGGTAATATCCAACGCATGAGCACGCTAATGGACATTGAACAGGCGGCGGTGAAATTGCCCGCCGGAGAGCAGCAGCAATTGCTGCGCTTCCTGCTCCGCGTCGTTCCCGTGACTGAGGCGGAGTTGCCCGCGCCCCGCGAATTCTCCGAAGAAGAAATCCAGGGCTGGCTTGCGGAAGATGAGGCGAGCATGCGCCGTTTCCGGGAAGGGACGTGAAGTTGTTATTCTCTGCGAGTATCGCCGCCCGGCGATTTCCTTGCTGCGGAGCGCAAGGCTGGAAGGCTGTCCTTGCTTTGGTTCAATAAGTAAATAATAATAATTTACAACTTCTTGGCGATGTATTCCTCCAGCTTCACGGCGTCGGCGGCGAAGGTGCGGATGCCTTCGGCCAGCTTTTCCGTGGCCATGGCGCTCTCGTTGAGCATCCAGCGGAACGCCTTTTCGTTCATGGCGATCCGGGCCAGTTTCGGGTCCTTGCAGGTTTCCGGGGAAAGTTTGCGTTCCACCGCGTCCGTGCTGATTTTCATTTCTCCGAGCAACTCCGGGCTGATGGTCAGCAAATCGCACCCGGCCAGTTCCAACGCCTCGCCCTTGCTGCGGAAACTGGCGCCCATGACTTCCGTCGGATAGCCGAAGGTCTTGTAATACGTGTAAATTTCCCGCACGGAAAGCACGCCCGGGTCTTCGGCGGGGGCGTATTCCCGCTTGTTGGCTTTCTTGTACCAGTCAAGAATACGGCCCACGAAGGGGGAGATCAATTTCGCGCCCGCTTCCGCCGCGCCGACGGCCTGGGCCATGGAAAAGAGCAGGGTCATGTTGCAGTTGATGCCGTCCTTTTGCAGGATGCGCGCCGCCTCGATGCCCTCCCAGGTGGTGGCCAGTTTGATCAAGACCCGTTCGCGCGGAATGCCGGCCTTGGCGTAACGCTCGATGAACCAGCGGCCCTCCGCCACCAGCGCCTCCGCGTCAAACGCGATCTTGGCGCTGGTCTCCGTCGAAACGCGCCCCGGCACGATCTTCAAAATCTCGATCCCGAACAAAACCAGCAGCAGCCGCATCACGTCATCCAGCGAGCTTGATTTGCCTTTGCTCTCGCGCACGGCTTGCTCGACCAGCGGCTGGTATTCAGGTTTCTGCGCCGCCTTGAGGATGAGCGTCGGATTAGTCGTGGCATCCTGCGGCGTGTAGGCCTTGAGTTGGGCGAAATCGCCAGTGTCGGCAACGACGCGGGTAAATTTTTTCAATTGCTCAAGCTGGCTCAACCCGGCGGGCGGGGAGGCGGCCTGACCTCTTTCAGCGGTGGCGATGGCACTCATGGCATTTACTATAATCACATTTGTCCCTCATTCAAAATAAAACGGCGAATTTTCGCGGTTGACGTTTGACGCCGTCCACCGCAAGTTTTAATGGCTTTGTCGCAGGAATGAAAACCGTTCTGTTCGTTTGCACCGGGAATATTTGCAGAAGCCCGATGGCCGAAGGGCTGTTCCGCCACGCCACGCGTGGACGGGCGGATTGCCGTGTCGTTTCCGCGGGGGTCGGCGCTTTGGAAGGCCAGACGCCCAGCCCCCATGCGGTGAGCGCGCTCAAGGAATTGGGCATTGATATTTCCCAACTGCGCAGCCGCATGCTCACTTCCGACTTGGTGGATGAGGCCGACTACATTTTCGGCATGACCCACAGCCACGTGGATTCGGTCAACCTGCTTTTTCCGCAGGCGGCGGAGAAGACTTTTCTGCTGCGGGAATTTGACGAAACGTTGGACGAATTTGAAAAGGACATCAGCGATCCCATCGGCGGTTCTTATGAAACTTATGCCTACTGCCGGGACCAGATCGAACAAGGCATTTTTTCCATGCTCAATTTCATCGAACAATCCGACCAAAGCCAGGCGGCGCCCGCTGTGGCGTCCAAGTGCCGCATCGCGCTGGGCAGCGATCACGCCGGGTTCCAACTCAAGGAGACTCTCAAGAGCCATTTGCAGGGCACGCAGGCGGCCGTCACCGACATGGGGACCAGTTCAGCCGAGATGTGCGATTACTCCGATTACGCCCAGGCGGTGGGGGAAGCGGTGGCGGCGGGCCGCAACGATTTTGGGCTGTTGATTTGCGCCACGGGCATCGGCATGAGCATGGCGGCCAACAAAGTGGCCGGCGTTCGCGCCGCGCTGGTGCGGGACGCGCATACGGCCGCCCTGGCCCGGCAGCACAATAACGCCAACGTGCTCTGCCTGGGGGCCACGAGCACGCCGCCCGAAGAGGCCAGGAGAATTCTGGACGTCTTTCTGGCTGCCAAATTTGAAGGCGGACGCCATGAACGGCGTGTCAGTAAAATGGAGCCTTCCGTGACGCCCGCGTCCCTCCGGCTGCACACGGTTGATCCGGAAATCGCCAACGCCATTTTCCTGGAACAGCAGCGCCAGCAGGAAAATATCGAATTGATTGCCAGTGAAAACTTTGTCAGCCCCGCCGTCATGGAGGCGCAAGGCTCGGTGCTGACCAACAAATACGCCGAAGGCTATCCGGGCAAGCGATGGTACGGCGGCTGTGAGAACGTGGATGTCGTCGAACGCGCGGCCATCGAGCGGGCCAGGAAAATTTTCGGGGCCGAGCACGTCAACGTCCAGCCCCACTCCGGCAGCCAGGCCAACATGGCCGTCTATTTCGCGGTGCTCAAGCCCGGCGACAAGATGCTGACCATGGACCTCTCCCACGGCGGCCATCTGACGCACGGGAACAAGGTCAATTTCTCCGGCCGGTTTTTCGAGATCATCCATTACGGCGTGCGCAAGGAGGATGAAAGGATTGACTACGACCAGTTGCAAAAATTGGCCACGGAACACTGCCCGCGCATGATCACCGTCGGCGCCAGCGCCTATCCGCGCGTGATTGATTTTAAACGCATGGGGCAAATCGCCCGTTCGGTCGGCGCTTATTTGCTGGCCGACATCGCCCACGTTGCGGGCCTGGTCGCGGCCGGGCTGCATCCCAGCCCGGTGGAGGATGCGGATTTTGTGACGACGACAACGCACAAGACCTTGCGGGGTCCGCGCGGGGGATTGATCCTGTGCAAGGAGAAGTATGCCAAGGACATTGATTCCCAGGTCTTTCCGGGCATCCAAGGCGGCCCCTTGATGCATGTCATTGCCGCCAAGGCGGTCTGTTTCCAAGAGGCCTTGCAGCCGGCCTTCCGGGCTTATCAGCAGCAGATTCTCAGCAACGCCCAAGCCCTGGCCGAGGGCATGATCCACAATCATTTCCGCCTGGTCAGCGGCGGCACCGACAATCACCTCATGCAAGTGGACGTGGGGGGCCGGGGATTGACGGGCAAGGAATGCCAGGCGGCGCTGGACGAGGCCGGCATTACAGTCAACAAAAACACCATCCCGTTCGAAACCCGCTCACCTTTCCTGGCCAGCGGCATCCGCCTGGGCACTCCGGCCGTCACCAGCCGGGGCATGAAGGAGCCGGACATGGCGGCCATCGCCGACATGATCAGCGAGGTTTTGCTGGATATAAAGAATCTTGACACGGCTCACAAAGTAAGACAACGTGTCCGCGAATTGACGGCAAGATATCCATTGCCGTATTAAACATAGAAGTTGGGTAATCCCCCAAATTGGCCGCCCGGTTTGAACGTTTTCAAATCTTCCGCCTCCAATGGGTTAGACGAATGGGGCCTGCCCAATCCTCGAATTTACATTTACATTTTGCCTATGCCAAAAGCCGCCACTAAAAAAGCCGCCAGAAAAGCCGCCAAAAGCGCCGCCCTCAAGCCTTCCGAGAGCGCCCCGGCGGAAGACATTTCCAGAGCCTCCTCGCCGCCATCCAATGGGCCGCCGCCGGAGGTCCCGCCGTCTCCCTCGGAAATGAGGCTCGAACCGCCAACCCGCGCCGTCGAAACGCGCGAGGAGGCCGAACCTGCCGGGACCGCCGCCAAATCGAATGGCGGGACGACCAACATCGCCGAACTGCAAGCCATGGCCATGCCGGAGTTGAATCATAAGGCCCGCGAAATGGGCATCGAGAACTTTGGCACCATGCGCAAGCATGAATTGATCTTCCAAATCCTGCAGAAAAACGCCGAACGCGCCGGCGTCCTGTTTTCCGAAGGCGTGCTGGAAATCCTGCCCGAAGGGTTCGGCTTTCTGCGTTCCCGCAGTTTCAATTACCTGCCGTGCCCGGAGGACATCTACGTTTCCCCTTCCCAAATCCGCCGTTTTGACCTCCAGACCGGCAATTTGATCGCCGGCCAGATACGTCCGCCCAAGGACAAAGAGCGCTTCTTCGCCCTCCTCAAGGTCGAGGCCGTGGATACGGAGGAACCGGACAAGGCCAAGGACAAAACCCATTTTGACAACCTCACGCCGTTGTTTCCCACCCGGCGCTATTTGCTGGAAACCGCCCAGGACGAATTATCCACGCGCGTGCTCGATTTGGTGTGTCCCATTGGCAAAGGCACGCGCGGTTTGATCGTCGCGCCGCCCCGCACCGGCAAGACCGTGTTAATGCAGAAGCTGGCCAACGCCATTCTCAAGAACAATCCCGAGGCCTACCTCTTCATCCTGCTCATTGACGAACGGCCCGAGGAAGTCACCGACATGGAACGCTCATGTCGCGGCGCCGAAGTCATCAGCTCCACCTTCGACGAGCCGCCCGAACGGCACGTGCAGGTGGCCGAGATGGTCATCGAAAAGGCCAAGCGCATGATCGAGCACAGGCGCGACGCCGTCATCCTGCTCGATTCCATCACCCGCCTGGCACGCGCCTACAACACCATCCAGCCGCATTCCGGGAAAATCCTTTCCGGCGGCGTGGACGCCAACGCGCTGCACAAGCCCAAGCGTTTTTTTGGCGCGGCGCGAAACATCGAGGAGGGCGGTTCGTTGACCATCATCGCCACCGCGTTGGTGGATACCGGCTCGCGCATGGACGAAGTCATTTTTGAAGAGTTCAAGGGGACTGGCAACATGGAAGTGCATTTGGACCGGCATTTGGTGGACCGGCGCATTTTCCCCTCCATCAACGTCGAACTTTCCGGCACGCGCAAGGAGGAATTGCTTTACCATCCCGACGAATACAACAAAGTAGTCATCCTGCGCCGCGCCCTGACCGGCGTGCCGCCGGTGGAAGCGATGGAATTGCTGCTGGGCAAATTGAAGAAGACCAAGAGCAACATCGAATTCCTCCTCGGCATGGCTGTCGGTTGAACTGGGACTGATGTAAAGGTCTTCACAAGACCACAATGAGGGTTCGATTCTTTTCGCTCGCTCCATTGATATACAACGACTTATAAACAAGAGAAAGTAAAGTGCAGGTCATTTTAGTGGCCTGTCAACTCGGTCGGGAATTGGGTAATTGATGAAGCGATGACAAATTGACCCGCGAAGCTAGATAAGGCATATTATTTTGCCATGAAACGTCCGAATAGAAAGCGTTGCCAAAGGCATGGAAGAACATTGCCGCCTCTGAATGTGGATTTGGCCACCATAGCCGAGGAAGTTCAATATGTTGGCAGTCCTGAGCACAAACTGACGCCCTCTTTCGCTGGACGACCCGCTCCAAGATCAGACGCTTCGATCTGTGACCCCTCACTGGCAAATCAACGAGATTTGGTTCAAACATGGCTCCGCGACGGGGTGCGCCAAGGCAATTGTGGCGGACCTTGGGAAGGCCGATTCCCTCGCTACGTTTGGAGAAAGGCCAACCAGGAAGCGCATGAAGCGCGGCTTACCAACCGCTTAACAGGGCAATATAAAGGCTACCCAATAGGGATCGAAGAATGCCCAATTTAGCCAACAATTTCAAACTCTTGGTTGAATGGGAAGATCCTTGTGGCGCGAAGGGAGAAGAGTTGCGTGCGACGTGGTGTCGTCTTTCGATCCAGGTAGGTGAGACTCCTGTAACGCGCGTCCTTGATGAGCGATCCCAGACCGTTCGCGACGCGATTTACTGTGCCGCGTATCCTTTGGCAGAATGGTTTGTTTTCAACTGGTGGTCACTTCTTAACGAGCCTGAAAGGCAACGCTCGACTGGCGAGAGACATAATCTTCGATTTGCTCGGGAAGGCTTTGCATTTCCTGATTTGGAATTATTTTCAGAGGACTCTCTCGTTCGCGCGATATGGAAGCCATACAAACCGACCGCTGCACCGGTGCGATTCCTTGACGAAGGCTTCGCTCTTTTGGACCGCAAAGTTCTGGCGTCGGAAATAGCGGCTTTTGTTGACAAGGTCGTGGCAAGGTTGGCATCAGCCAACGTGGCTCAGACGTGTTTGATGGAAGAGTGGACAGCAATCCGTGAAACATCACCCGAAGAAGAGGAATTCTGTGAAACCGCAGGTGCATTAGGGCTGGACCCCTACGATATGGAGGACACTATGGCGGACGAGATTTTCTCGGTGGCCGATGGCCTCCCTACTGAGATCAAGCGAGAATTTTTTCTGGCGGCGGATTCGTCCGCGCTTACCCAACAGGCACGGTGGATTTCAAAATGTCTTCGGCAATTGGGAGATTATGAAACGAAGACCAAACTGGCCGGGAAAAAAGGCCTATATCAGACACAAAGCGGGGCTTCAAGCCCGTGGCAAAGTGGATATGAACTTGCCCGAAAATTTCGACAGGAGTTTGCTCTCGGGAACATAACCAAGCCGCTCAACGTCGAGAAACTGTGTGGCTTGAAGAAGGGTAACCTTCCTGTGATCCGAGTTGGCCAAGAGCATCAATTGGATGCGGTGGTCAAGCTTGCACCCAACCTTGGGCCGCAGATAGCCACCTCGAAAGTCAGAGAGAGCAGCAAGAGTTATTTGTTGGCCCGGGCGCTTTGTGAGTATTTGTGCAGTGGCATGGAGGAGTCCGCACTTCTCACGCGAATCAGTTCCGACAAGCAAAAGCGAAATCGCGCATTTGCGGCAGAGTTGCTCGCACCCGCTGATGGAATTCGCAAACTATTATCTGGATCCCGAATTGCTCACGATGAAATCGCAGAAATTGCCAGCCATTTGAACGTTTCGGAATGGCTCGTCCAGCATCAAGTGCAGAACCATCGGATTGCAGAGGTTGAAGAAGCAACGCCTTTGCTTGTATCTGAATAACCTAACAACAAAAGAATGCATTGGAGACGACTAGGAGGAAATGACATTTGGACATCCCCCGCCGGTTGATCTGGGATTGGCCGCCAAGCAGGTTCTGCAACTGCCTTGAATTGCCGCATGATTCTTCAACGAAAGCGTCTCGTGTGGGTGTGGCTGATGATGGGTATTGGGTGCGGGGCGGGTCGCGGCGGCGGTTTCCCTTTTTTCGAGCCGGTTCAGCCGCCGCGGGCAACTCAAGTGATGGCACATCGCGGGGAATCAGGCCAGGCGCCCGGGAACACCCGGCCGGCGCTCGACCGATGCATTGAGGATGGTCTGGAATGGGCGGAAGTGGATGTGCGCCTGACGAAGGACGGATACCACGTGCTGGCGCATGACAAATCGCTGAGGGCTGGGACAAACGCCGAGATGGTCGTGGGCGAACACACGCTGGCTGAACTCAAAGAACTTGACCTCGGCGCGCCATTTGCCGCGCGCTTCGCGGGTGTGCGCGTGCTAACGCTGCAGGAATGTTTCGAACTGGCGAAAGGCCGGCTCAATCTGTGCCTCGATTGCAAGGCGGTGAATCCCGAGCAACTCGCCCGCGAGATACTCGCCGCCGGCATGGGGCGGCAGGTGGTGGTTTATGACCGGCCCGACCGGCTGCAACGCCTGCACGCGGCCGCGCCCGGCCAAGTGGCCCTGATGGCCAAGTGGCGCGCGGATTTGGGGCCGCCTCCGTGGGCGCAAAGCAACAACCTCAATGCCGTGGAAATTGATGCGGATGCCGTTACGGCCGAAGCCTGCCGGGCCTTTCACGCCTTGGGGATCAAGGTGGAGACCAAGAACCTCGGAGCATGGGACAATGAAGCCTTCTGGACGCGAGTCATCGCCGAGGGCGCGGACTGGATTCAGACCGATTTGCCGGAAGAGGTTCTCGCACACGCTCTGTGGCAGCGAGTGAAGAAACGCCCCGTGCGCTTCTCGCTTCATCGAGGCGCCAGACGATACGCGCCTGAGAACACACTGCCGGCATTCGAGAAAGCGATCCGTCTGGGCGCTGATTTTGTCGAATTCGACGTGCGGACCACCAGCGACGGCAAATTCTTTCTTCTGCACGACGACCGTTTGGACGGCAAGACTGACGGCCACGGATCAATCGCGAACACGCCGTCCAGCGTGATCTCGACCTTGAGCGCCGGCGTAAAGTTTGGACAGCCATACGCAGCGGTCGGCCTGCCGACGCTGGATGATTTCATGGGACAGGTGGCGGGCAAAGTGGAGCTTTATTTCGACGCGAAGGCCATTGCGCCCGAGGCGCTGATTGACGCCTTGGAGCGGCACGAGGCGCTCGAGCGGACGGTCGTTTATGGATCGCCGCGTTTTCTGGCGAAGCTCCAAGCGATCAACCCACGGGTTCGTCTGCTGCCGCCGTTAAGCTCGCCCGATGAGATTGACGCGCTGGCGCGAGAATTGAAGCCTTACGCGTTTGACACCCGTTGGGAAATCCTTTCGCGTGAGCTTATCGCGCGCTGTCACACCCTGGGCATAAAGGTTTTTTCCGATGCGCTTGGAGAGCACGAGCGGGTGGAAGATTACCTGCAGGCCATGGCGTGGGGCATTGACTTGATCCAGACGGACTATCCATTGCGCGTGATGCGGGCCATCGAACTTGTTCCCGCCGATGACGCCGCGCCGTGACGGAGGCGAAGAATACACTTTGACATTTGCTTCGTAATGGAGCATTTTTATACCATAAATGCGCTTCGAGTTTGATGCGGCTAAAAGCAAAGCCAATCTGGCCAAGCATGGAATAGACTTTGAAATGGCACAGGACCTATGGCGCGATGTGGAGGGTTTGTTGGTCCCCTCCCGGTATCTGAAGGATACGAGAAAGCTTTTCATCGCGCAGCGAGAAGGAAAATTATGGACCGCGATTTTTACGGAACGAGGCGAAGCGACTAGGATTATCAGTGTCCGGCGTTCGCGAGACAACGAGCGTAGCGCATATTATGAAAAATAAGACAACAGCCGGGAATCTTGAGAGAAAGTTCGACGAAGGCGAAGACGTAATGGACTATTTCGATCTTGCCAAGGCGAGTCGTCCTCTCCTTGAAAAAGAGCGCATCAATCTGGACATCCCACATTGGATGATTCTCAAAATCGACCGTATCGCGCGGCGCAAAGGCATGCCACGGCAAGCCCAGATCAAGGAATGGCTGGCGCAAAAACTCCAAGAGGAGGAACCGTCGGCTGTTTAGGCGGTCGGGCCGGAATTAGGTGACCCCGATTTTTCATGAGAAGTTCGTCCGCCATGTCCAAGAGCAAAGAGGCCGATGAACGTGGTTTGCGTCCGAGGATATGTTTTGGCCAAAAAACTAACACAATTTTGTCGTGACGACGGCATCGTATTCGTCGTATAACCGGACAGGCTAACAACAAAACAATGAATTGAAGAGACTATGACAAAAAATTACGCAGTGAATCCTTATCTGTTCTTGAATGGCCGTTGCGAGGAAGCCATCGAATTCTATTGCAAAGCAATTGGCGCCGAGCAACTCACGCTCTTTCGTTTCAAAGACGCGCCGCCGGAAGCCAAGACCCAGGACAGCGGCGCGCCCGTCAACGAAAACAAAATCATGCATGCGCGTATCCGCATCGGCGACGCAACGATCCTGTTGAGCGACGGACCTTGCTCGGGGAAATTCGACGGCTTTGCGCTGTCGCTGACAACGCCAGACCCAGCCGACGCGGAGCGTTTGTTCGCGGCTTTGTCGGCGGGCGCAAAGGTGGACATGCCGATGACCAAGACTTTCTTTTCACCGGCCTTCGGCATGTTGACCGATCGCTTCGGTGTCAAGTGGATGGTTTATGTCGCATCTCCCGCTTGATACAAGGAATTCTTGAATCAGCCCGTTGACAGGAGCGGCAATCTTCGTGTATGATTCGTGTATGAGTAAGACCATCACCATTGACGATGATGTTTACAGGCGAGTCAAATGTGTCCGAGTAACTTCTTTGCCCCGGGCGGCATTCCGGGTGACGAGTGGCCTGCCATAATCACCTTGTGCAACACACTAAGTCGTATCCATGCAGTAGGGCAGAAGAATTTCAACGCAAAGGCGCTAAGACGCAAAGAGGAATTTGCCCTTGGTGGTCCGACCCACAAAATGGTGAGCGTTGGCTATGGGGCCAAATTCGCTTCCTGCCCTTGCGACTCTGCGTCTTTGCGTCTTTGCGTCTTTGCGTTAAATCCGTTCTGCATGGTTCCGGCTAAGGCCGTGCCGAGCCTGATTATGGCATGGCGAAGATTTCATCGAGTTGGTTCAACTCGATAGCTTCCTGGCGTAGTCGGTTGACTTGTTCAGGGCTTTTGCCGAGCGCCATGCCCACCTGCTCGACGGCTATGGGAGCGCAGCCATTCGTCACAGGCACCCATTCCTTGCAGTGATGGTGACACCAAGCCACCAGTTGCCATTGATCTTTGCCCCCGTGTTCACCCCAGATTTCGTCCAGCAACGACACTTCGGCGTCGGCCAGATGTTCGCGAGCAGGCATTATTTCAAGCCTCACCTCGTGATTGGTGCGGTTGCTGACGCACTGCTCCCATCGCCGGTCGGATTCTCCCAGCAGCCTCCCGGAGTTGATGAGATCAAGCACCTCGCTCGTCACCGGGCCATTCCGCATGGAGAGATAATCGCCGCCACAAATGGGCGCATTGCGCCGGTCAAGGGAAAGCCGATCCAGAAGGTACATGAGTTTCACCAGCTTCATGACATTCATCTGGCCGCCACTACGCTCCAGAAAGAAGCACGCGGCTTCGGTGGCCTTGCTGAGATTAAAGCGAAAATTCATAACAACTCGCCCAATCTATCCAGGAATCAGGTCTTATTCAACAAAACAAATCGATTTGTGAACGGCGCGGTGACAGTTGAGACGCGCAAGTGAGCCGGACGCAACTTTCAGCCGCGAGTCGAGGCCACTGCGCAATCTTAAGAAAATAAGGTTCGCAGGAGTCGTGCGATAGGGTGATGATGGTGATGTGAGGCTGCGCAAAAGATTGGCCCTTTTTGTTTTGCTGGCGGCAGTTGGTGGCGGCCTTTTGTTTTACTTTCTAACGACGGCCGAACCGAGCTATCAGGGAAAACCATTGTCGCTTTGGATTCGCGGATTTGAAATTCCAAACAACTATCCCACGGAGGAACAGCGCGCAGCCTTGCACGCCATGGGCGAACCCGCTGTCACTTGGCTCACTGAGCTTCTGCAAAGGCACGACTCGGCCATGAAACGAAAGTTCTTCGTTTATGCCGGACATTACGATTTTTACTATCGGCATATCGAGCCACGGGATTTCATTCCTGACTACGAATATCATTCAAGGGCCGCACGGGCCTTGGGAGAAATCGGCCCGGCGGCGCGCGCGGCGATCCCCGCGCTGACGTCCGCGAGCGCCAGCAGTAACGGTTATGATCGCCTTTTCGCCTCAGCCGCCCTGATAAAAATCCGGCAGGAACCCATCACGCCGTGGCTGGGCATGCTTGAGGGCACTCACTCGACAAACTGGAGGCCTGAACTCTACACTTTCATGCTTCTAGGCACCAATGCGGCAGCGGCTGTTCCTCTTCTGGTCAGCAACCTGCAAAGCACCAATGTCGGAATCCGGGGAATTGCAGTCTATCTGTTGGGCGGCATCGCGAGCCGCCCCGACATTTCGGTCCCGGCGCTGATCGGCTGTCTCCAGGACCAAAGCCTCGACATTCGTCGTAATGCCATAATCGCCCTCGGCCGGTTCAAAGAGGCCAAGCCGCAAATCGTGCCCGTGCTCATAACCAACATGCAAGGCTCGGACTTCTATCTGTGGCTGTCAGCGGCACAGGGTTTGCAGGCCATGCTCAATAAGGATGAAAATCGAACACTTTATGTTCCGGCCCTCATTAAATCTCTGAACAGTGCTGATAAAAACATCCGCAACACGGCCGCGGAATTTCTCAAAGACAACGATCCAGCCGCCGCCTCGAAAGCCGGGATCAAATGATCGGATCAAGAGGATTTCAACGAGCGCCGCAATGGATTTTCCGCCACACCTGCGGCCCATGATTTGGTCGCCAAGGATGTGTCCAAGGTCGCCAGTTTCAATCCGTGCCGTTTTGCCAGCGCAACGAGATGCGCATCTGTTGTGTCCTTTGAACCGGTCTCCGGCGCGTCGGTGCCTTTCACATCGTCCGCAAGGAATGCATGGCCTTTACGGGCGTGCAGTTTTTTCAGGCTTTTTTGAACGTCGTTCCACGTCGCCCCGTAGGCGCTGCTTAAACTGATCCGAACGAATCCCAATTCACTAATCGCGCAAGTATGAAATCCGGTCATCGAATCAAGCCAAGCCTTCGCCGCCTGATGATCGGGATGAGTCGTCCATCTCGATGCCAGAACGAAATTAACATCCAGGAGCCAGTTCACGCTCAAGGCCAGTCTTCCAACATCCGCTTCACGTTTTCGGCGGTCATGGGCGGCGCGTCGGATCGCGCTGCGAGCAGCATGTCGCCGCCCTGCCGCACGAGCCGGGCTTTCCGAGGTCGCGGAGGCGTCGGATGTAGGCGTGCGCCCAGGAAACGATACAATTCCTCTTGCTCTTCCAGCGGCAACGTTTCTGTGGCTGCCTGAATTTTGGCGAGCGTACTCATACTCAGTAATGTAATGATACAATTCGCGACCGGCAATTCATATTTCAATTTCCGCTCTTCGATTTCCCATTTGGCGCGTGAAATGGCCTATAGGTTGTCTGGCTAAACATCAAGCGCATCACCCAGCGCGGCCAGCCGCAACCCAATTTTCACCACGAAGGACACGAAGAACAGGTATTGGATATGACAAATTGCGCGATTTTTCTTCGTGATCTTCTGTCCTTCGTGGTGAAAAAAGTTTGTCAGAAATGAGTGAATTCAGGATATTGCACTGTAGGGGGGCGGTATCCAGGCGGAAAGCCTTTGGTGTAGCGGCGCTTCATTTCGGCGCGAATTTGCCAAGTAACCTCCGAAACTCAATCTCGCCAACGCCTGTGCTTCCTGCTTCAATCCGCCGTCGTGAAAATCCTGGTCATTGGCTCTGGGGGACGCGAACACGCGCTGGTTTGGAAGCTGGCGCAGTCGCCGCGCGTCACCGGCTTATGGTGCGCGCCGGGCAACGCCGGCATCGCCGCCGAGCGTCTGGCGGCCAACGGGTCGCTGGTCCGGTGCGCCCAGGTTCCGGCGGAAAACCTGCCTGCCTTGCACGCTTTGGCCAAAGAACACCGGATTGATCTCACGGTCGTCGGGCCGGACAACCCGCTGGCCCTGGGCATCGTGGACCTCTTTCAGCAACACGGCCTGCGCATTTGGGGGCCAAACCGAAAGGCCGCCCAATTCGAGTCCTCCAAGGCTTTTTCCCAGGATTTCATGGAGAAGCATGGCATCCCCACCGCGCGCTCGAAGATTTTCTCCGCCGCCGGCCCGGCCAAAGAATTCGCCGCCGGACTGGGCGGGAAATGCGCCGTCAAAGCGGACGGGCTGGCTTTGGGCAAGGGTGTCGTGCTTTGTCATTCATTGGAGGAGGCCGGCGTGGCCATAGACGAAATGCTCGTCGGGCAAAAATTCGGCGCGGCGGGAAGTCGGATTGTCATTCAGGAATTGCTGGAAGGGATGGAGATTTCGCTCCACGCCCTGTGCGATGGCCGGACGACGCGCCTTTTTCCCACGTCGCAGGACCACAAACGCATCGGCGAAAATGACACCGGGCCGAACACCGGCGGCATGGGCGCCTATTCGCCAACGCCTTTTCTCAGCCCCGGCGAATTGGACAAGGTCTCTGCGGCGATCCTCGACCCATGGTCCAAAGGATGCCGTGAGAAAGGGATTGATTTCCGCGGCGTTCTTTATCCCGGCGTCATGCTGACCAAGGGCGGCCCCAAGGTGCTGGAATTCAACGCCCGCTTTGGCGACCCGGAAGCGCAGGTCTATCTCATGCGCCTGGAAACCGACCTGCTCGATTTGCTGGAGGCCTGCGTGGACGGCGTCCTGTCCAAATGCGAGGCCCGCTTTCGCGGCGTGGCCGTCTGCGTGGTCATGGCCTCGGCCGGCTATCCCGGCGCCGCTCAAAAAGGCAAAGTTATCCGCGGATTGGAGGAGGCGGCCCGGCTGCCGGACACAAAAATCTTCCACGCCGGCACCGCGCGGCAAGGGGACCAGATCGTGACCGCTGGCGGGCGCGTCCTGGGCGTGACGGCTTTGGGCGGCACCGTGACCGAAGCGCTCGACCGGGCCTATCTGGCGGTCAGCAAAATACAATTCGACGGCGCGCAATTTAGGCGCGATATTGGCGCCAAAGCGCTGGTGCAGCGATATTGAAAAAATGAAAACGCGGAACCTGATTATTTGTTTGTTCCTGGCGGCCGGAATGTGCCGCGCCGACTCGACCGATTCGATGCCGAAATTCCATGAAATCTATCAAATCCTGAGCACGAATCTGGAAGGGGTCAACGCGGCTGAATTGGATCAGGCCGCCGTCTTGGGCCTGATCCATCAACTTGGGCCGCGCGCGAGCCTGGTCGGAGTTGGGGAAGGTTTCTCCACGGCCGATCCGCTGGCGGAGGCGCGTGTTTTTGACGAGTCCTTCGCCTATTTCCGCGCGGCCAGCGTGACAGCCAGTTTGCCCGAGGCCTTTCGCGCCGCCTTCAAGGAGATGGTCGAAACCAACAAGACCAAAATCAAGGGCCTGGTGCTGGACCTGCGTTTCGCCGGCGGCTTCGATTACGCGGCGGCGGCGAAAGTGGCCGACTGCTTTCTCAGTTCCGAACATGCGCTGTTGGATTGGCAAACCGGCGCGGCACACGCGACTCTCAAAGCCGATGCGATCACCATACCCGTGGTCATCCTGATCAATTCCCAAACCGCCGGCGCGGCCGAGGCCCTGGCCGCCGTGCTGCGCGACAACGATGTTGGGCTGATCCTGGGCGGCCAGACCGCCGGGCAGGCGAGCATTTTCAAGGAATTTCCCCTGCGTGACGGCGGCAAGCTCCGCGTCGCGGTGGCGCAGGTCAGTTTCGGCGCCGGCAAAACTCTGCCCAACGGGCTGACGCCGGACATCGCCATCAACACGAGCCTGGAGGACGAGCGGGCCTATCTGCACGACCCATTCAAAGATTTGCATCCGCCTCTCGTCGCGAAAACGGAAAGCACCGCCAAGGAACTCCTGGAGCAGCCGCGCATGAACGAAGTGGAATTGATCCGCGAGCATAGCAGCGGAGAGGACCAGCCCGAAGCACCCGTGCGCGACCGAGCCGCCATGCCGGAACCGGCGCCGGTGGTAGCTGACCCGGCGCTGGCGCGGGCGTTGGATTTATTGAAGGGCCTGGCCGTCGTCCAGCCAAACCGACCGGGTTAATTAGTTTCGAGATTTCGCTTGGATTTAGTGCCGGTCCCACAGCCCCGCTGTGAGCAAGCTAACTCGCAATTCAATTCGATCGGGAGTATTCATCTGGAGAAGTGCCGCCGTCGTGCGCCCAATGACGGTTTGCCCGGCAATGTGTCCCTGCTGAAAAACAAAATGCACAGCCCAGAAGTCCTGACGCGGATGGAATAACCGGGTCAACCCTCCTGTTTGCGGGTCCAAGCCAGTCAGGTTTGGTCCCTTGCGGAGGTTGCACCGATGGCAGGCAAGGGCAAGATTCGACAGGGAATCGTCACCACCATGTTGCCGTGCGATGATGTGCTCCACATGGAAAGCCACTGAAGGTTGGTGCTCGCAGTGGAGATGGCAGTATTCGCATCGCCAGCCCGCCCGTTCAAAGATGGCCCTGCGTGAAACCGGGTCCATCAAGGCGTGCGATGGCGCGCCAGCCAGATGCGGGCCTTGGCTTGGAGGACGGAAACCATGTCAACAGCATGCACATAGGTTTCGTATTCGGCTTGTTCCGCCGGCGTCAAGAGACCGTCGTTGCACTTCTCGGCCAAATCGGCCATGCGCGCCTGCGCGGCTTCGCCAGTCCTTATATTCACCAGCGCTTGCGCCACATCATGCGAGAAGGCATTCGTCACCGGTTCAAGGATGTCATCCAACACCGCCGTTGTTCCGCCGTTTTGCATGGTTAAACTTTACCACAATCCACCGGCTTTGGCGATGGTTTTTTACCGGGTGGTGAGAGCGTGCGCAAGTGTTGCGTGAAATGAATTTAAACATCCGCCGGTGCCGTGACGGCGGCGCGAATGGCTTTTCTGAATTGCTCCAAGCCCTGATCGAAAGCCGCCGAGATCGGCAGAACCCGCAGCCCGCGGTGCCGGCGCTTGAATTTTTTCAGGTTTTCCTCGGCCACAGGCTCGTCCATTTTATTGGCGGCCACCAACCGCGGCTTCTCCAGCAGCGCCGGGTCGTGCAAGCCCAGTTCCTCCAGCAATTGCCGGTAGTCGTCAGACGGGTCGCGCCCGTCGGTCCCGGCCATGTCAATCAAAATAACCAGCAGCCGGCAGCGCTCCACGTGCCGCAGAAATTCATGCCCGAGGCCCGCGTTGCGATGCGCGCCGGCAATCAATCCCGGCACGTCGCAGACCGTCAGGCGGAAATAGTCGGCGTACTCCAGAATTCCGATTTGCGGATGCAGCGTGGTGAAGGGATAGGGCGCGACTTTTGGCCGGGCCTGCGAAATGGCGCCCAGCAAAGTGGATTTGCCGGCGTTGGGAAAGCCGACCAGGCCCACTTCGGCAATGATGCGCAGTTCGAACAAGAAATCGCCTTCATCCCCCGCTTCTCCGGGTTGGGCGAAGCGCGGCGTTTGCCGGCGCGCGGTGGCGAAATTTCGATTGCCCAATCCACCCCGGCCGCCCTTGCATAAAACGAATTGCTGGCCGTCCTGAGTCAGGTCCGCGACCAACTCGCCTTTGTGCGCGGAGGGTCGCTCCATGCTTTCCTGTTCCAAATCAATTTCCATGGCCCGTTCCAAACCGGCATGGCGGATTATAGGCCGGCCGGCCGTGCCGGTTAATATCGTCCCCGGCTTGATTTCGGGTTCGTCCTTGGCCACAGGCGCCGCCTGGCTTTCGACGCGCCAGACCAGGGTGCCGCATGGCACCTTCACCAGCAAATCCTTGCCGGAAACGCCGTCCATGCCTTTGCCCAGGCCCTGCTCGCCGTCATCAGCCAGAAGGCGGGAGTTGTAGAATTGCGCCACAAGATTATTCAAATCGTGGTCGGCTTGAAGGATGACGCTGCCGCCGCGCCCGCCATTGCCGCCACTGGGGCCGCCTTTGGGGCGGTAGGTTTCGCGCAGGAAGGCGACACATCCTTTGCCGCCGTGGCCGGCGCGGGCAAAGACTTTTACTTCATCAACAAACACTCAGTTACTGGCCAGTTTCGCGTCGGTAGCCGGCTGCACATTGATGCGGCGGCTCTGTTTGTCGAACAGAACCTTTCCATCCGTCAAGGCGAAGAGCGTCCAATCGCGCCCGGTGCCGACGTTTTGGCCGGCGATAAATTTGGAACCGCGCTGGCGGACCAGGATGCTGCCGGCGGTGACAAATTGACCGCCAAATTCTTTGACGCCGAGGCGTTTGCTGACGCTGTCGCGTCCGTTGCGCACACTGCCTTGACCTTTCTTATGTGCCATAACTATTTCCTTAACTTTTGATTTCTTTGATCCGCACCACCGACAACTCCTGGCGATGGCCGATCTTCTTGTGATAGCCTTTGCGGCGTTTCATTTTAAACGTGACCTTCTTCTCGCCGCGAATGTGTTCCACCACTTCGCCGTCCACGGTGGCCTGTGCGACCGTCGGCGCGCCGGTGGTGAACTTGCCTTCGTGGCTGACCAGCAGCACGCGGTCAAAGGTGACCGTCTGGCCCGCTTCCGCGGGCAGCCGCTCCACTTGCACCGTGTCGCCTGCGCTGACCCGGTACTGTTTATTCCCACTTTCAATTACAGCATACATAAGACTACAGTCAAAAAAGGATGATAATCCAATCAAAACCCTTACGTCATGTCAACGTTTTATTCGACATTTTTTTCGATTTCCTTAAGTTGGTCCATTATACGCTGATAGTGAACATCTTGCACGACACATTTTGCCACAACATCCACCGCGGCGCATGGGGCGGGAGACGATGTTTCTGTTTTGTCACAAAACCACCGAATTTGACCAGCAGGAGCAGCTTCGATTCCCGCCAAAAAGCCTTGTCTTTTGCCCTTGGAGGGGTTCTGATATTGCGCACTATGTCCAAACGAATCCGAATCCTCATTTTGGCCGGCGCCTTGAGCGCCTTCACCCTGTCCCAACTTTCTGCCATGACGATCCCGTCGCAATACGATACAAGCGGCTTCGCCTTGGGCGTCCAAGCTTGGACCTTTAATGATTTCACCGCCTTCGAGGCCATTGATAAAACAGTCGAAGCGGGCGGCAAGGTCATCGAATTCTTTCCCGGCCAGAAACTTTCCGCCGACCGGCCGGGCGCGAAATTGGACCATAACATGTCGGACGAAGACATCGCCGCGCTGAAAGCCAAGCTGGCCCAGGCCGGCATCATTGCCGTCAACTATGGCGTAGTCGGCGCCCGCGGCGAAGCGGAGTGGCGCAAAATCTTCGAGATGGCCAAGAAGCTCAATCTCTACGGCATCACCACCGAGTCCGTGGATCAATTGGACATCATCGAAAAGCTGGTCAAGGAGTTCGACATCCACGTCGGCATTCACGAGCATGAACGGCGCGACAAAGATCCGAGTTACAAAGTGTGGGACCCCAAGTATGTCCTCTCCGTCGTGCAAGACCGCGACAGCCGCATTGGCGCCTGCGCCGACACCGGCCATTGGGTTGGTTCCGGCTTGGACCCCCTGGAATCCATCAAGCTGCTCAAAGGGCGGGTCATAAGCTGCCATCTGGTGGACAAGAACGTCGTCGGAATGCATGGTCATGCCGTGCCTTTTGGCACCGGGGTGGGCAAGATCAAGGAAATTCTCGATGAATTGAAGGCCCAGGGCTTCGCCGGCAATATTTCCATCGAGTACGAATACAATTGGGGCCATTCCGTGCCGGACGTAAAACAATGCGTTGATTTCGTCCGCGATTACGGCGCGAAGCAATGAATATGAATGCTCGTATGCCTGATTCTCGCCGCGGGAACCTTGATAAGGAATCGGTCATTCGCCTTTCCCAAGAGAACGCGAGGAAGATTATTTCCCTTCTCGATCATCCACCCAAGCCAAACAAGCGGCTGAAGGACGCGGTCAAGGCGTTCAAAGACTCGGTGCGCGCGTAAAATTGAATTCCCGGTAAACTTGCTCTAAGCCGGAACGATGCAGTTGCTTTGGGGAGCGCGGTCGTCCCGACCGCCGTTTTCGGCGTCTCGCCGAAAACCCTCCCGTCCTTCGAACCCGCGCCTAATGGTGTTGGCAGCATTAGTGTGCGACTGGCCGGCGAGACGCCGACCAGGGCGACCGGGACGGTCGCGCTCCCCAAGAAGTCGCTAACGATTCGGCGCTGGAAGAAATGACGCTGATTTCTCTTGATGCCAGCCCTATTTGGGCTAGGATTGTGTCCGAAGTTTTCGGGCTGGTGCGGATGACGGAAGGATTCGGCACAGTCCCGGTGAAATTCACTGTGGTTCCCAAACAGCCAACAGTCTTTATATGAAAACACTTAATTGCCTCTCTTCGTTTTTACGCGCGGCGGTGGCCTTGGCTTGCGCCGCGACCTGGACTACTTGCGCCAGCGGCGCTGATGACACGGCCAGCCCACCCGGCGCCGGCGCGCCGCCCAAATTGGTGGCCAGGGTCGAAGGCATCAGCGAATACAGCCTCGACAATGGGCTGCGAATTTTGCTCTTTCCCGACAGCTCGCAATCCAAGGTAACGGTGAACCTCACCGTGTTGGTGGGTTCGCGGCAGGAGGGTTACGGCGAGACGGGCATGGCGCATCTGCTGGAGCACATGGTCTTCAAGGGCACGCCGCGCCACCCAAAAATCCCCAAGGAGTTGCAGGACCACGGCGCCCAATTCAACGGCAGCACGTCCAGCGACCGCGTCAATTATTTCGAGACGCTCGCCGCCAGCGACGAAAATCTTGAATTCGCCATTGATTTGGAAGCCGACCGCATGGTCAACAGCTACATCAAAGGCGAGGACCTGGCCTCGGAGATGACCGTCGTGCGCAATGAGTTCGAGCGCGGCGAGAACTCGCCCGCCGAAGTGCTCGGCAAACGCGTGGATGCCGCAGCCTACAACTGGCACAATTACGGCAAGCCGACCATCGGAAACCGCAGCGACATCGAGCGCGTGCCCGTGGAGAATCTGCGGGCCTTTTACAAAAAGTATTACCAACCGGATAACGTCGTGCTGGTCGTTGCCGGAAAATTTGAAGAGGCCAAGGCCCTGGGCCTGGTCCAGAAATACTTCGGCCCCATTCCCCGTCCGGAGCGCAAGCTGGTCACGACCTACACCGAGGAACCGCCGCAGGACGGAGAGCGTACGGTCGTGCTCCGGCGCGTCGGCGATGTCGGCGTGGTCGAAGCAGCCTACCACGTGCCCGCCGGGCCGCATGAGGATTCGGCCGCGCTGCAAGTGCTGGCGAACATCCTGAGCACCGAGCCTTCGGGCCGGCTTTACAAAGCGTTGGTTGAAACCAAGAAGGCGGCCAGCGCCCGCGCCTTCGCTTCCAGGGAGCATGACCCCGGATTGTTCGAACTTGACGCGGAAGTGCCAAAGGAGAATTCACTGCAAGAAGTCGAAGACATAATGCTCACCACTGCCGAAACCCTGGCCGCGAAGGGTGTCACAGATGAGGAAGTCAGCCGTGCCAAGAGGCAGATTCTCAAAGCGCGCGAAATGGCCGCGGCCAACACCAGCCAGATCGCCGTCTCACTCAGCGAATGGGCCGCGGAAGGAGATTGGCGGCTTTATTTCCTGAACCGCGACCGCATCGAAAAAGTCACCCCCGAAGCCGTGCAGGCGGCGGCGGCCAAATATCTTCAGCGCGATAACCGCACCGTTGGTCTGTTCATTCCGACCGACAAAGCGGAAAAAGTCACTGTGCCACCGACGCCAGACGTGGCCAGTTTGCTGGCCGATTACAAGGGACGCGCCGCCATGGCCCAAGGCGAGGAGTTTGAGGCCACGCCCGCGAATATCGAATCGCGCGCGCGCCGGGGGGAGTTGCCGGAGGGAGTAAAGGTCACCTGGTTGGAAAAGAAATCGCGCAACGAGGAAGTGCATCTGGCGCTGACCCTCCACTATGGCAACGAGGAAAATTTGAAGGGCTTTGAATCCGCCGAAGCTTTTCTGCCGGCCTTGATGATGCGCGGCACGCAGAAGCTCACCTACCAGCAATTGCGCGATGAATTGGACCGCCTCGAAGCGAACCTGGGCACTGGCGGCGGTGGTGGCCGGGGCGGCCGGGGCGGCGGGCGCCGCGGCGGTGGGGGCGGCGGCTCCACCGGTTCAATCACTTTTTCGATCCAGGCCAAACATGACACCTTGCCGGCGGTGCTCGATCTGTTGCGCCAGGTGTTGCGCGAGCCGCTCCTCCCCGCCGACCAATTTGAGCTGTTGAAGCGGGAACGCATCGCCGCCATGGAACAGGCCAAGACGGAGCCGGCCATGCTCGCCCCGCGCGCGTTGCAACGCCAGTTGAACCCCTATCCGCCGCAGGATATTCGTTACGTGCCGACGACCGACGAATCGCTGGAGCGGCTGCGCCAGGTCACTTACGAGCAAGTCGCGCAGCTTTACCATGAATATCTTGGCTCGCAAGACGGCGAACTGACCATTGTGGGCGATTTTGACCCCGGCCCGTGCCTGGACAGCCTCAAGGACACCCTGAGCGGATGGAAGGCGGCGAAACCCTACGTGCGCATCTCCATGCCGATTGTGGGTGACCAAACAGGGGGACGCCAAAGCATCGAGACGCCCGACAAAGCCAATGCGACTTACACCGCGGGCCTCATCTTCCCGTTGCGGGACGATGACGCCGACTACCCGGCGCTGGTCATGGGCAACTACATTCTTGGCAGCGGAACGCTTTCCTCGCGCCTCGGTGATCGCATTCGCCAGAAGGAAGGCCTCTCTTACGGGGTAAGTTCGAGCTTGGTGGCATCCGCGTGGGACAAGCGCGCCACGCTCACCATCACCGCCATCTGCAATCCACAGAACATGAGCCGCGTGGAGATCGCCGCGCGGGAGGAGCTGGACCGCCTGCTGCGGGACGGCGTGACCCAGGAAGAATTGGAACAGGCCAAGCAAGGCTATTTGCAGTCGCGCAAAGTGGGCCGCACCACCGACCAGGCGCTGATTGGAATTCTCTCCAATCTGCGGCAATTGGACCGCACGATGGCTTTCGAGGCCGACATGGATCAGAAGATCGAAGGCTTGACGCCGGAAAAGGTGACGGCGGCCTTGCGGAGCCATATTGACGCAAAAAAACTGGCCGTCGTGGTCGCGGGTGATTTTGTAGCCAATACAGCGGCAACCCAATGATTGGATTGGTCCCCTCCCGCCTTCGCCCTTCGCTATGCTGCGGACGAAGGCTGGTGGAGCCGAGGGGATTCGAACCCCTGACCCCCACAATGCCATTGTGGTGCTCTACCAACTGAGCTACGACCCCATTCCATCCTGCGTTCCCGCATGGTCGTATTATGCCGCCTGGGAAGGACATGTCAAGGACGAGCAAAAGGGGAAGCCGGGTACAAGTCGGGTATAATCGCCGGGGTGAAGTCCAACCGTTCCTGTAAAACGGAAGGCCAGAGGCGCTTTTTGTTAGCGGTGTTCTGTTTGCACGTTGCGACCGAACCTTTCCCGCGCCGCCGCTTGAAACGCTTCGCCGGCCCGGTCCAGAGCGTCGCAGATTTCCACCGGCGATTTGCCACTGGCGTCGCGACCCGCGACAATTACCGTTTGGCATTCCAGGGCGTCCATAAAACGCGTCGCTTCCAGCAACCCGCGCTCATCGCCGGGCGGAATGGCGAGGAACCCGTGTTTATCGGCATGGATCAATTGTCCCGGAGCGATCCGCCGCCCAAAAACCTCGACCTCCACGCCCCAGCGGATCGGACAGGCGTGCGCGTGTCCCACGCACAAACCACGCGCCAGCGCCTTGAATCCGGCTTGTCCCATTTCGTCAACATCGCGAATGGCTCCGTCAACGATGGTTCCAACGCAGCCAAGCGAACGATGAAAGTTGCTGGTCACCTCTCCCCAGAACGAGCCGAGCAGTCGCGGCTTGTCGAGGTCTTGCATCACGATGATTTTGGGGCCTGCGATGGAGGCCACATAACGACGGTATTCGCTCCAGGCGCTGGGATTCTTTTGTTTGTGCGTGGGGTCGCTGGGCTGAATCACAACGGTGGTCGCGTAACCTGTCATCGGTCCAAGAAACGGCATGAAATCTTGCGCCGGCTCAAGATTGATCGCCTCACGGACGATGTCCCGCCGGGTAATCTGCTCCCACCCATTGAACACGGCGCAGGTGCTCCACCGCCGCAATTCGTTCAGTTCGCCATCGGACAATACGGGTTGCATATATAAGCTTTGCCAGGAGAATTGCAGAAACCGGGGTGAAATGCCAATGCTCAATCGTGGGCGGGTCTGGCACAGCCGAGGGTGCATCTCTTTTTGGACAAGGCGCTCTGATTCGCAGCTCCGCTAGGAGCGCAATCTATGTAGATCAACCACATCCAATGGAAAATTAGCTCCGTAGGAGCGGCATATCCGAGGCAGAGCCAAGGCAGATGTCGCCTCTACGAGGCTTTGCTCTTCAGAGGAGACCGTAATCTACAAATAGGTCTCGCCTACGGCGCTGCCAAAAAGAGTGAGATGCACCGCACAGCCGAGGACATTGCGAATTGGCATTGCATCCATGTCAGACGCATTATTCAATCGTGCTTATGTCGTCGTTTCTTCTTCCGTTGTTAATATTTTTGCTCTGTTCCTGCGGTGGCATGATGGCCGTGGCGCGCGCAAGTTTTTCCGCGGGCGTTGCCCGTGAAGATATTACGCCTGCCCCCAATATGGTTAATTGGATTGGGCACAAGCATTATGATGGAGTGCTGGATTCTCTGTCAGTAGGCGCTTTGGTGCTGGCTGACGGAACCAACAAGGCAGCGATCCTCTGCTGGGACCTGCTGGATGCCAGCGAGGCAGCCGTCGCCCGGGTGAGGAAAGCGATCGCCGCATCCGTGACAATACCGGAAGGCAATATTTTAATAAATGCCTCCCACACGCATTCCGCTCCATGGTCTCCCAAGTACGGATCAACCATGACAACGGAAGAGATGACCGCTGTCGGGCCGGTGGAACAGGATCCTGCTTACCAAGCTTGGGCCGGGCGGTTGCCGGAAATTTGCGCCCGGGCAGTGGCCCACGCAATGGCGACGCTCCAGCCGGCTACCGTTGCCATCAGCCGCGCCAACGTGGCCGAGGTATTGTTCAACCGGCGGCCGCGCAAGCCAGATGGAACAGTGCAGACCATGTTTGAGCCAACCGATCCCGACAGCCTTCCCGACGGACTGCGATTTGGGCCGATGGATTCAACCCTCACCATCGTCAGCATTCGCGACACACAAGGCCGCGCGATTGCCACTCTATTTCATCTGCCCTGCCATGCGGTTTGCATCTATCCGTATCACCAGGGCATCTCGGCTGATTGGCCGGGGTCCGTGGCTGGGCAACTGCGGGCGGCGCTTGGCGGCGAGGCGTTTTTCCTGCAAGGGTGCGCCGGGGACATTGTGCCGGCGCACCGAGGCTTGGAAGCGCGCGATAAAATGTCCCGCTTGATCACGGAGCGGGCCTTGGCTGCGGCAAAGCAGGGCCTCGTTCTGGAGCCGCTTCAAATCCAAACCGGCAGCGCCAGTTTGGGACTGCCCTTGACCGAGAAGGTCCGGCATGAGTTAGGTTCGGGAACCATCGAAACGGAGGTCCAGGTGATTAGCCTCGGGCCGCTCGCATTGGTGGCGCTGCCCGGCGAACCGCTGATTGACCTGGCCAGCGCCATCCAAAGCCAGTCTCCATTTGCGCATACGTTGGTATTGGGATATTCAAACGGCTTGGGTGTCCGGTATGTCGGCCTGCCTGGCGAAAAAAAGCGGGGAGGCTATGAAATGGGGCCTGCGGGACTCGGAACCGATGAATGCGGTTTGATTTTGGTCACAACAGCCTTGCGGCTGCTCGAAGAACAGCGGTCCCATTAGATCATGTTTTGAACACCAAAACGAGCCGGCCCATGCCAACAACCTTATCGAAGTTCCGAATGCAACGCGGATTGACGGCCGCCATGCTGCTGCTGGCGATGGGATTCGGTCTGCCGGGAGTTTGCCACGCGGCGTCCGCGGCGCTTGATGTGTCCAAAGCCACCGTCGTCGTTCGCTCGGGCCTTCTTCCTCCCGCGGAACAAACGGCGGCCCATGTGCTCGTGGAAGAAGTCGAGCGGCGCACGGGCTTTCACTGGCAGGTTGGCACGGTATGGCCCAAGCGCGGAGTCGTGATTGCGATTTCCTCGAGTGCGGGCGACGCCACATGGCCGCGAGCCATGCCGCGACGCCAGGGCACGGATTTGCCGGAACTTCGCCCGGAGGGTTTTCGTCTGGCCGTCGAAGCGACGGCGATGCAGCCGGCCGTTGTATGGATTAACGGGGCTGACTCGCGCGGCGCGCTGTTCGGAGTCGGCCAATTGTTGCGATCACTGAATTGGGCCAAAGGCTCCGCCACCCTGTCCGTGGATCTCGACGTCGCCACCGCGCCAGTCCAACCGATTCGCGGCCACCAACTCGGTTATCGGGACACGGCTAATAGTTATGACGGTTGGGATGACAGGCAATTCGAGCAATACATTCGTGAATTGGCCTTGTTCGGCGCCAACAGCATAGAGGGCATCCCTTTCCAGGACGAACGGAAAAGCCCGCTCATGCCGTTGCCGCGCGACGTCATGAATCGAAAGTTAAGCGAAATCTGCGCCCGCTACGAAATGGATTATTGGATTTGGGCGCCAGCCGATTTTGATCTCAAGGACACAGTGAAACGAACGGAATTTTTGGCCAAACACGAAGCCCTTTTCCGCGATTGTCCCCGGCTCAACGCCGTGTTCTTTCCGGGCGGGGATCCGGGCAATAATCCGCCGGAATTGGTGATCCCGTATTTGGAGGACCTCTCACGCCTGTTGATCAAATACCATCCGCGCGCCAAAATCTGGCTTTCCATGCAAGGCTTTCGCGCGGCGCAGGTGGATTTCGTGCATGACTGGATCAGGGAGAAAATGCCGGAGTGGCTGGGCGGTCTGGTGGCTGGCCCAAGCAGTCCGCCCATCCCGGAAACGCGCGCCCGACTGCCGCGGCAATATGGATTCCGCGATTACCCGGACATCACGCACACCGTGCGCTGCCAATACCCGACGGTGTGGTGGGACCCGTCCTTTGCCCTGACGCTGGGGCGGGAATCGCCCAACCCGCGCCCGGTGTTCTACAAACTGATTCAAAATTATTTCGGCCCCAGCACCAGCGGGTTCATCAGCTATTCCGACGGCGTGCAGGACGACGTGAACAAGACGGTTTGGAGCCGGCTGGGTTGGCAGCCCGACGCCCAGCCGCGCGACATTCTGCTCGAATACTCGCGCTGCTTTTTCGGGACCGCCGTGGCCAACGCGGCCGCCGATGGCATTCTCGCCCTGGAAAAAAACTGGGATGGCCCGCTGGTGGAGAATGGCGGAGTGGAAGCCACCCTGGCGCAGTGGCGCCAGCTCGAACGCGAAGCCCCGGAATTGCGCGGCAATTGGCGCTGGCAGCTTTGTCTGCTCCGGGCTTATTACGACGCCTATACTCGCCGCCGGCTGATTTATGAGTCGGAACTGGAGCGCGCCGCCAATCAGATTTTGGCGAACGCGCCAAGGCAGGGGGCCGGCGTTTCGATGACCGCCGCTCTCGCTGTTCTGCAACGCGCCGTTTCAAATCCCGTCGAGCAGGAGTGGCGCGCGCGAATCGGCCAGTTATGCGCGGACCTCTTCCAGTCCATCAAACTGCAAACAAGCGTCCCGCTCTATCACGCGAGCGGTTATGAGCGCGGCGCGGTGCTGGACTTCGTGGATCACCCTCTTAACAACCGCTGGTGGCTGGAGGATGAATTCAGCCGTATTCGCAAGTTGCCTGCCGAGGCCGACAGGCTCAAAGCCTTGGAGTTGATCCGCACGTGGGAAAATCCCGGCCCGGGCAGCTTCTATGATGAGGTGGGCAACATTGCCAAGTCGCCCCACGTCATCCGCGGCGAGGGACTCAACACCGATCCGACGATGGAAAAAAACCCGAACCCCGGCTTCTGGTGGTGGGACGAGGGTTCAAGCCGGAAGCGACTCTCCTGGCAGACGAGCATGGATTGGCCACTGGGCCTGGCGTATCACGAACTGGACCCGCAAGCCTCGTACCATGTGCGGTTGACCGGCTACGGCCAGGTCAAGATGCGGGCCAACGGCCAACTGCTGACCCCCACTCGCGCTGCCAAACTTGAGATCGGCCAGTTCGAGGAGTTTCCTTTGCCGGCAAATTTAGTCAAAGACGGCAAACTGGTTTTGACCTTCGATCCTCCCACGGATGAAGCCCATCTCAACTGGCGTCAGCAATCGCGTCTGAGTGAAGTCTGGTTGTTGAAGGACTGAAGGCGAAACGCCCAGGCGCCTGTTCCTTGACAAAGCGGGTCTTCAATCCTGAAAGGATTGCGTCATTCAGCCCAGGGTTGCCCGATTCCGAGAGGGCTACCCTGGGTGGCTCCAGTTAATTGCCACAACCCTGAAAGGGTTGAATCTTTTTTAATTTCTGTTGTTGCATTCCCGTCAAAAACTCACGGCAGGGGGAATCCCGTAACCTCAAGTTGTCTCGTTCGTTCCAGCAGAGGGCCGCGCTTATCCGCGCGCATCGTCATAAAGATCACGGAGGTTTGATGGGGAAATTCCAAAGGCCGGTCAAGATCAGGGACTCGCAGGCGCTCGCCCCTCCCGGAAGAATTCTCCGCCTTAAGTCGAATTCGGGAGGGGCGAGCTCCCGCGGGCCCGTGATTTTTGCTGGTTTTTGCTTGCCTTCCGGCCTCGAACCCCTCATCATCCTGCCCGGTAGCCAGAAGAACGTGAACAGTGGCTTTACATCCATGAAAGTCCATCTCACGACACTCCATGTCGGACGCGGAACTAGCACCATGATCGAGCCGGGGTCTGGCCGGAAGCCGGTTTCTGCTCTGCCCATCCGGCGTTCAGACTGGCGGCAGCGGGTCATGCGACTGCTCTTGGCCATCTTTCTCGTGATGCCGGTTTTTGGTGCGCGGGCTGGCGTGGTCTTCACTACAATTTACTCGTTCACCAACGGCAATGATGGCCCTACGTACCCCTTGACCGCCCTGGTTCAGGGCAGCGACGGCTATCTCTATGGCACGACTTCGGGCGGCTTTGGCACCGTTTTCCAAATCAGCACCAATGGCGTGTTAACGATTTTGTATGCCTTCAACGGCGGTAATGATGGCGCGGGTTCCAGTGGGCTGGTTCAGGGCAGCGATGGCGATTTCTATGGCACGACTTCCGACGGCGGCACGAACAACGTTGGCACCGTCTTCCAACTCAGCACCAATGGAGGGTTGACCAGTTGGCACTCATTTACCGGCATTGATGGTGAGTACCCCTCTGCCGCGCTGGTGCAGGGCAGCGACGGCGATTTCTATGGCACGACTTCCGGCGGCGGTGTGCACGCGAATCAATTCGGCCAAGGCGGCACCGTGTTCCAGATCAATACCAATCGGGTTTTCGCCAGTTTGTATTCCTTCACCGGCGGCGATGATGGCTACGATCCCAGTGGGCTGGTGCCGGGCAGCGATCACAGTTTCTATGGCACGACTACCTACGGCGGATCGCACACTAATCAATTCGGCGGTACATATGGCACGGTGTTCAAAATCAGCACCAATGGGCAGCTCACGACCCTTTATGCTTTCGGCACGGTCACAAATGCAAATGGCGAACCGTTGGATGGCGCAAATCCCCAAGGCGGGCTGGTGCAGGGCAGCGACGGCGATTTCTATGGCACGACTTCAGCTGGCGGCACGAACAACGTTGGCACCGTGTTCCAACTCAGCACCAATGGAGGGTTGACCAGTTTGCACTCATTTACCGGCATTGATGGTGAGCAACCCTCTGCCGCGCTGGTGCAGGGCAGCGACGGAAATTTCTACGGCACGACTTTCGGCGGCGGCACGAACCAGGATGGGGCGGTGTTCAAAATCAGCACCAATGGGCAGTTCACGACCCTTTATGCTTTCGGCACGGTCACAAATGCAAATGGCGAACCGTTGGATGGCGCAAATCCCCAAGGCGGGCTGGTGCAGGGCAGCGACGGCAGTTTCTATGGCACGACTACATACGGCGGCGTGGGTGGCGGAACCGTTTTCCGGCTGACCATTGTGCCGGAGTTCCAGGCCGTAACACTAACCAACAGCACCCTGAGTCTGACTTGGAGCACGGAGGCTGGCGGGGTGTATCAGTTGCAGTACAATTCCGACTTGAGTTCGACCAACTGGATCAACCTGAATGGCCCTGCCAAGGCAACCGGAGCGACGTTGAGCACCACCGACTCCCTCACCAACGGCCCGCAACGGTTTTACCGGCTGGCGCTCTCGCCGTAAGGATTTTAGAAAAACAAAAAAATTGATTAAATTTCATTGCAGTCCCGTCCAAATGTGGTATCCTCTGTGATACGGGCGCTTTTGGCGCCGTGTTCTTTGACAATTTGCAGCGGGAAGGGAAGAGGGGGATAGGAGAGTCGGGGGTGCAGAGTGCAGAATGGGGAAGCGGATGACTGAGGTAATTGAACCTAGTTGAACCTAATTGAGGCTAATTGAACCTTCAAAAAATAAAAAATTACGCAGCGCGTCCGAAACCGGCAATTTTTGCCTGGTCTCGCTCAGGCAATTCGGCGTCAATCGGCGTCAATCGGCGTCAATCGGCGTCAATCGGACTGAATCGGAGCAATGAATATTGTTTTGAGGCGACAAAGGCCAGTTGGGAGTTGCAAGTAGTTGCGGGGAGTCAAAACACAATCCATGCGTTCTCCGGCAACTGGATTGGGCGGTATGGCGTTCAACGCAAGTCGTTGAGTTCCAACGAGCGTCTTTTGTAAGTCGTTGATTTCCATGATAATTCCAGATAATTCCAGATAATTCCATGCTTGAAAACGCGGCCATCAATCGTCCCCGCGCTCCGTGACGGCCCATTCTGGATATGGCTCGCTGGTGCCTTTCATGGCGTGCCACAGGATGCGATTGAGCGTGTCTTCCGGGCATTGATCCGCCTTTTCCAGCGGCAGGCGGGCGGAGACGTAGGCGTCCTGGCGCAGCACGCGGTCGGAAATTTTCTTTGGCTCCGGGTTCATCTGGTCCAACGGCACGTTGTTGGTCAGGACGAGGTAGGGAGTGAAGTCAGGCTGATCGGTGAAACAATCTGTCATCGGCGTGGCGGTGGCGTCCATCTGGTTCATGGGCGGCAGGCCCAGCATCAACTCCATCGTGCGCAACAGGCTCGTCTGGTTGTAGCGGGTGCTCACGACCGCGCCTCGCTTGGTGTAGGGGCTGGCGACATAAGCGGTCGTGCGATAGCCGCTGACATGATCCCAGCCCGCCTGCGGATCGTCTTCGATCACAAAGATGCACGTCTCCCGCCAAAAGGGGCTGTGGCTCAATGCATCCACCATCTGGCCAAGGGCGAGATCGTTGTCGGCCACTTGCGCGCCGGGCGTGGGCGAATTGGGATTGGTTCCGCTGGTGTGGTCATTGGGCAGACAAACGAGGACGAAGTTGGGATAATTTCCCTTCTGCTCGAAGCCCTTGAGTTCGGCGATAAAGATGGCGGCGCGTTGCACGTCGGGCAGGCTCAAATCCCACCCGACGTATTGCGTGGCGAGATAGGGCCGCAACGATTCGACGCCCGGCTCGCTGTGAAAAGTAATGGTGTCAGCGCCGTTAATGAAGGCGCTGTAGAGATCGCGAAACCGGATGCGGCCGCGGCGCGCCGGATCGCGCCACGCTTTGCGCTCGATGGTGTATTCGCCATAGTCACGCAGCGTTTTGCCGTGCTCGATGCAGTCGTCCCAAATAAACCCCGCCGGCGAATAGGCCAGCGCGTCAACACCGCCGTCGTCCATGCCATCGGGATAGCTGCGCGGAAAACCGGCGAACGATCTCTCCATGTAATCCGTGGCGATGGCGGAATCGGTCCATTGATGGCCGTCGGCGCTGAGGATGCCGGAGCAATACGTATTGTCCAGCAGCACGAAATCATGCGCCAGCTTGTGTTGGTTGGGCGTGACGTGTTCTCCGAACGCGCAGATCTTCGCGTCGCCGTTGCCATTGGTCACGTCGCCCAACACCTGGTCGTAAGTCCGGTTTTCTTTGATGACATAGACGACGTGCTTGAAAACGCTGGGTTCGCCGACGCGTTCGGGCACCGGTCGCGGAGGCTGATTGGGACGCGGCGGCAGGGCGGCTTGACGGAGCAGCGGATAACGCATGTTGGCCAGCGCCTGCCGCGTCCAGCCCGGCAAGGCCGGTCCCGAAGGGTCTGGGAGCGAGGTGAGCGAACCGTAGTATTGATGCGAATTGAAGGTCTGGCTGGAGTTTGTCCGCGGCGGCATGCCTTTGATATTAGCCACATAGAGCGCCTGCCGCCGCGCGTCCCAGGCCAGCGCGCCGGGATACCAACCCACGGGCGCCAAGCCGAGCAAACGGGAGCGGCCCGGCCTGAAGGCCACGACGCCGACGGCATTCTGCGACCCGTTGCAGACAAAAAGCCATTTTCCCGAATTGTCGAAGGCCAGGGCGTTGGGGCTGGCGCCAAAGAGATCGCCCGGATCCTGCCGCGCGCAAATCGTCTCGATCACTTTGTCCGTCTTGGTGTCAATCACGCTCAAGGTGTCGCTGGCCGCGTTGGCCACCACCACGCGTTTGCCGCCGGGCGCCACCGCCAGGGCGGAGGCGTGCTTGCCAACAAGAATTTCTCCGACCGCGTCGCCGGAGCGGCTGTCAATGACCGTGACCGATCCTTCGTTGGCGATGAACCGGGCCGCGTCCACCCGCACCCGCGTGCCGCGTCCGGCCGGCCCGGTGACACTGCCCGGCCCGGGCCGCCGTCCGCCCCAGTTGCTGACATAGATTTTGCCGACGGCCAGGGCGACGTCGTACGGGGCCACACCCGCGGCCCATGTGCGCAGGACTTCGCCCGTGGCCGCGTCCAATTCCGCCAGGCCGTTGCCCAGGTTCAACGCCACGTAAAGCCGGCGGCCATCGGCCGAACAGGCCAGGCCGGCCGGAATTTCCGCCGCGCGGGCCGGCGCGTTGGCGGGAGGAAGGAAGAACGAGCGCAGGCCCTGGACATGGTGAGACGCATCAACGTCAAACACTTTGATGCTTCCTTGCACGTCGGACAAATAGATGCGGGAGCCATCGGGCGAAAAAATCAATCCCGTGAAACTCAACTGGCTTTCGGCGTCGGGGGCGAGATTCCGCAAGGAAGCCGATCCTTCAGCGGCCGCCGGGGCGCTGTTGCTTGGCAGCGGCACTTCTTTCTGCGCCATTTTCCAGGACGCGGGATCGACGATGAACAAATCGTGCGTCTTGCCGGAGACCGCCAGAATCCGGCCATCGGGGCTGAGCGCCAGCGCCTGCGGACGGAGCTTGGCCAAATCCAACTGCCGCCCCGCCGGCTCGACAATTTGATTTACAGGCGTGACCAACCGATATCCCTCGCCGCGTCGCGCAGGCTCGCGGTCCGCGGTGGCGGCTGTGTCCTGGCGTCCGTGGGCGGGCCAGATGACGCAGCAAAAAACTGTCGCGCCCAAAAACCATTCTCTCATCCGCCTAGGCAAGCATTCCCAAGCCGCGAAGACAAGGAAATGGTGGCCCGCCGGGTGACCGCATTCTCATTGCATGGCGCGAAACCAAACTCGAACGGTTAACTAGGGTGCGACGCCCAGAGCCGGTTTGTCAGACTTCACGCCCTTCCGAATTGCGTGATCTACCATTTCGCCGATGTACCGGCGGCGGGCGGCAAGCGGCAAGTGATTCACGCGAGCCATCTCCTGTCCAAAGGCACGGACGTGGAATTCGTAGATTGCCTTGCGCAGTCTTCGCCGCATGGCTGGCGTGTATTTTTTTGCCTGCTGTCCAGTCTTCTTCATGCCGCTGCTAATCTAAAGTGTTCGCGGACATCTGGCAACCATGCCAGAGCAGCGGGATTGGCGATTTGGGCTAGATTTGCTCGCGCTTCGGTAATCATGCGAGTAACGCCGTAATCGCGCAACGGGCTCACTGGGAGATACTTTTCGGCGCACCGGACGCGGAGGTCGTGTTGATCCGGCAATCCAGCGCTTGGCGGAACGCGCGATTTCCGCACTTCGACCATACAAGCTCAGCGTAGCTGAAAGGCATCACCTTTTTTACTACGGGGCGATTGGCGCGTCGAGCAACACTTCGGGTTCGTTGGGCCTTCACCCTCCATGCATCAGGAGTCGGTGGAGCTTCCGACATAAGCCAGCCCAGTTGGACGTTCCTCTTAAATGAGAGGCGCAAGCTTCCCCGAGGATTTTTCCTCGTCGAAAGGGCATTCGCCCGGCTGTCATTCAGTGGGGAGAACACCTTATGGCGAATCATCAGGCCAACGCGTAGTGTATTACTAGCGATAATAATAAATACGAATAAATGAAAGCTATCCTTATGAAAAATAAAATCCTGACCGTCACCTTCTTCAGCATCGCGGCCTTCGCAGTGGGCTGCAAACCGTCTGACGATAATTCCACCTCCCTGCAACTTGACAAAGTCAAAACCGAAACGAAAGCAGACGCCCAGGAGATGAAGGATTACGCTTACGCGCAACGGGCTGAATTCGTGACATCCATGCAGGGGCAAGTAGATGCGCTCAATAAGGATATAGACGCGCTTTCCGCCAAGATCGAGAATTCCAGCGATACAGTCAAGGCGGACGCCAAACCCAAACTCCAGGCCTTGCGCGACGAGGCGGCGGGAATGAACAGGCAACTCGATGAGGCCAAGAACGCAACGGAGTCCACCTGGGACAGCGTCAAAGCCGGCTCCCAGAAAGCCTACAATGGCTTGAAGGACGATTTCCAGCAGGCGCGTCAGTGGGCGAGCGACAAAATCGCGCCTTGAGGCGAACTGGCCACCGACAAGTCACCATCAAAAACGAAAGAAAAATTATATGTTATTCACAATTGCGGTAGTATTGATCGTCCTCTGGCTGCTCGGCATGGTGACCAGTTATACGATTGGCGGGTTTATTCACATTTTGTTGATTCTGGCCGTCGTCATGATTCTGGTCGGTCTCATTTCCGGCCGCCGATCGGCTTGAGAGGCTTTACATCTGAATCGAAGGCTGTGCCGGCCGGCCAGGCGAACCGGTCATGGATTCGAACGAGAAAGCTCGTGAAAACGTGGCGAGCTACGCGGGCCAAATGATCGGCTTATGAACACACTGAAACTCATTTGCCTGCACATTTTGCAACTCGTCAAACAGGGCTGGTTCTTTCCCCAAACCGTCGCAAACGCCTTCAAACAACGAAGGCTGAAGGTCGTGCGGAACGAACATGAGGTCGAACGCCTCGACCGGTTACGCAATCCGTCCAATTATCGGGGAAAGTGACTTCATACTCAAATAGGGTTTTATTGCCTTGCCGTCCGGCCCGTGGTCGCTGGAAGCTAATTGAACTATGGGATTTCGAATGTTCATCCCCATCCTTTCAGTGGGCGCGCTGCTGCTCGCTTTGAGTTGCCGCTGCGCGATGGCGCAATCGAACTGGCCTCAATTTCGCGGACCCAACGGACAAGGCGTGGCGGCAGCAGACAGAATTCCCATTCATTTCAGCCCGGAAACAAACGTTTTATGGAAAACCCCCGTTCCCGCGGGCCATTCGTCTCCAGTGATTTGGAACGATCACATCTTCCTTACCGCCTGCGAACCATCCGACAAGAACGAACTCATGACGTTAGCCATCGGTCGCAAAGAGGGCAGGATCCTATGGAAACAAGTGGTCCCGTCCGAACCGCAAGCGGAATTTCATCCACTGAACAATCCCGCCTCTTCCACGCCGGCGGCGGATGAAAAGCACGTTTATGTTTATTTCGGGACATACGGGCTGCTTTGTTACGACCATGCGGGAAAAAAGGTCTGGCAGCGTAAAATCGCCGCGCCGAAAAGCAAATATGGAATGGCCACGTCGCCCATTTTGTATAAGGACACAGTGATCGTGGTCTTGGATGACGACGGTGGTTCCTCCCGTTTGCTGGCGGTTCAAAGAGACACCGGCGAGACAGTCTGGGAACAGCAGAGATCATTGTTCAAGGCCAACTGGTCAACGCCTATGATCTTCCATCATGGCGAAGTAGATGAGCTGGTTGTGTTAGGCTCCAAACGGCTAACCTCCTACAATCCGTCCACCGGCGAGGAGATTTGGTGGGCCGGCGGTTTCCCGCCTGAGACGGTAGGTGTCCCCGTAACGGGCGAAGGTCTCCTATTCGCCAGCGCTGCGGCCCTGGGTGGACGCGGAGATGACAAATTCGATGCGGCTGCGACCTGGAAGCTGACGATAGAGCAGTTCGACCGAAATCATGACAATCAAATCCAGCGCGAGGAAATGACCGAAGGCTTTGCCTTCATCCAGCGACCGGAATTGCCCAAAGACAATCCCGGTTATGCGTTGCCGGTCAGGGACATGGATACTCTGCTGAAGATCTTCGATCATAACAAGGACGGGGTCATCAGCGAAAAGGAATGGATGGAAACGATGTCGGGCTTCGCCGCCTTCAGCCATCCCAACCTAGTGGCCATTCGTCCCGGAGCGACCAATGACGCCCGCCCATCGCACTTGGCCTGGGAGATGCAACGCGGCATTCCCGAGGTGCCTTCGCTGCTCTATTGTCGGGGAAAGCTCTACCTTTTGCGGGACGGCGGCCTCTTGACCTGCCTCGAAGCCTCGACTGGCACGGAAATCTTCCGAGAAAGAATCGGCGCGCCGGGGCAATACATCGCTTCACCCATTGCCGCGGGCGACAAAATTGTCGTTGCCTCCACCTCCGGCGTCGTCACGGTCATCCAGGTTGATGAAAAGCTGAAAGTCCTGGCGCGAAACGATTTCAAGGAGCAGATCTTTGCCACTCCGGCGATTGTTGAAAACAAGATTTACTTGCGGACTGAGGCTAATTTATATGCCTTGGGCGAGTGAGCGGCGCAAGGCAAAGAAAAGGCCCCAGTCGGGCAGGGGCGCAAATCTGTTTTTGGCAAATTTCTTTTTTCAGGCCACCCTCACCCCAGCCCTCTCCCACTGGCGCGGGAGAGGGAGAATTGTCGGCTGCCATTTGGAAAATCCCACCGCTGGACTGGCCGGACGCGCATCCGCAAAACCAGAATCAAGCGACATCTGTTCCTTCTCCCAGGGGGAGAAGGTCAGGATGAGGGCGAGCCTTTCACAAAAACAGATTTGCGCCCGTCGCGCAGCAACCACATCGTGGCGGCGATCATTCCCCCGAATCTTTAATTTCTCGCGACAGAACACGCGGTTCCATCGAAATGGGCGGCTATTTCATGAGATACTTAGGACCGCGTTGCCCAGCACGGCCGGCTTTGGTTGGATGCCCAAACCGGGCGATTTCGGGGCGGCCATGCGCCCGTTGACGCGCTGGGGCGCGCCGTTGGCGGTGCTGACGGTCACATAACTGTTGAAGTCGGTTGTGCTGAAAAGAAATTGGGGCGGCGTGCTGTGGGCGAGGTGCGCGATGGCCGCGGTGGCAATATCACTTCCCCAAGAGTCTTCCAAAGTCATCGCGATGCCCATGCTCACACAGAGGTCGCGGGCTTGCCGGATTTTCGTCAGGCCGCCCAGCTTGCTGATCTTCAAGTTCACCACGTCCATGGCCAGGTCCGCCTTGGCGCGCAGCAGGATGTTCAGATCGTCAATGTTCTCGTCCAGGATGAAGGGATGTTCGCATTGGCGGCGCACCGCGAGGCACTCCTCGTACGTCAGACAAGGCTGCTCAATATAAACATCCACCTCGCGGACGGCCTTGACGACACGCACCGCCTCGTGCTGCACCCAGCCCGTGTTGGCGTCGGCGATGAGCCGGTCGCCGGTTTGGAGCTTGGCCGCGACGGCATGAATCCTTGCGATATCCACGTCCGGGTCGCCGCCCACCTTGAGTTGGAAGCGGCGATAACCCTCGGCGCGGTAGAGCGCGACTTTTGCCGCCATTTGTTCGGGTGAATCCTGCGAGATGGCGCGGTAAAGAGTCACGTCGTCGCCGTAACGGCCGCTGAGCAGTTCGCACACCGGCAGATTGGCCGATTGTCCCAGGATGTCCCAGCAGGCGATGTCGAGGCCCGACTTCACGTAAGGATGCCCCTTGAGCGCCGCGTCCATTCGATAATTGAGCTTTGTCAACTCGCGGGGATCCTGGCCGAGCAAGTGCGGCCCCAATTCGCGCAAGCCCGCGCGCACGCCTTCGGCATAAGCGGGAAGGTAAAACGGCCCAAGGGGACACACCTCGCCGTAACCGACAAGCCCGGTGTCCGTCTCCACGCCGACAATGGTGCTATCAAAGACGGTCACGGATTTCCCGCCGGACCATTTATAGGTCGTTTCGTGCAACGGCAATTCGACGCGGTGGGCAAAGATGTGTTTGATTTTCATGCTAATCCATAAAGCGTTGCTTCAACATACAATCGCCAGCTCGTTCATTGAAACACAAGCCTTTCTATTTGCCACCGTGAACTTTTGGGTTTCCTTGTCGCTGATTCACGGGCACGATCTGTTATCATGTTGAGTTTGAAAAAGTTTTCCTTTGGCGTTGGCGATCGCTTTGGCCAACAGGCGAAGGCCCAGTTGCAAGCTTTTGTGTTGCTCGCCCGCCAGGGAGTCGAAGTGGCGCCCGTGTGGAACAAATCCAATCGCGAACATGTTTTCATCGGCTCACAACCGCAGGCTGTTTTCGACGCCGCGCAAGCGGCAGTGAAATCGCTCGGGTGGAACCAGCCCTGGCACGTGGATGCCGATCATATCCGTCTGGAAACAGTGGACCGATTCCTCCCATGCTCGGATTTCTTCACCATTGATGTCGCCGACAACATCGGCCAGCCGGCCTCGGGCGACGCGGTTGCGGCGTTCGTCAGCCGGCATCCGGAATTAGGCAAAACGGTCTCGATTGACGGCATCGCCGCGCCTTTCAAAATCAGTCAAGGCGAAGTGACGCGGGTCGCGGGCAAGTATCTGCTTGCAGCGCAGGAAGCCGGAAAGATTTACCGCCACATTGCCAGGCAGAAAGGCGGGGAGGAAAAGTTCATCGCCGAGGTTTCCATGGATGAAACGGATGCGCCTCAAACTCCACACGAGCTGCTCATCATCCTCGCGGCGCTGGCCGATGAAGGCGTGCGCGCGCAAACGATTGCGCCGAAGTTCACCGGCCGTTTCAACAAAGGCGTGGATTACCAGGGCGACCTGGCGCAGTTCGAGCAGGAATTCAATGATGACTGCGCCGTGATCGCACACGCTGTGGGCCGCTACCCGCTGCCGTCAAATTTGAAGTTGAGTGTGCATAGCGGGAGCGACAAGTTTTCGCTTTATCCCATCATCCGCCGCAGCCTGCGGCGCACCGGGGCGGGGCTGCATCTAAAGACCGCGGGAACAACCTGGCTTGAAGAATTGATCGGGCTGGCGGAAGCCGGTGGTGAAGGTCTCGCGCTGGCGAAGGAAATTTATGCGCAGGCCCTGGACCACGTCGAGGAGTTGTGCGGCCCTTACGCAAATGTCATCGCCATTGATCGTTCCAAACTGCCGCCCGCGTGCGAGGTGCTGCATTGGAGCGGGGCGCGCTACGTCAATGCGCTAAGGCATGTTCCCGGGCATCCTGAATTCAACCCTCATTTCCGGCAACTTCTGCACGTGGCGTTCAAGCTGGCGGCAAAGGAGGGAACTCGTTATCTGAATCTGGTGAAAGAGAACGAATCCGTCGTGGCCCGGAACGTGACGGAGAATATTTATGAGCGGCACATGCGACCGCTCTTCATCGGATGAAATCAGCCGTGACCATCTCCCTGGTGGCGGAGGCGAAAGGCGGACCTTTCGTTTTTTGGGATGATCTTGCGGAAGGATGCCGGCAGGCGAGCCAATTGGGTTTCGATGCGGTGGAGATTTTCCCGCCATCCGCAGAGTCCTTAAATGTCAAGGAAGTGAGGAACCTGCTCGCCGAGCATCGTCTGCAACTCGCGGCTGTGGGCACTGGCGCGGGCTGGGTCAAGCACAAGTTGCGCTTGACTGATCCCGACCCGGCGGTCCGGCGCCGGGCGCGCGAATATGCGGGCGGCCTCGTCGCGGCCGCCGGAGAACTCGGCGCTCCGGCCATCATTGGTTCCATGCAGGGGCGTTGTGAAACGGGAACGAACCGTCCGCAGGTCTTGGAATGGCTCGGCGAAGCGCTTGAGGAACTCAGCGGCCAATCCGCGCAATTTAACCAGTTTTTGCTTTTCGAACCGCTGAACCGTTACGAGACCGATGTCTTTACGCGCCAGGGCGAGGCGGCGGATTTTCTCCGCAATTTGCGCTCCAAAGACGTCCGTTTGCTGTGCGATCTTTTTCACATGAACCTGGAGGAACGCTCGATCGCCGACACGCTGCGCAACGTCGGCCCGTTCATTGGCCATATTCACTGGGCGGACAGCAACCGGCAGGCGATGGGCTTCGGTCACACGGATGTTAAGCAGATCGTCAATGCACTGTGCGAGATCGGTTACTCCGGCTATCTCTCTGCCGAGGTGCTTCCATTGCCGAATAGTCTTGCCGCGGCGCAACAAAGTCTTGAAAGTTTTCGCCGCTGGACTTCTCCTTCTTAATCACCATGCTCAAACACGAACTCATCCATCCGAAAATCAACGAAGTGTTGGCCCGGGCGGGGCATCACGCGCGCATTCTGATCGCCGACGGCAATTACCCGGCTTCCACCAAGAAGGGGCCCGCAGCGGAACTGGTCTGTCTCAATTTGTCGCCGGGAATTGTAACAGTGGCCCAGGTGTTGCGGGCCGTTCTCAGCGCTGTGCCGATAGACCAGGTCAACACGATGGGTATTCCGCCGGACGATCCTTACGCTCAAAAAGGAGAGCCGGCGGCGTGGAAGGAATTTCGCGGCATCCTGGCGCAAGCGGGCTTGAAGACACTTCTTGAACCGATCCAAAAATTCGCCTTTTATGAAGCGGTTGGTTCGCCCGACCATGTGCTCACCATTCAGACAGGCGATCAGGCTTTATGGGCCAATGTTCTCTTGACCATGGGCTGTCGCGTCCCGGAGACGGGCCAATAAGAAGTTGGCGAACGGATGCTCGAATCAAACCTCATGCGCATTGATAGTCACCAACACTTCTGGAACTACAACCCGGCTGAATACCCCTGGATCAAACCGGAATGGCCCATCCGCCGAAGCTATTTGCCGGAGGACTTGGCAGTCGAGTTGAAGTCGTGCCAGATTGACGGTTGCGTGGCGGTCCAGGCGCGGCAGACCCTGGCCGAATCCGAGTGGTTGCTGGAATTGGCGGATCGCTTTCCGTTCATCAAGGGCGTCGTTGGATGGGTGGATTTGCGCGCGCCGGACGTTGCCCTGCAATTGGGCCGGTTTGCGGCGCATTCCAAATTCGTGGGTGTGCGTCACGTGCTGCAAGATGAGGCGGACGATAATTACATGCTGGACCTCCATTTTCAGAGGGGCATTTCTCAACTGCGACAATTCGATTTGACATACGATCTGCTGATTTTCCCAAGACAGTTGCCTGCGGCGATTCGTCTGGCGTCCGCATTCCCGGAACAACCGTTTGTGCTGGATCATATCGCAAAACCTCCGATCAAAAAAGGAGTGCTGGATCCCTGGCGCGGGCATCTCCAAAAACTCGCGACCCTTCCGAATGTCTGTTGCAAAGTTTCCGGGCTGATCACCGAAGCCGACTGGGGACGCTGGCATCCCTCACAGTTCAGGCCGTATCTCGACGTGGTATTTGAGGCTTTCGGACCGGATCGCGTCATGTTTGGATCAGACTGGCCGGTGGCCTTATTGGCAGGCACTTATCAGCAGGTGTTTGAATTGGCGCGCGAGTATGTTGCTGCCTTGGGCGCCGCAGTCGAAGCCGGCTTTTTTGGCGGCAATGCCGCGAACTTTTATCAGCTCAACTAACCCGACTTATGCAAACACGTCCGCTTGGAAAAACCGGTCTGCGAGTGCCCGTCCTGGGCTTCGGCGCGTCCTCTATCGGTCAGGAATTTCGACGGGTCAACTTGGACGAAGCATTGGAGAGTGTGCGCGTCGCGCTGGACTGCGGGTTGAATTTCATAGACACCTCGCCCTTCTACGGACGCGGCATGAGCGAGGTTTTGCTCGGCTTGGCGCTGCGCGACGTGCCGCGTGATGCTTACACGCTATGCACCAAGCTGGGCCGTTATGACCTCCATCACTTTGATTTCAGCGCCCGGCGCGTGGCCGAGAGCGTGGATGTCAGCCTTCACCGTCTGGGGACGGACCACCTCGATATTGTTTTGTGTCATGATATCGAGTTCGTGCCGATGCAGCAAATCGTTGATGAAACGATTCCCGCGCTAAGGAAAATTCAACGGCAGGGCAAGGTGCGTTTCATTGGTTTCAGCGGCTATCCGCAGAAGATATTCCGGTTTATCTGCGATCAGACGGAGGTGGATTGCGTGTTGAGTTACAATCAGTACACCTTGCAGAACACGCGATTTGCTGATGAAACCATTCCTTATCTCAAAGCCAAGAGCATCGGCATTATGAACGCCGGTCCATTCAGCGCCCGGTTGCTCACCAACGCCCCCCTGCCCAAATGGCTGAAGGAGCCGGAGGCCGTAAAGGCGGCGGCGCGCAAAGCGGCCGAACTCTGCGCCAAACGCGGCAGTGACATCGCCCGGCTGGCACTGCAGTTTTCGACTGCCAATCCCGACATCGCGACAACCATCGCGGGGAGCGCGAACCCGGAGAACATTCGCCACTGGGCGAAATGGGTGGCCGAGCCGCTGGATGAGCCATTGTTGACTGAGGTGCTGGAAATATTTCGGCCGGTCCAGAATCTCGGCCATTTGGAGGGACTGCCGGAAAATAATTGAAGCCCAAAACGCCATGAGAGCCATTCAATTGGAAAAACCGCTCGCCTTCCGCCTGATCGAGATTGCCGAGCCGTCCGCACCCGGACCGGGCGAAGCCTTGGTGCGCGTGCATCGCGTCGGCGTTTGCGGAACCGATATCGGCGGTTTTCTGGGCAAAATGCCCTATTTCAGTTACCCGCGCATTCCCGGACACGAGCTTGGTGTGGAGGTCATCGCCGTCGGTGAGGGCGTAACGCACGTGCAGGCGGGGCAGCGCAGCTCCGTCGAACCGTACTTGAATTGCCAGCATTGCTATTCCTGCCGTTGCGGCCATAGCAATTGCTGTGAAAACAACCAGACACTGGGGGTCCACTGCGATGGCGGCTTGCGGCCCCGGTTTCTCATACCCGCCCGGAAGCTGCATGCGTCCGCCACATTGAATTTCGAACAACTGGCGCTGGTTGAAACACTGGCGATAGGTTGCCACGCCGTCAATCGCGGCCAGCCCAGGAAGAATGAGCACGTGCTGGTCATCGGCGCCGGTCCCATTGGCCTTTCGGCCATTGAATTTGCGCGGTTCAGCGGCGCCAGGACCATCGTCATGGATGTGAACGAGGCGCGGCTTGACTTTGTTCGTCTGCGCATGAGGATTCCCGACACCATCGTAACCCGCCATGACGGCGATGAATTGAAAAGGCTCAGTGAATTGACGAACGGCCAACTGGCAGATGTTGTGATTGACGCCACCGGCAGCCACAGGAGCATGAGCCATGCGCTTAACTACTGCGCCTTTGGCGGCCGGTTGGTTTATGTGGGGATAACGCAAAACGAGGTTTCGTTCCCGCACGCGCCGGTGATGCACCGCCGGGAGTTGAGCGTGTTGGCCAGCCGCAATGCGCTTCCGGGCGATTTCACGAGAATCATCAAGCTCATCGAAGACGGCCAGCTCGACACAGGGCCGTGGATCACTCACCATGCGGATTTCGACGAGATGATTCAGGCTTTCCCAACCTGGATTCAGCCGGAAACAGGAGTCATCAAGGCGATGGTGAAAGTCTAAGCCGCATCCATGCAGTCGAAGAACACGACAGGAAGATTTTGAGACAGGATGAACAGGATGAACAGGATGAACAGGATGAAGCACAGCACACGGAGTTTTCCCCAAACGGTGAGGGATTATTGTTGATGCCACATCCTCTTTTCCATCCTGTAAATCCTGTTAATCCTGTCAAAATTCAGTTCTTTAACTGCATCGTTCCGGCTAACCCGACTTTCGCAACTGGAAGGCGATTTTATCTTTTTTTGAGGGGTAGCCGCTATGGTTTACGAGGGAAGCAAGGTCTTTTTTTCGTCAGATTCCGTTTGGTGCAGACCTACCCCCTTCCACCGCGG
>Ga0302324_100001285_pt1 | contig 61450 bp, 57 predicted proteins | sample Palsa_T0_1_FD_201949 | JGI IMG/M metagenome (GOLD analysis project Ga0302324, IMG submission 201949) | Peat permafrost microbial communities from Stordalen Mire near Abisko, Sweden - Palsa_T0_1 | ecosystem: Environmental > Terrestrial > Soil > Palsa > Peat permafrost | place: Sweden: Abisko...
ACGGTGGGCATTCAAGGCTACGACTTCACGGACGCGAGCCTCATGGGCAATCAGGCCTCTCCCGCCCAGTTCGGCATCGGCCAAGGCTGGGTCACCGTCACCCCGAGGGTACCTGTCACCGGGGCGAACCTGAACTGGAAGATCGGCGCTTTCTGGGAGAAGTTCGGCATGGCCGGGCGGTACGACGGCGGCCCGTTCGACACGTACATGATCGGCCGCACTCACCAGATGGGTGAGGCCTTGATCGGGCAATACCGGACCGGGAATCTCACCTTCGAGCTCGAGCACGGCTTCGGGGCGCACCTCGAGATGGTCCCCGCCGGGATCCCCATCGGCGGGTCGCAGCTCTCGCTCAACTACGACAACACCTCGGCGGCAAACACCTACCCGCCCGGCGCGTCGCCCGGCTACACCCTGCTGAACCACGTCCACGCCGGGGTGCGCTACAAGGACAACGTCGACTTCCGCGTCCACTACATGGTCGCCTGGAGCCAGGACGACCGCGAGGAAGGATCGCTGGGGTCGTCCCCCAGCGGCGGCTCGAAAGACACCATCGATTCGTCGGGCGCGCCCCAGGGATCCCTGGCCGTGGCCGGCGCCGAGGTTCGCCTCACCGGCAACGGCCGCGTCGGAAGCCTGTATCTGGGCTATTCCCACGTCGAGGCGAAGAACGTGACGACCGTGGGGCCGGCCATCGAGGTGCTCCACTCCGCCGGTGGCGGCGGGCACAATGGCGCCAACGGCATCTACGAGAATTTCTTCAACGGCGTCGGCAACGGCAACGGCGCGATCGACTCGGCGCAGGCCTATTACAGCAACGCCATCGACCTCGGGGCCCTGAACGTCCGCCTCGGCCTCTTCGCCATGTACTCCATGGTCTCCGGCACCGACCCCACCAGCATCAACCTCCTGACCGGCCGGGCGACCGCCGGAACGCAGAAGCTCAAGTACGGCGCCGATCTCGTGTTCAACCCGCTCCCGTGGATGGGGTTCGGCGCTCGCGGCGACTACGTGCAGCCGGACTCCCACGACGCGCACGAGTCGTTCGGCGTGGTGTCCCCCAAGCTCGTTTTCCGGAGCAAGCTCGTGACCCACGAGGAGATCACCGTCCAGTACTCTCACTACTGGGACGGCCACGACGTTCTGCCGCAGCAGTGGCTCGCGGTGGCCGGGGTCAAGAACATCGCCACGCCGGCAGGGTACGCGGCGTCGGCGGCGGTTCTCGGCTCTGCGGGCGGCTACAAGAACTTCGCCGGACCGTCGTACCCGAACGACACGAACGTCTTCGGCATCAAAGTCACGATATGGTGGTGATGCCGGGACCGGGCCTGTCCTGCACCGCACGCCCCATGAAGAAACGCATCTCCAGGGCCATCATCGAGGTCGGCTTCGTCGTCTTTCTCTTCTACGCGAACCTGCTGATGGGGGAGTACGAGCGTTCGGGAATGGGCCAAACGCGGGGCCTGGCATGGGCCGTATCGGACATCCTGACGGCGCCCAACCTCGTGATAGCCATCGTGGCGGCGCTCATCGGCTACGTCGTCTTCGAGTTCCTCCGGAAGAGCCTGCTGCCATGATGGGTGTGCCGCAAAGGCACCTCGCGCGGAAGGTCATCGCCGTGAGCCCGTGGGCCTCTTGCGGGATCGCGTTGGTGGTAGCTCGATCGCGTCCGCCCGGCTCTTCGGGGGTGCCGTCACGACGGGCGAGCTTCACAGGCCTCAGTCCCCAGACCTCCTCGGGATCGAAGGGGACGAGAACAGCCGTCACCCCCTTGTGGCCCTCGAACAACGCTGCCTCGAAGCGCGCCTTGCTCATCCGCGAACTCGCGCCCAAAGACTACACCTCCCGCGCCACGGCCGTTCCCCTCGCGCCCATCCACGGGCGGTACCTCCCACAACCGGCGTGCTTGCACGAACATCCAAGGGGAAATGGGAGCGACCGCCAGGAGCGACTGCCGTGCTGCGGCGGGGGAGTTCGTGCCGGTCATCGATCGCGCGAAGTGCGAAGGCAAGGCTGAATGCGTGGAGGTCTGCCCGTTCCACGTCTTCGAGGTACGCCGGATAACAGACGCGGATTTCGCGAAACTCGGTGTCTTTGCCAAGCTGAGGAGCATGGCCCACGCCCGCAAGACGGCCTATACGCCGCTTGCCTCGGCCTGCCAGGCCTGCGGCAAGTGCGTGGCGGCCTGTCCCGAGAAAGCGATCGGGCTCGCGCGGGTCGGGGGTTGAAAGCATGGCGACCGCGAGCACAGAGCACCGAGTCGCGCGACCCTCGAAGGGCATCCACATCGGCCTCTGGATCGCCCAGGGCCTCCTCTCCCTGACCTTCGCCGGGGGCGGCCTGTGGAAGCTTTCCACGCCCATCCCAGAACTCGCCACGAAGATGCCGTGGATGGGTCAGGTATCGCCGAGCCTCCTTTACGCCACCGCCGTGTTCGACATCCTCGGTGGGATCGGCGTGCTGTTGCCATCCGTCACGCGCATCAAGCCGGGGCTGACCGTACTGGCTGCTCTCGGGTGCGTCGCGCTTCAGGCGTCGGCGATCGTTTTCCATTTCTCGCGAGGGGAGGGGGCGAACACGCCGTTCAACTTCCTCCTCCTCGCGCTGGCGCTCTTCGTCGCCTGGGGACGGCACGCGCGGGCTTCCATCGCGCCCCGTGCCCAGCCTGCGCATCTTTGGAAGTAGCTTTGCTTGTTCTCTCGCGTCGGAGTGTCCCAGGACACCCGCGTGCTGACCGGGGACAGGGCAGCGCGCTCGCAACCCCGCGACGCTCCACGATGGAGCGACCGGAACGGCCCTTGCTCGACGCACCGGCATGCGATCCCTCCTGGCTCTCTCTCTCCTGGCCTTGCTGGCGTGCAATCCTGCCATCGACCCGCACGGCACCGCCGACGCTCCCCCGGCCGACGACGCCGGAGCCCTCGACCCGTTCTACGGCGACGACGAAGGAGGGAACGACGAAGGAGGGAACGACGAGGGAGGGAACGACGAGGGCCTGGATGCGAGCGATCCTTCCTGGGAAGGCGGGGAGAGCTCCACGGTGGATGCCGCCCGTCCCCTCCCCGCGAGCACCGACGCCTCCTCCGCACCGGTGGACGCGCCGTACGACGGAGCGTGCAGCGCACCCCTTCAAGCGGGCGGCCTTCTCATCGACGAGCTGATGATCCAGTCCGTGGCCGGTACGGGCGACGACGGGGAGTGGCTCGAGGTGGCCAGCACCCTCGGCTGCGCCACGAACCTCGACGGCCTTCATGGTGAGTGCGCGGTCGGGTCCGCAGTCCACACCTTCGACGTCACCGGCGACCTCTGGCTTCCTCCCGGCGGCACCTTCCTCGTGGCCGACTCGCTCGACCCTGCCGTCAATCACGATCTTCCCGGCCTGGTCCTGGCGTGGTCGGGCCACGCCGGCGACATCCTGCGCAACCTCGGCGGCACGGTGACGTTGAGCGCCGGGGCCGAGCTCGTGGTGTCGGTCACCTGGCCGTCGATGAAGCTGGCGGTCGGCACCTCGGTCGAGCTGCCCGCCGGTTGCCCCCCCGACGATGCCAACGACTTCAGCGACTGGCAGCAGGCGGTCGCCTCGTGGTTCCCCGCATTCCACGGCACGCCCAACGCGCCCAACCTCGACGTGACCTGCCCATGAGGCGCCCTGTCCCTTCCTCACCCGGCTGGAGCACCTCCGACGTCGCGCGAACGCCCGAGCGATGCCATGCTCTTTCCCATGTTTTTCTCCAACTCGTCCAAGCTCAAGGTCCCCGCGCCCAACGAGGCCCTCCCTGGTCGCTCGGAAAAGATCGCCGCGCCGCCGCGGCATGCCGTCCTCGGGACGGCCATGGATGCGCCCTTTCCGTCGCAGATGCGCATGGCCATGTTCGGCATGGGCTGCTTCTGGGGCGCCGAGAAGAAGCTCTGGCAGGTCCCGGGCGTCTACTCCACCCAGGTCGGATACGCGGGCGGCTCCACGCCCAACCCCACCTACCGCGAGGTCTGCAGCGGCAAGACCGGACACACCGAGGTGGTGCGCGTGGTCTTCGATCCGGCCAAGGTCTCCTTCCAGGATTTACTCAAGGTCTTCTGGGAAGACCACGATCCCACGCAGGGGATGCGCCAGGGGAACGACACCGGCACGCAGTACCGCTCGGCCGTGTACACGTACGACGACGAGGAGCGCGCCATCGCCGAAGCCTCCCGAAAGGCCTACCAGGCCAAGCTGAAGGAGGCCGGGTACGGTGCGATAACGACGGAGATTGCCCCCGCCGGTGAGTTCTACTTTGCAGAGGACTACCATCAGCAGTATCTCGCCAAGAACCCCGACGGGTACTGCGGGATCGGTGGAACCGGGGTGGCTTGCCCCACCGGTATCCTCGAAGCCGTGTAACGTTTCTCACTCTGGAGCGTCTCAACGACCATGCGCCGATCTCTTCCCGCCCTCCTCGCTGCTGCCTTCCTCCTCGCTGCCGGGTTGGCGGCCGCCGCTGAACCAAAGACCGCCCTCGGCAAATGGATGGTGCCGAACATGGGCAGTGCCTTCGCCGGCAAGGACGGCAGCGACACGCCGGACTTCGCCACCCTCCAGAAGAGCTACGCGTTCCTGCTCACCAGGGAACCCCCCGCCGCGACTTACGCGCAGTGGGACGGCTTCCTTCAGCAGGGGCTGACCGCGGCGAAGGCCAGCGACAAGGCAGGGCTGCAGGCGTCGTGCAAAGGCTGCCACAAGGCGCATCGCGACGCCTACAAGGTCGACCCCACCGTACCCAAGACGTTCCCGTGACGTTCCTCCGGAAGGGGGACGGCATCCGCCCCGCTAACTACCCTAACTAAGGGATGGGCCCGTCGGTCTTTCGGCGGCCGGACGGCGGCGGACGTCTTGGAGATCCTCTCGGCCTGCGATAAAGCAGGTCCGCCATGACGATCTCGTCCGCCCTGCTCTCGCTGGCCCTCGCCGTGCCCTTCCTGGGGACCGCAGGCTGCGACGACAAGAAGCCCTCCTCCGACACGGAAGCGCACGCGGACGCAGGCACCGGCGCGGACAAGTACGCCAGCGCCGACCCCAAGCTCGAGAAGGCGATGAAGGCGGCGGCCGCAGCCTCGTCGGAGGCCTCCTCCGGTCCGCCGCCCACGGGCATCTTCGAGGGGAACGACGCCGATCAGCGGCACCCCAGGGGCACCCCCACGAAGGTCGACATGGTGTCGGAGGGCGCCGACCCGACGGTGTCGCTGATACTCGCCACCGACGGCGGAACCGACGCGGCGTCGCGCACCTCGTCGTACGGACCGGCCATCATGGAGCTGGCCATCGCGCTGGGTCCTCGCGTGGCCATGCCCACCGTGGACTTCGTCCTCGGGCTCAATCCGGCCAAGAAGGACGACGGCGGTGTGGACTGGCTCGTCGCCGGGGTCGCCCGGGCAGGCGCGGCCAAGCAGCAGATGGCCCAGCTCCCCCCCGGCCTGGACAAGGACATCGCCGCGCTCCAGGGCACGGAGCTCCGCGTCAAGGTGACCCCCGACGGGCGAGAGAGCGACCTCGTCACGGTGCTGAGCAAGTCGGCCAAGCCCGAGCTCGAACGCATCGCCCAGAGCGCCGCCGAGGCGCTGGTCTTCGCCACCGTGCCGCTTCCTCCCAAGCCGGTGGGCGTCGGTGCACAGTGGATCGCCGAGACTCGAATGCCCTTTGCCGGGGTGGATGCGCTGGCCTATCGGGCCTATCGCGTGAAGAGCATCGAAGGGGATCGCGTGCTCTTGACGCTGGACGTGAAGGTCTACGCGGCCAGCCACGACGTGAACATCCAGGGCGTCCCCAAGGGGGCGACGTTCGAGCAATTCGAGGCCCAGTCGCAAGGCGACCTGGAGCTCGTCCGAGGCGAGTCGCTGGCACGCAAATCGGCGATGCAGCAGCACGTGGTGATGATCTTCGCCGGACCGGGCGGGGCTCAGGCGCCGCAGCAGCCGGGGCAGCCCCCCGGGAACATGATGACCGCGCAGCTCTCGAGCCAGACCACGTTCGTGCGGGGCGACGACCTGCGCGCCGCGATGAAGCCCTGACCGTGGCGGGGACGGCGGGCGCTCCTGGCGGGCGCCGGGGGCGAGGTGGAGAGGCGAACTCGCGGCGCGGAGGGGGGTGTCCCGACCGGGCAAGAGGGCCGGGGAGGAAGGGCCTGGAGCCCGTCCACCCGCGGGAAAGAAGGCGGCAAAAGTGCCTTCGAGCTACACTTCGAGGAGAGCCGGGCGCACATGAAGATTACCTGCCAGTCCTGCCAGTCCAAGTACAACGTCGCCGACGAGAAGGTCGAAGGGAAGATCGTCAAGATTCGCTGCCGCAAGTGCGGTGCGACGATCGTGGTCAACGGCACGGGTGGGGCCGCCACGAACGGGACGAATGGAGCCGACGCGGCAGCGCAGCAGGACGCGGCGGGCGCAGGGGACGGTGCGCAGTGGCACGTGAACGTGGCCGACAACGACCAGCGCACGCTGACCATGGGCGAGCTGGTCGAGGCGTACAACACCGGCGTCGTCACCCAGGAGACGTTCATCTGGTGCGACGGCATGGACGACTGGCGGCCGCTCGGCGAGGTGGAAGCCGTGGTCGCGGCGCTCGACGCCACGGCCCACCCGGCGGCCCACCCCCTCGCCCCCCCCACCAGCCCTGCCCCCGTCGTGCCGCCGCCGGTCGCCGCAGCCCCCGAACCCAGGGCAGCCGCCCGCTACGAGGCACCCGCGGCCGAGGCGAGCGCTGCCGAAGCGCCGGCTTACGAGGCTCCTCCCTACGTGGCCCCCGCAGCCTACGTGGCCCCCGCGGCGGAGCCGAAACGCGCGGCCGTCGCCAAGCGCGAGACGCGCGCACGCGATCTGTTTGCGAGCAGCACCGGCGGCGAAGAGCTGCTCACCAGCGCCCCGGTCGCCCCTCAGGCGATGGTGCCGGCGCTCGACGCGTCCAGCCCCACCGGGCAGCGTAACGAGAACTCCGTCCTCTTCTCGCTGGCGGTGCTCACCAAGAAGGCCGATGCGCGCCCGGTCAACGTGCCGCCGGTCTCGTCGCGGGAGGACTCCGGTCTCATCGATCTGAAGGCGCTGGCGCAGAAGGCCGAGTCGATGCGCCCCATGGCCATGGGCGACGGCGATGTGTTCCACGCCCCGCTCGGGCTGACGCCGGCGCCGCTGGGTGCGCCCGTCGGGGTGCTGGGGGGTGGGCAGGATGCACAGCCGAAGAGCAAGCTACCGCTGATGATCGGCGGAGGGGCGGTGGTGCTGCTGCTGTGCGTCGTATGCGTCGTCCTCGGGGTCAAGCTCGCCGGCGCAGGGGCCGCGCCGGTCGCGGCGCCCACGGCCGCGAGCACCGCGACGGCGACGGCCGAGCCGTCCGTCACCGCTGCACCGGCGGCGACGGCCGAGAGCTCGGCCAGCGCGGCCCCGTCGGGGTCGGTTGCCGCCCTGAGGAAGCCGGTGCTGCCGGCCTGGCATCCGACCGGCGCCCCCGGCGGCGCGGTGGCCAAGCCACCGAGCGGAAGCGGAGGAAGCGGCGGGGCGGCGCCGACGCCCGCGCCGACGCCGGCACCGACACCCAAGAAGCCCGGCGGAGATTGCGGCTGCAATGGCGATCTCATGTGCCTCATGAAGTGCTCGACGCACTAGGAGACTGTCGGTCAAAGCACCGACAGACTCCGTCGTGACGGTCTCGTTTGAGGGGAGCGGCGCTCCCTTCGAGCTCCCCAGCCGCAAACTGCCGTCGTAGCGTCATGTCTCTTCTGCGGTCGTGAATGATCCGGGCTAGGGGAAAGGGCTAGCGGGCTAAGGGGCGAATGCCGCGGAACCACCCAGGCGTTGATCGAGCGAGGTGTCCTCGCATGGGTCGCGCCCTGGCCGTGCCGTTGCTCGTGGCGTCCTTCGCGTGCTGCGCTCGCGCCGTCGCCACGACGAGCGCCGCCGCACCGGCTCCCCCCGCGCGAACGGCTCCCCCCTCCCCCGTGGAGAGCGGGGTCGCCGCCACGAGCCAGGCGACCGACGCGGCCCTCCTCGCGGCCATCGACGCCGGGGGAGACGTCGACGCCGGGTTGGCCTTCGACGATCCCATGGCGCTTCACCAGGACACGCCCGAAGCCCTCCGCGCCTTGATGGGCGAGGCGGCGTCGGTCCCCTTCCCGGTGGGCGGCGGACCGTGGCGCTTCTCTCAGGGCAATCGCGCCATCGCGCAGCACTCCATCGGAGAACGCGCCTGTCGAGAGGGACTGCGCGAGGTCGTTCTGCAGTCGCCGGAGCAGCGCGCGCGGTGCGGCGCCGACGCCATGGTCCCGGTGTGGGAACGCGGCGGAGGCATGGAGACGGCGCGCTACTGCATCGACCTCTTCGAATTTCCCGATCGACCTTGCACGCTTCCCTTCGTGTTCGTGACACCGGCGCAGGCGGTGCAGGTATGCCACGCCGAGGGCAAGCGGCTGTGCACGCAGGACGAGTGGAACCTCGCCTGCCGCGGGGATCCAGGCGGCGGTGCGGACCGCGTGTACGCCTACGGCGACGAGATGGACCTGGCCGTCTGCAACACCGACAAATCGCGCGCCGCGGGCCCCTTCTGCGACGTGTCCACCAGCGACAAGCTGTGGACGACGTGCGGGACCAACACCGAGCCGTCGGGCTCCTTTCCGCGCTGCCGCTCGCGTTTCGGCGTCTTCGACCAGCACGGCAACGTGGCCGAGATCATGACGCGCTACGACCCCAGCGACCGCAAGATGTACACGCAGCTGAAGGGGAGCGCGTTCTTCTATGTGGACGTCGCCAAGAAGCCCACCGATCCCGGCGGCTACTGGACGAAGTACCCGGACCAATGCAACTTCGACCCGCGCTGGCACGTGGAGAAGCTCGAGGAGTCGGCGCACATGAACTACCACCTGGGTTTTCGCTGCTGCAAGACCCTGGACGTGGCGGAGAGCGGCGCCGACTAGGTCGCGCTCCGCGTCAGGACCGAATCAGTGCGCCGGGCGGGCGGCGCGAATTCCTTCGCCGGGGAGGGTCATCAGCGACGCGCCGGTGCGCGCGAGGATCGGCTCGAAAGCCTCGGCGAGGTCCTTGTCGTAGCTGACCTCGACGGTGGTGATGAGGCCGTCGGCCAGGATCGACCGCGTGTAGTAGAGGCGCGTGCCCTCGCGGCCGCGAACCACCCAGGTGTTCGCCGCCAGGGTCTTGAAGGTGATGCCGTCGCGCCGCGTCCAGTCGCCGTAGAGCTGCCGTACGGTCATCGGCGGGTTGTCGAACATCGCCCACGCGCGCAGGCGCGCCCTCGAGCCGAACTCGAAGGGCTGGCCGCGGCCGTCGGCGTCGCCCGGCTTCCTGGTGAAGAAGGTCGGCACGTCGACCGAGAAGCCGTACTTGTGATTCTCGTAGCGCTCGTAGGCCGGGCATTCGGGTGCGCCGGGCGACGGGCACCTGGCACCATCCAGCGGCGCCGAGTCCGCCGCGCCCGCCTCCGCGACGGGGGAGTCGGCGGCGGCCGCGCTCGCCAGGAGCATGGCCGCGGCGGTCAGGGCGAGCGCGTGCCAGCGGCGCATCATCGACGAGGAAAAGGTAGCACCCCCGGTCAGGGGGCCACAAAGCGGCGAAGCAGCTCGTCGGCGAGAACCAGGACGAAGAAGGCCACGCTCACCCACGCGTTGACGTCGAAGAAGGCCCGATCGATGGCGCCGAGCCCGCGACGACGAACGAGCGCGTGCTCGTACACCAGGAGGCACGTCGCCGTGGCGACGGCCACCGCGTACGCCGGCCCCCGGTGCAGCACCAGCCCGCACCCCGCCAGCGCGAGGACGGTGACCCCGTGCGCGACGGCGCTGATGCCGAGAGCGCGACGGCCGCCGAAACGCGCCGGGATCGAATGAAGGCCCGCGTCCCGGTCGAACGCCTCGTCTTGCAGCGAATAGAGGACGTCGAAGCCGAGCAGCCAGCTCACCACGGCGACCATGAGAAGAACGATGCCCAGACCGGGCGCCGCTCCCGTGGCCAGCCACGCTCCGCCGGGTGCCAGCGCGAGCGCGACCCCGAGCCAGGCATGCGCCGCCCAGGTGAAGCGCTTGGCGTAGGAGTATCCGAGGAGGACCAGCAGCACGCCCGGCGCGAGGACCGCCGGCCAGTAGCCGAGCGTGGCGGCGAAGGCGAGAAAGGCCACCCCGGCGACGATGGCCAGCACCAGGGCTTCGGCCGCGCGAACCACGCCGGACGGGACGTGACGCGCGCGAGTCCGCGGATTCCTGGCGTCCACGTCGCGGTCCGCCCAGCGGTTGAACGCCATCGCGCTGGTTCGCGCGCACACCATGCACGCCAGCATGGCGGCCACGCGCCACGGCCTCAACGCGGCGTGCGGGCGCGCCAGCGCGAGCACCACGGCGCTCGCGGCGAAGGGCAGCGCGAACACCGTGTGCGCGAAGGCCACCAGCGAGCCGTAGGTGCGAACGCGCGCAAACGCCGTCATGGGCTCTCCGAGGTGCGGCGCACGATCCACCGCCGCGGGGCGCGCACCTGGCGCAGAACGAAGGCGTCCGGGTCGTCGCCGGGGTCGCCGTCGAGGGCCAGGAGACCCGGACGCGCACCGCGCGCCACGCGACCGATGTCGCCGCGCCCCAGCGCCCGTGCGCCTTCCCAGGTCGCCATGCGCAGAAGGTCGCGCGCGCGCACGGTGGGAAAGCGGACGGCCAGCGCACGCGCTTCGCCGAGGACGTCGAGCGAGCCGTTGGAGGCCAGCGAATCGGTGCCCAGCGCGGGGAAGATCCCGGCGGCGCGAATGGCCAGGAGCGGAGGAAGGCGGGTCTCGATGAACAGGTTGGAGCACGGGCAGAGGACCACGGGGCTGCCGCTGCGCGCGATGAGGTCCAGCTCTTCGCGTCGCGCGTCGGTGAGGTGCACGGCGAGGACGTGCGGGCCCAGCGCCCCGAGCTCCTTGGCAAAGATGACCGGCGAGGCGCCGGGCCACTCCAGGAGTTCGCGTCGCAGCTTGAGACGCGACTCGTACCAGTCGGCCACCGGCCCGTCGCCACGCTCGAGAAAGCGCCGCTCGGCGGGGTGCTCCGCCAGATGAACGCTGGCGCGCAGGCCCCTTTCGCGCGCGTCGCGGAGCAGTCGGCGCACGATGTCGGGGTGGGTGGTGTAGAGCGTGTGCGGGGTGGGGCAGTAGGCCAGGTCGGGCGTGGGCCAGGCGCCGACGGTCTGCTCCACCGCGCGTCCGAGGTCGGCCACGCGGCGGTCGAGGGCATCGCGCTCGACGCCGAAGACCTCGTGGAACACGCATCCGACGATCCCGCGGCGCGCCAGCGCGCGTACGGCGGCCAGCGAGTTGGTCACCTCCCCCACCGCCACCGTCCCGTAGGCGCCCAGCTCCTCCACCGCGCGCAGGATGGCTTCCGAATCCTCTTCCGGGTGAAGCTCTGCGCGCACGCCGATCATCTGCTCGACCCAGGGGACGAAGCCCGCGCCGCCCGGGACGCGACCGCGCAGGGCACTGAGCTCGAGGTGGGTGTGGGCGTTGACCAGCCCGGGGAGGACCACCCCGCGCACGCGCTCGACCGCCGCGCCGGCGTGGCGCGTGAGCACCTCTGCGGCGGCCCCGACGTCCACCACCTCGCCCGCCTCGTCGACGACCACGGCGCCGTCGCGGAGGGTCTCCGCATCGCCGGTGACGATGGCGTCGGCGTGCACGGCGCGCATGGGAAGCCTCAGACCGGGGGAGTCAGCCAGTCATAGCGGACGTTGCGCCGCGTGGCCTTGAAACCGGCCGCTCGGATGCGCGTCTCCATGGCCTCGGCGTTCATGCAGAAGGTGGTTCCAGCGCTCGATACCACGTTCTCCTCGAACATCACGCTGCCGAAGTCGTCGGCGCCGAAGCGCAGCGCGACCTGGCCTATCTCCGGTCCTTGCGTGACCCACGAGGCGCCCACGTGGTCCACGTTGTCGAGCAGGATGCGCGCGATGGCCTGCTGCCGCAAGTAGAGCACCGTCCCGTGGTCGCCGGGCTCGATGCGCGTGCCGCGCTCGTGCTGGAAGTCCCAGCAAAAGAAGGCCGTGAAGCCGGCGGTCTCGTCCTGGAGATCGCGGATCTTGACGAGGTGGTTGATGCGGTCGCGCTGGGTGTCGACCGTGCCGTACATCATGGTGGCGCTGGAGCGCAGGCCCATGTGGTGCGCCACGCGCATGACGCCGAGCCACTCGTCGCTGGTGCACTTGGCCTTGGCGATGGTGCGCCGCACGCGGTCGACCAGGATCTCGGCGCCGCCGCCGGGGACGCTGTCCAGCCCGGCCGCGCGGAGCCGCTCCAGCACCTGGCGCACGCCGAGCCCTTCCATACGCGCGATGTGCAGGATCTCTTCCGGAGAGAGGGCATGAAGACCGAGCCGGTACTCCCGCTTCATCCAGCGGAAGAGATCCTCGTACCACTCGATGCGAAGATCCGGATGGAGGCCGCCCTGCAGGAGGATCTGCACGCCGCCGGCGTCGACCACCTCTTGCAGCTTCTTTCCCAGCACCTCCCTCGAAAGGACGTACCCCTCAGGGTGACCGGGGGGCCGGTAGAAGGCGCAAAAGCGGCAGCTGGTGGTGCACACGTTGGTGTAGTTGACGTTGCGATCGACGATGTAGGTGACGACGCCGTGCGGGTGCTTGCGCCGGCGCACCGCGTCCGCGGCGAGCCCCAGGTCGAAGAGAGAAGCGTCGCTGGCCAGGCGCTCCCCTTCCGAGGCGCCGAGGCGCTCGCCGTCGGCAGCGCGCGCGAGCAAGCCGTCCAGCGACGCTTGGGGAACGCTGCGGGCGGTGGGACGCGAATCTTCGTCGAAGAAGCGGACGCGCGCCCGCGGCAGGAGGGCGGCGCGCGCGGCCTCGTCGAAGAAGCGCTCCAGGCCGCGGCGCTCGTCGTCGCCCAGGTCGTAACGGATGGCGTCGCGCAAGTACGCGCGCAGGGAAGCGGCCGGGAGGCCGCTGCGCGCCGCGTGCTCGTCGGCGATGGCGTCGCGTCGTTCCAGGCCGGACACCTTGGCGCGTTCGAGCAACCGTTCGTCGGCGGCGGAGATGGCTCCCGGTCGCCCGCACCAGGCGGCGAAGACGAAAGGCAGGCCGGTCAGCTCCAGCCACCCCCGCCCGAGATCGAAGACGTGGGGGATGCGCCCTTCGATCTCCAGCGCGGGATCGCCGATGACCAGGGCGCCGCGCACACCGCCGACCTGGGCGATGGCCTCGCGCGGGGGCAGGCCCAAGAGTCGCGGCTCGCGGCCGTGGTGCCTGGCGCGGAGCAGGAGCCGCGCCAGGACGATGCTGGTGCGCGAAGACAGGTCGACCGCCAGCTCCTCGATGTCCTCCAGGGGACAGGCGGAGGCGATGACCACACTCCGGACGGCCCCCCGTGCGCCGATGGCCGCTCCCCGAACCATCCGGAGATCCCCGATGGCGGCCGCCGCCGCCACCGGCATGAGCGCGAGTTCGGCCTCGTCCTCGGCAATGCGGCGCGCGACCTCGCTGGGCGCGGCGCAATCGAGGGCGAAGCGAGCGCTGGCCGGTTCGCGGTCGAGCCCCTCGTAGAGCGGGCGGGCGTTGAGGTACCCGACCGCGGCGACGCGGACGCGGTCGCCGGTCACGAGAGCACCTCCAGGTGCCTGGCTGCGTTGCGGTCGCGAACCTTGAAAGCGCCCTCCGGCAGCGCGGCGCGCGGATGCTCGCGCACTACGTTGTAGAGCGTGTCTCGCTCCACCGGGAGGCGACCCGCTTCCTGGATGAGCCTCACCAGGGCCCCGGTGGTGAGCGCCCCCGGCGAGCGTGACCCCGCGGCGCGGTAGATGGTCTCGTGCACGATGGTCCCGTCCAGGTCGTCGGCGCCGAAGCGGAGGGCGATCTGCGCCACCTCCGGCGTCATGCTGACCCAGTAGGCCTTGACGTGCGGCACCCCGTCGAGCAGGAGGCGTGACACCGCCACCGTGCGCAGCGCGTCCACCGCCGTCGGCGCGGGGAGGTTCCTCATCCCGTTGCCGTCGGGGTGGAAAGCCAGCGGAATGAAGGCCTGCAGGCCTTGCGTCTCGTCCTGCAGGGCGCGGAGCCGCAGCAGATGGTCGACGCGGTGCTCGAAGGTCTCGATGTGCCCGTAGAGCATGGTCGCGTTGGTGCGAATGCCCAGGGCGTGCGCGACGCGATGCACTTCCAGCCACTCGTCGGCGGTCGCCTTGTCGTGCGAGATGCGCGAGCGCACCTCCGGATGGAAGATCTCCGCGCCTCCGCCGGGCAGGCTGTCCAGGCCGGCGCGACGCAGGCGCTCCAGCACCTCGCGGTGGGTCATCCCGTAATGCTCGGCGAAGAAGTGAATCTCCACCGCGGTGAAGCACTTCATGTGGATGTCCGGCTTGACGCGCTTGAACCCGGCCAGAAGGTCCTCGTAGTAGGAGAAGGGCAGGCCGGGGTGCAGGCCGTTGACGATGTGGATCTCGCTCGGCGGGTCGTCCATGCGCACCTCGAGCTCGCGCCACGCGTCTTCGAGCCGCATGGTGTGCGCGCCGGGTGCTCCCTCCTCCAGCTTGGCGAAGGAGCAGAACAGGCACGAGGCGACGCACACGTTGGTGACCTCCAGCCGCATGTTGCGATTGAAGTAGGTGCGATCGCCGTGCATCCTCTCGCGCACCTCGTTGGCGAGCTGGCCCACGGCGACGACGTCGGGATGACGGAAGAGAGCCACGCCGTCGTCGAACGAAAGCCGCTCCCCGCGCTGCATCTTCTTCTGGATGGCTTCGAGCATCACGTCGCCTCCTCTTCGTCGAACCGTGGCGTGCGGCCCGCGCGCCGGACGAACCCTTCGAGCTCCTTGCGCTTCACCATCTCCGCGGCTTCCAGGCGGGACTTCTTGCCCACCACGCCGAGCTTCTCGCCCTCGGCCATGGGCAGCCCGCGCTTGTTGGCGATGCGTCCGGCCAGCTCGTTGGCGCCGAAGCCGAGGGCGACCTGCGCGAGCTCGAGGCCGCAGCGCGTCCAGTCCACGCGAACGCGCACGCCGCGTGGGCCGGCGATGCGGGCGATGGCCACCTCGCGCAAGAGCTCGAGCCCGGTGAGCGTCGCCGCTTCCCCGGGGAGCACCACCGCGTCGCCGTCGTCGGCGTGGCGCGCCGTGTAGATGCGCACCTCGTCGCCGACTTCGTCGGAGCGCACGCGATCGGCCAGCGCGCCCAGCGCCAGGAGATCCGCCTCCTGCAAGCGCGCCACGTCGCTCTCCCCCACCCGTCCGGCATGCCGCGCCGCCACCACCCCGGCGAGACCGGCGGCGTCGATGGCCTGGTCGACCAGCGCGCTCACCGCGAACCCCAGCGGCGGAGCAGGCCGTGCTCGAAGCCGAGGTGATCGAGGATGCGTCCCACCACGGTGTCGATGGCCTCGTCGAGCGTCTGGGGCTTGCCATAGAAGGACGGCATGGCGGGAAGGACCAGGGCGCCGAGACGCGCCAGCTGGGTCAGGTTCTCGAGGTGCACCAGCCCCAGCGGCGTCTCGCGCGGGACCACGATGAGCGGCCGCCGCTCCTTGAGCATGACGTCCGCCGCGCGCGTGAGGAGCGTATCGGAGATGCCGTGGGCGATGCGCGCCGCGGTCCCCATGGAGCAGGGAACGACGGCCATGGCGTGCCAGCCGGCGCTGCCGCTGGCGAACGGCGCCTTGTAGTCGCGTACGCCCCACACGGGGACGCCGGCCGCCTCGGCCAGATCGCCGCCGCACTCCAGCGCCCACACCTCCGGCGCCGTCTGCGACAGGCAGACCCCCAGCTCCACGTCGTCTCGCGAGCGAAGCACCTGGAGCAGTCGCCGCGCATAGGGCGCGCCGCTCGCTCCGGTGATCCCCACGACGACCTTCTTTTTCATGCGGGCACCTCGGCCACGACGATGGACGCCACGCCGAGCGTGAGATCGAAGCCGGTCACGCGCGCGAAGCCGACCTCCCGCAGCGCGCGCTCGTACTCCTCTCGCTCGAGGAAGCCGGCCATGCTCTCGGCCAGGTACTGGTAGGCCCCGCGGTCCCCGGAGAGCCAGCCGCCGACCCGGGGAAGCACCAGGCGCGCATAAGCGCGATGAAACGCCCGGCTGACCATGCGGCGCGGCCGGAACAGCTCCAGCGTGACGAACAGGCCGCGAGGGCGAAGGACACGCAGCACCTCCCGCGCACCGGCGCGCGGATCGGCCAGGTTCCGCATGCCGAACCCGCACACCACGCCGGCGAACTCGCCGTCCGCGAAAGGAAGCGCGGCGGCGTCGCCCACCACGACCTCCGCGCGAGGCGCCTTGTGTCGACCGCGCTCCAGCATCGCCGCCGAGAAGTCCACGGCGACCACGCGGTCCTCGGGACGCGCGCGCGCGACCAGCCGGGTGAGGTCCAGCGTGCCGGCGCACAGATCGAGCACCGCGCCGGCCGGCGCCCGCGCGAGTTCGGCCACCGCGCGCGCACGCCACCGGCCATCGATCCCGGCGGACATGAGGCGGTTGAGAGTGTCGTAGGTGGGGGCGATGCGGTCGAACATACGCCGCGCCGCCGTCCCGTGCGTCCCTTCCTCGCCACGCCGCGCGTGCAGGTCGGCGATGGGCTCCGGGCTGGGGTTCACGGCCGCCTCCCCAGGAGATCGCGCGCCATCCCCAGCACCCGCTCGATGGGTCGCGACCCGCCCGCCGGCGGGACGTGCCCGTCTCCCCGCGGCCCATGGACGGAGGCGTGGACGCCGTTGGCGTGCGCATCGCGGCCGCGCGGCGGGCCGAGCCCGAGCTCCTGCCACATCGCGTCCACGCGCGCGGCGACCTCCGGGCTGGTGCGGCACGGCTCCGGCCAGTCGCGCGTGTAGCCCTCCTCGCGCCACTTCCGCGTGGCGTCGATGCTCACCTTGGTTCCCCACAGGGCCTGGTTGGCCCCGTGATCGAGCTGGTCGATGGGCCCGTCGACGAAGGCCAGGTCGCGCTTGGGATCGAGGTTGGCGAGCAGGCGCCAGGCCACCTGCCCGACGTCCTGCACGTCCACGTCGTCGTCCAGAACGCAGATCACCTTGGAGAAGGACATCTGCCCGGAACCCCATAGCCCGTGCGCGAGCCGCGCGGCGTGAAACGGGTACTGCTTCTTGATCGAGAGCAGCACCAGGTTGTGGAAGGCCCCCTCCACCGGCAGGTTCATGTCCACGATCTCGGGGAAGAGCATGCGCAGGAGCGGCAAGAAGAGACGCTCGGTGGCCTTTCCCAGCCACGCGTCCTCCATGGGCGGGGGCCCCACCAGGGTGGCCGGGAACACCGCGTCGGTGCGGTGGGTGAGGGCGGTGACATGGAAGCGCGGGAAGGAGTCGACCGGCGTGTAATACCCGGTGTGATCGCCGAACGGCCCCTCGTCCACCAGCGCCTCGCGCGGATCGACGTAGCCCTCCAGGACGAAGTCCGCATCCGCCGGTACCTCCAGGTCCACCGTCTTGCAGGACACCGTCGCCACCGCGCGCTTGCGCAAGAAGCCGGCGAACATCCACTCGTCGATGCCGTCCGGGAGGGGGGCGGTGGCGGCGTAGGTCAGCGCGGGATCGCCCCCCAGGGCCACCGCGACCTCCAGCCGCGAGAGGCCGAGCTCACGGGCACGGCGGAAGTGGCGAGCCCCGGTCTTGTGCACTTGCCAGTGCATGGCGGTGCTGCGGCGATCGAGCTTCTGCATGCGGTAGCAGCCGACGTTGCGCACCTGCGTCTCGGGGTCGCGCGTGATGACCTGCGGAAGGGTGATGAACGGGCCGCCGTCGCGCGGCCAGCACGTGAGGATGGGGAGGCGATCGAGATCCACCTGGTCGCCGGTGAGAACGACGTCCTGGCAGGGACCCTTGGCCACGGCGCGCGGAGGGACGTGCGCGAGATCGGGGAGCTTGAGGGCCAGCTGCGCGAGATCGCGGGCGCTGGAAGGGGCGCGGGTGTGAACGAGCTCTTCGATGGAGCGGGCGTGCTCCTCGAGGTCGTCGACCCCGAGGGCGAGGGACATCCGGGACCGCGAGCCGAAGGCGTTGATGAGGAGGGGGAAGCGCGAGCCGGAGGCGTCTTCGAAGAGAAGCGCGGGACCGCCCGATTTCATGACCCGGTCGGCCACGGCGGCGATGTCCAGACGGACATCCAGGCGCTTGCGCACACGGCGAAGCTCTCCGCGCTGCTCGAGTGCCCGCACGAACGCGCCCATGCCGTCCCACGCCATCGCGTCGAGCCCTCCGAACTTTCAAAAGTATTTGAACGCTAGGTTTCTAGGCGCGCGCTCCGGGTCCGTCAAGGCGGCCTTGCGCGCGGGCGCCCTCTCGCGCGAGCGTGAGTCGCGACATGAAGCCGGGCGACCATCCCGAGTTCTTCCGCTTCCCCGCTCCGGAGGGGCGGTCGCGCGAGAGCACCATTCGCCTCGATGCCGCGGGTCAGCTCTGGCACGACGGCCGGCGGGTCGATCACCCCGCGCTGGCGGCGGCCTTTCACTCCTGGATCGGCCGTCACCCCGACGACGGCCGCTACATCCTCAGCAACGGCTACGACTGGACGTACTTCACGGTCGACGACGCGCCCTACCTCGTGCGCGCGCTGCGCATCGAGCCGCGGGCGGTCTTCCTTGGTCTCAGCGACGGGACCGAAGAGACGTGGGACCCGGAATCGACGCGCGTGGGGGTGGACGGAGCGCTCTACGCCGTCGTCAAGCGCGAGGCGCCGGGGGGTCCGTACGAGGCCAAGTTCACGCAGCACGCCCAGTCCTCGCTGGCGCCGCTCCTGGTCGACGTCGAAGGAGACGAAGAGACGACGGAGGCGGGGCGGGAACGAGGCCCCTTCTCGGTCCGGATCGACGGACGCCTCCACGCCATCGCCCCCAAGAAGGCAAGCTTCGGCTAGTGTTGCGAGCGGCAAGATGCGTCTCCTCATCGCCGACAAGCTCCACCCGCGCGCCATCGAGGAACTGCGGACCCTCCCGCTCGAGGTCATCTACGAGCCGGAGACCACACGGGAGAGCCTGGAGACGCGTCTGCACGGGGTGGGGATTTTGGTGGTGCGTTCGACCGAGGTGAGTGCCGCCGCGGTCGCCAACGCCAAGCAGCTGAACCTCATCGTGCGCGCCGGGGCCAGCTTCGACACCATCGACGTGGGGGCGGCGAGCAAGCGCGGGATCTACGTCGCCAACTGCCCGGGAAAGAACGCCTCGGCGGTGGCCGAGCTGGTGCTCGGGCTCATCGTGGCCCTCGACCGGCGCATCCCCGACGCGGTGGCCTCGCTGCGCGCGGGAAAATGGGAGCGGCAAGAGTACGGCAAGGCCGAAGGCCTGCACGGGAGGACGCTGGGGCTGGCGGGTCTCGGCGCCATCGGACGCGAGGTGGCGCAGCGCGCGCGCTGTCTGGGGTTGAACGTGGTGGCGTGGAGCCGCTCGCTCACGCCGGCGCGCGCGGCGGAGCTGGGGGTGAGCTGGGTGGCGTCGATCGAGGAGCTGGCCGCCAAGAGCCACATTCTGTCGCTCCACCTGGCGCTGGTCGACCGCACGCGCCACATCGTGAACCGGAACCTCCTCTCGCTCTTGCCGGAGCGCTCGATGCTGGTGAACACCGCCCGCGCCGACCTGGTCGACGTCGGCGCCCTGCTCGAGGCGGTGGAGACGCGTGGGCTGCGCGCCGCGCTCGACGTGTTCCCCGATGAGCCCCGCGGCTCGAAGACCTTCCCGGGCGCGGATCTCTTCCGCGTGCGCGCGTCGGGGGGCCTCGTCTACGGGACGCCACACATCGCCTCGGCCACGGATCGGGCGCAGCTGGCCATCGCCAGCGAGACGGTGCGCATCATCCGCTCCTTCATGCTGGAGGGGACGGTGCCCAACGTGGTCAACGTGTCCACGTCGACGGCGGCGCGATTCCAGCTGGTCATCCGCATGATGGACAAGGTGGGGACCTTCGCCAACGTCCTCTCGGTCGTCAAGCGTCACAGCATCAACGTCGAAGAGGTCACCAACACGGTCTTCGAGGGCGGCGTCGCCGCGTGCGCCAAGCTCCGTCTTCTTTCGCGGCCGACCGAAGCCTGCCTGGCGGAGATCAAGGCATTCGACGAGGTCCTCCACGTCGATGTGGTCACCCTTCCGATGCTGGCGTGAGCCGGTACGGCGCGTTGAAGGCCCGGGTCGCGCTGGGGCTGGTCCTTGCGCTCGCGGCTTGCCGAGGGTCGCACGGGGAGAGCGCCGCCTCCGGCGCCGCGCCGAGCGATGCCGCGCCCGCCGATGCCTCGCCGACCGAGGCGGGCCCCGATGCGCGCAGCGCCGCGGCGATGCCCGAGGTCGACGCCGCCCCGCCCGACGACTCCATCCCGTCCACCTCGAGCGACGAGCTGACCGGCCGCGCACGGCACCTGCTGGAGGCCGTGGGGAAGGACGATCCCGACCTGGCGACGGACATGCTCTTTCCTCGCGACGGCTGGCTGGCCACACGCGACGCGGCCGACCCGGGAAAGGAATGGGAGAAACGCGTCGCCGCGCCTTTCCGGCGAGCGGTGCACGCCGATTCTCGCCACCGCGAGATCGACCGGGCGCAGCTCGTCTCCCTGGAACTCGGCCGCGCCATGCTTCAGTCCACGCCCAAGCGGCACGGCTGGAAGAAGCCCCTGTGGACGGTGCACGGCTCGCGCCTGACCTACGTCGTCGACGGCCACACCCGCGCGCTTCCCATTCGCGAGCTGATGGCGTGGCGAGGCGCCTGGTACGTGACGCGTCTGCGCTGAGCCGCGCCGCGAGATTCGCTGCGCTTGCGCTCCCATTCGCCTCGTTCCACCATGGGCGCCGCTCGCGGGTCATGCCGGACGGAAACGACCGGCGGAGGAGGACACGATGCGCTGGTACCACTACGTGGCGTACTTCTTCGGGGGCGCCTTCCTGGCGAACGCCGTCCCGCATTTCGTCAACGGTGTCTCGGGTCGCCCCTTCCAGAGCCCGTTCGCCTCGCCGCCGGGGGAAGGGCTCTCGTCTTCGACGGTCAACGTGCTGTGGGGGTTTCTGAACCTCGTCGTGGGCTACCTGCTGGTGTGTCGCGTGGGCAGCTTCGATCTACGCAAGACGAAGCACGTCGTCCTTCTCGGGCTGGGTGTGCTGGCCATGGCAGTCATGCTGTCGCGGGCGTTCGGGAGGTTCTACGGGGGGCTCGGCTGAGCTCATCGAGGCCCCGGCTTGCGCTCCTGCTCGATCTCTGCGAGCAGCTGCTCGACGCGGGTGGTGTTGTCGAGACCGTCGTCGTAGACGAAGTGAAGCTCCGGCGCGCTCCGCAGCCGCAGGCGCTGCGTCACCTCGCGACGGAGCATGCCCGTGGCGCGTCCCAGGGCGGCGACCACCGACAGACGGCGCGCGGGATCGTCGCCCCCCTCGAGCAGGCGAACGTGGACCTTGGCGCTGCGCAGGTCGTTGGTGATCTCCACGCGCGTCACCACGGTCCCCGCCGCGCCAGGGTCCTTCACCTCGTGCGCCAGCATCGAGGCGAGCTCCTCGCGCACGCCCTTCTCCACCCGGCGCACGCGGGTGCGCGCGTCTTGCTCAGCGGCCATGGTCGTCTCCGTAGAGGTCATCGCCGAGGGTCATCACCTCGGTCGAGCGGTCGGTGAGGACGGCGTCCTCCTGGGTCTCCGCCGCACGGGCCACCTGCTCGAGGACGGAATCGCACATGGCCGCGTCCCCCGACACGACGCTCACGCCGAAGACGGCGCGCTGGAGCTTGTCCTGCTCCGCCACCTCGGCGATGGACACGTCGAAGCGCGCGCGCACCCGGTCGCGGAACTTCTGCACGACGCGGCGCTTGTCCTTGAGCGACCGCGCGTGCGGAACATGAAAGGTGAGACGAAGGACGCCAACAAACATGGGTTGCAGTCGGGTCAACGAGCCTGGAAAACCTCGGCCTCTACAGCTTCTGCTTGATCTCCTCGACCTCGTAGCACTCGATGACGTCCTTTTCCTTCAGCTCGTTGTAGCCCTCCAGGCTGATACCGCACTCGAAGCCTTCCACCACTTCGCGCACGTCGTCCTTGAAGCGCTTGAGGCTGGAGATCTTCCCGTCCCAGACCACGTTCCCGTCGCGCGCGAGCCGAGCCTTCGCGCTGCGCACGATCTTCCCCGAGATGACGTAGCAGCCGGCCACGGCCGTGCCCTTGACCTTGAAGATCATCCGCACCTCCGCCTTGCCGTACTGCTTCTCGACCAGCGTCGGAGGCAGCAGGCCTTCCATCGCCATCTGCAAGTCTTCGAGCGCGTTGTAGATGATCGAATAAAGGCGGATCTCGATCTTGTTCTCCTCGGCCAGCGCCGACGCCTTGCCCGCGGGGCGCACGTTGAAGCCCACGATGATAGCCCGGGAGGCGATGGCCAGATTGACGTCGCCCTCGGTGATGGCGCCGGCGGCGGCGTTGATGACCGAGAGGCGCACCTTCTCGGTGGACAGCTTGGCCATGGCGTCGGCCAGAGCCTCCACCGAGCCTTGCACGTCGCCCTTGACGATGACGCGCAGCTCCTGCTGACCGCTCTCGGCGATTCGCTTGGACAGCTCCTCGAGCGACACCTTGGCCGTCGCCGGGATGAGGCTCTTGGCCATCTTCCCTCGGCGGCTCTCGGCGATCTCTTGCGCCTTCTTGGGGTCCTTCACCGCATCCATGCGGTCGCCGGCGTTGGGGACCTCGCTCAAGCCGAGGATCTCCACCGGTGTGGCCGGCCCCGCCTCCGGCAACTGCTTGCCGTGCTCGTTGGTCATCGCCCGGACCTTGCCGAAGCCCGCGCCAGCCAGCACGAAGTCGCCGACCCGCAGCGTCCCATCCTGGACGAGGACGCGCGCGACCGGACCGCGCCCCCGGTCGAGAAGCGCCTCGAGCACGGTGCCGCTCGCCGGGCGCTTGGGGTTGGCCTTGAGCTCGAGGAACTCGCTCCGGAGCTGCACTGCCTCCAGCAGTTCGTCGATGCCTTCGCCGGTCATCGCGCTCACGTTGACGAACATCACGTCGCCGCCCCACTCCTCGGGGACGAGGCCCTGCTCGCCGAGCTCGCGCTTGACGCGCTCGGGATCGGCCCCCGGCTTGTCGATCTTGTTGATGGCCACGATGATGGGGACCTTCGCCGCCTTGGCGTGCGCGATGGCCTCCTTGGTCTGCGGCATGACGCCGTCGTCCGCCGCCACCACCAGGATGACGATGTCCGTCACGCTGGCGCCGCGCGCGCGCATCTGGGTGAAGGCCTCGTGGCCCGGCGTGTCCAGGAAGACCACCGCGCCGTGCTTGCCTTCGACCTTGTACGCGCCGATGTGCTGGGTGATGCCGCCGGCCTCGCCGCCGGCCACGTTGGCCTTGCGGATCTTGTCGAGCAGGCTGGTCTTGCCGTGGTCGACGTGACCCATCACCGTGACCACCGGCGGGCGCGTTCCCCCCACATCGACCTGCTCCGGCGCCTCTTCCTCGCCGCGGGCCTCGGCGATGGTCTGTTCCTCGCTCCGGCCGACGTCCTCGACCTCCCAGCCGAACTCGCCGGCCAGGATCTTCGCGGTGTCGGCGTCGAGGGTGGTGTTGATGTGGACGTTGCTCATCCCGATGGACAGGAGCTTCATCAAGAGCTCCGTCGCCTTGAGGCTCATCTTCTGAGCCATGGTCTGGAGCGTGACGTCGTTGTCGATACGGATCACCTTCTTGTGCGCGCTCATCTCCTGCGTGGAGACCATCGCCGGCTTGCGCGGCTGCATCGGGCCGCCCATGCGGCGCCCGCCCGCTCCTGCCGTGCTCCGTCCCATCATCGGACGTCCGGGCTGCTGGCCAGGAGCGCGCACGTCACGGCGGCCGCTGGGGCCACCGACGGTCCCCGCGCGCGGATCGTACTGCACACGCCGCGGCATGTTGGGCTGGTTCGAGGCGGATCGCGTGGCCGACTGCGCCGGCATCGGCACGCCCGGACGTCCCGTCCAGTACTCGACTCCCGTCTTGGGAGACGGACTGACTCGCGGGGCGACCGGCGCGAGCCCGGCGGCGGCCACCGGCGGAGGCGGCGGGGGGGGCGGCGGCGGAGGTGCAGGAGGCGCCACGACGACCGGCACCGAGGGCGCCGGAGGATCGATCGGCTCGACCGGCACCGGGGCCGGCGCCGCGGCAGCCACCGCATCGTCGGTGGCACGCTCGACAGGCGGGGGGGGCTCGGGTACGCGCGCAGGGAGCGGCTCGATGGTCGGGAGGGCGCGTGCGCTGGCCCGCTCGCGCGGCAACACCGGCGCAGACTCCACGGCGCGGACGCTGGCGCGGTCCTCGGGAATCAGCAGGCGACCGCTGTCACGCTCGCGCGGGACGACGACGGGCTCCGAGACCGGGTGGCCGTTGGTCTCCGGAGCGCTGCTCACGTCGTCGAACGAACGCACGGACGGCGCGGCGGCGGGAAGAGACGCGGCGCTCGACGGCGGTAGCTCCGGCAGCGAGCTCGTGGAGGAAGAGGCCTTGGCGATTGCGCGACGCTTGATCACGCGCCCGTCCGACCGGACGCGCTCCTCGACGACGTCGTGGGTGCGCTGCTTCTCCAGGTGGCGCTTGATGCGCTCGACTTGCTCGGGCTCGACAGAGCTCATGTGGTTGCGCACGTCGGCCACGCCGATGGCCTGGAACAGCCCGACGACCTGCTTCGGGTCGAGGTTCAATTGTTTGGCCACCTCGTAGACGCGAACCTTGCCGCTCATGGGGCCTCCGGAAGTCTGCTGCATTCGGCACCTTCTCTCGTCGCAACCGCGGCCGCGTCGGCCGCTGCACGCAACACCTTGAGCTCGTCGGCGATACCGGGGTGGCGAACCGCACAGATTGCGACCGCCGGTGCTCCCAGTAACCGTCCGAGATCGTTTTTCGTCTTCCAAGCAATGGCGCGCCCCTCGACGACGGCGCCCTCGACCTCCAGTGACTGCGCGATGGTCCCGGCATCGACAGCGACCACGAGCAGCGCTGCGCCGCGGCGGAAGGCCTCGAACGAGGCGTCAGTCCCGACGGCGAGCGCGTTGGTGCGGCGCGCGGCCAGCATGAGCCCCGCCATGCGCCGGTCGCAGGCGGCGCTGAGGCGAGCAGCCAGACCGCGGACGTCGACCTTGGGGTCGCGCTTGAACGTCCGCGCCAGGCCGCGCGGGGCCTTCTCGAGGCAACCGGGACGGGCGTGGAGATGGGCGCCGCGACCGAATGCGCGTCCGGCCAGGTCGAAGACGACCTCGTCCTCCGCGACCACGAGACGCACCATCGCCGCAGCGGCGTCACGCAGGCCACAGCCCACGCACGTTCGCTCCGGTGCGGTTCGCCCGCGCGTCGATCGTCGGTGCATCGTCGTCTCCACGCCTTGGTCCTCCATTCCCTCGTTGGTCCGCCTTCTCAGGTCTGCGGCAGCGCGGCCGCTTCGCGCGCCTTGACCACCGCCTCGCGGCGCGCCGCCTCGATGGTCTTGGCGTCGCTGGACAGGAAGTGCTCCGCGCCTTGCTTGATGGCACGTGCCTTCTTGATGCCGAGGCCGGTCTTGATGGCCAGCTTGTCCTCCTCCTCGCGGAGAATATCTTCCACCGTCCGGTAGCCGGCGTCCTCGAGCAACTGGACGGTGCGCTCACCGACACCGCGGATGAACAGCAGGCGTTCGCGCTCGGTCAGCGGCTCGACCCGCGAAGAGGCCGCGCGCAGGCGATCCTGACGGAGCCGCTCCATGGTCGACTCCGCGCTCGAGCGAACACGCGCCGCCACCTCGGCGCCGCCGAGACCGGGCATGGCCGCCAGCTCTTGCTCGCTGGCCTCGGCCAGCTCCTCGAGGGTGCGGAAGCCGAGGCGGTACATGCTGCGGGCGACGGCCTCGGACACGCCGTCGATCTGACCGAGCTGCTGGACCGCCTCCTCCTCCATCTGCTTGAACTTGGTGTCGCTGATGATGTCGAGCTTCCACCCCGAGAGCTGGGCCGCCAGTCGCACGTTCTGCCCCTTGCGGCCGATGGCCAGGCTGAGCTTCTCGTCGGGGACCACCAGCTCCATGCGGCCGTCCGCCTCGTCGACGATGACCTTGCTCACCTCGGCGGGCTGGATGGCTGCGCATACGAAGCGCGCCGGATCGCGATCGAAGGGCACGATGTCGATCTTCTCGCCGCGGAGCTCCTGCACCACGGCCTGCACGCGCGCACCCTTCATGCCGACGCACGCGCCCACCGGATCGACGTCCGCGTCGCGGCTGGTCACCGCGATCTTCGAGCGGGCCCCCGGCTCGCGCGCGCAGGCCACGATCTTCACGATCCCTTCGTAGATCTCGGGGACCTCGCTCTCGAAGAGCTTCTCCACCAGACGCGGATCGTTCCGGCTGAGAATGACCTGCGGGCCGCGGGCCTCGCGGTCGATGTCCTTCACGTAGGCGACGATGCGGTCGCCGGGACGGTAGGTCTCGCGGGGGGTCTGCTCGCGGAAGGGAAGGATGCCCTCGGTGCGACCGAGGTCCACGATGAGGTTGTTGCCCTTCTCGAAGCGCCGGACGACGCCCTTGATGAGCTCCCCTTTGCGATCCTTGAATTCGTTGAAGATGAGGTCTCGCTCTTCGTCGCGCACGCGCTGGATGAGCACCTGCTTGGCGGTCTGGGCGGCGATGCGGCCGAAGGCCTGCCGTGCCTGCCTCACGCGCAGGATGTCGCCGAACTCCTTGTCCTGCTCGGCGGCCTTTTTGGCGTCCGAGGGGTGCCAGAAGATCTGAAAGCCCAGCTCCTCGCCCATCTCCGCCTGCAACCCGAGCTTCAGGGCGTCCTCCATGGCGATCTCGCGATCGTCGTCGGCCGCGTCGTCCACCACGGTCATGTACTGGAAGAGGTCGACCTGACCGTTCTCCTCGTTGAAGCGCGCTTCGAGCTCGCGGTTCGGACCGAAGACGCTCTGCGCGGCCTTCAGGATGGCTTCTTCCACTGTTTTCACGAGACGCGCTTTGTCGATCCCCTTGTCCTTGGCCACCATCTCGATGGCTTGAAGGAGGGTGAGGTCTGCGCTGGTCTGTTGCTGCTGGATCGCCATGATGTGTTCCTCGGGGCTCGGTCACGCCGCGGCTGCGCCGCCGACCTGCCGTCAGTGCTTTTTCTTGTGCTCCCTGCCGCCGCTGGCGCCGAATTCGAAGACGAGGCGTGCCGTATCGATGGACGAGACGGGCACTTCGTGGACGCGCGAGCCTTCTTTGACACGCACCTGGCCGCTCTGCACGCCGTCGAGGATGCCCACCACGACGCGCTGCCCGTTCACCGGGTCGCGCACCTTGAGCTTGGCCTTTTCCCCCGTGAATCGGAGGAAGTCGCGCTCGTTGCGGAGCGGGCGCTCGACGCCGGGAGAGCTGACTTCGAGGTCGTAGGCCTGGGGGATGAGGTCGGCCACGTCGAGCGCGGGGCTGAGGTCGCGCGAGACGTTGGCGCAGAGCTCGAGGTCGACCGCGGCGTCGCGCGTGGAGAGGTTGCTGGCCGCGGCGCCGGCCTTCTCCACGTAGACCCGGAGAATCCAGCGTCCGCGGTCGGGTTTCAGCTCGATGTCGACCACCTCCGCGCCGTGGGCACGCGCGACCGGATCGACCACGCGATGGAGCGCGTCGCGGTCGATGCCTTGCAGCGAGGAGGAGGGAGGGAGGTGGGTCACGGAGTCACGCAAAAGACGAAAAAAAACGCGGGCCCCGGCTGGGGTCCGCGTGTTTGTTGAAAACCACCGAACGGGGCGGCGGAGAGTACCGCGCACGAGCGGTCTAATCAAGCTCCGTCGTTGTGAACCTGGTTTTGCCGGGGCGGCGCAGCCCCAGTCAGAAGCCGGGGAGCGGATGCTTCACCCGTTCGCCCCCGGAGCTCGCCGGCGGGGCGGGAGCGCCTCCCTCCCGGTCGGTGATGATGAACTGGACGCGGCGATTTCGCGCGCGGTTGCCGGCCGTGACGTTCGGCGCGATGGGCCTCTCCTGACCGTAGCCGCGCGCCACCAGCTTGTCCGCCGGCACACCGTGCTGCACGAGCCACGCTCGCACCGCCTCTGCGCGCTGCTCGCTGAGGACCCGGTTGTGCTCGGGCGTGCCGCTGTTGTCGGTGTGACCTTGCACCTCGACCCGCCGGATCTCCTGGTGACGGATGAGCGTGTCGGCGATCTCGGTGAGCAGCCCGAACGACTCGGGGAGAATGACCGCGCTGTCGAGCGCGAACTGGATCTGCTGCTTGATGGTGATCTCGCCCTTGCCGACGACGACCAGCGAGGTCTTGGGCTTGGGGCGCAACATGAGATCGAAGGTGTTCTCGGCGCGGGAGTGCACGTCCGCCGTCATCACCAGGACCAGATACCCCTCTGCCTGCACGCTGATCTGGGCCGTCCCCGGGACCACCGCGTCGAACTTGAAGCCACCTGATGGGTCCGTCGACAGCCGCAACTCCTTCTTCTGCACGTCCTGGACGATCACCTGGACGCCGGCCACCGGCTGATTGGAGTCGGCGTCGCGCACGTGACCGTCGACCACCCCGGTGCGCGGCTCGGCCACGAGGGGGCAGTCCACGGTGAGGCTGCCGCCCTCCTTGGGGACGGTGGAATCGCAGGAGCCGGGGCGGAATCCGTCGGCCTTGATGTCGAAGGTGTAGGCGCCGGGCGGGAGATCGTCGGAGAACTTGCCGTCGGGCCCGGTCCCCAGCGGGGAGAGGTCGGTGCGGTCGCGGTAGGCGACGAAGGCGCCGGCGATGGGGTCGTTCTTGTCCGTCTCGTGGACGAAGCCCACCACGTGCCCGCGTACGCCGACGGTGTCGACCGGTTTCTCGACCACCCGCGTCTTGTAGACCGGTGGCCGGTCCTGCGTGTCCACCGCCCAGCCGGCGCCTATATAGACCGTCCAGGGCGGAGTGGGTGCCAGCTCCTCGATGAAGTTGCTGGTGCCGCCGGTGCCGATGTCGACTGCCGCCAGCAGCGAGAAGCCGCGCTTCCAGGGAAGGAACCGACTGCCGATGGTCAGCGTGGAGGGGATGACCGTGTCGCTCGCCAGGCAGCTGTCGTGGCTCACGTTGTTGGTGCGGCAGGCGTAGCCTTGGCGGTTGTTGGCGAAGCCGATTTTTTCCTCGATGAAGGGCCGGACCCGCTCGTCGGCCGCGAAGAACTCCCCGCCGAAGAAGAGCTGGAACTGGTCGACGCGGTTGACGCCGAGGCCGAAGCGCTCGATGCGCGTCACCGAGGTTCCCCGCGCCTCCTCGGTGGAGACCAGCACGTCGCCCGAGTTGTCGACGAAGTACACCGCGTTCATGCTGAAACGGAGCGGCGTGTGCGACTCCAGACCACGCAAGTCGACGGTGCCGATCCCGCCGAACTTCGCGCTGGTGCCGGCCCCGTCGAGACCGACCGCGCCGGTGCCGTTGATGAGCCAGAGCTCCGTGAAGAGACCGAGGTGCACGACGCTGCTCACCGGGGCGACGTACTTGACGCCGAGGTTCATGTCTCCGAGGACCTGAAGGAGCGACGGCCGGTTCGCCGAGTCGCTGTTCGCGTACGCCAGAATGGAGCCGTACGCGTCGAGGGTGCCCGGGCCGAGCTTGGCGAGCGAGGCGCTCAGCGACAGCGTCCCGCCCACGTGGTTCATGGTGTCGCTGGTCAGCGCGGGGCCGCCGGTAGGGTTCGGGCACGGGTACCTCGACGTGCAGAGAAACCCGGCGGAGAACCACTCGGTCACGAACCCGATGCGAAACTGCCCGGGCAGCCCGGTCTGCGCGTGCTGCGTCTTGAGCAGGCCGGTTCCCCCGTTGAGGGTGTTCGACTCGTTCACCGCGCGATCGCGCTCCGCCCACTCGGCAGCTTCTGCGGCCTCGTCACCCTCGACGTTCTCGGCCACGACAGGAGCTGGAGCGGCGGGAGCAGCAGCCGCGGGCCCCGGCACGGCGGCGGGTGCGGGAGGCGGTGCCGCCGCTGGCGAGTCGGGAGTGCCCCCACCGAACGTCACCGTGCCGCCGGTCCCTTGTGCTCCGGCGGTGGCGGGGAGCGCGAGACCCGCGAGAAGTGCGAAGGAGGCGAAGCACGAAGCACGAAGGCGCATGGCTGTCTCCGATGACTTGCGGCCGGTTACGAGCCAGCCTTCTAACATCCATCCCCGACGTATCTCCACAACGCTGTAGCCTGAAGGACGAGGATCCTACGCATCATGGCCGCTGACGGACAAAGACATCGCGGGCGAATCCTCATCGTGGACGACGAGTCGAATGCGCGCGCCGCGCTGAGCGAGATTCTTCGCGAGGACGGATATGCCACGGAGACTGCGGCGGACGGCTTCAAAGCACTGGGAAAGCTCGACGAGTTCTCGCCCGACGTCATTCTGACAGATCTCAAGATGCCGGGGCTGGACGGGATCGCGTTCATGGAGAAGGCGCGCACCGCGTCCCCCGGCACTGTCTTCGTGGTGATGACCGCCTTCGGGACCATCTCCAGCGCCGTCGAAGCCATGAAGAAGGGCGCCGAGAATTATCTGCTCAAGCCCCTCGACCCCGAAGCTCTGGGCGCTGTGGTGGATCGCGCCATGGAAAAGGCCCGCCTGATGCAGGAGGCGCGGCGGCTTCGCGAGCGCCTCCGCGAGCGCAACGCGTTCAGCCACATCGTGTCCGCCGACCCCAAGATGCAGACCGTGCTGGAGCTCGTGGCGCAGGTGGGGCCCAGCAAGGCGAGCGTCCTCATCACGGGCGAGAGCGGCACCGGCAAAGAGCTCATCGCCGAAGCCATTCACCTTGCCTCCCCTCGCGCCAAAGCGCCTTTCGTTCGTTTGCATTGCGCAGCGCTCAGCGAGTCGCTCCTCGAGAGCGAGCTGTTCGGTCACGAGCGCGGCGCCTTCACGGGGGCGGTGGGCCGGCGCGAGGGCCGTTTCCGGCAAGCGGACGGAGGTACCCTGTTCCTCGACGAGATCGCCGAGGTCTCCTCGGCGGTGCAAGTCAAGCTTCTCCGCTTCTTGCAGGAGAAGACCTTCGAGCGGGTGGGCGGCAACGAAACCCTGAAAGTCGACGTGCGCATCATCGCCGCCACCAATCGCGACCTCGGCGCGGAGATCAAGCGCGGCACCTTCCGCGAAGACCTGTTCTATCGTCTCAACGTGGTCACCGTCGAGCTGCCTCCGCTGCGCGACCGCCGCGGCGACATCCCCGCGCTGGCCAGCTTCTTTCTCCGTCACTACGCTGCCGAGAACGGCAGGACGCTGGAGACCTTCGCCGACGACGCCCTGGCGACGCTGCTCGAATACCGCTGGCCCGGCAACGTGCGCGAGCTCGAGAACGTGGTCGAACGAGCGGTGGTGCTGTGCGATGGGCCCCAGATCGAGCGGAAGCATCTGCCGCCGAGCGTCGTCCCGTCCGCGGAGCGAGGCGGAGCCCCCCCCATCCCGGGATCCACCATCGCCGATCTCGAACGTTACGCCATTCTCAAGACCCTCGAGGCCTGCGGCGGCTCCACGTCCAAGGCGGCCACCGTTCTGGGGGTGAGCCCACGCAAGATCCAGTACAAGCTCCACGAGTACGGCGCGCCCGGCGGGGAGGACGACTCGTGAGCAGCGCCGGAGCCGAGGTGGTCCTGCGCGTCACCTCTCTCGCCAAGAGCTTTCGCAAGCCCTTCACCGGAAAGCTCGTGCAGGCCCTTCGTGGAATCTCGCTCGAAGTGCGGCGGGGAGAAATCTTCGGTTTTCTCGGCCCCAACGGCGCGGGCAAGACCACCACCATCAAGATGCTCATGGGCTTCATCGCACCCACGGCCGGGACCATGGAGATCCTCGGCGTGCGCGCGCCCGCCCCCGAGGTCATGGCGCGCGTGGGCTTTCTTCCGGAAAACCCCTACGTCTACCCGTACCTCTCGCCGCGCGAGTTCGTGACCATGTGCGGTCGCCTCTCCGGCTTGCGTGGAGCGCCCCTGCATGGCCGCGTCGTGCAGGTCCTGGAGCGGGTGGGGGTCGGCTACGCCATCGATCGCACCGTGCGCGCGCTCTCCAAGGGTATGCTCCAGCGCGTGGGGCTGGCCGCAGCGCTGGTCCACGATCCGGAGCTCCTGGTCCTCGACGAGCCGATGAGCGGACTCGACCCCGTGGGCCGCAAGGAAGTGCGCGACCTCATCGTCGAAGAAAAGAACGGCGGTCGCACGGTGTTCTTCTCGAGCCACATCCTCAGCGACGTCGAGATGCTCTGCGACCGGGTATGCATTCTTCGCCAGGGCCAGGTGGCCGTGTCCGGCTCGCTGCGCGAGCTCCTCGGCGCCGGCAAGCGCCGCAGCGAGGTCACCATCGGCGGTGCGAGCCAGGCCCTGCGCGAAGCGCTGGCTCCGCTCGCCCATGTGACCAGCGTCGTGGGCGATCTCCTGGTGATGGAGGTGGACGGCGACGGACAGGTCCGCGCCGTGGTGGAGCGCGCCTTTGCGGAAGGCGCGCGCCTGGAGAGCGTGGCTGCAAAACGAGAGACGCTGGAGGACCTGTTCGTTCGCCGCGCTATCTCCGAGCAGTGATCGAGACCGCGCTCCGCCACCGGCGCGCTCGAGAACGAGAAGACGCGTCAGAATCGGCCGGCGACTCCGATCCCGCTCGGCCCCACGAAAGGCGTCCACGAGAGCGGCGGGATGTCGCGTTTTCTCGTCTGCACCTTCTCCGGCACGAACGTGGCCTCGGCGTGGATCACCCCGCCCACCACGGTCAGGGCCAGCGCCCCCACGAGGAGGTCGTCGGTGATGGCCGACCACTTGGCGAGCTTCTCGTACGCGCTCACCGAGCTCGCGTTGTCGTTCTCGGCCGCCGTGAAGGCATGCTCCTGGTAGTAGAGCGACAGTCCCGAGGCCACGACGCTCGCGCTCACCAGCAACCCCTCCCCCGTCAGAAAAAGCCACCCGTCGGCGGTCTGCCCGTTCTGGAACTGTCCGACGCCGAAGGGGACCAGCGCCAGCCACCGCGAATGACGTTCGACGAGCGTCTCGGTGCTCGCCATCTTCTCCAGAATGGCCAGCCGCAGCGCCTGCTTCTGCCGGTCGGACTCCAGCCTGGCCTTTTCTTCCTGGGTCTTGCGGACCCTCTCGGCCTGGATCGCGTCCAGCTTGTCTCGCACTCGCGCTCGGGCGTCGGTGAGCGCGTCGATGGCCTCGAGCGACACGCGCAGGGGATCCGCCTGGTAGTCCGGCCGCTCGATCAGCAAACCCTCGAAGGTGCTGGCCGCCTCGTCGTTCTTGTTCTCGGCCAGCAGCGTCGCGCCCAGATACATCCGTGCGTCGGCGACGTTGTCCGGGTCTTTCAGGGAGCCCGTCCGCGTGTCGAGCAGCGCTCGAAGGCGGGACTCCGCGTCACCGTACCGGTGAGCCATGTAGGCGTTATGCGCCTTCTCCAGATCCGACCGAGCGTCCGCGCGCACCTGCCCGGCCACCGCGCAGAGCAGCGCGGCAAGACGTGCAGCGACGAGCCAGCGACGCACGCCGAACGATCCAACGTCCGGCAGGCCCGGGGCAACGACTTTTGACGGGGAACGGTGAAGCGGCTCTTCCGTGGAGATGGGTCCTTCAGAACGTCGCCTGCACGGGCTTACCGGCCTGGAGACGTACCGGCAAGGCGGTATTCGACTCGATCTGCTTCACCGTGACCGACTCGAACGCGCTCCCGAGCGCGACGGTGTTGTTCCCCACGCGCACCGGGATCTCGGGGTGCTCGACGAGCTGGTAGGTCTTGTCCTGATCGCCCTGGATCACCAGCGTCGCCGGCTTGATGGCGAGCTTCACCACCAGCGTCTCGTCCTTGTCGCCGGCCGGTACCTCGCGCAGCGCCGGCACACACACCTCCCCGATGCCGCGGAACGAGCAGGTGAAGGAGAGCGCGTGCGCCTTGCCATCCAGGCGCAGCACGTACCCCGAGGCCACGTCGCGCGCACCTTCCCCGTCGACGCTCACTTTGACTCCCATCGAAGGCTTGAGATCCAGCTGAACCGAACGCTCCGTGACGCGCTGCGCCGCCTGGCCGTTCATGCTCGGCCCGGAGTGCGCAGGGGTCGACGTACTCGGCGTGGCGGGGGGGGAAGGAATGGCGGCACTCGACATCGTTGCCGAGAGCGCGGACTGGGAAGGCTTGACGTCACCGATCCCGGCGAGGCTGCCTGCCCCGGGCCGGTGCTGCAGCAGGCGTCCGACCGCGAACGCGGCCAACCCCAGACCCATCATCCAAAGCAGCGCCGTCGCGGCCCGTCGCAGCAGGCGCGAGCGTGCTTCGGCTCGGTTCATTCCGGCAACGATGCGAAGCAGCCGCGGGTCGCCCGGCGCGTGCGCGAGCGCGCGGTTGTAGTCGGCGGCTGCCGCGAGAGACTGGCCCTGCTTGCGCTCCTCCGCCGCCAGCGAGCACAGTCTGTCGACCAGTCGCGTCGCATGCGCCGCATCGTAGGTCGCGGGATCATCGAGCCACGCCTCGAGCTCGCGCTTCGGCTGCGACACCTCCAGCCGATCCAGCTCCGCCGTCACCGCTTCGCGCATGGCGTCGGCGTCGGCGAAGCGATCGGCCGGCGAGTGTGCCAGCGCGCGGTCGAGCAGCGCGCTCCAGCGGCTCCCGATGACCGGGCGCTCCATCTGCGCTTCCGGGTAGTGCCCGTCGAGCACGCGCCGCAGCACCTGCGCCGGGTTGGTCCCCTCGAAGGGCAGGTGCCCCACCATGCACTCGTAGAGAAGCACGCCCGTCCCGAACACGTCCGCCCGCCCGTCCACTTCGCCGCCTTCGATCTGTTCGGGCGCCATGTGTGCCGGGCTCCCCAGCACTTGCCCGGTGGACGTCACGCCCTGGGCATCGAGCAGCTTGGCGATGCCGAAGTCGGTCAGCTTCACCACCACCCGGTCGCCGCTCGGCGAGGGCGTGGCACGCTCGGAGGGGAGGCTCCCCGGCGGGTGGTGCTCGATCAGCACGTTCTCCGGTTTCACGTCGCGATGCACCACGCCGGCGGTGTTGGCGTGCTCGAGCGCCCCCAGCAGCGCCAGCGCCACCGCCGCGGCGACCTCGGGGGGCATGACGCCCTTTTCCTGGAGGAGTTTGCGCAGCGTGGTCCCGCGCAGGAGCTCGACGACCAGGTATTGCTCTTCGTCGTCCGTCTCGCTGACATCGAACACCTCGACGATGTTCGGGTGGCGGAGCTTCGCCACGGCCCGCGCCTCGGCGTTGAAGCGCGACACCACCTCCTTCGAATCGCGGAGGTGCGGGTGAATGACCTTGAGCGCCACCTCGCGGCCGAGACGCCGGTCTCGCGCCCGGTAGACCGTCGCCATCCCGCCGTGGCCGATCTCCTCCAGGACCTCGTACTTGGCGAGCTGGGGGACCCTGCTCCGCGCAACGGCGCTCGCCTCCATCCCCAGCAGTCTACCACCCGGCTCCGGAAGCCGTCGTCCGCTCGATCAGCGGGCCCCTGCCCGGGCTGCCCCCGGCTGCTCCCCTCTCGTCTCAGCCCGGGGCGCGAGCGAGAAGCTCCCCGTGGTACGTGCGGAAAGCGCTGGCCTCCGGCCACGCGGGGGCGCCGGAGAGCAACGACGACACCTCACCCGCGCGGCCATGATCCACGGCGACGATGGCCTGGGCATACCGCATGGCCCAGTGCACCAGGGGCGAAGCGCCGGCGGCGCGACGGAGGATGGACGCGTCCCCGTCGACGGAGGCGTGAGCGAAAGCACGTGCCAGGGCCGCCAGGCCGCGGCGCACCAGGGTGATGCGGCGGCGCGCGAGCGGTCCACCCGCCGGCATGGGCAGGACCTCGAGGACCTCGGCCTTGTGGATGGCCGCGTCGCGCTGGCCTTCGAAGGCGTCGAGCAGCGCCTCGACGAAGAGGCGTTGCTCGAGGGCGGCATCCCAGGCCGGTCCCTTCACGGCGCGATCGAGGGATCGACGGGCGGCCTCGACCCAGCCGTACGACGCGTACGCCGTGGCCTTGAGCAGCGGCCCCATCGTCTCGCGGTGAGCGACGTTCTCGATGGATCCCTGCCAGGTGCCGATGACGCGCTCGACGTCACCGGAAAGGAGCAACCGCTTCATCCGCCGTCGACCCAGGAAGGCCGGCATGAAGAGGAGCGCGGCGAAGCCGAGGAGCGGGAACGAGAAGCGCGGATCCCGCGAGATCATCTGCGCGACGAGGACGGCGCTCAGTGCGGCGACAGCGATGGGAAGGAACGCGAACGCGCGCGACGGCCGCTGCGGGGTGGGGGACGACATTGTCAACACCTTGAAAAGTAAGCCTTGGTTCGGCCGACGCAACGTCAAAAGCCCTCCCGCCCGTCGCCTTCGCTACGGGCGGCGAATGCCGTCCCCGTCCTGGATCGTCTAGCGTCGCCGCCCCGAGGCCGCGCTTCATGGCGCGCAGCGCGCGTCGTTACTCGCGCCATGCCAGACCTGTGTGACCCCCTCCACCATGGCGTGAACGGCGTCGGAGCGGTAGTTCGTCGCGCCCTCCTCGACTCCCAACCCTACTCCCTCACTGCCCGGCGAATACGCCACGGCGTAGCCAAACTCCTTCGATCCGGCGCGAAGGTAGGATTGCTGGAGCGGGTCCCCGCTGGCGTCGGTGACGATGGTGAGGAGACTGCTGTTGGCCGGCTGGAGCTGGGCCAGCGCTGCACGCATCTCCCCCAGCTGATACGAGAGGAGGGACCCCTCCCCGGTCGCCACGCGGTGAAAGCCTCCCAGCATGATGGCGTTGCCGATGGTCGTCTTGTTGGTGAGAAGTTGCTGCCCGGACAGGATGAGGCCCTCCATCAGCGCGCCCGGGGGCGGAGGGGTGGGAGGTGTGGCCGTTCCGTCGAACAGGCCGGCAGCGGTCAACGCGCCGGCGAGATCGTTGCCCTCCAGCCAGTAGATCGGTTCCACCGGGGAAGACGCCTCCGGCGCGCCTGCTTCCGCGCCTCCGCCGGCCTGAAACGTGGATAGGAGGTCTTGCGCGCGCGCCAGGCCGAGCATGATCCACGCCTGAGTCTCGGTGAGCATCGAGTCGTCGGTCGGCGTGCCCGGACCGACCGCGTCGTGGCCCGGATCGCTGCTGCTGACGAGGGACTGGTAGAAAAGCCCGGTGACCGGGTCGCGCCCCCGCGCCAGGACGTAGGCGAGAACCTGCTGCGCGGTGTTCGCCCACGCCGCCGAGCCTGCGTCCGCCGAAGCCGCATGGAGGTTGGCCATGTCGAGCAGCGCGGCGGCGGCCATCACCGTCTGCGCAGGGGCGTAGGACACCGACCCGTCGCCGTTCTGCGTCCCGATCACCGTACCGCCGGGGAAGCCCCCATCCCCGCCGCCCGCCGCGACCGCGAATGCCTGGGTCGCCAAGGTGGCGCCATACGCATTGGCCAAGCCATCCAGCGCGGCGGCCTCGATGTTGTCGACGTACTGGAGAGCGGCCTGGGCCCAGCGCAGACGAAAGTAGACCTCCCCGTCGTAAAGCCCCAGAGTGGGCGATGGCGTCTGCTGCAGCTCCCCGAGAAGCACGCCGCCGAGGTCGTCCAGCGTGGAGAGGAACGCCGCGCTGGAGTGGGTGTTGCCGTACACCTCGGCGCTGCAATAAAAGGCGCCAAGCGATCCCGCGAGGCCGAGGTCGTCCTGCCAGTCGTGACCGGCCAGCGGAGCATAGCTCCCGGTGGACGACCACCCCGGCGCCACGCCTCGGCCCTTCGCGTAGGCGTACCGCAGCTCGGCGGTCAGAGCTTGCTCCTGGACGCACAGGGCCACGGGGTCGAGCTCGATGCTCGGAGAGGCCTCGTCGACGAAAAAGCATGGGTCGGTCGAGGCATCGAAGGCGGCGCCGCTCGAATCGTCGCCGGCGTTGCCGTCGTCCCCCGCGTCCGCGTCCCCCGGCGAGCCGCTGTCGCCTATATTGACGATCAAGTTGGGGTTGCGGCCATTGGTGCACGCCCAGCCGAGAACGAAGAGAACAGCCAGTGATCCGACCAGAGCGCGGCGCCTGCCCATGACGCCGCGGAATATGGCGGCACGGGAAGCATGTGCAAGCGCCAATCATGCACGAGCTGCGCTGGATCGCTTCCAGACGCGTTGAGTCGCGGGAGTCCCCGTTCTAGGCTGGGCCGCCATGCGCACCGAGAAGGACGTCGAAGCGTACTTGCTCCGCCTCAACCGGCGCTTTCGCGCCCTCGAGGAGCGGCCAGGCACGTTTCTCGTCGAGATGGGGGAAAAGACGCCGCCACTCGTCCTGCGCATCGAGCCCCCGCTGGTCGTCGTCCGCGTTCACATCGGAGACGTGAGCGGGGGCGCGGGAGAGGGGGCACTGTTCCGGCACCTCCTCGAGCTCAACGCGCACCAGCTTCTTCACGCGGCGTATGGCGTGGACGAGGGTCACATCGTCCTCTCCAGCGCCCTCGAGCTCGAGAACCTCGACTTCAACGAGCTGCAGGCGACACTCGACGAGATCGACATGGCCCTGGCGCAGCAGTTGCCCGGCCTCGCCCCCAGGAAGAACTGAGAACGGAGCATGGGTATTTTCAGCCGCCTCGCGCAGCTCATCAAGAGCAACCTGAACGACCTCATCAGCCGCTCGGAAGACCCCGAGAAGATGCTGAACCAGGTCGTCCTGGACATGAACAACCAGCTGGTGGAGGCCAAAAAGCAGGTCGCCGCGTCGATCGCCGACGAGAAGCGCCTGTCCAAGCAAGCCGAGCAGGAGGCGGCCAATGCGGCCGAGTGGGAGCGCCGGGCGATGATGGCGGTCCGCGCCGGCAACGAGGAGCTGGCGAAAGAAGCGCTGGCCCGTAAGCGGGAGCACGACGAGCTGGCGAGCACCTTCAAGGAGCAGTGGACCAAGCAGAAGACTGCGGTCGACCAGCTGAAGAAGGCGCTGCGGATGCTGAACGACAAGATCGAGGAGGCCAAGCGCAAGAAGAACGTCCTCATCGCGCGGAAGAAGCGCGCCGAAGCGCAAAAGGCCATCCAGGAGACGATGAGCGGTCTGCGCGATCAGAGCGCCTTCGAGACCTTCGACCGCATGTCGCAGAAGGTCGATCAGATCGAAGCCGAGGCCGAAGCGCAGGCCGATCTGGCCGAGGAGTATTCGGGGGACGTGCTGGCGTCGCAGTTCCAGAGCCTCGAGCGCAACGCCAGCGCGGACGACGACCTCACCGCCCTCAAGCGAAAGATGGGGATCCTGCCCCCGGAGGCGGCGAAGGTTCCGGCGACGCCCGTCCAGGCACGGGTGGAAGCGGCCCCGCCAGAGCCCGCGAAGAACGAGCAGGACGAGCTGGCGGCCGCACTCGAGGAGATGGAAGTGGAGCAGCAGGAGCAGGAGAAGCGCAAGGCCGGGAGGTGAACCCCGCGCCCGCCCCGGAGGAGCAACGGCCGGCGCACACCGAAGCGCCCGAAGCGCTCATCGCCAGGCTGGGGACCGACCCCGCACACGGACTGAGCGAAGCCGAAGCCGCGCGCCGGCTGGCGCAGGACGGCCCCAACGAGCTGCCCAAGCCCAAGGGAAAGAACCCTTGGTGGCAGCTGGTCGGCCAGTTCGCCAACCCCATCGTCCTCACGCTGCTCGTGGCGGCCATCATCGCCATCGTCGACGGCGTGAGCCGGCGGACCGAACCGGTCCTCGTGCGCTTCGGGGACGCCACGGCGATCTTGCTCATCGTTTTGCTCAACGCCCTCCTCGGCTTCTACCAGGAGCGCCGCGCGGAGGCGGCGCTGGCCGCGCTCGAGAAGATGCAGACCCTGAACGCGCGGGTACGCCGGGGCGACGAGGTGAAGATCGTGGCCGCCACCGGCGTGGTGGTGGGGGACGTGCTCGAGCTCGAGACGGGCGACGCCGTGCCGGCCGACGCGCGCCTGTTGCAGACCGTCAACCTCTCCGCCGAGGAGAGCTCGCTCACCGGCGAGAGCGTTCCCGTGCAGAAGGACGCCCGCGCCGCGGTGGCCGACGACGCCACGCTCGGGGACCGGGCGACGATGCTCTTCGTGGGCACCAACATCATCCGCGGCCGGGGCCGCGCCGTGGTCACCGCCACCAGCGTACGCACCGAGCTCGGCAAGCTGTCGGAGCTCATTCACCGCCCGCGAGACCGTACGACGCCGCTCGAGCACAAGCTCGACGCCTTCGGAAAACGCATTTTGTGGGCCTGCCTCGGCCTGGCAGGCCTCCTCTTTCTGCGCGGGTACGTCAAGGGAGGGCGCACCTGGCACGAGCTTCTGCTCGAGGCGGTGAGCCTCGCCGTCGCCGCCATCCCCGAGGGCCTCCCTGCCATCACCACCATCACCCTCGCCCTCGGCATGCAGCGCATGGCCCGGCGCGGCGCCATCGTACGCAAGCTCGCCGCGGTGGAGACGCTCGGCGCGGCCACGGTGATCTGCACCGACAAGACCGGCACCCTCACGCAGAACGAGATGACCGTGCGCGTCGTCTACGCCGGCGGGGTGCGCTATCGCGTGACCGGCACCGGGTACGATCCGCGCGGGTCCATCCTCGACACCATCGACCAGCGCGTGGAGTCCCCCGACGGGCCGCTGCGCGATCTGCTGGCCACGGTGGCGCTCTGCAACAACGCGGCCTTGCAGAAAACCGACGAGGGCTGGAAGGTGCAGGGCGATCCCACCGAGGGCGCGCTCTTGACGCTCGCGGCCAAGGGCGGCGTGCCCCGCGAATCGATCGTGAGCTCCAACCAGGTGGTCAAGGAGCTTCCCTTCGACAGCGACCGCAAGCGCATGACCATCATCGCCCTGGACGAGATGGGGCGGGAGGTGGTGCACACCAAGGGCAGCGCGGACGTGCTCTTGCCGCTTTGCGCCGCCTACGAGACGCACCAGGGCCGCGTCGCGCTGGACGGGGAAACACGGCGCCGCATTCTCGGCGAGGCGGAGGAGATGAGCCGTCGAGCGCTCCGCGTCCTCGCCGTGGCGCGACGCGACCTCGGCTCGCATAGCGACTCGGAACCGGCGACAGCGCACCCCGAGCACGATCTGCAACGGCCGAACGCCGAGATCGAGAGCAGCCTCACGTTCCTCGGCCTGGTGGGGATGATCGACCCTCCCCGCGACGGCGTGAAGGAGGCCATCCGACTCTGCGCCGAGGCGCAGGTGCGCGCGGTCATGATCACCGGCGATCACAAGTTGACGGCGGTCGCCATCGCCCAGGAGCTGGGCCTCTGGGAAGAAGGCGCCCTGGCCCTCACCGGGGCCGAGCTGGAGAAGCTCCCGCGGGCCGGACTCGACTCCTGCGTCGAGCAGGTCCGAGTCTTCGCGCGGGTGACCGCGGAGCAGAAGCTCCGGATCGTGGAGGCTTTCAAGCGATGCGGCCACATCGTGGCCATGACCGGCGACGGAGTGAACGACGCGCCGGCCCTGCGTGAGGCGCACATCGGCGTGGCCATGGGCAAGGACGGCACCGACGTGGCACGCGAAGCGGCGGACATGGTCATCGCCGACGACAACTTCGCCACCATCGTCGACGCCGTCCGGGAAGGTCGCGCCATCTGGCGGAACATCCAGAAGTTCATCTTCTTCCTCCTGTCCAGCAACGCCGGGCTGCTCTTCGCGGTCTTCGCGGTGAGCTTCTTCACCAGACTCAACCCGCTGACGCCCCTCATGATCCTCTGGATCAACCTGGTGACGAACGGCCTGCCGGCGCTCGCCCTGGGCGTCGACCCGCCGGACCCGACGCAAATGCGCGAGCCGCCGCGCAAGCGCACCGGAAGTCTGCTTGGCGCGCGCGACTGGCTGGGCATGGCCTTCGTCGGCGCCTGGATGGGCGGGGCGGCCATCCTCTGTTACCTCCTTCCGCTGCGCCCGGACGATCCGATGGCGGTGAAGCACGCGCGCGCCATCGCCTTCTCGCTCCTGGCCCTCAGCCCGCTGCTGCATGCCTTCAACTGCCGTTCGGCCACGGCGTCGATCTTCTCTCTGCGTCCCGTGCTGCCCCTGGCCCTGGTCGGCGCGGTGATCCTCAGCGCCGGCATCCACCTGGTCGCGGTGCTCGTGCCGACGCTGCGGCCGGTGTTCCAGACCTTCGCGATGAGCCCCCGCGAGTGGACCGTGCTCCTGCTCCTCTCGGCGTCCATCGTTCCTGCCGTGGAGCTGATGAAGCTCGGGCAGCGCTGGCTCGGCCGGAGCGCCGCCGTGGAGGAGTTGCTCGGCCCAGCTTCACGCCGCGGGTAGGCTGCAAGCAAACGCAACGGCGAGCGTGGCCGGGTATCGCGGATTGTCGGGTGACCCGGGATTGACCGCTAGGGCGCCTCCCGAAGGTCGGCTAGGCTAGTGCAAACCCGTGGGGGGCCTGCCATGACGGCGATGCGTGTCACACACGCCGAGCCCGGCGATGTGTCTGCAGCAGTCGCCGGAACGGACAGTCAGCTTCACATCCTCATCCAGGAAGTGAAAGACTACGCCATCGTCATGCTCGACCGCGACGGCTGCGTCGCCTCCTGGAACGCGGGGGCGGAGCGGCAGGTGGGGTACGCTGCGCAGGAGATCGTCGGGCGCCACGCATCGCTCCTCTACACCGAGGCCGATCGCGCGCTGAGCAAGCCCGAGCGCGAGCTCCGAACGGCACGCGACACCGGGCGCTTCGAAGAGCAGGGGCGACGCGTCCGCAAGGATGGAACGGAGCTCCCGGTCCGAGTCGTCATCCGCCCCATGACCGACGCCGCAGGCGAGCACGTGGGGTACGCCGAGGTCGTCCACGATCTCACCGGGAGGACGGAGCCCCCGGAGGAGCTCGCGGCGGAGAGCCGGGGGACGCGGGAGAGCCATCGGCTGAAGAGCGAGTTCCTGGCCAACATGAGCCACGAGCTGAGGACCCCGCTGAACGCGATCATCGGTTTTGCCGAGCACATGTTCAACGGCAAGGCAGGTCCCGTCTCCAGGGACCACCGGGAGTATCTCGGCGATATCCTGGCCAGTTCGCAGGACCTATTGCAGCTGATCAACGACGCCGTCGATCTGGCCAAGGTCGAATCCGGCAAGCTGGTGTTTCGGCCAGAGTTGGTGGATCTGGCGAAGGTCGCGAGACAGGTGGGCGACATCCTGCGGGGGCTGGCCGCCACCAAGCATATTCGCCTGGAAATCCAGGTCACCCCTGCCCAGCCGCACGCGATGCTCGACGCCGGGAAGCTCAAGCAGGTGCTCTACAACTACCTCTCCAATGCCCTCAAGTTCACGCCGGAAGGTGGGCGCGTGACGTTGCGCATCACGCTCGACGGAGGCGGGACCTTCCGCATCGAAGTCGAGGACACCGGCATCGGCATCTCCGCCGAGAACATGCACAGGCTGTTCGTTGAGTTCCAGCAACTCGACGCGAAGAGCGCGGACCAGTACTCCGGCACCGGTCTCGGTCTCGCCCTGACCCGGCAGATCGTGGAAGCGCAGGGCGGCGCGGTGGGCGCCCGGAGCGAGCCGGCGCAAGGGAGCGTCTTCTGGGCCACCCTGCCGATGGGGATCGTCGATGGCGCATGAGCCCATCCTGGTCGTGGACGACAGCCCTTCGAACCTGAAGCTGGCGCGCGTCGTCCTGCAAGGGGAAGGCTACGACGTCCAAACCGCGGTCGACGCCGAGGAGGCGCTGCGGCTCATGCAGACCTTCCGGCCACGCGTCATCTTGACCGACCTCCACCTCCCTGGCACCGACGGCCTCACCCTGACGCGGCAGCTCAAGGCCCAGGCGGCCACGAGGGACATCGTCATTCTGGCGCTGACGGGATGCGTGATGGAGGACGACGAGGCGCGGGCGCTGGCAGCCGGCTGCGACGGATACATCATCAAGCCTTTCGACATCGCCGTATTGAAGCGGGTCATCGCCGGACACCTGTCGAGGGTGGGAAGATCGTGAGCGGCGCGCTCATCCTCGTCGTGGACGACAACTCCACGACGCGCAAGCTGCTCCGCGTCGCGTTGCAAGCGGAGGGCTACGCCGTCGCGGAAGCCGAGGACGGCGCGAGCGCGCTGCGATTCGCCGCCGAGGACGCTCCGGCGCTGGTGCTACTCGACTTCCGCCTCCCGGACATGGGCGGGGCCGAGGTCGCGCGCCGGCTGCGCGCGTCGTTTCGCGACATGCCCATCATCGGCCTGACCGGCTGGGTGCACGCCGAGGACGACCGCGCTTTCCCCGATGGGTTCTCCGACCTGCTGGTCAAGCCGGTCGAGCCGTCGCGGGTGGTCGAGGTCGTCGAGCGGTACCTGGAAGGGGCGTTGCAGCGCGCGGCGGACGCCGGCAAGCGCGTCCTCGTCATCGACGACCACGCGGCTCAGCGCAAGCTCGCGCACCTCGCGCTCGGCGCCGCAGGATTCTCCGTGGTCACCGCGCCCGACGGGGCCTCGGCTCTCCAGCTCGCTCGCGAGCGCCGGCCGGACGTCATCGTCAGCGACGTGCTGATGCCGGGGATGGACGGCTTCGAGGTCTGCCAGGCGGTGCGCGGCGATCCGGGGCTGGCCGACATCCCCGTCGTGCTGATCTCTGCGCACTTCCTGGAGGATGCCGACCGGGATCTCGCCATGCGCTTCGGGGCGACCCGGTACGTGTCCCGCTCCTCGGGCTACGATCAGGTGGTGCGCGCGACCATCGAGGCACTCGACGCGCCCGCCTCCGGGGTCGTCGAGCTTCCCACAGCGGTGCTGCAATCGGAGTACTTCCGGCGCGTGGCGCATCAGCTCGAGCGACAGGCCGCCATCGGCGTCGGGCTGGCCCATCGCGCGTCGGTCCAGGCGACGGCCCTCTCGGTGCTCGAAGCCATCTCCAACGCCCTGGACGGTCAGCTCGATCCCGAGAGCGCGCTGGGCGAGACGCTGACCTGCTGCCTCGACTCCGCGGGTCTGTCGGTCGGCGCCATTCTGCTCCGCGACGCCAGCGGGAACATGACCGTTCGCGCGCACGTCGGCGCACCCGAGGCCATCTGGGCCGTTCACCCGGAGGTCGTCGACGCGGCCATCCGCCACCGAAGCCTGGCCATCCCTTCGAAGGAGGCCGGGGCCGCGGGCGACGCCCTGCTCCTGGCGATGAACGTCCGGGGGGTGCTGGCGGTGCCCATCGTGGCGCGCGACGAGGCCCTGGGCGTTCTCGTGCTCGCATCGAATCGAACCGACTTCGCGGCCGCGGAAGGGACGTCCTTGCTAAGGGCGGCGCGCTCGGTCTCCATGCAGCTCGGACAGGCGCTGACGCTGGGCCGGACCTTCCAGAGGCTGGCCGGCGCGGAGCGGCGCTATCGCTTGCTCTTCGAGAGCGCGCGGGACGGTATCAGCGTCGTGACGCCCGCCGGGGTGATTCTGGAGGCGAACCGCGGCTGGGAAGACATCGTCGGCCGTCCCCGCGAGGAGATCGTCGGACGGTCGATCACCGATTTTCTGCCTACCGAGCAGCGCGGCACGACCCTCGAGGAGCTCGCCTTCGCCGTAGTCAACGGCAGCGCCGTCGTGCTCAAACAGATGCTGCACGCCGATGGCCACTTTGTGCAGGTAGAGCTGTCGCGTACGGCCGTCGAGATCGGCGGCGAGCGGTACGTGCTGGAGATCGCGCGCGATGTGAGCGAGCGCCTGCGCCTCGCCGAGCAGCTCCGACACGCCCAGAAGATGGATGCCGTGGGGCGCCTGGCGGGCGGGGTGGCTCACGACATGAACAACGTGCTGGCCGTCGTTCTCTCGTATTCCGCATTCCTCCTGGAAGGGCTGGAGAAGGGCGAGATGCGGGCCGACGACGTGCACGAGATCCGGACCGCAGCGCAGCGTGGCGCGGCGCTGACGAAGCAACTCCTCGCCTTCAGCCGCCAGCGCGTCCTCAAGCCCGGCCTGCTCGATCTGAACAAGACCATCACCGAGATGCTCAGGATGGTGCGCACGCTCATCGGTGAGGATGTGGCCGTGGAGACGCATCTGGCCGATGGGCTCCCCCGGGTGAAGATCGACCCCGGACACCTGGAACAGGTCATCATGAACCTGGCGGTCAACGCGCGCGACGCGATGCCGACGGGCGGCAAGCTGGTGGTGTCCACGGAGCTCTCCGACGGCACGGTGGTTCTCTCCGTGGCCGACAACGGCTCCGGCATGAGCGCGACGACGCGCGAGCGCATCTTCGAGCCGTTCTTCACCACGAAACCCGAGGGCAAGGGCACCGGGCTGGGTCTGGCGATGGTGTTCGGCATCATCAGTCAGAGCGAAGGTCGCATCGAGGTCGAGAGCGAAGTAGGACGCGGGACGACCTTCCGTATCCACCTGCCGCCCGGCACCGAAGGCGCGGAAGATCGGGTGCGCAGGACCTCCTCGCGGTCGCCTCCCGCAGGAGGCCGCGAGACCATCCTTCTCGTGGAGGACGACGAAGCGTTGCGAGCGGCGTTGGTCCGCAAGCTCCGCGGCGGCGGCTACCAGGTCGTCGCGGCTGGGAGCGGAGCGCGTGCGCTGGTCGAGATCGAGGAGCACGCGGGCCGGATTCGGCTGCTGGTCACGGACGTCGTCCTCCCCGGCATGAGCGGCGCGGAGCTCGCGCGCACCTTGCGGGCACGCATGCCGGATCTACGCGTGCTCTTCATGTCCGGCTACACGGATACGTCGGCGCACCACGACGTGCCGGTAGGCGGTCCAGGCTTCGTCCAGAAACCTTTCACCCTCGAGGCCTTCGCGACCGCGGTCCGGGCCGTGCTCGACCCCGACGGCGCGTGAGCAGAGGGCCAGGCATCACCCTGCGTGAAATGTCAGTCGTCGACTCACTCGGCGAGCGCACGGTGGACGAGCTGGATGCAGATGGATCCCTCTCCCACGGCGGAGGCGACACGCTTGACGCTGCCCGATCGAACGTCCCCCACCGCGAAGACGCCGTGCCGGTTCGTCTCCAGGAGCAAGGGATGCCGCGCCGCCGTCCATTTCGACAGGTCTTCCGCCTTGAGGTCGATTCCCGTCTTGACGAACCCCTGCGCGTCGAGGGCCACGCATCCCTCGAGCCACTTGGTGTTGGGCTCCGCGCCGGTCATGAGAAAGACGTGCCCGATGGGGTGCTCCTCGATCGTCCCGTCCGCTCCGCGCCAGCTCACGCGCCTCAGGCGATCGTCGCCTTCCAGGGCGACGATCTCGGTGTTCGTTCGCAGCGTGATCTGCGGGTTCTGTTCGATGCGCTGAATGAGGTAGCGCGACATCGTCTCGGCGAGGCCGACGCCGCGCACCAGCATGTGCACGTGGCGCAACCGGCTGGCCAGAAAAACCGCCGCCTGTCCGGCCGAGTTGCCCCCGCCCACGACGATGGCCTCTTCGCCCGCGCAGAGCTGCGCCTCGATGTGGGTCGCGCCGTAGTAGATGCCCACACCTTCGAAGCGCTGCAGGTTGGGAATCTCCAGCCGTCGGTACTGGACGCCGCACGCGATGATCATGGCGCGCGTGCGAACGAGCGTGCCGTCGGAGAGCGCGATCTCGTAGCCCTTCCCCGCATCGCAGATGAACCGCGCGGCGCTGCGAGCGATGGCGATGTCCGCGCCGAACTTTTCCGCCTGGATGAGCGCGCGCGCCGCCAGGGCCTGCCCCGTGATTCCCGTGGGAAATCCCAGGTAGTTCTCGATCTTCGAGCTGGTGCCGGCCTGACCGCCGGGCGCGTTGGTCTCGAGGACCAGGACGCCGAGCCCCTCCGACGCCGCGTAGACCGCCGCAGCCAGCCCGGCCGGCCCAGCGCCCACCACCACGAGATCGCGCAACTGGGCGGGATCGAGCTGGGCGTTCCAACCGAAGCAGTCGGCGACCTCCTCGTTGGAAGGATTCTTCAGCACGCGTTCGCCGCGACAGAGGACCACCGGCACCGCGTCGACGCCCACCTGGAAGCGGTCGAGGAGCGCTTGCACCGTGTCGTCGCGGTCGACGTCCAGGTACGTGTAAGGGTGCGAGTTTCTCGTGAAAAACTCCTGCAGACGCAGGGTGGCGGCCGAATGCGTGGAACCGATGAGCACCGCGTCGCCCCGACCTTGCGCGAGGAGCGCCATCCTGCGGAGGATGTAGGCGCGCACGAAGATGTCGCTCAGCTCGGGATCGCTTTGCACCACCCGCCGCAGCGCATCCGGGTCCAGAACGAGGATGTCCCCGTCCTCTCGCACACGCGCGCGCACCAGCGAGCGCCTTCCGGCGAGCACGTTCATCTCGCCCGAGAACTCTCCCGGCGAATGGATGGTGACGGCGTCCTCGCCCGCCAGCCCGGGCCGCACGATGGCCACCGAGCCGGAAAGGACCACGAAGACAGGCGCCTTGGCCTCCCCTTGTTCGAAGAGGATTTCCCCCGCGCGAACGGCGCGGCGAGTCGCATGAGCGGCGATGCGCGCCACCTGCGTGGCGTCCAGCTTGGGGAACATCTGGGCACGACGTTCTTCGACGAGGTCGGGCACGGAGCTACTGCCTCACTCTCTCCGCGGGGGAGGTCGTCGGCGACGCGCTCGCAGGCGCCTTGCCGTGCACGATCCACCAGCCCGTGAGCAAGACCAGCAGCGCGCCCGCGAGAAGCATGAGCTTCACCGCCAGCGGGTCGGGCTCGGTCCTTTCCATCAGCGTTCTGGCCGCGGCACGGACGCCTTCGTCCTCGCTTCCTCGCTCCAGCTTGGGGGCCTCCGCGCGCACTCGGGCGTAGTCACCGCGGGCGAAGGCCTCCACCAACGCATCGAGCTCCTGCGAGGCGGGGAAGGCGCTCGCGAACGAGGGTCGATGATCGAAGGGCATCGCGGAGCGGCGGTCGTAGCACGCCGTCCGTATCGTCGCGATCGCCCTCCTCCCGCGTCGCGTTGGCTAGCGACCCAGCGAATCGACCGCCGCAAGCACTTCGACCTGCAGCACGCCGCGGCGATTGGAGCGCAGCGGTGCACCATCGAGCTCGACCAGCGTGAAACGGTCGACCACCCGACCTTCGGTCGTCGTCGCCTCCGAAGCCAGGATTTGCACGCGTGCGCGGTGCAGCGCCCGGGTGACTGCCAGCAAGAGGCCGGGACGATCGAAGGTCTCCACGGTGAGCACCGCCAGGCCGGACTCTGTGGTCTCGTCGAAGCGCACGCGCGTCGTGGCGCCGGCGGCGGGCCGGACGCGCTCCGCACGCGCGGCTGCAGCCACGGCGTCGAGCGTCATCGTGCCGGCCACGAGCCCACACAACACCTCCGCGACGCCCGTGATGTCTGCTTGCACGATGGGCGAGGGGGGCCCCCCTTCGCGGCGAAGCCAGAAGAAGTCCACCGCCTCGTGCGCATCGACCCGGGTGTAAGCCTGCGCCGCCTCGACATCCATCCGGTGGACCACCAGCGCCGCGCTGATGAACGACAGGAGGCCCGGACAATCGTCGGCCGCGACGCAGACGATGGCGCCGCCTCGCGGGAGCATCCGCCACAGCTCGACGTGGGCCGGCTCCGATCCGCGACGCCCGACAATCGCGGCGTGCTCTCGCACCGCCGGGGCGTCGAAGATCTCCCGGTAGCGCCAGGGCATCGAGTCGAGGAAATCGGAGACGGGATCGCTTCGAGAGGCGGCGTGCATGACGGCGGTGAGTATCACCCGAAACGCAGGGCGGGGAGGTTACTGCTCCGTTTCCGACGTGTATCCATGGTGATGGCGAGTTCGACAGCGAATTCCGCGAGCTTCTGGCCACCACCTTCACGGGCCTTCGAGCCCCAGCGCAGCGCGCACGATCGCGACATCCGCCGCGCTGACGCTGGCCTTGCTGTGGGCCAAGACCTTCGAATCGCCGCCGGCGCCCTCCCGACCCTCCCTCCGTCATGTCATAGAACGGAGGAGGGCCTCACCCGCAGGCGAGGCGGACACACCCCCCCCCGAGGAAACTGCATCATGCGACCCACTGTGATCGTCGGTTTGGCTGCCATCATCGCAACTGCGGCAACGATCGTCCTGTCCGCGCACGCCGATCCCGCGCCCCCCCAGCCGCAGATCGTCGTCTCGGCGGGCAACATCACCGTCACCGCGCAGGGCAGCACCCACGTCAACAGCCAGTTTCCCTGGTACGTGAAGGACGGGAGCGGCGCCAAGGTGAAACAGCTCACGGACTTCTCGTTCACGGGGGGCTCTGCCGGGGCCCCGACGATCGCTGCCGTCAGTGGCGCACCGGCCGCCGGGACCCTTCGCGGCGGCTATTGCGAGGCGACCGGTTGCTTCACGTTCACCGCTTCGTGCACCGCATCGTCGTGCACCATCACCGGGACGTGAAGAAGGACCGAGAAGCCCCCCACTCAAGCGGTGGCCACGCCGACGGTGTAGAGCACCAGGGCCGCGCACCAGGCGACGCTTGGACCACGCATCCCTGCCCGGTAGCCCCACCAGGGAGCCAGCGGCGGCACCACCAAGGCGAGGGCCGCCGGTCCCCAGGCACGACGCCTGGCCAGGCCCACGACGAGGGTCCCATGCGCCGCCACGAAGGCGGCCAGCGCAGCGGCGAGGCAAAAGCCCATGTGCACCACCCTACCTGCTGCGGGCCCGGTCGCGCGCCGGACCGCGTCTCACTCGGCGGTGATCTTCGTCCCCAGGTCCGTGGCCAGACGGTGGAAGTCGCTCCCCCGCTTGACGAAGCGAACCTCGGCCTTGAGGGTAGTGGGATCGATGAGCTGGGCAAACGGCACGTAGCGCAGGTCGAGCTGTCCCGAGACGCTGACCATATGCCCGTCGAGGCCCTCGGTGAGCGCGCGGCAGGCGCCCAGCCCGAGCTGGCTCCCGAGCACGACGTCGAAGGCGTGCGGCGGGGAGCAGCGCGACTCGTAGCCGAGCTGCACGCCGGTCAGCTTCTTCGTCCGGCCCGTGCGCTGCTCGTAACGCTCCGCTGCGACCTTGGCCACGAGCTTCCCGATGTCGATGCGACCCAGCGAGACATGTCCGTGCTCGTCGCGCCCGATGCTCTGCAGGTACGTCTCGGGGAGCATCTCGGCCAGGCCTTCGGCCAGGACCACGGTGCCGTAGCGCTTTCCTCGTCGCTCGCGCGCAAGGATGAGGTCGACGATGTGATCGGCCAGTCGGGTGATGGATAGCCTGACCTCCTTCCGCGATACGCCGGTCTCGGCGTCGAGCACGAGCTCCTCGGTGGCGAGGTCTCCCACGATGTCTTCCACCGCCACCACCAGATGCGCCTCGCCGGAGATGGCCACGCCGTATGCCAGCCAGCCGGCCTTTCGACCCATGGTTTCGACGATGTAGTAGCTGCTGGTGGCCTTGGCGTCGGCGCGCAGATTGAGGATCTCGTTGGCCATCACGTCGACGGCCGTGAAAAAGCCGAATGTGAAGTCGATGCCTTTGTAGTCGTTGTCGATGGTCTTCGGGACGTGCACCACCCGGACGCGTGGCGCTCCCGCCGGCAGGCGCTTCTGGAACTCGTAGAGGAAGTTGGCGGTGCGCAGGGTGTCGTCACCGCCGATGGAGACGAGGCCGTCGATCCCGAGGTCGATCAGCGCCTCGTAGACCCGACGCAGCCGGTCGGTCTTCGCCGGATCGTCCAGGTCGCGAGCCGACACGATGCCCTTGCCCGGATTGGCTCGCCCCGTCCCCACGAACACGCCCCGTGTGTTGCGCAACCCCCACAGATCCTGGTCGACGAACACGTGGAAGTGCTCCTCGGCCACCAGCGGACGCGTGGCGCGATCGTAACCCTGTAGCCCCGAGTACCCGTGCAGCAGGCCCACCACCTCTCGCCCGCTGCGTCGAAAGGCCGAGGCCGCCGCACCGATCACGGCGTTGGAGCCCGGCGCAGGACCGCCAGAGAAAAGAATTCCAACGCGTCCGAAACCACCCTTGGCGATCGTCTTGTCCACGTGACTCGGCCTCCTTCGCGGCGGTGAGCCTATACAACGGGCGCCGTTTCAGAGCGAGCTCCGATCGGGCTCTCCCAGGGCTCCGGCAACGTGCGTTGCGAGGACTCGAGATTCTGGTTCTCTTGCGGGCAGTCTCGGGAGCGGTATGCGGGCGTGGTCTCGACGTCGTGCTAGCTTTGGGTCCGTGCGCAGGTGGTGGGTGTGCGTCGGAGCGGGGCTCCTTGCCACCGGATGCAATCGTCCGCTGGGCCTGGGCACCGACATCATCTGGTCGACCGACTTCGAGACGGGAGATCTGTCGGCATGGTCTGCACCGCCGGGCACGGGCGGCTCCTACCTCAGCTTCACCGATGCAGGCGCCCTCAATCCCTCCCTCACCGTGAGCTCGGAGCAGGCGCACAGCGGTCACTACTCGCTCAAGGTCGCCAGCTCGGCATCGCTTCCCGAGCCCGGAACCCTGCCTCCCGGAGGTGGCGGTGTCTACAAGGAGGGGCTCTTCCCGCAGGATGCCTACTACAGCGCCTGGTACTACATTCCCCAGGCCTACGTCACGACGACGAACTGGAACATTCTCCGATTTCGCGGGGTGGTCGACTCGGATTCGGGGGTCGACGGCGGCCTGTCCGACCTGCTCGACGTTAGCCTCGTTTCACAGCCCGACGGGAGCATGACGCTCTACCTTGTCGACGCGCGCCACCAGTATCTGACCTCGCCGCTCCCGGATCCCGTCCCGATCGTCCCCGTCGGCAGCTGGTTTCAGATCGAATGTTTTTACCGAAATACCACCGACCCGAGCGGACGGCTCACGGTCTGGCTGGACGGGGCGCAGATCTACGACGTCGAGCGACCGACCGGCCCCAGCGCCGCAGTCTATTTCACGCCGTGCAGTCTCGTCTACAACCTGGTGCCCACAGATGCCGCGCTCTACATCGACGACGTGGCGATAAGCTTCACGCGGGTGACGCCCGGCGGCGTCTTCGTGGTGCCCCAGTGATCCTGGCCTCTCGTGCTACCGGTGGAGTCATGTCCCGGCCGGCCCGAGGGGCGGCCTCGCTGGCGCTGGTGGTCGCGCTGTCCCCCGCGTGCTCGGGGTCGGGGACGAGCCCTCCGCCTGACGCGGGGCCGACCGGTAACTTCGCCCTCCATTTCAACGGGACGACCGACTACGCGACCACCGGGACGGCCGGCTTCCCCTCCGGGCAAGTGCCGCAGACCATCTCCCTGTGGGTGCGATACGCCGCCGCCGACTCGACGCAAACGTTCGTGTCGTTGCGTGAAGACTTCGCGAGCGGCATCCAGGTCGGAATCCGCGACGGAACCATCGCCGTGTGGACGGTGTTTGGCGACGTGAAGCTCGCCGAGGCGCCGACGCCCCCCTTGGCGGGCGTGTGGCATCACGTCGCCTACGTGCTCGATGTCCCGGACGGGGGTTACTCGAATACCCTCTACATCGACGGCGCCGTGAGCGCGACGACGACGGCGACTCCGAACCAGCGGACCCCGGTGATGTCGTGGATCGGCTCCCTCGACGGAACGCAAGATTTCTTCGCCGGCGACCTCGACGAGATCCGGGTCTGGCATCTGGCCCGGACCGGCGAGGAGGTGCTGGAGGAAATGCGTGGTCAGGTAGCCTCGAAAGAGCCCGGCCTGGTGGCCTACTTCGACTGCAACGTCATCCAAGGGACGCGAGTGCCCGACGACTCCGGCAACGGCAACGACGCGACGCTCGGCGGCGGCGATCCCCGCTATATGCCAACCCTCGTCCCCTCGGACGTGCCGCCCGCCCTGTGACCGCGGATGACGGCTCAGGGCTCCCACGACATGCCGAGCGCCACCCCGATCCAGAGCGACGGCGTGTTCCCGAGTCTTCCCTGGGGTGCGGCGGCCAGCTCTTCCACGATCGGGAGCCAATCGATGCGCAGGGCGAGGAAGGGCGCGAAGCCGACCAAGCCGTGCGTGGATACGGCCAGGCCTGCTTCCAGACCGGGTGCGATGCGTGAGGCGCCGGAGGGATCGTGGGGGCTCAGCCCGTCGTAGCGCTCGAAAGCCACGGCGAGGCCGAAGTCGCCGGAGAGTTCGAAGGGTCGATCGAGGGCTCGTGCCCGAGCGCCGACGATGGCGGGAACGCGCGTGACCGAGCCGCGGACGCCGCTGGCGACGAACTCCGCCCTGGGCGCGTACCCGACGCCTGCGATCGCCGCCCACCGGCCGGCGCCGAAACGCGCGCGCAGGTCGGCAACCCAGGCCAGAAAGCCCGGCGCGCCGACGACGGGAAGCGAAGACTCACCGAGGGCGGAGAGCTCGACGCGCGCGAAGGCCGGCCCCGTTCGCCGCGCGGACGGGGGGCGAACGAGCACCCGCGCGCTGGACCCCGCGGGGGATGGTGACGACACCGGGGGCACCGGGGTGGGCGGTACGGGTACGGGGGATGCACCAGGAACCGACGCGGGGGCCGCTGCCGCGCTCGGGTTGTCGCTCGACGCGACGGTCGGGCTGGGCGGCGACGTCGCGCTTGGAGCGGGTACGGTGCTCGGCGCCGGCGCGCTGCTCGGCACCGGCGTGGCGCTCGGCTCCATCGCCAGCTCGGGCGGCAGAAGAGACAGCACGATGAACTCTGCCACGAAGCGCCGGCGCTTCTCGCAATCTCGCTCCGGGTCGACGTACGTGCGCTCCAGGACTCCTTCCTCGGTGGTGACTCGGACGCGATAGCGCTCCCCGAGGTCGACGATTTCCACGCGAGGCTGCGCCGCGAGGAGGCGCGCAGCAGCGCTCGGCACGAGGCCGGTCACCGTCGACCAGACAGCTTCGCTGTCCGGGCAGGCGGGACGCGGAGCAGCGCTCCTGGGACGATTCGAATCCGCGGCACCGGCGGTCGTCGCCGGCGAAACCGCGAGCGCCAAGCCCGCAAGCACATAGCACGCCAGCGCGCAGCAAAGCCTTCGTTCCCGGGCCATAGCTGCTCCGCTGGCGAGATGATACATTTTTCACTGCGTGAAGGAGCCCGATTCCCCACACCCGCCAGCTCGCGACTTTCGCGGCAAGGTTCTTTCTGCACCGCCCCTTTGCACTGTTGTGGAGGCTGGAAGCGCAGTGGCGGACGATTTGACGGATCCACGCGTCCGCCCGCGGTCGCCGCCGTCTCGAGCCTTGATCTTCCACGAAGTGTACCGGACGTATTTCGATGATGTGGGCCGCTGGATCTGGGCTCTTGGTGGACCGAGCTCCGAGCGCGACGATCTCGTGCAGGACGTCTTTCTCGTCGTGCACCGCCGTCTGCACGCCTTCGACGGCCAGAACCTGGCGGGGTGGCTTTACCAGATCACGCGCCACCGTGTCCGTGACTTCAGGCGCCTGCGCTGGTTTCGATTCTTTTTGACCACCGCTCGCCCGGACGACACTCGCGCCAGCCCTTCCGACGGACCGGAAGCGAACCTGCAAGACAAGGAAACGAAAGAAATGTTGGAGCGCCTGCTCGCAAGGCTTCCCGAGTCGCAGCGAGCGGCGTTCGTGCTGTTCGAGGTCGAGGGCTACAGCGGCAAGGAGATCGCCCAGCTACAGGGCGTGCCGCTCAACACGGTGTGGGCGCGCATTCACAAAGCTCGAACCAAGCTGGCGGCGAACCTGAAGCGGCTCGGCGAGACGGAAGGGAGGATGGGACCTTGAAACGGCTGATCGACGAAGAGCTGCAGCCGGGGTCGCCTGAATGCGCGCTGGCGGAGTTGGTGCGACGGACACCCAGATTCGAGCGAGCCTCGTTCGAGAAGGAGCGTATCCTCGCGGAGGTGAGGGTGGCGGTCACCTCCCCGCGACGTCGCGCCTGGGCGATCGCCCCTGCGGTTGTCGTCCTCACCGTCGCAGCGATGGCGGCTGCGGCCGTGGGGCGCACGTGGTTCTCCACGCCCTCGTCGCCGCTTCCCTCGGCCGCCGCATCGGCTGCTTCGACGCCGGCCCCTTTCGCCACAGCCCTGCCCGAGCCTCCGTCGAACGGTCCCGCGTTCGAGCTCCCCGTGGCGCCACCGGCGGTCGAGGACCATCCGGCCCCGCCGCCCTTGCCGAAGTCTTCGCGCGAGGCGCCGAGCGCCCGGCTGGGACGGTCGGTCGACGACCACCACCCCGAGAGCGAAGATCCGGGCCCGGTCCTCGAGGCCATTCGTGCGCTCCGCTCGCGTGGCGACGCCGTTCGCGCGAGCGCCTTGCTGTCCGAGTATCTGCGCGCCCATCCTCGGAGCGTCCTGTCCGAGGACGCACTCGCGCTCTCCATCGAGGCTGCCCTGGCGCGTCGCGACTCGCGCTCTGCCGGCGACCTTGGGCGACGCTACCTGGAGCAATTTCCCAGCGGTCGCTACGAGGCGTTCGCGTCGCAGACGGTTCGGACGAACCAGCCCTGAGCACCTCTTGGTTGCGCGCGCGTCGCGCCGGAGCGCCGTCACGCCGTCACGCGGACCTCTTCCGATACGCTCGATCGGCCCAGGTTATTTTCCATCCAGCGAACCGCGAAGGCGTTCAAGTCCGCGGCGTCGAAAAGATACGAACGCGCGGCGCCCACCATTCCCGTCTTCCCGTGGCCGCGCGCGAGATAGGCGTCGACCAGATCTTCGAAGTAGTCGAGTCGGTGCCAGGGGGCGATCCCACGCACCGAGTCGAGCTCCTCCACGTCGACCCAGCAGCGCTTTCCCTCGACGAGGACCGGCGAACGATAAAGGACGGTGCGCTTATTGGGTATGCGGGCCAGGTGCTCCGAGTAGTGCAGCATGGTCACCGCACCGCGCGGCGATCCGAGCAGCAACACCTCGCCCCGCGCCTCGATGAGACGCGCGAAGGGGGAGCCAGGGCCAAAGCCATACTGCAGCGGGTGGCTCCGGGTGAGCCACGCCGCGCGCGAGCCTACCGCCGCCACCGAGGCCTCGGGGTGTGCGCTGCGCCAAGCGCCTGGCGTCGTCCGCAGGTACTCCGTGAGCATGCCCAGCTCGCGCCACGCCGCGCGTGAGGTCTGCGCGTCGAAGGGCGGACACTCCTCCAGGGTCGCGCGCTGTTCGTCGACGGGCAAAGACGCCAGATCGTAGGTGCCGTCCGCCCACCCCACGTACATGCAGAGAGTCCCCTCCGCTCCCAGCGCCGCCCGGGCGGCCCTCACCACGGCGTCCGGTCCTCCTACGACCCAGCCGATGGCGCGCAGCGATGCGTGGAACATGAGGATGGTGCCGGAGCGCACACCGAGCGACCGGAGGTCACGCGTGAGTTGGCTCTCTGTGACGAGCGCGAGCTGATCTCGGTTTTTCATGATGGCTGGCGACCGCCCAAGGCCTGAGCGGATCCCCTCGGTGGCGCGGCAGGATAGCGCGCCGGAGGGGGCCTGCCGTCGAGCGCCGGGCTACCGGCATCGCCTGGCCGGCGCGGGGCGTGGCTGCCGCGATGCGTCGTAGTTTGTGACGCCATCCGGCATCTCAGTTCGGGTCGCCCCTATCGCGTCCCGCCGAAGGCCTCGCTGAGGGTCTGGATGACGTGCGCCGTGACCACGTCGGCGGTCATCGCGGCGATCTCGTATTCGCCGCGTTTTCCCACGTTCCCTCCGTGGTTTACCATCGTGTTGGTCGACGACACGGCGACCTTTCGCTCACCGCGGTTCGCCGAGAAGGTGATCTCGATTCGGATCGGACTGGTCTCGGATGACCTGTGCGCAAACGGCTTGGGGACGACGCGCAGCGAGACCGCCGCGGACTTGATGCCGTCCACGGTGCTCGACGACTCCTCCTGCTCGCGAACCGTGGCCTGGTGACCCCGTTGATTCAGCATGTCCGCCATCTCCTGGATGGCAGGCTGGATGATCTCCGTCTTGAGGGTGACGAACTGGGCCGGGAAAGCGGCATGCGCAGCGCGGTTGGCCGCGTCGATGCGCTCGACCTCCGCGAGCTTGTCGTCGTAGTCGCCGATGATCTTCTTCAACTGGCTCTTCGCTTCGTCCTTCATCGACCGTCGACCTCCGTCTCGTGACGCCATGTGGTCGGCGCGTCCAAGCCAAGGCGTAACACACGGCCAGTCAGCGAAGACGGGTTCCCGTCCACGGACACCCCCGGAGCTGTCCAGGACACCCCCGTCCGCTCGGAAGCCCCGGTATTTCCCGCCTCGCACGACCGGCACGCCCGTCGCAACGCTGCGTCCCCATGCGGCTCGCGGTCCCTCTCCTCTTTCTCGTCGCTGCGGTCTCCTGCTCCGCGGCGCCTGCCTCGTTGGGTCTCTTGCCGCCCCCCTCGGTCGACGTTGCGTCGCCCTTGCGCGGCGTACCCGACCCTGGCGCTGATCCCGCCGTGGTGCTCCTCGATCTCGGCAGCGGCGGAATGTGCACCGGCGCACTCCTCGCGTCGGACGTCGTCCTGACGGCACGCCGCTGCATCGCCCTGCTCTCCGGCGATGGGCCATGCCCTGCGCAGGGGACCCCGGTCACTGGCGCCCGGGATGTCTCCACCCTCCGCGTCCTCGTCGGCGAGAATGCCGCCTCCGCCGTCGAACGAGCGCGCGGCCGGGCGGTTCTGGTGCCAGCGGGGGACGATCTGTGCGGCGCCGACATCGCTCTGCTCTTGCTGGATGCCACCATAGACGACGTTGCGCCCCTCGTAGCCCACGCCACCGGTGCCGCGGTCGGTGATCACGTGCGCTCGGTGTCGTACAGCGCCGGCAGCAAGCTCGTCCGCGATCACGTCCCGATCACCGCCACGTCGTCGGCCGAGCTCGAGCTCGACGAGGCCCCCTGCGACGGCACGCCGGGGGGCCCGGCCATCGACGAGTCCAGCGGCGAAGTCGTGGGGGTCCTTTCGCGCAGCGGTCCGGCCTGCGACGACACCCAAGGCTACGACGTGGACACCCGGGTCGACGCCTTCCTCTCCCTCGTCGATGAGGCCCTCGCGGAAGGGTCGCTGAGCCACGCCACCCATCAGGCGAAGGAGAAGAAGGGACCGGTCGACCTGGGCTCGTCGTGCTCGCGCGGATCGAGCTGCGCCGCCGGAGCGTGCGTGGAGTACGCCGGCTCGCAGTACTGCACGCGCCCGTGCAGCTCGGAGGACCGCTGCCCCAGCGCGACACGGTGCATGGGCACCCAGCAAGACTCCACCGTCTGCGTCGAGGAATGAGCCAGACCTGGCGCCTTGCGTGCCTCCGCCACCGCGTGACATGTTCCGCTCCGGCGCGCATGGACTTCGATTTCTCCGAGCACCACCGGCACCTCCGGCAAAGCGTCCGCGCCTTCGCCAGGGCCGAGATCGCTCCCCACGCCCAGCGCTGGGACAAGGAGGAGCGCTTCCCGATGGAGCTCGTCCCCAAGCTCGCCGCCATGGGCTTGCTGGGGATCCGCATCCCCGAGGAGTACGGCGGCTCCGCGATGGACACGACCAGCTACGCCATCTGCGTCGAGGAGATCGCGCGGGTCGACGGCTCCATCGCCCTCACGGTGGCCTCGCACAACGGGCTCGGCACGGGGCACGTTCTATCCTTCGGGAGCGAAGAGCTGAAGACGCGCTACCTCCCTCGCGCCACCAGCGGCGAGTGGCTCGCCGCCTGGGCGCTCACCGAGCCTGGCAGCGGGAGCGACTCCGCGGCGCTGAGAACCACCGCGCGCCGCGAAGGGAACGACTGGGTGATCGACGGGACGAAGACGTTCATCACGCAAGGCTCGGTGGGTGGATTCTGCGTGGTCCTTGCGCGCACCAACGCCGCTGCCTCCAAGCAGCGCGGGATCACCGCCTTCGTGGTGGATCGGGGAACACCGGGGTTTACCGCGTCCAAGCACATGAGCAAGCTCGGTTGCCGCGCCAGCGATACGGCGGAGCTCACGCTCGACGGCGTCCGGGTCGCCGACACGCAGCGGGTCGGCGAGATCGATCAAGGCTTCGCCGACACCATGCGCATCCTCGATCGGGGGCGGATCTCCATCGCGGCGATGGCGCTCGGTCTCGGCTACGGCGCTCTCGAGATGGCCACGCGCTACTCCCGGGAGCGCAGGGCCTTCGGGAAGCCCATCGCGGATTTTCAAGCCATCCAGTGGATGCTGGCCGACGCCAAGACCGAGCTCGATGCGGCGGCGCTCCTCACGTACCGGGCGGCCTGGCTGGCGGACCTCGGCCAGCGTCACTCGGGCGAGGCTGCGATGGCCAAGCTCTTTGCCAGCGAGGCCGCGACGCGTGCTTGCAACAGCGCCCTCCAGGTACACGGCGGCTACGGTTACGTGCGCGAGTTCGACGTCGAGCGGCACCTGCGTGACGCCAAGCTCTGTGAAATCGGCGAAGGCACCAGCGAGGTGCAGCGCATGGTCATCGCCAAGCACGTTCTCGCCGGCTGACTGGACGACCGGCCCCTGGACGGAGCGGGGCTGCGAATCGAGTTACGCGGCCAGAGGTGAGGCCCACGCTTCCCCCCCCCAGTCGGGACATTCTGTCCCGCGAGCCCTGGCGCTTCCGGTCGGCCGGCCCTCACCCTGGACGAAGTGACAGCACTCCGACCCACCCGCGCGGGGGCGTACCTATCGAGAAATATTGACACTCAGGACAGCTCTCCATAGGTTCGGATTCGGACGTGGGAAATGGTGGCAAGAAGTACCAAGCCAATCTTCCCCCTCCAGAGGTGAGAGCGCACCGTGTTTCGCGGTCGGTACGAGCACACCATCGACGCGAAAGGGCGCACCAGCGTCCCTGCTCGCTACCGCGATGCGTTGAGCGCGGCCGGAGAGCGCCGCGTGGTGGTCACGAGCGCGCTCGATCCGTGCCTCGTCGCCTACTCGCCGGCCGAGTGGGGCTCGTTCGAGGACAAGCTCGCCAAGCTCCCCCAGTTCGATCGGGCAGTGCAAAAGCTCCGGCGCATTTACCTGTCTGGCGCCGTGGAGTGCGAGTTCGACGACGTGGGACGCATTCTCGTACCCCCGACGCTCCGCGATCATGCCGGACTGAAGAAGGACGTGCTCTGGGCAGGCGCCGGACGCTACGCCGAGCTCTGGGACAAGGAAGAGTGGCAACGCCATTTCGAGACCACCGACGACGAGAAACGCGTCATCGCCTCGCGCCTGGCGGAGCTCGGCCTATGAGCAATCTCCAGCTCGCGCTCCCCGGTCTGCTCACGGCGGACTCGTCGGTGGAGTGGGTGTGGCGCGATGACTTCGACGAGGTGAGGGACGTGAAGCGGTACGAGCACACGACGGTGATGCGGGACGAGGTCGCGCGCTCTCTCGCTCCGCGGGCCGGCGGCACCTACGTCGACGCGACGCTGGGCGGCGGCGGACACACGGTGGCCTTGCTCGCCGCGGAGCCCAAGGCGCGCATCGTCGGGGTGGACCGCGATCCGGCAGCCATCGCCGCCGCCGAGGAATGGCTGGCACCCGTCGCCGATCGCGTGACCCTGGTGCGCGCGACCTTCTCGCGGGTTCGCGTCGAGCTGGACGCGCTGGGCATCGAACGCGTCGACGGCATCGTCGCCGACCTGGGGCTGAGCTCGCCGCAGCTCGACGAGGCCGAGCGCGGGATGAGCTTTCGCCGCGAGGGACCGCTGGACATGCGCATGGACCCCGAGAACGGAGAGACCGCGCTCGAGCTCATCGACCGCCTCTCGGACGACGAGCTGGCCGACGTCATCTACCAGTACGGCGAGGAGCGCCGTTCTCGACGCATCGCGCGCAGCATCAAGAAAGCGCTGGCCTCGGGGGAGCTCCAGACCACGCTCGATCTCCGCCGCGCCACCGTTCGCGCCGTAGGGCCGGCGCGTGTCGGCGGTGTGGACCCGGCCACTCGCACCTTCCAGGCCTTGCGCATCGCCGTCAACCGCGAGCTCGA
>Ga0302324_100001286_pt1 | contig 61442 bp, 44 predicted proteins | sample Palsa_T0_1_FD_201949 | JGI IMG/M metagenome (GOLD analysis project Ga0302324, IMG submission 201949) | Peat permafrost microbial communities from Stordalen Mire near Abisko, Sweden - Palsa_T0_1 | ecosystem: Environmental > Terrestrial > Soil > Palsa > Peat permafrost | place: Sweden: Abisko...
ATCGCCGGGTTTCTACCGGCTGCGTGTAACGGAGCCGGCCTATCAATCGCAGGAAGTCCAGGAGCTGGAGTTGACCGTGGCCGCCAGAATCGAACTCGATTTCCTGCTTCGCCCGCTCAATGACGTGTGGGAGAGCGGTCAATACAACAGCGTATTTCTGCCGGGATCGAAGACCATTGTCACCTTTTTTGGTCCTGACGTAGACCCCAGTAAATCCGGATCCTTCGAGGCGCAAAAGGGCCGGCGGGAGGCGTTGGAATCGACTGTTTCTGAAGTGATCGACTCCGGCCAGATCGACAATCTTCCGCTGGAAGGCCGCGACGTTTACACCATGCTGGTGACGCAACCAGGTGTGACGTCGGACGCCGCAACCGGGCGCGGCTTGGGATTGGCGGTGAACGGCCAGAGACCGTCCTCTTCCAACTTCCTTTTGGATGGCTTGGAGAATAATAACTACCTGATCACCGGCCCCTTGGTGAAGCTGGCGCCCGAAGCCATCCAGGAATATCGCGTCTCCACCAACAACTTCTCCGCCGAATACGGCCGGACTTCCGGTTTCGTGGCGAACGCCATCAGCAAAACCGGCGGCGACCAGTTTCACGGCGTGGCCTATTTCTATGTAATGAACGATGTGCTGAATGCCAACGATTTTCAGCAGAATTTAATGGGTGCGGCGCGCCCGCCGGATAAAGAAATCCAGCCCGGTTTTGAAGTAGGGGGCCCGGTGCTGCGCAAGCGGCTGTTCTTTTCGAGCGCTTACGAATATTTTCGGAGCCGCAGCCAGAATGCTCCGTCTCCATACCAGCTTCCAGCAGCGAACTTCCTCTCAACTTACACGCTTCCAACCTCGCTGGCCCGGCAGTTGCTCACCGATTTCCCGGCGCCGTTTGTGGAGAACGGCAATTCACCCACTGGATCGCTGACGCTCGCGCCTCCGGTCGCAGTCAATCGGACGCTGGCGATCGAACGTCTGGATTATTCGCGGCCCGGCGGCCAGGATCGCGTGCTGGGACGGCTGATGCTGAATCGCTTTGAGGAACCGGATTTTATCTGGTCGCCCTACAAAGATTTCATATCGGCTCTCAATGAAAACACCTGGGCTTTGGGCGGCAGTTATATTCACTCGTTCCGGCCCAATCTCATCAACGAAGCCCGGCTGGGTTACAGCAGCGACGATCTGCATTGGAACCGGGCGCATCCAGAGATCCCAACCCTGGTTTCACTCGATGGGACGATACTCCCCGGAAGCCCTGCCTTCTATGCGTATAAGAACGTCAACAATAGCTGGGAACTGCTGGACAATCTGACCTGGACTCACGGCAGGCACCTGGTTACCGCGGGTGCGGGTCTCTTGCTGCGCTCCTCCAACGGTTACCTTACCGCAGGCGAGGGAGGCGAGTATGCGTTCAACCAGGTTCTCGCTTTCGCGTTCGGGACTCCGAGTGACTTTCGCGTAGCGCTTGACCGATCGGCGCTGCCTAACTTTCAATTGCCTTCCTTTGACCGGAATTACCAGTACCGCCAGTATTTTCTCTTCGCTCAGGACACTTACAAAATTAGTTCGCGACTTACTGCAAATTACGGTGTCCGCTACGAGTTTTATGGTGGTCCGGAAAATACCGGAGCGGTTAAGGATACGCTGGTCCAACTTGGCTCCGGCGGCAGCTTACCGCAGCAACTGGCTGCGGCTACGCTGGTGAAACCCAGTGGCGGAGACCAGCAGCTCTTCGGCTCGGATAAAGGGGATTTCGCGGTTCGCGTGGGCGCATCCTACGACTTATTCGGCACCGGCCGGACGCTCCTGCGCGGCGGATATGGAATCTTTTACGACCGGCCCTTCGATAACTTGTGGGAGAACGTGCGAAACAATAACCTGGTGGTGCCGGAATCATTAATGCTGCCGTCCGGCCAGTTCAACTACCTGGCGCCGATACCCACCGTGCTGGCATCGCTGCCTGCTCAAGTGGTCAGCACGGACTTTCCCAATTTGACGTTAGTAAATGCCCATCTGCGTAATGGGTACGCGCATAGTTACTTTGCGGGCGTGCAGCATAGAATCCTGGATAATTTTACCGTCGAGGTAAATGGATTGGGCAGTTACGGTCGGAGCCTGATTACGACCGACATTATAAATCGGGACTTTTCGGTGGATCGCGGCAACGGGAACCCCACCAGCATTAATCCGGATCTGCCCGCCATCTCGTATCGCGCCAATCAGGGATTCTCGGATTACAATGCGCTAACGGCAGTGATCCGTTACCGGGCCAGCCGCGGGATGGTGCAGGGTTCCTACACCTGGAGCCATACCATCGACAACCAGAGCGATCCGTTGCTGGGCGATTTCTTTAGTCTGAATTTCGCCAGCATTCAAGGCGCATCCACCACCACCGGTCACTCGGCTTTCACCCAGCAGTTCAATTCCCAGGTGGACCGTGGCAATTCCGATTTCGATCAGCGCCACAATCTGGTGATATTTTCCTACTGGAATTTGCCGTCGCCGTTTACTTCTTCAAAGTTCGCCACGGTGTTTCGCGGGTGGACGGTTTCGGAATTGGCGGCGTTCCGCTCGGGATTGCCGTATAGCGTTTTCGGCACATCTACCGTGCTCCCAGGCCAAGGACTATTGTTGGATAACCGCGCCAATATCCTGGATCCGAACGCGGCAGTCCTGGCAAATCCGGTACCTGTGCCGGGCGGAGTGCGCTTGCTGAATTACTCCGACTTCTCGGAACCGGGTGCGAGCGTGTTGGGCAACTCCGGACGCAACGCTTTCATTGGGCCGGGCTTTTACAGCCTGGATGTATCGGTGGCACGCTCTTTTGGAGTGCGTTGGTTGGGCGAAGGCGGACGCCTCACGTTTCGCGCGGACGCTTATAACTTCCTGAATCATGCCAACCTGGGCAATCCGGATTCCGAGTTTACGGACCCCAGGTTCACCAATCCGCTCACAACAACTTTCGGAATCGCGAGATTCGGCCGGCAAGAAGCGCAGCCGGGTTTCCCGGCAGTAAGTCCGTTGAATGAAACAGCCAGGCAGATTCAGCTGAGTGTGAGGGTTCTGTTCTGATTGTGATTTACCGAACCGCGACCGCGAGGGAGCGTTCCGACAGGTTTCGTGGTAGCGCTTCCTTGCGGTCGCGGTTCGGTAAAGAGGTTACTGAGACCCGGCCGTAATCGCTAACTTTCCGCCTGCCGGCACCACGATCTCCTCTTCTAAAACCAGCGCGGCGCCATCGCGATGATGAGCGCGGGCGCGGCCGTCCAGAGTGATGGACGTCTTGCTTGCTCCCGCGAGCTGCAATCGAATGGACTTCAATGGCAGCGTGCCCTCAGTCACCGCCAACTCCGCGCGGCCCCCTCCAATCGAGAACCACCCCCAGCTCAAGCCGGTGGAAAAGAACGAGGTGAAATCGGACGCGCTCGTTTTCGGCATGAGCGTTATCGTTTTTCGTGGCCCGTGATAATCGAACCCGCTAAACGCGATGACGCTCGACCAGGCCGACATGGCTCGCGCGTAATGATGGCCGCACTCCGGTTCGTCCCACGGATTCCGGCGCTCGCCATCGTAGCGACGCCGCACGTTCTCGATGGTTTCCAGACCCTCTTTCAACATCCCGGCATGGATGAACTGCGCCGCGACTAGATATTCAATCCCGGTCCAGGCTTCTTGAAAGTAGGGAAACGGGACCTTCGGCCGCCCCCCCTTGGTGTAATCGCACACCAGCAAGGCCGCCTCGTCATTCAATGCGTAAACACGCTGCACGGAATCGTGCTCGAACAGTTGCGCGCGGTAATTGTAATTGTGAATGGATTCCAGCGTCTTGCGTATATGCGCTGGATCCAACAGCGGGCCGAGCCCCGCGATATCCGCCAGGTATTGCCCGATCAACTGATCGGCCAGGCAGCCGTCGCCCAACTGAAACTCGGGCTGCTCCGGATTGTCCGCCCCCATATCGCCGACCGTAGCCGGCGCGATCTGGCTCTTTGGAATTCCACGCACTTTCTGGATGTAGTAGTCGCCGTTGAACAGGTTCTGATCCATCCACGCGCTGCCCTTCAAGAAAAGCGCGCGATAATTCGCGGCTGCGGCCGTATCGCCCAGCGCAAGCGCCATCTCTTCGGCGGCGCGCAATGCCCCCAGGTAATAGACAGTGCCGAGCGGATTCGGCCCGTAGAACTCCACGTCGTAAGTATTGTGCTGGACGCCCTCCAGCACGCCGTTGCGGTTGGGATCCCAGCCGCCTGGAATCCACGCGAACGAAATGCCGCGCTGGATGTTCGGCCATAGACCTTGCAGCCATTTGGTATCGCCGCACAGCTTCCAATCCAGGTAGACCTTGATGATCTGGCCCATCTGTCCATCGGCCGCGGCGAATCCGAAACGATCGAAACCGTCCGGCAGCATCTGGCGGAATCGCATGCCGCCTTGATCGTCCTGCGAAAATCCGAACGCTGCCTGGCGTAGTGACCGCGCCAGGCTGGGGAAGACAAACTGAGTGGACGTTTCGTAATTCCAAACGTGCGTGCAGTTGCCGAAGCAACAGCCGCGCTGATCGTCGGAGCCTTCAAAGCCGTGGAACTCGCCATCTGCGGTGCGGAAACACGTTTGTGTCACCAGCGTGGAGAGATTCGACATGGCCGCATCCCGCAAAGCGGCGGGCAGCGTGCTGCGGCGCATGACATCCAGGAAGGCGCGCGTTCGCCGTTCGGATTCGGGAAGCTCACGCGCAGCATGCTGCGCGGCCGCCCATGCGTCGGAGAAGCGCGTGCAGTAGTAGTTGCCGATCACATCGTTCTCATGTCCCTTGGGAGCTGTCCAGCCGGACCATGCGGCCGTGCGATTTGGAAAGTGCCAGGCCAGCATGAAAGTGTAACTCGCGTCAGCGCCGGCGGCAATTTCGCGTTGCAGGCACAGTGCGCCGGTAGCTGTTCGTTTGCCGGCTTCCGGACCAAGCAGGCCATCCTCGGTGAAATCGTCCCAGAAAAACATTGGACTGGCCCACCATTTCGCCGCAGGCCAGCCGCGCAGATAACTCACCCGGCCGCCGCCAGGATCCAAAACGCACAGTGCAAATGATCCCGCGTGCGGATCCGTCCCTTTCAACTCGGGATTGGTCATGTATAGACCTTGGAGATTTTCGGCGGCGCCCGACTTGCGAAATTCGTTGATGCGGCCATCGCCGGGGTGCAGAGCGCCCACCGGACTATCAATCGAGAATGCGATCGAAACCTGCGCCATCCCGGGCCCGGGATTGTGGACGCGATAGCGCAGAACTGCCACTGGAAGACCGGACGAATCGGCGTCGAGCGGGATGAACGGGCTGAAGGCTTCGAGCGATACTTTCACCGGCAGGCCGGCATCCTGGAACGCGATGTTGGCCATCGGAAACTCGCCGGTGAAGGTGGCGCCCGCAAGTCTGCTCAGCCCTGGTGCGTTGTCCGAACCAAGCCCGGATGAACCGGCATAGGGCGGCATCAGCCGCGCTTCCAGCACGCGCGCGGCAGGCTTGGCGTTGCCGCGCCGGGCCCAGATGGATGGGAACGCGTAGTTCGGCGAACGGCCTTTATCGGGACGATTGAAGATTTCCCAATCGCGGAGCTGCCCGCGTCCACCCAGGCTGATGCTGCCAGTGCCGATGCCGCCGAGCGGAAAGGCGATCATCGCGAGCCGGCGTCCGGAATATGTTCGCGGATAACGGATGCGTTCAACCGAAGCAGCCACGTCCCCGCGTTGGGTTTGCGCAGCCCGGAGCGGAGCAACCGCAGGCAGGCTGACGCCCGCAATAACACCCTGGATGAATCCGCGCCGGCCAGTGCCGGAATTGTCACGCATGTTTAGATTCCTTCCGCTCCAGCATGTGCCATAGTAGTCAATCGATGCTCAGGCCGGGGAGGCGCCGGGCTGAAACACTGCATATTCCTCAGTTCAAATTCGCCACGCAGCTTGGCCAATTGTTTTTCGACAACTCGCCTTAGCGTGGCCGGATCGCCCTCAGCCCGCACATTGAACAAAAGTTGATGAACGTCCGCCGGTGAAGCATCCAGCATTCCATGCACCAGCGGCTCCTGCCCGTTGCTGACGACGGACGCTTTCAAGTAGCCCGACGTCGAATCGTCCGAGAGTTTCAGGTGTACGATGCGAAGCCCTTCCGCGGCTAGCGCCAGACTCAATTCATCCAAAAGCGGGCCGATCAGAAGTGCGGGGGAGACCGGAGAATGGAGCGTCACGATTACGCTGCAGTTGAGCCAGGCCAAAGCAGCCTCGGCGCGGGCGTATCGTGCATAATCGATCTCCAGGATTTTGCCACCGGACGGAATTTCACCCGCCAGCACCTCATCCAGCCACTCCGATACTCCTTGGCCGGTCAGAGCGCTAAGATAACGAGCCGCAGCGCCCGGGATGCTCGGAAATTCCGTGTGACGATCCACCTTGTTGAAGCAGATCAGGTCCGCCTCGTCGATTTGAGTTCGAAACAGAAACGACAAATCGGAACCGGCGTCGCTCGATTCGATCTCACGCGCGCGCTCGGGATCCACTAAAACCGTGTAGGGCGCCAAACGGAATTCCCGGCTGTAATAGAGCTTCAGCGGCTGCAAGGTGGTGGCGGAAATATCGGTGCAACTTCCCACCGCTTCGGCGAAGATTACGTCCGGAGAATATGCCCGCAGGCGTTCGGCGGCGTCGATCAGCTCCGAGAAGCGGCAACAGAAACATCCGCCCGTCACCTGATCGGCCGCGATTCCGTTGGCGCCGATGAATTCCGTATCAACCAGGTTCTGGCCTTGATCGTTCAAGACGGCGGCCGCACGAAGACCGCGCGTTTGCAAGATGCGCGAGGCGGCGAGAATCAGCGTGGTTTTTCCAGAACCGAGAAAGCCGCCCAGCGGCACGATGATGGGGCGGGATTCACCAGGCATTCTCATATTCTATGGGAGCGGCGCGTCAATCCGGGAACGGCGTTGGATCGATACCCGGAATGATCCGCAGCGCGTTCTTGTAGTAGAGCTTTTTCAGAACTTCGTCCGGCAGATCCAGACCATACATTTGCCAGAAGGCGTGATACTTGCGGTAGTAATCGAAATACTCATCGGCGGTTTCGAGCACGCGGAAGTAGGTGTAGTATTCCTGCGCGTTCCAGGCGTCTTTGCCGAACATAACGCGATCCTGGTATTTGATCAGCCACTCGCGCGCGAAGCGGGGCTGGCGGCCCAGTTCATACAGCACGGCGGCGATCTCCGTGTTGACGTTCGGCAAACGATCCAGCAATTGGCCCAACTCCGCCAGATTGTTGCCCAGCCAGTCCAGATGCGCGGCGATAAAAACTGTATGCGGATGGCGCGCGAAAAGATTGTGCTGTTCTCCCATCAGCGTCTCCCAGCTTGGGTATTTTTCGGGCGGACGCGCGCGTCCAGGATGTGTCTTCAGCTCCAGCCAGCGTTCATTGTATTGATCCATCGGTTGGAAAAAGGACCACGGTTCCGCGGTATGGATCAACACGGGAATCTTCAGCTTGGCGCAGCTCTCAAACACCTGGTCGAAGCGCGGATCGTCCACGTGGATGCGCTGCCCCTTGGTGTCCTTCAGGTCCATGCCGAAATTCTTGAAGATCTTCAAGCCTTGCGCGCCACTGTGTACATCGCGTTCCAATTGCGCGGCCGCACGCGCACTGTATCCGGGATCGTCAATGTTCGTGAAGTCGATATTCGCGAACACCACGAAGCGGGTCTTGTAGTGGCCCTTCAAGTTGGCCACGCCTTTTGCCAGGCTGTCGCCGTAACCGCCGCTCAGATTCACCATCACTTGTAGATTGAGGCCGTCCATGTCCTTCACCAGTTTGTCCAACTGAGCTACCGGCATTTGCGAATTCTGATGATTGTGCACGTCGATGAACGGGTACTTGGCGCGCGTGACGGGATGCTGCGGGACCACCAGCGTGTTCTTGGGCTTGTATTCTTCAATGGACATGCTCGCGTTCTGCGCAAGCAATGCAACGGGAATAACTGCGAGAAAGATTTTAAGCATGCATGGGGTGCTCTTCAAGCAAAGCAACAATTCTCAGGCGTAGCTCTTCGGTTAGCCGCATGCGATCGTGGGGGGACGCCTGCGCGGTTGGAATCGGGTCGCCGATGCGCATCGCCACCGTTCCTTTCTTGACAATGCCCGACCCGAACGGCAGGATCTCGCGCGTCCCTTTCAGCGCGATCGGGACCAGCGGTACGCCGGCTTTAATTGCAATGTACGCCGCCCCTTCCTTGAAGTTGCGCATTTCGCCGCTGCGCGACCGCCCGCCTTCGGGAAAAATGAGCAGCGAGATTCCCTCGTCGCGCACCACCTGCGCCGCTAGCGTCATGGTCTTCACTGCCGCACGGGCGTCTTCGCGGGGGACGCGGATGTGTCCGGCGCGCCCCAGATGCCAGCCTAAGAACGGAATTTGGAAGAGGCCGCGTTTCGCCAGGAACCGGAAGCGCACTGGGATACTGGCTAGAGCCACAGGCGTGTCCATGTAGCTCAGATGGTTTGACACAAACACATAGCTGCCGTCTTGGGTGATTTTTTCGAGACCCTCCACCTTGATCTTCACGTTGCTGACCGCGAGCAGAGCACGCGCCCAGGCGCGCTCCACTGCGTTTTGCCGGCGGCGCGCTGGATCGAAGAAAGACACCAGAAGACTGGCCGTTCCGTACACCATGGTAGCCAGGACGATGAGAGGATCGGTGATCAGCAAAGCGCGTAAGAGCGACACTCGTCTCATTGTACGAGGAGGGCACGCGCCTCGCCCACCACGAAGAGCGATCCGGTGATGAAGATGACATCGGAGGGCGCGGCCTGAGCCAACAACCCCACCGCCTGGCTAACCGTTCGCGTGATGGTGGCGCCGGGCGCCGGGATTTCGTCCGGCGGCATGGCTCTGGAATTATCCGGCGCGGTCACAATCACGCGATCCGCCAAGGGGAACAGCAGCGCGGCCATTTCGCCGACTGCTTTGTCCCGCATCACGCCATAGACCATCCAGATTCGACGGCCTGAGTAGAATCGGCGGATGTAATCCGCCAAGGCGCGCGCGCCGGCGGGATTGTGCGCGCCGTCCAGAATAATTTCAGGATCGCGAGAAACTAGCTCCAGCCTTCCGGGCCAGCGCGTCAGGGCGATTCCGGCCGGCGACACGTTGAGCTGGTGCAGCGCGATGGCTGCAGTGCGTGCATTTTCCACTTGGTGTTGCCCGGCTAAGGGGCAGACAATTTCCATATCGCGCATCCGAAACTTACTTCCTCGCGCATTCATGTGGAGATCGGTGATGGCCCAGTCGCGCGCCAGCGTGTACGGTCCTTTGGCGTGAGCGCGCAGGACGGTTTCGGATTCTGCCGGCTGTTCCGCGAAGATGGCCGGTACACCCGGCTTCAAGATACCCGCTTTTTCCGCCGCGATCTTCGCCAGCGTGTCGCCGAGAAACGATTGGTGATCCAAATCGACGGGAGTAATCACGGAGAGAGCGGGAGCTACGACGTTGGTTGCGTCCAGGCGGCCGCCCATCCCGACTTCCAGCACAATCGTATCCACTTGCCGGCGGGCAAATAACAAGAAAGCCATGGCCGTGACTGTTTCAAAGTAAGTGGGGTGTAAGTCGAGTTCGCCTGAGGAAAGCATCCGCCCGGCTAACTCGTGGATCTGGGTGAACGCTTCGGCAAATTGAGTTTCGCTGATGGGATGCCCGGCGATCTGGATGCGTTCGGTGGGCGCCTGCAAGTGAGGCGACGAGTAAAGCCCGGTACGGACGCCCGCGGCGCGCAGTCCGGACTCCAGCATGGCGCAGGTGGAGCCTTTCCCGTTGGTCCCCGCCACATGTACGAAGCGGCCGGCGCGGTGCGGGCTGCCCAAGGCTTCCAGCAATCGCGTGATCCGATCCAATCCGAACTTCGCGGTCTGAATCTCGTTTCCGAGCGAGTAGAGAAACCGGACGGATTCCGAGTAAGTCATCCGCGGACGGCCTGACTGCGATTGAAGATCATGCGGCCGGCCAGCACCAGCAACAGAGTGCCGCCCACTACCTTCAGCTCGAACAGCCACACGGATGCCACGCCCGGCGGAGGAATTGCGGAAAGGACAATGGCGATGCTGGAGACGATTGCTCCCGTGGTACCCGCCCAAGGTTGGCCGAACTTCATACCGCACGCGAAGATGTAAACGAACGGGATCAGAGTTACGATCACGGTCATATCCACCATGATCTGATAAGCAGCGCGCAGGTTTTCGCCGAGCTCCGCCAGGACCAGGAAGATACTGGAGAAGACACCTTGCAACAGTATCGACACGTAGGGCGTGCCCCAGCGCGGGTGCACTTTCGCAAAGGCGGAGGGAAGGTAATGATCCAGCCCCAGTGCGAAGGGCAGGCGCGAGTTCCCGGCGATGAAGGTGCTGAGCTGTCCCAGCACGCCGACCGAGATCAACAAAGCGAAGCAGGGGGAGAGCCAGGTTGCGCCAAACCGGGCGCCGGCTACGTCGCCAGCCTGCGCGAGTCCAGTCATGGGATTGATACGATCCGGCGGCAGCAGAGCCAGCATCGCCGCGGTTCCGGCCATGTAAAAAGCCGCGCAGAGGAGTCCCGAGATCCACGCCGCGCGGGGGATGTTTTTCGCCGCGTTTTGAATCTCGCCTCCGAGAATCGGCGCCAGCTCCAGCCCCACCATTGCGAATGCGATCTGCGACCAAAAGTTCAGGTTCGACCAGCTTACATCGGGAACCAGGTGGTTGAAGTGCGTGGCCGAGCCGTAACGCCAGGTCATCACTGCTGCCAGAGTGCAAAGCAGAAGCGCTACCAGATATGCCGCGGCGCCGCCCAGCAGGCTGGGCCACTTTCCCACTCGCAAACCCACCAGGTTGGTGAGGATCGCGATCCAGAGCACCGCCAGAGTGGCCGGAATCGCATAGGCGGCATTCTCGGAGTATTTGACACCGCCGGCTCCAAACATAAAGCTGGCCATCGCGACGCCTGAAAGCAGCAGCGTCGGGAAGTAAAGAATATTGCTGACGAAGTAAACCCAAGCTGCCAGAAATCCGTGCCAATCGCCGAAGGCGCGCTTAGTCCAGACATAGAATCCGCCTTCTTCGGGAAAGCGCGCGGAGAGCGAAGCGATGACCAGGGCGGACGGCAGAAAAAAGGTGAGCGCGGCGAGCAGCCAAAGCGTGAGCGATCCGGGGCCTACTTGCGCGGCGGCAGCCAGCCACCGGATGCCCGCCACGGCGGAGACGTTGAACAGGACCAGGTGCCACAGCCGAAGTTCACGCCGCAGCGCGGGCTGGCCGTCAGACATGGTTCCGGTGTGCTTCAGGCGGTGTCATGTTTCAGGTTCATCGTACACTATGACAGGTGTTGACTTACCAACAGTGGCTCAAGCTGCCCGAAGCGGAAGGCGTTGAGGAAGTCGTGAATGGCGAGATCCGCAAAATGCCTCCCAATAAGGTTCTGCATGCCGACACAGTCGAAAACTTAGCCGATCTTTTGAAGGTGGGTGCTGACCCGAAAAAGGTCCAAGTGCGCGTCAGCACTTTCGGACTAGTGATTCATCGCGATCCTCTCACAACCCGCGTGCCGGACATCGCGGTATTTCTCCGTAGTCACGTTGTGGAAGAGGACGGCTACATTCACTCCGCGCCGGAATTGATCGTGGAAGTTCTTTCACCCGCCAATACCCGCGGCGAGCGTGCCGAAAAGCTGAAGGATTACGAAAGCTTAGGTGTGCCCGAAGTCTGGGTTGTCTCACCGGAGGCGCGAACGGTTGAAGTGTTGACGCTTGAAAACGGCTGGCTGGTTACAGCCGCGCTGTTGCGGCAGGGTCAACTTACTCCGTCGCACTTTCCTAAGGTGCAGGTGGATATCGCGGCCATTCGGCCCAAGTGAAGCAACAACCGGTTGGCAGACGGAACGGAAGCGTCTGCCCCACGTTGAGATCAGCTCTCCTTGCCCGCGTACAGAAAGTGCCGGACGATGGCCACGTCGCGCGTGGCGCGCCGGACGCCGTCCTCCACAAGACGATCGGCTTTTACCGATCTTTCGTGTTGCCGTAGATGCTCCGCCCAGGAGTTGACGATGAAGGTTTCGATGTACTGGTCAGGCGAGTCGGTATCACGGAAGATACCCCATCTTGACGCGCCATCGCGTCGCCGCAAGCGACCCAATCGGTGCGCCGCTTTGACGAAGGCGGCAGCGCGCTCGGGGAGCACCCGGTACTCCACCGTGACCAACACGGGGCCGTCGTCCAGGCCATAACCCAGTTCAGCGACCGGCGCGGGCGCGCGCCAGTGGATCCACGCGCTTAAATCGACATCCACGTTTGGAAGCGGCAGATAAAAGCGGAGCAGAATCGTGATGGCGGTTCCCGCGCCGGCCAGCACCAATGAGAACGTGATGCCGCGATGCTCCGCGGCGAGACCCCAGACCACGCTGCCCAGCGCCATGCTGCCCTGAAACACCAGCAGAAAAATCGCCAGCAAACGAGCCCGTACCCACGCGGGCGCAAGCTGCTGCACCATCGTATTGAGGATTGAGATGAAGATCATCCAGGCGGCGCCGCCACAGACCATGAGCGGGGACAACGCGCCGAGGGATCGAAGGGTCCCGGCCGCTAGCAGCATAACGCTCAGGAAAGCCAGTGCCGCCGACAGGATGCCTTCCAGTGTGAAACGTGCCCTCAGACGCGGCAGCATAACGGCGCCGAGAACCGCACCCGACCCGAAAAAGGCCAGCAACGCTCCATAACTCAGCGGACTCCGGCTGATCCGATGCGCGACAATCGGCAACAGCGCCAGGATCGCGGCGGCGAAGAACATTCCTCCGCCCGTCCGGGTGAGCAGCGTGCGAATAGCGGGAGACTGCCGGACATAGCGGAGGGCTGCGACCGTCGCGCCGCTCAAGGTTTCGGCGGGCGCCGTGCTCCGCTGCGCCGGCCGCTTCCAGCGCGTGACGACCACGATTATGGCGGAAAAGGACAGTACATTCACAACGAATGCCGCTCCCACGCCCGCCGCCGCGATAAGCAGTCCTGCCAGCGCCGGACCCACCGCGCGGGCGAGATTGAATTCAATGCCGTTGAGCGCGGAGGCTGCGGGAAGATCCTCGTGCTCCACCAAATCCGGAAGCAGCGCCTGCCAAGATGGCGCCTGGCATGCGTCGCCGGCGGACAAAGCGAAGGTGAGCGCAAGCAGGAGCCAGGGCGACATCACGCCGAGGAGAGTGACCGCGGCGAGCGCGACTGCAGCCCCCAGCATCCAGTACTCGGTTACCAGGATGAGGCGCCACCGATCGACAATGTCGCCCAACGCGCCAGCCGGCAAGGCCAGGACAAAGAATGGCAACGTCGCGGCGGTTTGGATGAGGGCCACTTTCATCGGTCCACCGCCGAGAGAGACCATCAGCCAGGCCGCACCGACAGTCTGCATGAAGGTCCCGATATCAGATGCGAGATTCGCCAGCAGAAGGTCGCGGAAGATCCGGCTCTTCAGCGGCCGCCACGGGCCTTTGAGCGACACAGATTGCTGAGGCGGCCCTGCCATGGCGATTCCAAAGAACTAAGTGCCTGACAACCGGAGGCCCCGGTCGGCTCGCGTTATTTTGACGGTAGTCGATAGCCTATTTGGCGGCATCTTCGGCGGGTGGGTTTGCGGGATGCGGGGTAATGGTTTGTGCATGCGCCTGCAATGACATTTGGTGCGCTTGATACGAATGCTCCAAGGCCTGTCTGGAGTGTTCGTGCCCCGTCAGATGATCTTGTTTTCCGTGTTGCTCCGCGGCTGCCCGATGTGCGTGTGCGGCAAGATCGTGAAGTTCAGCAGCTTTCCGATGTGAATCGCGCATATATTTTCCGGTTATGCCAGGGTCTCAATCTGTCAAATCGTGCATGACACCAGCGTACAACGGAAAAGGCTTCATGGTATCGATCCGGCGGTGTCTGAAAAGTGCGTGTCCATCACCGTCAGCCGCCGCTTCTTCTTACGGCTATCTTTGATTTGGGTCGCATCGCCGAGCCAGGCCGAGCGCATTACTGAGCGCATTACTTTGCAACGCATGACGAGCATGCCCACGTCCGCCAGACTTTGATCAGTTGAGGCTGCGAGTTGGGATTGGAATAACTGACCTATCGTCAATCGCCGGACCGCGGTCGACCCAACACCGGAGTTGGCAGGCGTAAGCGCCCGCCCCACTTTGGAGTGCAAAAGTTTGGGTGTAGGCTTTCGCCTGCCGGGTTAGTATGGAGAAGAATGAAAGCTGCGGTTTTTGAATCGGTCCATTTAGCGTCTGGCTCTTACCTTCAAATCGAGGACGTTCCCCGTCCTCAGCCTGCGGCCGGACATGTTTTAGTTCGGGTGGTTGCCTGTGGGGTTTGTCGTACCGATTTGCACATCGTGGAACGCGATCTACCGCCGGTTCAACCGCGAATCATTCCTGGTCATCAAATTGTGGGAGAGGTGGTGGAGGGTGCGACAGCGGAGGCGCCGCTTGGATCGCGAGTGGGTGTTTCCTGGATGGGTGGCGTAGACGGGGAATGCTGGTACTGCCGCCATGGAATGGAGAATCTGTGCGATAAGCCTACGTTCACCGGATACACCGTGAACGGAGGCTTTGCCGAGTATGCCCAGGTCCGCGCGGACTTTACCTTTCCTCTGCCGGCCGGTTTGGATGATGTCCATGCCGCTCCCCTGCTGTGCGCCGGCATCATCGGTTTTCGCAGCTTGCGTGTGGCGGGCGTTGAGCACGGCGAACGCGTTGGGCTCTTTGGGTTCGGCAGTTCGGCGAGCCTTGCGATTACAATTCTGCAGTCCTGGAAATGCGACGTGTACGTAGTTACCAGGGGCGAAGGCCATCGGAAAGCCGCGGCAGCGCTCGGCGCGACGTGGGTGGGTAGAGAGGACGAAACGCCGCCCGTGAAGCTGGATCGCGCCATCACCTTCGCGCCCAGCGGAAAGGTGGTGTTAAGCGCCCTGGCCAGTCTCCGCAAAGGCGGCGTGGTGGCAATCAATGCCATCCATCTGGATCAGATGCCCAGTTTTAACTACGATGCCTTGCTTTGGGGCGAGCGGCAGATCCGTAGCGTGGCCAACATGACTCGACAGGATGCGCGGGACTTTCTGCAGATCGCTCACGATCTCAATATTCGGCCGCAGGTCAGCGAATTCTCCCTGGAAAATGCCAACCAGGCCCTGCTGGCGGTGAAAGAAGAAACTGAGGCTGGATCGGCAGTAATCATTCCTTGAACAGAGCAAACTCACAAACAGCAAGATTTGATCAATTGTGAACAGATCTGTCCCGCAACTTCATTTACCCTTGTCGATGAGATGGGACTGGACTCCCAGCCTCCGAATGCCGAGCCGCCGCGTTCCAGCTTGGGGACAACTCTATGCCGTTCCAACTCAAGACTTTTGTTTTCGACGAATATACCATCCGTCAGCTTGCGCCCACCGGCCCAGGCGTCTACGGCATTGCCAATTCCGAGAACTGGATCTATATTGGCGCCGCCCACAGCCTGGAATCCGTCTTGCTAAGGCATCTCAATGAGACGGACACCCATGTGATGCAGCGAAACCCAACGGTGTTTACCTGGGAGAAATCTCCAGCCGAGGATCGGATGCAGAGAAAGAGCGCACTGATTGAGGAACTGAAACCGTTGTTTAGGGAGTAGGAATTCGGGGGAGTGGCCGGGCAGCCCATCCGGGCTGCCGCCGGCGCGCCCACCAAGAAAGCCGCCTGAAAAGCGGCTGCGGGCAGAATTGCCCGCCCCACATTGGTTACCCTCGTCTTCGGGAATTCGGGGTCCCATGCCGGCTTTCTTAGCGGCTTTGGCCTTCTTAGTGCGCTTTGTCTTCGGCTGCGGAACTTCAGGCGCCGATGCGTTCTTTTCTGATTCAGTCGTGTTCATTTCGTTTCTCCTGACCGGGCTGCGGTCGTGACCATCCATCACTCCGGTCGGGAAAAACATCAAGCGAAATCTGCGGTGATTAGGTCGGGCGGAGGCTTTCGCCGTGGGGGATGACAGGAATTGGCGGGTGGGCTCCCTTTTTTATAGACCTGACAAAAAGCGGACGAGTAAAAAGCGGGCGAGTTTCCTCGGAGGGCCGGTCTTAGTGCGTGATAAGGCGTCCGATAACAGCAAAATTGCAAGAAGCGGCAGCCGTGCCGATGAAACTGCCGCCTAAGCCCGCGCTCACAGTTGCTCCAGGATCTGCATATGCTCGCATTGGCACGGATGCGCCAGGTGCACCGGTAGTACCGGGGGCGCTAGGGGTAAGCAGAAGAGGAATATTGACCAAAAAAATGGTGCCGTTCACTATATTTGCACTCGTGCTAGTACTCAAGATCGCCTGCAATCCAGTTACGCCGGTGTTGATGCAGGTCACGCCGGCATATTCGATCACTAATCGTTTGACTCCGAGACCATCCGCCGTAGTGGCCGGGACTACGAAGCTGCTGGGGGTAGTGCCGCAGCCTATAACTCCGACACTGTTACACAACGCTGTTTGAAGGGGTTCTTCGCCAGGCGCATTCACGTCGGCGTTCGGAACCGGATTGGCCGGCGTGTTGGCAACCTCCACCAGCGCAGCCACGGCCGCGTGGACCGCCTTCGGCGCTACCAGCGTCAGAAGAGTTCCCGCCAGCGCTACGGCGCCGATACCCATCAATAACCTTTTCATGAATCTCATTTTTGTTCTCCTTACTGAACTGCATGTCTTGCTGAAGCCAAAATCCGCCGCCGTCGCCAGCCATAAGTTGTGCCCAATGCCAGGAATGCGATGCTCGAAACCGGAAGTGCCGCAGGCTCTGGAACTGCCGCCACACCACTGGGAGTAGTGATATCGATCGCCCAGTTGGCGGTATCAGTGGCGCAAGTGGTGGTGCTCCCAACGACGTTGCAGGTCTGGAAGGCCCCGCCGGTTAAGTCGGTGAAACCATCGCCGAGCATACCCGCCGTCTCGAACACGCCACTAGGAATGTAGTCTCCATCGGTGAGCAAGACCGTGTAAGTTCCGGCGGCCAGCGAAAGATCCATTTTGATATCGCCGCAGACCAAGCCTCCGATATCCACTTCCTTCCCGGGTGGGCAACCCGCGAAGCCGCCAAGGACATCAGATGTACCGTTGATAAACAGCGCGGTACTCCCTGTGCCCTGGAAGACACTCACGAATGGATCGAACCCTCCGGCTGAAATCACGGCGCCTGCAGCATTCGTCCCACCGCCAAAGCTCCAGGTCTGCAGCCCTAGCGTTCCGGGATCTGGAAGCGTTATGATGATCGCGCCGGAAGTCGAGTCTTCCGGAGACGTGAGACTCCCGGTGTAAGAAACTGTGTCAGCGCGAGCGATCGCTGCCATCAATGCAAAAAGCGACAGCATCGTTACGAAATGTGCTTTTGGCATTGCTCCTCCGATTGCACGCTAAGCCCGCTTCATGCAGGATCGATTGTAAGGAGTTGGTTCCACCAAAACAACCCACACGTTCGTGTAGGTGAGCATTCTTCAAGCCCTGGGATTACAATGTCTAGGCAGCGGATCGTCATGCGATGGCAAGTAATTCTCGTAGTTTTGGCTGCTCTTCCAGCTTTGCTCGAAAGCGAGTTGCTGCCGATCCGTACCTATAGCACCGCCGACGGTCTGGCAGCAGACCATGTAGACTGCGTCGTCTCGGATTCGCGCGGGTTCCTGTGGTTCTGCACTTCCGAAGGCCTGTCACGGTTCGACGGCAACCATTTCGTCAATTACGGTCTCAACGACGGATTGCCCGACCAATCCGTATCAGCGTTTCTCGAGACGCGATCCGGCGAGCATTGGATCGGAACTCCCCGTGGACTGGCACGCATCAATTCGCGCAGCCATGCCGCTCCGTTCACCACCTACCGGCCTGGGCTGGAGGCTAAGCAGAATGCGATTGGCGTGCTGCTCGAAGCGAGCTCGGGTGAGATCTGGTGTGGAACAGCAGGCGGCCTTTTTGCGTGGCGCGCCCCAGTCAGTTTTCATCGCAAGGAGCTTCCGATACCCGCTCCCCTGATCACAGACGTCGTGGAAAGCGCGGGCGGCGACCTTTGGGTGGGCACGCTGGGGGGAGTATTCTTCCTGGGAGCCAACGGCGCTGTGCGTAACTTTACCGTGAAGGACGGCTTGCCGGGCCAGTGGGTGGAGGCGTTATTGCTGGACTCCAAGGGTAGAATGTGGGCCGCGATTCGCGGCGGACTGGCGCTGATTACGCGGCGGGCGGCAGGCGACTGGAACCTGGAGAAAGTCTATCGCGAGGAGTCTGGCCTGGCCCACTGGGACGTCAAGGCGCTGCTCGAAGCATCCGACGGAACTCTCTGGGTGGGGACAGCTTATGGGATCAGCCGGCTGAGATTGAGCGAGAGTGATCCCTCCGTCTTTCAAAACCTGAATCGAGCGCAAGGCCTGAGCGACCAGCAGATCAACGCGTTCACTGAGGACCCGGCCGGTAACGTTTGGGCGGGAACCGAAGGGGCCGGGGCGATGAGAATCGCCCGCAGGGGATTCACCACCTATCGTGAATCGGATGGTCTGGATACAGACCGCGTGATGTCGGTGTTTGAAGACCGCGCCGGAGCGCTGCTGACCGTGACGACAGGCACGGGCGGGCGCTCGGTCAACCTCTTCGACGGCACACGCTTCCACAGTTTGGCTCCGAAGGAAGTTCACGAGCATCCCAGTTGGGGATGGCACCAGATCCTGCTCCAAAGCCGCACCGGAGAATGGTGGGCAGCAACCAAGCAGGGACTTTGCCGCTTTGGAGCAACGAAGGCGGCAGATTTGAACGGCAAGAATCCGCAGGTGTGCTATTCGCGCGATAGCATATTCTTCCGTGTATTCGAGGATTCTAAAGGTGGTATCTGGGCTTCGGCACAGTTCAAAGGCGGAGACCGGCTGATACGATGGAATCCGGACACAAACACAATCGTCGACTTCCAATCTTCCTGGATTCCGGGCGGGCCCGCCGGCGGTCTGGTAAGCGCGTTTGCCGAAGACCGCCAGGGAAACATCTGGATGGGGATGTATAACGGTGGGTTGTATCGTTATCACGGCCGCGAGTTCCAACTCTTTCAAAGGAAGGATGGCCTGCCGGGAGGGTCCGTCTTCGCGCTTCTGGCTAGTGAGAGTGGCTTGTGGGTTGGCTCGAATGGTGGCGGCCTGGGTCGCATAGTGGACACCGGGGACGAGCGGCCGCGGATAGAAGTCTACAGCACGGATCGGGGAATGGCGAGCAATGCCATCCAGTGCCTGGTCGAAGACCTGCAGGGCCGCATCTACGCTGGAACAGGCAAAGGCGTGGACCGCCTGGACCCCAAAAACGGCCACATCCGCCATTTTTCCAGCGCCGAAGGCCTGGCGCATGGAGAATTCAAGTCCGCGTTTCGCGACCGCTCCGGCTCGTTGTGGTTTGCAACCACCCAGGGCCTCTCCAAGCTGACTACCACGGAGGATCGCCCCCCGGCAGTTCCGCGGGTTCTGATTACGGACCTGCAAGTCGCCGGCGCGCCCTACCCGGTATCGCAGCTCGGGGAAGTGCGCGTCTCAGCTTTGGAGCTGAAACCATCGCAGAACCAGCTTCGCGTAGATTTCGTGGGCGTCGACTATGAACCGGGCGAGATCGTCCGCTATTCATACAAACTGGAAGGCGCGGATTCCGATTGGAGTCGGCCGCGGAATCAGCAGGCCGTTAATTATGCGGCGCTTTCAGCGGGAAGCTACCGCTTTCTGGTGAAGGCGGTGACTTCCGAAGGCGTGGAAAGCGCAACGCCGGCGGAGATCGATTTCACGGTGCTGCCGCCGCTGTGGAAGCGCTGGTGGTTCGAAAGCATCGTCGCGGGGCTGGTGATCGGACTGATTTTCGGGGCGCACCGATATCGCGTGACGCAGATGGTGAATCTGGAACGTATGCGGACGGCCATCGCCACGGATCTCCACGATGATATCGGCGCCAGCCTCTCGCAGATTGCCATTTTGAGTGAAGTGGCGCGCGTCGGTAACGGCCAGGGCCGGGCCGGTGAGCCACTGGAACGAATCGCTTCCTTGGCGCGCGAGCTGCTGGATTCCATGGGAGACATCGTATGGTCCATCCGCTCCGAGCCGCGTGGCATGGATTCCCTGATCCGGCGCATGCGCGAATTCGCCCTCGACTTGCTAGCCACTCAAAGCGTTGATTTCGAGTTGCGGGCGCCTCAGGCCGGCGAAGACGTGCAACTCAGCCTGCAGGCACGCAGGCAGCTATTCCTCATATTCAAAGAGTGCATTCATAACGTCGCCCGTCATTCGCACTCCACAAAGGTTGTGGCGGAATTGAAAATGCTGCATCGGGAACTCATGCTTACGGTTCGGGACAACGGCCGTGGAATAAATCCCGGCGAAAAACCTGACGGCTGGAACGGAGGAACCGGTATCCCCAGCATGCGTAGACGGGCCGAGAGTCTGGGCGGCCGGGTAGAAATGACTTCAACACCGGGTGGCGGCTGTACCATCTCGATAAGCCTTCCCGCGCGCCCAGGCGCTCCGACGGAAAAGTTATAACCTGCTTGTTTATGTAGGTGGCAGGGGGGTCCTCTGTGCATTACACTGAAGCGTCGGCAGACTTCGATGGCGCCAGAACCGTCTCAAGCTCCGGTTATCGGTGTAGCAATCATCGAAGATCAACGCGAGACGCGCGAAGGGCTCTCGCTCTTAATCAACAATGCCAAACGGTTTGAATGCCGGCATGAATATCCTTCGATGGAAGCGGCGCTGGAAGGCATTGGGACCAACCCGCCCCGAGTGGCCCTGGTGGACATCGGACTCCCGGGGTTGAGTGGCATCGAGGGCGTGCGAATCCTGCGGGAGCGCTACCCTTCCATCGCGCCAGTATTACTGACTGTCTATAAGGATGACGAGCGCATTTTTCAAGCGGTTTGCGCGGGCGCTTGCGGATACCTTCTCAAGACAACACCCCCGGCGCGTCTACTCGAAGCAGTGCGGGAGATTGCGGAGGGCGGAGCGGTGATGTCTCCCGAAGTGGCCATCCGGGTGGTGGAACTCTTTCGCAAAACCCAGACGCCGGAACAGTTCTCCACCGGCCTTACACCCCAGGAGGTGCGGCTCCTGAGGCTGCTGGCGGAGGGCCAGCAGAACAAAACGGCGGCGGCGGAAATGGAAATCAGCATTCACACCGTCGGCTTTCATCTGCGCTCGATTTATGAGAAGCTGCACGTACATTCGCGAACCGAGGCGGTGGTACGCGCGCTCCGCGACGGCCTCATCAAGTAGCTGTTCCCTCTGGTGGCTCGAGGATTTCGCATCTTCTGTCCGCTCCACTCCCCCGCGCCCTGGCCTCGCACGAGAGGCAAGAGCTTGGTCCGGCTGCCGATCGAGCCGGGGCCCACGTCTGAGATCCTGGGCGAGCGTGAATCAAAGGATCAGGTGTCCGGTCACGGCCATTCCCCTGGATGGATGCCGATCTCGAGCAGGCTTTGGCCGCGGCGAGGGTATCGGGGCGGAAGGTGATCCTCGATTTCTGGGCGAGTTGGTGTGGGCGTTGCCGTTCCTTGGATGAATGGATTTGGAGCGACGCCGAGGTGGCGGCGGCCTTGACCGACGGCTACGTCGGAGTCAAGCTCGACGCCGACATAGAAAAGGATTTGATGCGCCGATATGAGGTTCGCGGCCTGCCGGCCGGTGCTGTCGCCGGCGAGCGCCCACCAGGACAACCGCCTGAAAAGTCGGCTGCGGGCAGGATTGCCCGCCCCACATTGGCTTCAGAACTGCGCTAGCATTAGACCTTATATTTGGAGGCCGTCGTGTGTTTCTCAGCTACCGCCAACTTTGTGGGAAGCGGTGTACTAGGAACGATCGGAGTGGCGACGCTCACGGAAGTGCGGCATCGGCGAGAACTGTTGTTTGCCGCCATACCCTGCCTGTTTGCGTTGCACCAGCTCACGGAAGGGGTTGTCTGGTTAGGGCTGGATCACAAGCTGGGGTCAGCGGTGGCGCATGACGCTGGAGCGGCCTACATTTTATACGCCCAGGGCTTGCTGCCTTTTCTGCTGCCTTTGAGCGTCTTCCTGATTGAGCCAACAGCGCGCCGAAGACGGCGCATGCTCGGCTTTCTGGCCTTGGGGATGTTGCTGGCAGTCTACAGTCTGTGGGGGCTCATCGCATATCCTCTGGAAGTTTACGCCCAGGCTCACGGCGTTGTTTATCTCAACGCGATAACCACCACCACGCTGGTTGCAGTGCCCTACGTACTGGCAACCTGCGGTGCGCTGTTCTTTTCAGGGTTCCGCAGCCTGGTCCTGCTCGGATCCGTGAACCTGGTGGGCCTCATTGTTGTCATGCTGGTCAGGCGATACGAGTTCACCTCAATCTGGTGCGCTTATGCCGCGGTAGTGAGCGTGATCATCTACTTTTTCTTTCGCCGAAGCCGTCCGGAGCGAGCGCCGGGATATAGGGTCTCCTGATGAGGAACAGACCTTTGTTACTAAAGAAGACAGCGCGATCACATACGCCGGCTTGGCTGCCTATGATGGTGACGAGCTACATGTCCCAGGTTTCCTTCACCGGCGCATAGCTGCGGCGGCACGGAAACGGATAGCGCACGGCATGTAAGGAACCCATGCGCCGCCGCGTAGCCATCAACTGATCAAGGCAGGTATGGACACACGCGCCGGTGAGGCCCACTAGACCGGCGTACTTGATAGAATTATGGGACCCAAAGGAGGCCAAGAGTGAGCGACGGAAAATGCCCTGACCATCTCACCAAAACATCGGTCCAGCAGTTTATGACTTTTGTCAAGTTTCTGGCTGCTAACAATCTGATCGACCAGGCGCAGGATCATCTCTTAAGCAGAGGCATTACTCACGTCTGGATCAGTCTGGAACCGATTAAGGAAACGCAAGAGATGATCAAGTCCGCCATCTCCCAGGGAATGGCCCTGAGCGACAATGCGGTGGTCATCGCCTTCAGTAAGCATGCTATTGATTTCGAGTCACCGGGCAAGAAAGCCGGGTAGTGTGGTGGTTGGAGGAATCAAGCAGCGAACCCGCTGTCACTTGAAGTTCTCCACCAGCATCAGCTCGCTGGTCTGGCGTTCCTGCCGGGTGTAGAAAAGAAAGCGACCGTCTGGCGAGACACTAAGAGGCACACGCGAGGCCTCGCTTCGCCCATAGGGAACCGGCGTCTCAATGGTAGCTATGTGCTTGCGGGCACTCGTGCCCGGCCGGAAAGACTCGATGTTGGCCTCCGGCGTTTCCTGCCCCTGGTTGAATGTGCCCGCGATATAGTAAATCTCGTTGCCCACCAGCGTGTAGATGCTCCATCCGCTCCGGATATCAAGAACGTGCTCTTCCTCCTGTCCCGTTACGGGCGTTCTCCACAGGCTGACACAGTTCAGGTCCTTTCCGTAATAGAGGAACTTGCCGTCGGGTGATTCCATGGGAACAGATCCGCCGTGCCTGGTCACTTGGACCCTCTGTCCACCTTGCCTCGCGATCTTCCAGATTTGAGGAGAAGCCGGATAACCCGAGACGAAATAGATCCACCTGCCGTCGCGCGACCAGGAAGGCTGAAGGCCTTCAGTCAACAGTTGCGGTTGACCGCCGCTGCCTGGCATCGTGTAAATTTCGTAGCGGTTGGTAGTGAAGGAGAAAACCTGGAACGCTACCTCATTGGACGCCGGAGACCACGCCGGATTTTGAACTACCGAAGAAAGGGGGAAGGAGGTCAACTGGGCGGCATCGGAGCCGTCCGCGTTCGCAAGCCAAATCTCCCAAGGCCCGGAACGATTCGATGCAAATGCGACCCTGCGGCCGTCGGAAGAAAACTGTGGAGTCTGCTCATCTCGTGAGGAACCGGCGAAGGGCAGGCTACTAGCGACATCCTTGGCCGAGCGAGTTAACGGAATCCGCCGGATGGTCTCGGCGCGCGTCTGCCTGACGTACAGGAGCTGTCCGCCATGCCTGAAAAGCTGGGGATTGATCGCGTCTTCACCAAACAGCGCTGTGGGTTGTGGCGTCGCCGGCTTTGAGACTGGAATTCTCCACAAAGCGAATTTTCCAGAACGATCCGACGAGAAGATGATGTCTCGCCCGTCGGGCGTGAAATCCAACCCCGCCAAAACATGGTTTTCGGCAGTCAACCGGATGGGGTTGCCCGATAGCCCAAGATCCTGGGTGAGGTGGTCCACGTAAATGTCACCGGTCCCTGAGTTGGAGGTGCGGCAAAAGGCAAGCGTTTTCCCGTCCGGGGCGAGGGATGGCATGGTATCTCCGAGAGAGCCTGGGGCCGGGCTAATGAGCCTGCGCCGGTCACCGGTTTCGCTGGAGATAAGGCTCATCTCATAAGGCACATTCGGTGAAGACTGGTAAGGCGCAATAATCCATTTTGAATCTCTTGACCAGGTGGTATACGGGCCCGGAAGTAGAGGATCGCCGGTCGCGTAGCCTTCGAGCAACTTCCGCTCCTGGCCGCCCAGTGCCGGAATCACATACATACCGTACTTTCCCGTTCCCAAGAGTCTTCCAAACGTGATCCACCGCCCATCCGGCGACCAACTTGGACTGAAGTCAATTGCCGGATCAGTGGTAAGCCGGAGCGGAGGCCCTGGGCCGATCAGTTTGACGTAAATGTCGAAGTTGTCTTCCTTCTCGCCGGTCCAATCGAACGCCACCTGATTCCCATCCGGCGAGAAACTAGGCTGATCCACGGCGCCGCGATAACTGGTGATCGGAACGGCACGCACGTTGGGGCTGATCGCGGCCTGAGGTTGACGGAAGAACCGCATCCACGCTCCCACGCCGGAGAGAACGAGGATCACAAGCACAGCAGCCAGGGCGTATAGATTTGGCGTCGCTGATTTAGCTCGGCCGAGGAACGGCAAAGTGCCGGAATCAGATTGCTCTTTCAACTCCTCTAGCGCTATCTTTACGTCCCCCATGTGCTGGAAGCGCCGGTTTGGATCCTTGCGCAGGCAGCGATTTAGAGTTATTTCCAAGTCGCGCGGCAAGTCCGGTTTGATTCCGGTCACGGATGCGGGCTGATCGTTAACAATCGCCGATAACGTGGAGGATCGCGAATCGCGCAGGAACGCCCGCTGGCCCGTCACCATCTCGTAGAGAACCGCGCCGAACGAAAATATATCCGAACGCCCGTCCACCACTTTGCCTTCCGCCTGCTCCGGCGACATGTAAGCCACGGTCCCAACGATCTGTCCCCCTTGGGTCTTGGGCGTTGCTTCCATCACTTCGGTTTCCACCTCTTCCGGGTCGTCCGGATTTGGACTATCCGATACGTTCTCCACCAGCTTGGCGAGCCCAAAATCGAGCACCTTGACGACTCCGTTCTCAGTCACCATAACGTTGCCGGGCTTTAGGTCGCGATGAATGATCCCAGCCGTATGAGCCCCAGCGATGGCGCCGGCGATCTGCACGGAGAAACTGAGAACGTCGGCGATCTTCAGGCCCTTCCGGCCAATCAAATCGCCCAGCGTCTTGCCGGGAACGTATTCCATAGCGATGAAATCCATTCCGTCGCAAGAATCGATTTCATAGACCGTGACAATGTTCGGATGGTTGAGCGCGGAAGCCGATCGCGCTTCCTGGATGAACCGCAGTTTTCTGCCAGGCTTAGCCATTGCCTCTGCCGGCAGAATTTTGATGGCCACCATGCGGCCGAGGCGCGTGTCGCGAGCGCGATAGACAATACCCATCCCGCCTTCGCCCAGCTTATCGAGAATCTCGTAGTGAGAGATAGTGCGGTTGACCATGGCACGACCTGACGTCGAAAAAAACGAATGCGAATTATCGTTACTGCTCGGTCCGATTCTAACTCCAATTGGACCTTCGGAGTGTTGATTCGGACAGGAAGGCACGGATCGCCGTTTCGGGCTAATTGCGAGGTTGCTGGGTCTGTGTCATCAACCTGAGCTTTGTACGTGTTTCTGACCATACGTCCACTATCTAGCCAACCTTGCCAGAAGTGGCGCAATGGGCGCGAGGATTTCGTACGGGCCGAGTTTATCGCCGGGAGTGAGAGGCATTGGGTCGGCCAGATCGGTCTAGCCCATCCTGCGGCGGTCACTTCCTTGGGAAGTCCTGGGCTACGCCGCGTCCGTCCATTGCTTTTTCAGAAGAGTGCCCGGCGATCGTTCTTGGGAGTTACAGTGTCCTGAGGAAAGCTAAGAGGGCTTTCTTGTCATCCGGCGATAAGTCTAAGCCGAAAGGGTGTCCTTTGACGGCCCTCGTTTCATTCGGCCCGCGAAAGCCGGTCGGTATATACGTCTCCTTGGCTCGGTTCGGATCAAACCAGTCTTCCAGGGACGCGACCGAGCTATTGTGCTCCAGGGCGCCGCGCATCCAGACTCCTCGCAGAGACGGCACCTTGTAATAGCCGGTTCCACGCCGGGTCTTCATTGCGAGGTAGGGGTCCAATCCGATGCGCACGTCCAGGATGTCGTATATTTTCTTGTGCTCAGGCGGCACCACAAAGCCGTCCACCGGGATCAACTTGTTGTTGGTATAGAGCGGAGGTGTGTGGCAACCGCCGCAGCCTTGGGAACGGAACACTTGCTCTCCTTTGGCGCTGAGGGCATCCGACCGGTTGGGATTGGCTGGATAATCCAGTGAATAGACATACAGGGCCAGCGCATACAGTTGCTCGTCGGTGAAGCGGAGGCGTTTCGTGGGCGGAGGAAGATCGCGGTTGTTGTTGTCGCCTCCGGGGATGAAATCTCCGTACTTCGTGAATAGCTCCATGCCGGAAGCGAGAACGGCGTAGCGCATCAGGTCGCCAATGGATCGATGGAGATGTAGGCCGGTGTGATCGAAATACTTTCGGTCTCTGAGACCAATCAGGATGGGAATCGTTGTGGGCGACCGGAAACTGGTTCCTTCACGGTCGTCAGCTGCCGCCGGGGCCCTCCATGACCCGACCGTTTTACTCGTCACTTCGGGATCTACATTTGGGTCCGGTTCGATCCACGGCGTGCCATACCAGAGCAGCATGTTGCGCCGGCGTTCATCGACAGTATCGCCAAACATCCCCGGACTCGGGTAAATTCCGGGCCTGGTCGGCTGCACGCCGTAGATTCGCTTGCCGTCCGCCGACACATGGCTATGACAGAACGAGCATGCCTGTACGCTTAAGATCGGTCCTCCCGCAACATTAATTTCGAGTTTTCCCTTTTCCCGGATGAATAAACGGGGGAAGGAGCTAGCCGTCCCGGGATCAGGCGGTTTTGCCGCCGCGTCGAGAAGACGCTGCGGAATCGCGGCGTAACCCCCCAAGGCAAACGTAAACACGAGTTCCCCTGCTTTTTCCCAATCGGCCTGCGTTTTCAGCTTGGCAGGATCGAAGGCCACCTCCGGCTCCTGCTGCTTGAGCCAGTCCAAGTACTCGGGGAAGGGTTTGTCCGGAGAGACGAGTGGATAGGCCTTGTAGATTGTGACGGGCGGGATGGAGTAGTAGTAGCGCTCGGAAAACTGACTGACGCGCGGAGCGGGAGGAGCGAGCGGAATCGCCATGCCGGCAACTGCGGTATCATCCCATGCCTTTGGAATCTGAGGCCGAAAATCGCGGTCTGATTTTGACTGCGAATAGAGCGCCACCGTCACCAACAGGATCGTCGCGCTACGAAGACAGGCTTTGCGGCGCATAATTCCGATCCTCCTCAGCAGGGGTTGGTTGGTGCAGCTAATTGACCTCCCAAGAGGTTACCACGTGCGCCTTGCCTCCTCGTATGCTCGAGTTACTTCCATTCGGAAGGCGCCGTTAATGACCATAACGTCAACCAAAACCTCACACTCACTGAATGGCCCTTGCAGCAGTCGGGCTGGTCTGTCCGGCAATCGTCATAGTCACTGGGACGGGGTGTCGCCGCCGGCAATCTATGGCATTACGTCCTCACGGGCGCGTTGTATCCCGATTCATGAGGCGATGGATTCTCGCGACCAGAGCATCGAATTGGGGTTGTCCACGCAAGTGCATGAGCCGCGGCTCGCGAGCCAGGTATACGAGCCACGGCGAGCGCTGCTCGAAGGCCAGCTCCCATTGGCGGAAGGCTTCATCCCGATCCCCTAACGCTTCGTGAATCAAACCGATCTCGTAAGGAGAGACATACTTATTTTGTGAGATTTGCTTTAGTTGATCGAGTTGGGCGAGCGCCGCATCCCGCCGCCCGGCGATAGCATTCGCGTGGGCGGCGAAATTTTCACAGACGGTGACGCCCCCGTTGAGCCGGGTGCCTTTTTCTATCTCGGCGAACCCCTCTTCCAGCAAGCCGGACGCGAGCAGTCCCCACCCGAGAAAAACGTGGTGCCATCCAAAACCGGGTTCCTGATTTACCGCGGCGCGGCTTTCCCTCTCGGCCATCGCGAAATCGTTCTCCATCAGCGAGTGCCAAGAGAGATGAAGGACAGCGAACGGATCGGCAGGATCGAGATGGAGATACTGGCGGCTGCGTTCCAGAGCTTCTTCGAAACGTTCCGCCACGCTTAACAAGTGCGCGTACCAGTGAATTGCAGGCCCGTAGCCGGGATTCAGCCGGATCGCCTCGGTAAAGGACCGTTCGGCGGCGCGAAGGTCCCAAGCGAAGTGCAGGAACCCGTATCCCAACGCGCAGTGCCCTTCCGCCAAATTGGGATCCAACTGCAAGGACCTTTCCGCATAGGCGCGGCCTTTGCTGTGAGCATCCTCGGGCGCCAGAATTCCGGCTTCCCAACTTCCCAACGTGTTATAGCAATCGGCCAGACTGGCATAGGCCAGCGCGTATTTGGGATCTCTCTGAAGCGCCTCCTGGAAACACTCAATCGCGGCCTGGGTTCCGGCGGGACGCTTGATCAAGTGGTACCGGCCCTTGAGATAAAGGCTATAAGCTTCCGGATCTTCGGTGAACCGCTTGACGGCGGGGGCCTGCTCTTCGAACGGTTCCCCGAGTAAGTGGCCGCGTAACTTTCCAACAACCGCCGCCGCGATCTCGTCCTGAACCTCGAAAATGTCCGTAAGTTCCCGATCGAACCGTTCGGACCAGAGGGCGCTTCCGTCGGCGACCCTGATCAATTGGACATTTATTCGCAAGCTGCGTCCAGAGCTTCGCAAACTCCCTTCGAGCACACTGGCAACGTTCAAGGTGCGCCCGATCTCGCGGACGTCTTTTGTTTGGCCGCGAAAGGAAAATGCCGAGGAGCGGGGAGCCACGCGTATTTTGCCCAACTTGTTGAGCGCACCGATCAGTTCCTCGGCCAGTCCATCGCTAAAATACTCATTCTCTTTGTCCTCACCGAGATTAGCGAATGGCAGCACGGCGATGGAGGGGCCGTCGATTGGCGGTTTCCCGACTGGGCTGGTTGGTGCGAGGGGAGCGACTCTCGATGGGCGCGCCGGATTACCTAATCCGTCTTTACAAAGATTGTATAGCTGAATCCCGACTTTGTGTTTTACCTCGTGGATGCCAAGGTCCTCAAGACAGCTGTTCCAGTCCCGTAGTTGCTGCAGAACTTCTGCGACATTGCGCGAGAGCAGGATATGGCCCGCATCGCCACAATCCATTACCCTTTGCGCCATATTAATGCCCCCGCCGACCACGTTGACTTCTTCTTTGATGTCAGAGTGACGGCAGATTGGGCCTTGGTGAATACCCATGCGCAGACTCATTTCCGAGTGGTTTCTGACTGCAGCGGCAATCTCTAAGCCGCATTTAACTGGTGAGACCGGATCGCGTAGAAAGACGAGTGCCATGCCATCACCCGTCGGAAGCGAGATCAATTCTCGTTTCGCACTTGCCTGCGCATACTCTAGACTTTCGCGCACTATTCTCTGGAGGATCGTCAGAAGCTCAATTTGTTCCTCTATAGAGCGAAGAGAGTACCCAACAATGTCCATGAACAACACTGAAACAATTTCATAAGTCGGAGGCTGCTCAGCGGTGGTCATGACTCTCAACGACGGAAGTTAAATGTTAGCTTAACAATCCGAGCTCCGCGACGCTGACTGCTGCTTAATAGGATCGACTTTCCAATCATCTGGCCCGCAGGCTTGTTTCAGGGATTGGTGAATATCGATTCCGTCAGCGTCGGCAGCGAAGCGCCTCCCGCGCACTGGTAACGGGCCTCAGCTGGGCCACCAGCGATCCGACTATAGCGATCTCATAGAAGGTGACGATGTTCGGGTGATTCAGCGCCGAAGCGGTTTTGGCCTCTTGCACGAAGTGCCGCTTCGCTAAACTTCGTCAGGTGGATTGGCTCCGCGAGCGAGCCCCTTTGCCGAGGCCTCGGCCCCAGGTGGTTCACGGAACGGTTCCACCGAAATGCGCTCGTAACACACTTCCAGCACGGTCAGGTATGCGGTACCGCCCGGCGCTTGGAGAACTACGCGATCGCCCGCTGCCGACTTCATCAACGCGCGCCCCAGAGGCGACACCCAACTGATGTGGTTGCGGTTGAGATCGACCTCGTCGGTGCCCACGATGCTCACCACTCGCTCCGTTCCCGCGGCATTGGCATAGCGCACAGTCGCTCCGAAGAATGCCCTCGTCGCCGCCTGCCCCGATCTCGGAGTTTCCGGGTCAACCACTTCCGCAGACTCGATTCGCTTCGTGAGAAAGCGAATCCGTCCATCGATCTGGCGCAGCCGCCGCTTGCCGTACTGATAGTCGGCGTTTTCACTGCGATCGCCGTTGCTCGCAGCCCACGCCACCACCTCCGTCACGGCCCGGCGTTCCCGGGTGAGCAGAAACCGGTGCTCATCTTTGAGGCGCTGCAGGCCGTCTGGCGTGATGTAGTTCTTGTTTGGCGTCGCGGATTCGTCCGCTTGCGGTTTTCTTGTAAACCCTTTTCGCATATCTTAGTCCTTCCAGCGCGAATCCAGTGGTGCCGCACAGCTCTCAGGATGTGGATAGTGCGATGCCTGTCGATCCACAAATGAAATTGCCGCAAAACGCGGAGTGAAACACGGTAGGTTGTCCGAGCTCCTGGGGAGTTCGTCTGCCCTAACTGATTGTTTCACGTGGCGAGCGGTCGCGCCCTGCGCGCAGCCACTCAGTGAGTGGCGGGCAGTCCAACGACGATGAGAACCGCGTAGTCCTGTTTGCGGCAGCCGTTCACGACGGGCATGGCCGCCCCTGGATTCACCGGAAAACCCGTGGTCCGAACGTTCGCGGGCGAGCACGTGTTGTTAGCCGTCTCCGGCGTATAGCGTGCGGAGCGGCATCCGAGATGGGTGACATCGTAGAGGGTCGCGCCGTCGGCGAGTTCCCACCGCTGATTGCCGTCCTTGTCCTTGGGCTGAATTGTCAGCACGGTCGTCACCTTGGCGTCGCCCGTGACGAGGTATTTACCAGGGGGCAGCGGAAAGGTCGGCTTCTCCATGATCAAGCCGTGTTCCTCCAGCCACCAGTCCTTAGCGTCGAATTTCCACTGTGACGGCGCCACGCCGCCGGCCGCCTTCAATTGGGGGTAGTGGTCCAGCTTGCAAGCGCGCGGGCCCGGGTCCTGGTTCCAGAAGCCCCATAATTGCGCGCCGTTGCCGGAGGTGGCCCCGGGGTCTCCCAGCGCCGCGATGAACTGCGGCTCGATGCGCGTGAACTTCGAGAAGTCTGCGCCTGACGCGTGAACCGGCTGCAGGCCGGCTGCCAGCATGAGGGATCCCACGGACAGGAGCCAGCGGCTCACGGACGGCACAAGGTGGTGGACATTCATGCGATTGCTCCTATTCGACGACCTGATGACATCCTACACCAACCGATGGCGGAGCATTTATGCTTGACCGGCATGGACGCTGTTGACCGGCGGCATGGTTGCACTGGAATTATCGGCGATATAGCATTCGTTTAGCTACTGGGACCATCCTTAGCGCAGGAGGGAAGGTGAAGGGATTCGCCTGGACGACATTGCGTGGGTCTTGCCTGGCGGCTGTCGTCATCCTTGCGATTCGCGCGCCCGCGAACTCTCAGCCCGTACAGCTTCGACATTGGAATGGCCAAGGTGTCGCTCCGGTATACGAAGGCTTTGATGTCAACCCGGATGGCTCTTTCAACATGTGGTTCGGGTACATGAACCGCAACTATGAAGAGGAGCCCGACATTCCAGTCGGAGCGGATAATAGCTTTTCGCCGGGACCGGCCGATCGCGGGCAACCAACTCATTTCGCGGTAAGGCGTCACAAAGACATCTTCAGCGTCACCGTACCGAAGGACTTCGGAGATCAGCGATTGGTCTGGACGCTCACGCTGCACGGGGAGACCATGCAGGTGCCAGCCGCGCTGAATCCCAGATGGATCATCGACCGCAAGTACACCACTCGCGGGGCGAACATAGACAATCCGTACTCAAACACCCCGCCGGTTGTGAGCGTGGACCCGATGGAAGAGACCATTGGGCTATCTGACCCGCTCAGGCTGGCGTTAGCAGCGACCGATGACGGGCGTCCCGTCCGTAACGGAAAGCCGATCGGGATGACGATGGACTGGGTGAAGTATCGAGGCCCCGGAAGCGTGGAACTAAATCCGGCAAGGGCGAAACTCGAAGGCGGTAAAGCAGTGACCACGGCGCGCTTTAGCGAGCCTGGCGAATATATTCTTCAGGTAGTGGTAGACGATGGCTCGGGGGAAGTAGCCGGCAACTTCGGTTATCACTGCTGTTGGACCAACGTTGAGGTAAAGGTCAAGGTAAAGGGAGACGACCATGTCAACTCGCAGCCTTAGTTCACTCTGGATCGCGTCGATCCTGGTAGCAGGCGTCATATCGGGAGCCCAAGGCGCTGAGGTCGCCAAGCAAACCGATGCCGCGCGGCAGGTGACGTTCAACAAAGACATCGCGCCGATTTTTCAGAAGAGTTGTCAAAACTGTCATCATGCGGGAACGTCGGCTCCTATGTCGCTCATGACCTACCAAGATACGCGCCCCTGGGCGCGCTCGATTAAGAACCGAGTGCTGCGCCGCGATATGCCGCCATGGCATCTGGACAAGACCGTGGGCATCCGCAACTATAAGAACGATATTTCCCTGAGTAACGGCGAGATCGCGACGATTGCGAAGTGGGTGGATGGTGGAGCTCCGCAGGGCGACCCGGCGGATTTGCCCAAGCCTCTGGACTTCAGCACCGAGAATACGTGGTTCATCGGGCAGCCCGACCTGCTCGTCTCGACCGATGACTTCAAGATGTATGCCAAGGGATCGGATTGGTGGATCGACCAGTATGGCGAGGTCACTTTAACAGAAGATCGATGGATCAAAGCCATGGAGATCAAGCCGAGCAATCGGCGGATTGTGCATCATTGCGTGGTATACGCCATTGAGCCGGACGCGCCCGCCGGAACGCCGGAGTCGGGCCTGCAGCTCACCGAATATGCAGTGGGTAAATATGGCGACACCTTCGCGGACAATACCAGTCGTTTGCTGAAAAAAGGGACGCGGCTTCGGTTCGACATGCATTACAACGCGGCCGGCAGCGAGCAGACTAATCGCACCACCATTGCGTTTAAGTTTTATCCGGCGGGTTTTGTTCCGAAGTATCAGGTCCGGTCTTACGCGGTGCGCAACATGCCCAACGACGAACTAGAGATTCCTCCCAACACCATCGTGCGGACCGATGGCTATTTCCGCCTGCCTAAGAATGCGCGGATTGACTCGTTCCAGCCTCACATGCACATGCGCGGGAAGGCCATGACGCTGGAGGCCATCAACCTGGATAACACCGTCACCGTACTCAGCTCCGTCGACCATTTCGACTTCAATTGGCACATCAATTACGTGTACTCCGACGACGTGGCTCCGCTATTGCCGGCTGGAACAGTGCTGCATATGATCGGCGTTCACGACAATACGTCCGCGAACCCACGGAACCCCGATCCGAATATGTGGGTCGGATTTGGCGAGCGAAGCGTAGACGATATGGTGCAGGTGTGGATGGATATCGTATACCTGGACGACGCCGAATTCCATCGTCTGGTAGAGGAGCGGAAAGCTAAGGGCGGCGGCGCTACGCTGCCTCTATCGGCCCGCGCCTCGGATCCGCAGTGATCGGGCCGTTACCTCTTTAGCCCGAAAGCGTAGACTTTCCCGTCCCAGGTACAGACGTAAACCTGGCCACCGGCAACCACCGGTTCGTTGAAGTGAGTGAAGCTCGCGATCAGCTTGTTGCTTGAGTACAGCTCCCGTCCGCTTTCCGCGTCGAGAGCGTACAGAACCGCTCTGGGGTCTAGGCCCGCGGGGGCTTTGATCGCCCCACGGGATTCATCGGACGTTTTACCGCTCAGAAGCACGTAAACCACTCCGTTAGCTACCGTGGGCGGCTCCGGTGCGTGCATCTCACGGGAAATCCACATCGGCGCCAGCGTTGGTTTACCCGTTTCTGTGTTCAGGCGAACTTCGAATGCCATGGTGCTGCCCTGATCCGAGGGTCCATAGGACTGCTGGAATTTCGGCGCGTCTTTAGCTGCAGGGCCTAGCATGGGTGCATACAGCCATCGTCTTCCCTGCGGATCCTGCCAAGTGGTTATCCCCCATATTCCCCGGTCGTGAAGCTTAGCCTCATCGTTGCCCCAGCGCGGTGACGTGTAAAGCGGTGTATGGTGGTCGGCGCCCCCCAAATTATTGGCGTCAAGCAGATAAATTACCGACTCTTTGCCGACCACCGCCGCCAGCGTCCACTCCTGGAACGGAAAGATCACCGGATTGCCTGAGCCGAGGTCCAGATCCGTTTTATTCAGATATTTCCAGTTAGCCGGAGTGAATGTATCCTGCAATCGGAAGTTTTTGGGAGTGAGAGCCAGCACGCTATTGCCGAACTTGCCGGAACCTGGATCGTAAGGGCCGTCGGCAGTCTGGGCTAAAACGCCTTTCGGTCCTCGGACCAGACCGCCGCGCCCCCACGCTCCTGATGTTATTCCCGTGTTGGTGTAATACTCGAGCGGGTGCCGCACCGAATCGTCCAGATCCAGCGCCGTAAAGTGGGACTGCATGTTGAGGCAACCCCGAGCCGTGGGTGAATAAATGACTCCATCGATGAGATTCAGGCTCCAGTTACGCGCGAAGGGATCCGTGAAGTTGGTGGGCGGAATGCGATCTTCGCCATCCAGCAGACTGAAGCCCCGGAGCTTCCCGTCGCTGGTCGAAACATAAATGATCCCCGCCGCTTTGTCGACCACCGGCGTAGCATTTTGCGTGTTGGGACATCGGTAATCGCCCTTTTGGGGCTCCTTCATGGTGTTAGGGTTGGCCTTTTGCCAGGCTATTTTGCCCGTGGCCGCGTCGATTGCGAAAACGGTATTGTCGCTGCCGACCACGAAGACGCGCGAAGCCAGGCCCTGCGGTGTATTCACCGTGGCAACCACCGGAGCGGTCATCGTGGAAAGAACGTAATCCTTGGGAGCAGTGGAAATCTGGGCCGTCCACTTCACTTCGAGTTGAGAGACATTGTCCTTATTGAGGATCCGCTCGTCGGGGTTCGAGCCAGTACGTTCCGGATCGTGGCCCCAAGTTAACCATTCATCTTGGGCTGCAGCGAGCCTGGGCGCCAGGAAGAACGTCAAGCTGGCTGCAAAGCTAAGAACCCCGACTATTGGTTTTGAAATGTATCGGCGCCCGCCCATGCCGCAATGGTACATCACACCTATGTAATGAATGTCCCTTACTTTCGACAGTCCTGTTAGGGGAGCACGGATGCGCAAAGTACTGGTTCGCGTATGCCTGGTGTCGGCGATTCTCACGGGCGTGGCATTGGTGCCGGGGGCCATTGTCCTCGGCCTGCTCTTCCTGATCGTGCCCGGTGTGGTGCTCATCGCCGCGCCCTATGTGTTCGTCGCCGGCGTGGCCAGCCTGGTTGCAGTTACCCTGTTTGGCCGTCTCAGCGTCGCCGCTCGCCTGTGCGCTTACGCCGGGTTCGCGCTTCTGATTCTTGGCCTGGCGACGGCCGCAGCCTGGCAGATCAATCGGCCGCTGATGAGGGATTGGGCGCAACTGTCGGCGGACGATCATCCGTGGATCGGCGACAAGGAGGGCGTTCGAGCGATCGCGTTGCTGCAGGACCGGCGTGCGGCCAGCGGGAATCCAGTGCTATGCCTCACCCTTTGCCAGCGCCTCCTCTACACCGGCACGGCGGAATCCGTTCTGGAAGCAACAAGCCCAGCGGATCATGACTCGCCAATCGATCTGGCGCAACCCGTCATCCGCTATCGCGTCGAGAAGCGCGCCTCGTGTCCTCCGGTTACGCTACCGGACGGGGTGATTCGGCAGAGCGAACTGAACGTTTTCAATAAAAGACAGTTGCTCGACGAAGCCAAGATCCGGATCGCCGCGGGCAACTGCCTGATCGCCGAGCGAGCCACGTTGGCCGAGAGCGATCTGGTTGTGGTCAACCAGGTGCTCCGCGACGGCCATCAGCCCTACATGCGAGACCGTTGGAATCTGGCCCTGGATACGCTCTCGGCGCGGCGGCTCACCGTCTATCGAATTCGTGATGGCCGTCCGATGCAGTTGTCCCGCGAGACCGCCATGACCGCATACCCGGTTTTCACCCCCTTGCTCATCGGCCTCCGCACCGGCGATCCGATCGACATCGAACTCGGCATCGTGAGGGTACCCAAGAAGAATCCTGGCGAAGATATTGGCACGTTTTTCGAGAAGGCATTCGGGCTGAAGGCCGTCCCCATTGGCGCCCGCGCCCCCCGCGGCTAGCGGACAAGGACAGCCAGCCTGCTCAGAGCGGCGCGGATCGCCGCCAGTTTATTTCGCGATGCTGTTCAGCAGATCCCGGGCCTCGTGAAACGACGGTTGGAATTCCAAGGCCTGCCGCAACGTCGCCTGAGCTTCGTCGGCGTGGCCGGTGCGCAGCAGCGCGCGGGCAAGATTAGTGCGCACCAGAACCAGTGCTGGGCTGATGGCCAGAGCCTGGCTCCAAAATTGGATGGCCTCTTGGACGTTGCCACGCTGCATTTGGTATGCGCCTAGCGCTGAGGCGACGGCGGATTGAGTGGGATCCATTTGCCAGGATTTCTCATACAAAGGCAGTGCATGCGCGTCGTCCTTGCGGTCGCGATAGAACTCGGCGAGATAAGCGAGCGTCAGTGCGTCGGCCCCGCCGCTCGCCTCAGTCTGTTGCAGCAGATGGAACGCGCGCTCCAGGTATGTGGGGTTCTGCTCGCCCAAGCCCAGCATGGCGTAAGCCAGTCCCAAGTCACGGGTGTTGGCCGCGCCGCCCCAGAAGGGAACCAGATCGGCGTCTGCCGGCAAGGAACCACCTGGGGGCCGAGCGCGCCGCCGGATGGCATGGTCCGTGAAAACGACATGCTCGACGTCGCTCGGAGGATTGCGCGGCATGTGGCAGGCCACGCAATTATCGCCATTGGCCAGGCGTGTCGTTCGCGGCGCGGGGCAAGCGGAAGTCTGGTGGCAAGTGAGGCACTTGGCGCGAAAGTACGCGGCCTTATTACTGGCGGCCGGAACGGAATGGGGATCGTGGCAAGTGCCGCACCATAGGTTTCCCCCGCTGGCTCGCTTGCAAGCGCTCTGCGACAGATCCTCGGCGTGGCTCGTAACCTTCATCTGTGACGGCGAACCGGAGCGTACGAAAACCGTGAGATCGTCCGCCAGCCGATCGCCGGGGCGAAATGCGAGATCGTCTTTGCCCGCTTTCGGTATGCGGATTTCGCCCGAAAGATGGCATTGCTCACAAATACTGTCTCGCTCGGTGGCAGCAAGTTTGACCGGATTTAACATCGGTTTGCCGGTGGCAATGTGATCGCTTCCCGCGCCGTGGCAGCGCTCGCAGGATACACCGCCTTCCCGAAACGGAGGCGAGGCGTAGGCGTTCTGAGTGCCCGGAATCGGCTGCATCCCGCTCGCGTGACACACCAGGCATCCTGGCCGGATGGGCCGTGTCAGATAAGGATAGTCGAGCGCCGCGTAGCCAGGCGGGGATTTCCACGAAGCCGAGTTGCTATAGTACGCGACGGGCGCTTCATACAAAAAACCCTGGTAGCTCAAAAGATAGCTACGCGCGGCGGCTCCGCTTCCCACAAAATATTCGAGTTGACGGCGGCCCTGCATTTGCGATGAGGTGCCCGGTTGCTGAGCGTTCTTCTGTCGAAACACGAAGAAATATTTCCCGGCGTCCTGGCCAACGCGGTACGTAAAGGCGCCGCCTGTATCGGCAAACTCAGTACGATCGAAATGCTCGATCGGCTGGCCTGTTCCCACGCGCCCGCTGCCGTTAGCCATCGGGGTCCTGAGGAAACTACGGTAGATGGCCGGGTGGCAGGCTGCGCATGCCTGGTTTCCTACGAACTCCGCGCCGGCGGCGTAGGACGCGATCGCAAGCGGCAATACCGACTGAAAAAACTTCCGGGCTAATGCAAAAATCAACGGGCTGAGTATATCATCGCGGGGGAGTGATCTTTGGTCACTGGATGTTCAATGTCACCGTATTCGCCGCCTGACCGTCCGCGGCGATCACGAGCTTGACGACGCCTGCCCCCGCCAGGTTGGCAGGCAGCGGACCCACGTTGATCTGGTCAACACCGTCAGCGCTACCCTGTGCGCCGAAGTAGATCACCGGCACGCTTGCACCGTTCACCGTAGCCGTCACTGACTTCGCATGGCGAAGTCCGGTGCCGTAGAGCACCAGATATACCTGGTTGCCGGCGGCCAGGCTGATCGGACCAGTGGAATTCACTATCGTTTGCGAGCCGTCTGGGTGCACGTATACCACCTGACCCGCATAATTGCCTTGCCCGTTCATACCGGACGTGAAAATCCCGGGCGCCGTCGCGACAATATTGACAATGGTTGTGATGGTGCCGCCCGGAAGAGTGATGGTCACCACTGCAAGGCCCGGCACGGTGCCAGTGGGAACCAATAGGTTGATCTGGCCCGCGGAGGCGTACACGCCGTATAGCAGCGCCGATTTCACGGCGCCCGAACTATCCGTGATCGTTACCGTCGCCCCGCCCAGTGAGGTGGTCAGCGGAGGAGTGGCCGTAGTATTGCCGGTCAGGCCGGTGATGCCGTAAAGGCTAGCGATTTCATCGGGGGCGAAGTCGCCTGAAAAGTTCCAGGCCGCGTTCAGAAGGGCCGGCAGGGGCGCGGACTTACTCCCATCGAAGTCGGAGTCTCCCGAATACACGGCTGCGATCGGACGGCCCAGCACGCCGGCGATAGCGCCCGTTCCGATGGTCGCTGATCCCCTCCCGCTGGAGAGACTGGCGGTGGCGACGATGGCGTTCTTCGCTACATCCACAAATTGAACGCCGCCCGTGGGCGTTCCTGCCCCCGGCGCAACCGCGGACACGTTGGCCGTGAGCATCAGTTGGCCCGAAACGAGCGCGATTGAAACCGCACTGCTGGAAGTCGCCCGCGAGACCGTGACGGTCAATGCGCTACTAGTAATGCTCCAGGTCGCGTCGCCGCTGTATAGAGCAGTGATGGTATGTGTCCCTGCAACCAGCGAATTCAGGCTGAGGGTCGCTATTCCCGAGGACAGCGGGGCCGTCCCGAGCGATGTGCCGGAGGCGAGTTCCACCCACGTCACCTGACCTGTGGGCGCCTGGAATCCCGCCGGCACGGTAGCGCCAACGCTGGCCGTGAGAACTACTGTCTGGCCGAAGACGGGCGCCATGGGAGCCGCCGATATCATCATCGTCACAGGCGCGTTGACGGTTTGGTCGAGCGTGGCCTGAGCGGACGGGAAGGTGCTGTTGCCGCTGTATCGAGCGATGATGTTGTGCGAGCGGCCGGTCAGCGCCGAAGTGCTGAAGACGGCTAGTCCGTCCGAAACGCTGACACTCGCGAGCGACGTTGCTCCATCGGAGAACTGCACGGTTCCGGTTGCAGATCCAGAGGTCGGCGGCTGGCCGCTCACGGCCGCGGTAAACGTCACCGCTTGGCCAAGTGCGGACGGGTTGACGCTGCTCGTCAGCGACACGAACGATGCGGGCGGCGAGTTGACAGCGGCCGAACTGCTGTCGTTGAAATTGCCGTCGCCGGAATAAGCGGCCGTGAATGTAAACGAGGAGGGGGTTACGGCCAGCGTCAGCGCCGCCGTTCCGCCGCTCAGCGACACGGTTCCCAGCACCGAGTTGCCGTTCAGAAATTGCACGCTGCCTGTGGGAGTCCCGGCGCCTGGCGCGATCACCGTAACAGCGGCCGTCAACGTGCGGCCGGAGAGCGTAATCGACGTGCTAGTGGCGGCCTTGTCGATGGTCAAAGCCACGCTGCCGTTACTCGTCGAGAAATTGCCCGTCGGGGTGTAGACCGCATGGATGGTGTGGCTGCCCGCTCCGAGCGTACTGAGACTGAGCGTTGCCACTCCCAAAGTCAGGCTCACATTCGAGGCCAGCGTTGTCGAGGTGGTCAAGTCCGTAAACGTCACTGTGCCGGTAGGCCTGCTTACTCCCCTCGGCCGATACGGAACATCGGTTGGCTCTTCCGCGGACACCGTGGCGGTAAAGGTCAAAAGCTGGCCATAAGTGGACGACACGGGCGATACCGTAACCGTTGTCGTTGTGCTTCGGACGGAGCCAAACCCGGTCCCGCTCACGGAAACTTGCTCGGTGCTGCCGCTGACGTTGAGCGAATTGTTGATCGCGGTGATGCCGGCGCTCAGGCTGCCAATCGATTGCGGCGTGAACAAGACCGATACATCGCAATTTGTGCCCGGCGAGAGCGACGTGGACGAGGTGCAGGGATTTTCATCGCCTGAGTTGTGGGAGAAGTTGGCCGTATAGGTGGGACTCGTGGAGAAAACCAGAGGCTGATTTCCCAAGTTGGTGACCGTCGCTGTCTGGGCCGCGCTGGTGGCGCCGGTAGCCGTGGTCGGGAACGTCAGGGCAGCTCCCGAAACGTTTACGAATAAGGCGCGATTGTTACCCGAGTCCGGAATATACAGATTCCCAAACGGATCCACTGTGACCCCAAAGGGAGAGCCCAGAGTTGTCGGACTTGGAAGGCCGTTAATTGCCAGCACCGAGGCGACGCCTGCCGTGGTGATTTCCACGATGCGGTTGTTACCTCCATCGTCAACGTAGATATTCCCCATGCCATCTACGCTGACGCCCTCAGGGCGGCTGAAGGTAATCCCAGTTGGAGTCACCAGCGAAGCCACTCCGGCTGCCGTCACCTTAATGACGCGGCTGGGATCGGAACCAGCGTAGCCGTCTGGGATGTAGACGTTCCCCTGGGAGTCGACCGCTACCCCGGTAATTCCAGTTGAGCTGGTGGTGTAGCTTCCCGTGCCGATCACCGTTCCGAGGCCCGTGGAAGTGGACCCGCTCACATAGAGGGACGAGACCTCGACGATACGGCCGTTGCCGTAGTCGGAGATGTACAGATTTCCGGCAGCATCAAAGGCCAGGGCTGTAGGATAGCCCAATACGGGGGCCGAGCCGGCGATCGACAATACGGATGCAACACCGCCCGGAGTTATCACGATGATGCGGCTATTTAGGTGGTCGCTAATGAACAGGTTGCCGGCGCCATCGACAGCTACGCCAGTAACTTCGTTGCCGAAGGTGTACCCGCTGGGGGACACCACCGTTGCGGAGCCTCCACCAGCGGGAATCTTGACCAGATTTCCTCCGTTATTGGCGCTATAGATGTTTCCCGCACCGTCCAGAGCAATTTGGAAAGGGAAACTTAGGGGTACGCCTCCGGTGCTGATTACGGTTCCCGTATTGGGGGCTAAAACCGCCACCGGGGCATCGCCAAATCCGTACAGAGGAACGGTAAGGACGGGATTGGAATCCGGATCAAAGAGCACCAGCGCTCCGTTTCTGAGACCGGGCGCAGTGGGCAGAAAACTGACCTCTACTGTGCAATAGGTGACCGAGGGCGCGCCGTTGCAGGTTGTATTTGCACCGCTCACGATCTGAAAATCAAGGTTCTGCGTTCCGGAGGTAAATGCGTTCACGGTACCCAAGCTATCGACCGGGTATCCGACGCTGAAACTCAGGATGAAGGACGTTGGTGTCGAAGAACCCAGACTGATATGGCCAAACCCTACAGCCGTTTGGTTCAAGGAGGAGGAATCGCCCACACCTAACGATGGGTCAACAACCAAGGCTCGGCTGTCTCCCGTATCGGCAACATATACCGCGCCGAAGTTGTCGATTGCAACTCCCCTAGGTCCGCTGAGCGTGGTCCCCTGAAGAAAGACGGAATTGAGTAGAATGTTGCCGTCGCCCGCGGTATCCACGTCCACTATGCGATTATGGCCCGTGTCCGCAATGTAGACGTTTCCAACGCGGTCTACGGCTACGCTGCTGGGGTTACTCAAAGCCGGGTTTAGTTGTCCAGTGCTGAAGACCACGCCAGTGGTGCTCCCCGACGCCACTGTCACGACACGATTGTTGCCGGAATCCGCGATATAGAGATTTCCGGATACATCCACCGCCAGGCCTTTGGGACTGCTGAGAGTAGATGGGCTAGCTGAAACGGTGATGCTGAGAGCGGCCGCAGAACCTCCAGAAAGAACCTCGACAATCCGGTTGTTGCTGGTATCTGCGATGAAGATATCTCCGGATTGGTCCAGCGCTACGCCTCTCGGGCTAAGAAGTGTTACGCCGCCGGTGCTAATCGTGGATGCGACTCCCGAGGGGTTGACCTCTACCACGCGGTTGTTAATCGTATCCGCGATATAAAGATTGCCCGCCCCGTCGATCGCGATGGCCGAAGGAGAACTCAGTGCTGGGCTCAAGCCGCTAATGGCAAGCACCGACGCAGTACCCTGTGCGTTCACTTCCACGACTTGGTCAAGGGCGGCATCCGCGATGTAAATATCGCCCGCCGGGTCCACAACCAGGGCCGCGGGTGCATTGAGAGTAATGCTCCCTCCCGTATTGACGGTCTGAACTGTCCCCTGAAATGTCAGGCTGAACGTTGCGTGGGCAAGTTGGGCAACACCAAACAGGAACAGGCAAACGAGGACAACCGCGCGTCCGCAGGACCGTAAAGAGAAAACCATTGATCACCCCTGAAGGGCTTATCGCCCGAAAATTGAACTTCAGCCCTTTTACTGAAAAGCCAGACCCTGCGCGCCTACGATTGGCTCGTTGGGAGCAAGGGCAAAGGATTCACTTCGCTGACAATACGGAAGTTGCTTAGGCGTGACAGCCTCAAGGTTACCGAGTGGTAAAGGCTTTCCAGATCTTATGCTACTCCGCGAATTTTGTCCAGCCGGCGCCCGAACAGTTTACTCAAATGTGCAGAAAACGATAAACTACGAGGCTGCCGTCGATGACGGTTTATGAAGCAAAATACGAATGGCAATGCTTAAGAAATAGGGTGAGCTGAAATCTTCTCCAAGCGCACAGCCGCGCCGCGAGCGCAGGATGCAATCGCAAGTAGTAGTGCTAATGCGAAAAGCCAACGGGCTGGGTATGTCATCGCGGCGAATTGAGTACGCTATCTCCTCGGCAATGAAGTTCACTACTCTAATGCCGATTTGGTATGGTATCGACGGTGCCCTCATGGTTCGGAATCCGGCAACCGATCGTTGTGGCTGAAGTTTGGCGCCACAGCTCAGGAACCAACTCGGCGAGATTGCATCCACGTAATCGCGAAAGACACTCAGTGTCCAGGGCCATAGCCTTGCGTTTGTCGGCTTCGGACGCAGCGTAACCGATCTCTACCGAGCCGGTCCTATCTATTGGAGACGAGTCCCTCCAGGGATTAATCTCTAATGAATCACAGTGGTCACAATAGTGGACGATGACGTAATAGAAAGCCCGGCCCGTCCAGAACTCCAGGCTGCTCGCATCCACAACACCATTTTTTACCCAGAAAGACGACCTGAGCGTGCCGTATGGGATCAGACCAATCGCCGCCAACACCCGGTTTGACACAAATAGATCGTAGTCGCAGCCGTCAGGGGCACATGGGGCGTTCGGCCTCAACGCGCTTCCAAAACGCTGCCGAAGCTCCTGAATTGTCGGCGGACGGCCGCCTAGCGTAAGTTCGTATGCGATGCGGAGAACGCTATCCGCATTGCACTTTACGCGATATAGATAGATGCCGCTGGCGTAAGCCGCGAGCAAGATGAGCACGATAGCGAGAACCGCTGATCTGCGAATGAGGGTCATCAACCATTTAGACACCGACGAATCGATCTCAGATCGATCCCCCACCAATCTCCTTGACACAGCGGCGCCAAAGAGTCGGAGCATTTACCCCAGGGCGCGGGAAACGGTAGACTACAAGGCTACGTCGATGATCTTTTCGAAGCGCCGAGTAGTCATCGCGGTGGCCGCGCTCGTATTGGCCATTGCGGTGGTGGCGTGGGTTTACAAAAAACATCAGCAACCGCATTCCTCACCTGAGCAGCAAAATGCCTACGTGAACGCGGCGGTTTGCACCGGCTGCCATGCGGATCTCGCGGCTGGATTCCACAAAACGGGCATGGGACGGTCATTCGCCCGATTGCGGCCGGAACTTGTTCCCGAATCGCGATGGCCGTTCCTATCAGCGGCGCTGGCAGATCGGCTTCGATGGCAAAGAGACGAATGTCGACGAAAAACAGGTCGATTACGCCATCGGCTCGGGAAACCATTCGTTCACCTATCTGCATCGCGCCGCGAACGGCGCCCTTCAGCTTCTGCCCCTAAGCTGGTATTCCGAAAAAGGCGGCTATTGGGATATGAGCCCTGGATACGACCAGGCGGATTTTCCCGGCTCGGTCCGCCCTCCCGCCGAGTCAATGCGTTTCGGCAGGAATTTCCGGTTCGGCAAGGAAGGCAGGTACAATTTCTTCCTCCGCGCCGAATTCCAGAACATCTTCAACCGTCTGTTCCTTTCGCCGCCACAGACCGGTAACCAGGGGCTGGCTCCTGGCGGGTCGCCGGCAACCATTTTCAGCCCTTTGACGACTAGCGGCGGAGTGTTGACCGGTGGCTATGGATACATCAACACGGTGATGGGAGCCGGGGCTCAACCCAGGTCCGGCCAGCTCGTGGGACGATTTACGTTCTGATTTAATTCGGTTCATTCAGGATCGCGGCCGAGGCGTTGGAGCACGTCCAGCGCCTTGCGCGCGCACTTCGGTGCTCCCAAATTGGCGAGGCTTCTACTTCCAGATTTATGACTTGGCCGGCATGCATCGCACTCACCGCACGCCCGGGCGTCGGGCGATCTGTGTACAGCGGTCCCTGAATGACGGCATAGGTGTCCGGCTGGCGGAAGATGGGGGCCTTGCACTGCGCGCCTGCAAGATATATGTTAATTGTGCGAGTCAATAGGGAGGAGTAGCGATGCAATCGGCCAGAAGATCGTATGCAAGACCGCTGCTGTACGTATGGGGCTGCATGCCGCTCATGCTTGGGTTCGTGTTGGTGGGACCTAATTCCTTACTACAAGCTGCTTCCAACATCAGCGCCAGCCCGGTGGCGGATGCCGCCAGAACCGATGACCTGACTGCCGTCCGCAAGCTGATCAAGGAGCACGCGGATGTAAATGCGCCCGCCAAGGATGGCTCCTCCGCGCTGCTGTGGGCGGCCTTCCGCTCCGACGCGGAAATGGTGAAGGCGCTGGTTGCGGCGGGAGCCTCGGTTGACGCGGCGAACCATTACGGCGTAACTCCTCTTCTGCAGGCCAGCCGCAACGGCGACGTCGAGGTGATCCAGGCGTTGCTCGATGCGGGAGCGGACCCCACGCGTTGGCATCCGGAAGGCGAAACGCCGCTGATGGCTGCTTCGCGCACCGGCCGCGTGGACGCGGTCAAATTACTGCTCTCGCATGGCTCCTTCGTCAACGCCGCGGATCCGTATCAGGAAGAGACGGCGCTCATGTGGGCCGCTGCCGAAGGTCACTTGGAAGTGGTGAATACTCTGCTGTCCGCCGGCGCCGATGCCAACCTCAAGGCGCACGTCTCCACCATCACCGAGCGCAAAGACGCGGACCATCCTTCAGGCGGCTTTACGGCACTGATGTTCGCCGTTCGCAACGGACACACCGATGTTGCCGAAGCGCTGATCAAGGGTGGCGCCGATCCGAAGCTGACCAACGCTGATGGCGCCAGTGCCACCGTCGTCGCCATTGTCAATGACCGATTCGATCTGGCCAAGGAGCTGCTTGACCTGGGCGCCGATCCCAACGACGGAGCTTTGTTCTTCGCCGTGGACATGCACGACGGCACCATCGACATGCGTGCGCACGATGGCTCCCGCATGCAACCCACTCATCCGAATAATCTGACTTCTTTGGGGCTGGTGAAGGTGCTGCTAGACCTTGGCGCGGACGTGAATAAGCCATTCATCGGCGCTCTGCATTCGACCACGCTGTGCTGCGGCGTTTCCATCAACAGCTCGCCGTTTTACCGCGCTGCGACTGCGGCCGACGTGGAAGTCCTCAAGCTGATGCTGGCCAAAGGCGCGAAGATCGAATGGAGCCCGAGCGAGGTCAAGCCTAAGGACGGCAAACCTGCTGGTGCCGGCCGCCCGAATCCGAACATCGGCAAGACACCGTTGATGGCCTCGATAAAAGGGGGTCTAGGCGCACCGATCGCGGGCGGGCCCGGTTTTACGCGCATTGGTCCGCCGGAGTTCCGCGAGCCCGGCAGCCGCGATCCGCTGGAGGCTCTCAAGCTCCTGCTGGCGGCCGGGGCCGATCCGAATGCTAAGGCAGCCGATGGCTCGACACCGCTCCATCAGGCCGTAGAGGCGGAGCAGGTGCCGATGATTCGTGCGATCGCCGCTGCCGGTGGAAAGCTGGACGCCGTCAACAAGGACAATCTGACACCCCTGCTTCTGGCCGAAAAACCCAAGAAAGCGGATCCGCTCGACATGGGCGATCAGGACGTCTACAAACCGAAGCACAATTCAAAAGAGGAAGTCATCGCCGCTGTGCGGGAGCTGATGCATCTTGGTCCCAACGATCCTGCGCCGCAGCCACCGCCGCTTCCGCCGCCGGCCGACAAGAAGGTTGATGACAAGGATAAGAAAGTCGATGACAAGGATAAGAAAGACACTCCCACAGCGGCGGCGGTGACAAGCGCTCCATGAGAAACCGGAAGAGCATCGTATTTACTGCGGCGCTGCTCGCCCTCGGCATTGGTGTTCCGCTTGGGGCGCAGACCGGTGCTGCGCCATCCAAGGCCGCGACAACGGTGGAGGAAGCCAAATACCGCGCATTCGTGAATCAGTATTGCATCGCGTGTCACAGCAAACGTGTGGTGAATCCCGCAGAGGCTCCGATCAATCTGGAAGCGGCGGCCTTCGACGATCTGATGGGGCATGCGGAGACATGGGAAAGAGTGTTGCGGAAATTGAGTGTGCGTGCCATGCCACCTCCCGGCGTTCCGCGTCCCACCGAGGCCGAGTACGCACGTTTTACGAGCTGGCTCGCTGGATCGCTCGATCGCGCCTGGGAAGGCCACGGCACCCCCGGCCGCTACGTGGTGCATCGTCTGAATCGTGCCGAGTATGCGAACGCTGTCCGCGACCTGGTGGCGGTGGACATTGACGTGAGCGACCTTTTGCCGACCGACGGCGCCGAATATGGATTCGACAACATCGCGACGGCTCTGAAAACCTCGCCGCTGCTGCTTGAGGGATACGTCAACGCCGCCGAGCGCGTCAGTGCCATGGCCGTGGGCGATCCGCAGGTGAGGCCGGGGACGACCGAGCATTCCATCAGCCGCGAATTCAGCCAGAACGGATATATCGCCGGGCTGCCGATCGGAACGGTGGGCGGCACCGTTATCCATCAAGTTTTTCCGGCCGACGCCGAGTATAAACTGTCGGGCCGGCTGGTGCGAGGCGTTCAGGAAGGCTACGCAGGCGTAGAAGGAAACGACATTCCGTATACCTTCGTCATCACCCTGGATGGCGCCGAAGTGTATTCAGCTCCAATTGGAGGTCCCGGTGATGACGCAATGCAGGCCAAGGATTTGGCCGCGGCTCAACCCGTGATCGACAAACGGATGACGGGACGCGTGCGGGTCACCGCTGGTCCGCATGAAGTTGGCTTTACGTGGAAAGAGCGGCCTGCCCAGTTGCAGGACGTCTGGGAGCCGGCGCGGCGCGACAGCCAGGAAGTCCATATGGTGGCAGGCTTGCCGAAGCTGAGAACCGTTTCCATCGACGGCCCGTACAATGTGCACGGCCTCAGCGAAGGGCCCAGCCGGCAGCGGCTCTTTGTCTGTCATCCCGTCGCAAGCGCCAGCCGCGTTGCGGCCAAGACCGTTGCGGGTGCCACTCCAGATGAGAACGCCTGTGCGGTGAAGATTCTTACCAATCTTGCACGCCGGGCGTATCGGCGTCCCGTAACGCCGGACGACGTCGAGGCGCCACTTTCGTTTTACAGGCACGCGCGCCAACCAGAGGCAGGAAAGCCCGGTGGCAGTTTCGACGATGGGATTCGCGCCGGCGTCGCGCGCGTTCTTTCGAGCCCTTACTTTTTGTATCGAATCGAGAGCGACCCTGCAGGCGCCCGCGCCGGCGTCGCGCATCCGGTCAGCGACATTGAGCTTGCCTCGCGCCTGTCCTTCTTCTTATGGAGTAGCATTCCCGATGAGAAGCTGCTGGATGCGGCGGCAGCCGGGCGGCTGCGGGAGCCGGAAGCGCTGAGCGCACAGGTGCACCGCATGCTCGCCGATGACCGTTCCGACGCCCTGGTGAACAATTTCACCGGGCAATGGCTGCAGCTTCGCAACCTGGAGTCGAAGGTTGTCCCGGACATCCTGATGTTCCCCGATTTCGACGACAACATCCGCAAGGGATTCCGCACCGAGACCGAGATGTTCTTCGGCTACATCTTGCGTGAAAACCGCAGTGCTCTTGAGCTTCTGAGCGCGGACTACACCTTCTTAGACGAACGGCTCGCCCGGCATTATGGCATCCCGGGCGTCTACGGCCCACAATTCCGGCGCGTCCAGCTCACCGATCCCAATCGCCGCGGTCTGCTGGGGCAGGGAAGTGTCCTCGCGATGACGTCCGTCGCGACCAGAACCTCGCCGGTTTACCGCGGCAAGTATGTGCTCAGCACTTTCCTGAACACGCCCCCGCCGCCTCCGCCGCCGAACGTCCCCTCGCTGGACGAAAGCAACAAGGATTCGAAGGTCCCCAAGACGGTGCGTGCGCAACTGGAATTGCACCGCAAGAACCAGCCCTGTGCGGGCTGCCATCGCGTGATCGATCCGGCCGGATTCGCGCTCGAGAACTTCGATTCGGTGGGGGTGTGGCGGAATAAAGGAGCCGATGGCGCGCCGCTGGACGTGGCTGGCACGCTCGCGGACGGAACTCAGGTCACGGGGCCGGTAGCTCTGCGCGAGGCCATTCTGAGCCGGCCTGACGCCTTCGTGACTGTCGTCACCGAAAAGATGTTGACCTACGCGCTGGGGCGCGGGCTGGAGCCCGCCGACATGCCGGTAGTTCGCCGCATCGTCAGGAAGGCCGCCCAGAACAATTACGAGCTATCCTCGGTTATCATAGGAATAGTGGAGAGTGCGCCGTTTCAGATGCGCACGAAGTTGGAACCGACGGAAACGGCCCATGCGCAGGCCGATGCTGTAAAACTTGCAAGATCGAACAATACTTCACGATCAAAGAGGGAGCAGCCATGATCATTACGAAGAAGCACCTTTCGCGACGCACTTTCATGCGTGGGGCCTTGGGCGCCTCGATCGCATTGCCGTTCTTGGACGCCATGCTACCCGCGCTGTCGGCGGCGCCGAAATCTCCATTCCGTTTCGGTGCGGTCTACTTCCCTTGTGGCGTGTTTCCCACTACCTGGCATCCCGATGCGGAGGGGAGCGACTTCGCTTTCAAGCCGGTCATGCAGCCGCTCGAGGGGTTCCGCAATCAGCTCGTCACGGTCAGCAAGATGAAAGCGCCGTGGGGCGAATCGGTCCATCTCGGCGCCAGCTCGGCGTTCCTGAATGGCGTAGGGCCAGCCGTGCGCCGCGACGGGAGGGGCGACTCTTTTGGAAAGATTGAATCGAAAAAGACCGTCGACCAGTTCGTAGCGGATCAGGTGGCAGCGGATACGCCACTGCGCTCGATTGAAGTCGGTACCGAGGACATGGGCACCGCGGTTGGGGCCTGCGACGGTTTCGCCTGCACGTTCTTCAATACACTGTCCTGGCGCGATGATGAGAGCCCGCTGCCGGTGGGGATCAATCCACGCGTTACGTTCGAGCGCATGTTTGGCGAAACGGATTCCACTGAGCGGCGTTTCGCTCGCCTGAAGGAAAAGCAGAGCTTGCTGGACTCGGTGACCGAAGAGACCGCGAAACTGAAACGGTCGCTCGGAGCGCCGGATCGCGCCATCCTCGATGAGTATCTCGGCAACATCCGCGACGTCGAGAGCCAGCTCCAGCGGATGGAGTCTCGTCTCGGCACTATCACCGGCAATCCGGAAGCGCCGGTTGGCTTGCCGGAAGCGTTCGACGATCACATGACCATCACTTATAACCTGATGCACCTGGCGTATCAGGGCGACATCAGCCGCGTTTTCACCTTCATGACCGGTCATGAGGCCAGCGATCGCGCGTACGGGCATATCGGCATTCCCGAACAGCATCACACCATTTCCCATCATGGCAACGATCCGGAGAAGCTCGCGAAATACGCCAAGATTGCCACCTATCAAATCCAAAAGTTCGCCGATTTCTGCGACAAGCTGAAGGCCACCAAAGAGGGCGACGGAAACCTGCTCGATCACTCGCTTTTGTATTGGGGCAGCGGCATGAGCAACGGCAACCAGCACGATCGCAACAATCCGCCGGCGGTGCTAGTGGGCGGCGCTTGCGGCAGGATGAAAGGCAACCGGCACATCGTCGCTCAGGATACGCCAACCGCGAACCTGTTGCTGGCGATGGCGCACTTAGGCGGCGCCGAAATCGATAAGCTCGGAGCGAGTACGGGCCGGGTAGATCTCTAGGTAGAACCCGTTAGGGACACTTCTCGGCGACGCGTTTCACGGCCGTCACGTTGATGCCGTCCGCGCCACCGTCGCCGATCAGGAGCCCGTTTACCGCGACACGCGATCCCGATAGCGGATCCAGCCGCGTCACGACGAACTTCAGTGGGATGGTTCGATTGCCAAGCGGCCTGGTAGCGTCTGCGCCGGCTGCAATGCTCTCCGCCCGCTCTGGGGTTGTGGCCCGCGTTACCACCCAGCCGTCTCCGCTCTTAGCCAGACATCCCACCACGCGAGCCAGGGCATCGGCCGGAAGATCGGTACGTCCGTCTTTCTGCACAATCTGAACGTTGGCGCTTGTATCGCGCGCCAGCTCAGCGGTTCCAGCGGGAAAACCGTTGGATTTCAGCATGAGTGCGACGATATCCCGGTAGGTGGGCTCAGAGAGGGAACCCGGGCTGCCGTTCGGCATGTTGGCGCTGACGTACTCCACGAGATCGCCGACGGTTTTTTGAGCGAAGCTCTTCCAGAATGGTTGGCCCACCAGCGGCGCTTTGCCTTCTGCAGCCAACGCATGACAGCCCGCGCAGCTTTGGCCGAATGCCATTACGCCGCGGGCAGCTTGGGCTTCCGTGTACACACCGTCCCAGACGGTCCGGCGCGGGTTGCTGGTCTGAGCGGTCGCGATACCGGCCGTGGCCGATGCGAGGAACAAAAGACCAGCCAGCGGTAAGACCGACGCTCTCTGCATGTGGTGATCGTGCCAGCTAACCGCAGCCCATGTCAAGCCTGCGCCGGTAAGAATGCGATCAACGCGGTTGGTCCCGAGCGTCCGCGGTCCCGCTATCTTTGTAGATCATTAAACTGGAAACATTCACCGGCTCAAAGTCCGCCAGGGTCAAATTTCTAAGGCACGATAAATCGTTGTCGTTCCATCGCGTGTCAGGCGTCCCTATCAATCCGCCAGAGTCTCCGTTGTCAGCCAGGATGATCCCGAAGTGCCTTAGGCCCCTGATAATGATGGCGGCTTGTGGGCTGGTGGCCGTGCAGGATGGATTCGCTACCGATGCCTTCAACCGGTAGATCTCGCCCGCTGGTCCGCTAAAGCTACAGGCGGAAGGCGGCGAGGATTGAGACAGCAGAGTTCCTGTCGGAACCCCGGTGCAGCTACCCACGCCCGCTGTCTCGGTTGCGGGCCATACCCAATTGTTCAACATATGGTTGAGCGTAAATCGCGTCGGATGCCGGACGACGCCGTTGGGAGACGTGGGGGTACCGGTTCCAATCACTTCATCGGCGTTCAGCAACAGCGGCGCGATGGGAAGGCCGGCCGCATCCGCCGTCCCCTTTCCTTGCGTCGTCAATGCGTTCGTGGCGACATCGGGCCAGAGCGCATTGGAGTCATCCTCCCATGCTCCGCCAGTCACTAACTGCGACGTGAACATTTCCCACAAACCGGGCGTCACGTTGCCGCAGCCAGCTTCCTGGTAGATGAGCACATGACCATCGCCGATATAGTTCGTAGCGTTCGAATTGTTAGAAGTGCCTTCAATCGGGGCATTCGGTGGGATAGGGCCGGATGTGAAGTAATGCTGATACCCTAAAGGCACGGTAGTAACCGGAACATAGGCCTGGCTGCACGGGACTTCAAAGGCCGGTATGCCATTGGGTGGTCCCGCCGAGGCATTTCCGAAGAACGGCTTGATTGTTTCGGGCAGGTAACCGCTATAGATGGGCGCGGCCGGGGAAGTATCTACCGGCAAGCCGCTGATGGCGAAGTCCATCCGGTGATGAAAAATCGAATTGGCCGGGAAAATGGACTTCAGGAATGCGTTGCTTCCGGTAATGCCAAAACTAATATTCTGAGTCGCGGTCGAATTTACCGCATCGGTCACGATGAATTGAACGCCATAAGTGCCTTGGCCGCCGATCTGGGAACTGGTGATCGCTCCGCTGCTCGCATCGAGGCTCATGCCTTCCGGAAGCGATCCATAGCTGGGCGCAGTGGACCAAGAGAACGTGTACGGAGGGGTGCCTCCCGCGGCGGCGATGGTGCAACCGGAATAAGCGGCGTATTGAGTTCCGCCCGCGCACGTTGTAGTGCTGATTCTCAACGCTGAGGAGGTAGGGGCCTGTGCGAATGCAGCTGCACTCGTCAAGGCGAGCAAGCCAATAGCACGCCGCAGATTCGTTTTCAGCATTTGGATTCCTTCAGGGATGCGGCTCTCGATCACTATATTCCGAGAAGATCCAGGAACACAATAGTACTGTAACAGTTAGAAGCTCTTACTCAGCGAAACTGTTTCTTGCGAGTCAAAGTTACGCTAAAGATGCCGTAGCAATTGGTGCAAGAACACGCCCAACAAATCCCTGCGAGCCGCAAAGCGGCCAAGCCAGAGCAGGATAAGCGTTAGTCGTTCGATGGTGCTTAGATTGCTCTGTCTTGATCGTCGGTTAAGGAGACGAAGCGTGAGAATACAAAAAAGTGCCCCTCGAGATGAATTTCTCGAAAGCATTACATTCGAGCTGAAAACTTTGAAGGCTGAAGAACGTCGTCTGCAGCGCGCACACGGGAAGGTTCGTCGGAGCCCGATGTTGCTGACGCAGTTTTGGAATGAAATGGTCGCCCTTCGACAGCGGGCTGATCGCCTGGACGCTGCCTTAGACCCCATTCCGCTGCGTCAACCCCGGAATGCGGGCAAGACTGCCTTCGCCGCGATGGAGAACCTATGCGCCTAGTTCTTCTGATCCTCATCATCGTTTTAGTCCTGGGAGCGCTTCCAACTTGGCCATACAGCACGGGCTGGGGTTACTATCCCAGCGGCGGGTTGGGATTGGTTTTGATCGTGCTTCTGATTCTGGCGTTAATGGGACGTCTCTGAAGTGCTGGTCAGCGCATCCGGCAGAGGATCCAGCAGCGCAGGACTTCAGCGACGCTCCAGGCCTGCGCGATGCATCCTCGCGGTGTGAAGGGAGGCTCAGCATCGAAGATTTCGCTGATGGATCCGACACTAGCCTGCCTCAAATGGTGCTCGAAGCCGTCCAGAAATTTACCGGCGCCTGCAAAGTCACCCGGATGAACTTTGAGCCACGCATCGATAAAAGGGCCGATCAGCCAAGCCCAGACGGTCCCTTGATGATAGGCGGCGTCGCGGGCGCGGAGATCTCCGTCATACTTGGGCTTGTAATTCTTGTTATCCGGTGAAAGCGATCGCAAACCTACCGGTGTGAGCAGCTTGTCGCGCGCGATTTCTAAAACCTGAGCCCAGCGGGATTCGTCGAGAATGGGATGTTTTAATGAGAGCGCGAGGAGTTGATTCGGCCTGCAAGCGGGGTCGTCACCCTCTGGCCCGTCGATTACGTCAAAGAGATATTGTTGCGATGCATTCCAGAACCGCGCGTTGAAGGATTCGCGTGCTTGCCGAGCAAGCGCCGCAATGCGTTGCTTCAGTTCCGCCTCATTCTCTTCGGCCAGCCACCCCTCCAACAATTTCAATGCGTTGTACCACAGCGCATTGATCTCAACCGCTTTGCCTCGCCTGGGCGTGACCACCCAGCCATCGACTTTGGCATCCATCCAGGTGAGCGCGTAACCCTCGGCGCCCTGCGTCAACAGGCCATCGCGCGAATCGACGCCAATGCCGAACGCCGTTCCACGCAGGTGCCTCTCGAAAATGTCGATCAGCTTGGGAAGGGCCATCTGTAGAACCGAACGATCTCCGCTCAGCACCGTGTATCGATCCAGCGCGTGGAAGTACCAGAGCGTCGCGTCGGCGGTGTGATACAAGCCCTCTGTTTGCCGCTCCGGAAAGAGGTTCGGAATCAGTCCATCGCGCACGTAGTGAGTGAACGTACGGAGAATCCAGGCCGCCTCTTCGAAGCGGCCGGTGGAGAGCGTCAGGCCTTCGAGGGAAATCATGGTGTCGCGGCCCCAGTCCGTAAACCAGTGATATCCGGCGATGACGGTTCGAACCTCGTCTCCCACCGCATGCGCGCGGGTTGCGTCTTCGGTTCTGCCCGCGGGCGTGATGATGAATTGGTCCGCCGCCCATACTAGCTCGGCAACAGTGGGGTGATCGACGATTAAATCGTCAGCGCTTTTATCAATCTGGCGGGAGGCCATTGAGAGGATGCGGCGCTTTCGTTCCGCCTCCGATTGAAACGCGAGAGCAGGAGTTAGCGCGCGCATGTTTTCCCAGGTCTCGGAGGAGACAATGAGCGTCGCATCACACTCCTTTCTAAGCTCGGCGTGGAAGAAACCAGGACTCCACAAATCCCCGCTGGCCGGATACCCGCGCTGTTGCTCGAAAGCGTAGATTACTTCCTCCACGCGAATGCGGTCCACGGTCAGCGCGGCGTTTTGTCCTTCTAGCGCAAGCCGCAAGGGCGGGAGATTCCCTCCGGCGGAGACCTCGTAGCGATCGTCGGCAACCGTCAAAGAGTATGACGATTCCAGCTTCGCGTCGACCGGTGTTTCGTGAGGCCGAAAGTGTATCGAGGGCCGGAGCACCAGTCGAACGCTGTGATCGCCGGAAAGGAGGGAATAGTTGATGTACGCGGTGTTCTGTCCATGCGGCAAAACCAGCCGTTTCTCCAACACGATGTTTGCGAATTCATAGCGCCAGACGGGCGAGCCGCTTTCGAGGCGAAATTCGCTCAAGTAATCCGTGGCCTGCGGCTTCGCGGTGCCGCCAGCCCTGTCCTGCCCGCTGAGTTGGACCGAGCGGCCATCCGGAAGTTCGATGCGTTCCAGCAATTCGTTCAGCATCACGACGCGCCCAAAGGGCGCAGGCAGAGCAGCGACGAGATAGCCGTGATAGCGGCGCGCAATCACTCCCGACAATGTGCCGGATGCGTATCCACCTAGTCCATTCGTAACCAGCCATTCGCAGTCCAGTCCACTCTTGAAGGCACGCTCGTGCTTGCCGGGTTGAGATGTGTAGATCGCGAGATCACGCATGGGTGGGTTTAGCGATTAATGGCACCGGCCGCAGGACAACGGCGGCTTGTCCGGGAACTCGAAAGTTTTCATCGGTCTCAATTTCAGGTGTCCCCGTGCCGCCGTATTTCGGATCTTCGCTCGACCACAGCAGATCCCATTCCGAATCGGCCGGTGGGGCAAGCAAAGGCTCCGGCGCCGGATCAAGATGCAGATTCGGGCCCAGGTTGACGAGCAGCAACCGGTCGTCCCCCTCATGCTCGAAGAAGCGCAGGACGAATGCTTCATTGGCGAGCACCGCGCCGTCCACGGCATGCTTTCGTTGCGCGCGAAACGCAGCTTCGGTGCGGCGGAGCTTCAATAGATCGCGATGCAGATCGTAAATCTCAAGATGGGTGTGGCGTTCCGAGTGATCGAGTTTCGAGCGCTCGAAGGTAGATGGGTCGCCGGGGTCGGCGAACCGCGCCTGCATCTCGGGAGTAGCCAGGCTCGGGAATTGCGCCAGAAATTCGGCGCGGCCCTGGCGAATTTGCCCGGCGAGTTCCGGCGCGTGGTCGGCGAAATAGAGGAACGGACTGCTCGCCGCGAATTCCTGACCTTGAAACAACATGGGAGTACCGGGCGCAAGCAGCGTCAGCGCCGTAAGCGCGCGCAGTTTTCCGGGCGATGTCAGCGCATGACACCGCTTGCCATAGGCGGAATTCGCTATTTGATCGTGATTCTGGATGAACGTGACCATGGCTGCGGGGTTAATGTCGAGCGCCGCCGAGCCTCGCCGCTTTTTCTGCCACTTGTAGCGCTGACCTTGGAAAAGATATCCGTATTTGATTGACGAAATGAATTCCTGGGGCGTTCCCAAATAGTCCGTGTAGTAGGCTTCGTTATGACCCGTGAGCGCTACCATGGCGCTGTGATGGAAGTCGTCGTTCCATAGCGCATCCAATCCATACCCACCCTGTTCAAGAGATTCGACGAGCTTCACCTGCTGCGGCTCATTCTCGGCGATGAAAATCAAATCACGAGGGGCTGCACGTTTGCGAGCCTCGCGGGCGATTGCACCTAGGATGTGATCGCTCGAGGCGTCGTGGATGTCCTGCGTTGCGTCGAGCCTTAAGCCGTCCAGATGAAACTCTTCGGTCCAATAGCACGCGTTAGCGATGCAAAACTCCCGGACGGGGCCAGAGTCCGGGCCATCGAAATTGATGGCCGGCCCCCAGTCGGTGGTCTTGTCAGCGGAAAAATATTGCGGCGCGTACTTCGCGATGTAGTTCCCGTCCGGGCCCAGGTGATTGTAGACCACATCCAGGATTACCCCCATTCCGAGCGAATGCGCGCCATCCACGAAGCGGCGAAAGTCATCGGGCAATCCATACAGGTGGGTAGGTGCGAACAATTGCACGCCATCGTAGCCCCATCCGAAGCGTCCCGGAAACTCGGCGACGGGCATCAATTCGAGAACCGTAATCCCAGTTTCGGCCAATTGACGCAGCTGCTGCTGAGCACTCCGCCAGGTACCTTCCTTGGTGAACGTGCCGATGTGCATCTCGTAAATCACCTGGCCCGGAAGCGCAATGCCGCGCCAGTGAGTGTCGGTCCACTGGAAGCGGCGGGCATCCACCACCTCCGACCAACCGTGTGGACCGGTAGGCTGGTATCGAGTAGCCGGATCTGGAAACGCTTCGCCGCCGTCCAACCGGTATCGATAGCGTGAGCCTGCCTGCGCGTTTTGGGCGAGCCCCGAGAAATAGCCGGCATCTTCCGCCCGGAGAGGGAAGACCCCGCGACCGTCGATGACCACGTCGACCTGCTTATGGACTGGGGCCCACGTGCGGAAATGAACACCCCCATCCGTAACTTCGGCACCGATGGGGAATCGCCTGCGGCCCGGTGTCATTGGCGTTCGGGCGTCAACAGTTGCAGAACACTCGGCGGCCTGGGTTCCCGGCAAACAATGAGAGATAGCGGCACCAGCTCCACCGCTGTTCCAGGCTCCAAAAAGTGCGTATCAACATTCAGGGCCGGATTGTTAGTGTCGATGACGGCCTCCCATCTGTCGGCTCCGGGAGGCTTGGGGAGGTAAAACTGAATTGGCTCATGATGGCAGTTGAGCATGATCAGAAAGGTGTCGTCGGTGATCGGCTCGCCGGATTCGTCCACATCGCCCAACGTTTCGCCGTTCAGTATCAGGCCCAGACATCGGACCCAGCCCAGCCCCCATTCGTCGTCGGTCATCTCCTCGCCATCGGGCCGCAGCCACACAATATCTCTTTCTTCGGTGCCGCGAATCGCACGGTCTTGATAGAACTTTCGGCGGTGCAGGTTCGGATGATCCCGGCGCATCTGAATCAGCTTTTGCGTGAATTCCAGCAGTGCCACTTGGCAGTGGTCGAGGGACCAATTGATCCACGTAGTCTCATTGTCCTGGCAATAGGCGTTGTTGTTGCCGTTTTGCGAATGGCCGATCTCATCGCCGCCCAGGATCATGGGTACGCCTTGCGAGAAAAGCAGTGTCGTGAGGAAATTGCGTTTTTGCCGCTCTCGCCTTTCGATAATTTCCAGATCCTCGGTTGGGCCTTCGGCGCCCATATTCCAAGAGAAGTTGTCGTTGGAGCCGTCACGATTGTCTTCCTGGTTGGCCTCGTTGTGCTTGCTGTTGTAGCTAACCAGATCTTGCAGCGTGAAGCCATCGTGGGCCGTCACGAAATTGATGCTGGCGGAAGGGCGGCGGCCGTCGCGATCATAGAGATCGCTCGATCCAGTGAGCCGGTAACCGAAATCGGATAGCTGCCCCTCGTCGCTCTTCCAATAGCGACGGACCGTATCGCGATAACGGCCGTTCCACTCGGCCCAACCCGCCGGAAAATTCCCCACCTGATAGCCGCCGTCACCCACGTCCCACGGCTCGGCGATCAGTTTCACTTCGGAGATAACCGGATCTTGATGAATGATGTCGAAGAAAGCAGAGAGCCGGTCCACATCGTGCAGTTCTCGTGCCAGCGTAGCAGCCAGATCGAAGCGGAAGCCATCCACGTGCATCTCTTCAATCCAATAACGGAGGCTGTCCATGATGAGTTTAAGCACTTGGGGATGCCGGGCGTTGAGGCTGTTTCCGGTGCCGGTGTAATCCATGTAGTAGCGCGCATCATCTGGAACCAGACGATAGTAGGTGGAATTGTCTACTCCGCGAAAACTGAGCATGGGGCCCATGTGATTGCCTTCGGCGGTATGGTTGTAAACGACATCGAGAATCACCTCGATGCCTTCGCGGTGAAAGGCTTTCACCATGCTTTTGAACTCGGAGACCTGGCCACCGCGATCGCCCGAACTGGAGTAACGGGAGTCTGGGCTGAAGAAATTCGTGGTGTTGTAGCCCCAATAGTTGGTTAGATTCTTTTCGGCCAGGTGTTTGTCGGTGAGGAAGGCATGCACAGGCATGAGTTCCACCGCGGTTACTCCCAGCCGCTTTAAGTATTGGATGGAGGGCTTGGTGGCCAGCCCAGCATAGGTTCCGCGCAGCGCTTCGGGAATTTCCGGATGAAGCTTGGTGAAACCTTTGACATGCAATTCGTAGATCACCGAGTCACTGAGAGGCACGCGCAGCGGCCGATCCTCGGCCCAGTCGAAGTACGGGTTGACCACCACGCACTTCTGCATGCCGGCTGCATCGTCATTTTCGTCAAAAGAAAGGTCGGCGTCCCCGTTCCCGGGCTGATATGGCCCGGGCTGATATGGAAAGATCGGCGAGGCCCAGTCCACCTGACCAGCAAGGGCACGCGCGTAGGGGTCTATCACCAGCTTGTTGGAATTAAATCGCTGGCCATCGCCCGGCTGGAAGGGGCCATGCACGCGATATCCGTACATTTGGCCAGGCTGCAAGCCACGGATGTAACCATGCCAGACGTAAGTAGTTCTTTCGGGCAAACGGATGCACGTGGTTTCCGCCTCGTCGGGCTTGTCGAACAGGCACAGCTCCACGCACTCTGCATGCTCGGAATAAATGGCGAAATTAGCTCCCGCGCCATCCCAAGTGGCGCCCAGAGGATGCGGGCGCCCTGGCAGGATCTTCATTGACATACTCGTAACGGTAGACGCCGCAACGGACCAGGTATAACATCTCAATCACATTGGCTGCCTGAAGAGGCGCTCGGATATGCGATGAGCCTGCCGGCGGATTCGTTAGGAGTTGCCCGCGCGAGTGCGTGCCGCCTTCTTGGCCGCCTGGCTCCGGGCAGCCGCCCCGCGCTTCCGGGCGGTGCTTCGGGCCTGGCGCGCGAGCGACGAATGCGAAGCCGCGGACCGGCCTTCCCGCTTCAGCGCTGCACTCACCGCGCGCGACCGGGTGGCTGAAACCTTGCGCTTGGGATTCCGGCCTTTCGCCGAGTCGCGTGCCGCCTGCGCCTGTATCTTCTTCGAGGAGCCGGTCTTGGGAGGCGGCAGTTTCACCCCGGCGCGCCGGGCCTTGGACAGCCCAATCGCGATGGCCTGCTTGGGATTGCGCGCACCATGCTTACCCTCGCGAATGTGATCAATCTCCTCGCGGACAAATTCGCCCGCCTGCGTGGAGGGTGATTTCCCTTCGCGCGCATCCTGGCGCGCCCGTTCCAGTGTCTTTTTCTCAGGCATAAGTCCTCACAAAAGGTTCCCAAAAGGCTCCCAAGTCTTAGACCTCTTGTAAGGAGCTAAGTTTCAAGGGGAAGCGTCGCCGTGCGATGAGAGCACCGCTGCGAGCATTCACGCTCCATCAAGCGCTGTAACGGTTATGCGTTAAAGAAGCACGCTGCGGGGCGTCTAATGGTTTGTGATGAAAAATCAGAGCTTAGACAAATTTCCTGTAAGCACGACGGATGAACTCTCTACTACCGGAGAGTCTCGTAAAGACCGCAACCGGACTCTTGGCGAGTTCAAGGCCACCAACGCTCCTTTATCTGCCGCGGACATTTCGAAGCGACAAGGCGAATCGTCACAGGGTTGGACGCCGCGGACAACCGAGAACATCGAAGATCTCAAGCCCGAACCCGAGCACAGTAAGGATGCGCCTGACAATCGCAACGAGCCGACCGAAGAGCCGTAGCACAGTCGACGGGCTGGCCCAGGGGCTCAGGGCTGGTACCCGTCCGCCATCCATTTGGCGAAGAGCTCAATCCAGGGTTGCGGCCAGGGGCCTCCGCCTCTCGGCGGCGGGGGCGGCATGACGGCTCCTCCGATACCACGAATCCGGTCGTAGATGGCTGCGGCGTGTGCTTTCACGTCGTCATAATTTGCGAGGTTGAACGCCTTTTTCATGGCGCTAACATCATGTTCCGTGAACAGCGGACGAATGTCCGCCTGAAAACTGGTCTGTGTCGACATGACTGGCGTAACGCAGTTCAATGGCCATGCGAACTATGTGCAAACCATAGCCTTGTAGCTTCTGTTACTGCTGGTGTCGACCGACCCGTGTCGGCGTTTCGACTCCAAAAGGCCGTTACGCGTTAGTAGCCCGATGCCTGCATCGTCGTATGGCTTGCGTCGGCGGAAAATACTGGTAATTGTTCCAGGGGCAGGCGTTCCTCTGCGTCCGGTTCTTCGAAGACTTTGCGAATTGCATAGGACGTGGCACGCTCCGCTGGAATTCGGCCAATGGTTCGGATCAGGGCACGGAATTCTCCGGGAGAGACGT
>Ga0302324_100001289_pt1 | contig 61343 bp, 57 predicted proteins | sample Palsa_T0_1_FD_201949 | JGI IMG/M metagenome (GOLD analysis project Ga0302324, IMG submission 201949) | Peat permafrost microbial communities from Stordalen Mire near Abisko, Sweden - Palsa_T0_1 | ecosystem: Environmental > Terrestrial > Soil > Palsa > Peat permafrost | place: Sweden: Abisko...
GGTGCGCTCATTCAGCGCCTTCCCGCCAGTCAACAACCGATAGCGCTCAGCGATCGCTGCCTCATCAGCCATGCCACCAAATTCAACACGCCCACCAAACCCCCTCCACTAATCCGGTCGTGAGCCCCTAGCTCCCCCGAAAAGTTTGCGCCCCAGCACTCTATGTGACCACTACTCAGCAATGCGCACGTGGACAACCCGTAAAGTTCTGAACCACTCCGGGGTCCTCCGCCGGTCTCGACCGCGACCGCATTTTCGACCCCGCTCACCGCCGTAACCGTCAGCGTATCATGTTCACCGGTGTTATGCCAACAGTCTACATGGCCGCCGGATACCACGGCACACGCTTCGGTTGCCCATTCTTCGAAACCACCAGTGGAGATCGCCGTCGCATGGGTAACCCCTGTCACCACGCTCGGCGTCGTGTTCACGACACCATACCCGGGTGTAAATCCCCAGCACATGACTTCGCCGCTCGCCAACAACGCGCACACACGGAAGTCCGCCGCACCGATCATCGTCGCGTTCGTGATACCGCTCACTTCTACAGGCGTCGAGCTGCCGGTGGTCGTTCCGTCTCCCAGTTGGCCGGTGTTATTGCGGCCCCAGCAATCAACGTGTCCGGTTGATAGCAGTGCGCAAGCAAAGCCGCCGCCCGGTGCAACTTGCGTCGCGTTCGTGATCCCACTGACGGAAACTGGCGTAAAGCTATCTTCAGTCGTTCCGTCACCCAACTGTCCGTCCTCGCCGTATCCCCAGCACTCGATATGACCGGAGATGTTGGCGCAGCCCTCGTCTCCGCTAGACCCGATGGCACTCGCACCGCTGATCCCGCTCACCGTGGTCGGAACTGTCCTTATCTGTGGCGCGCCGTCACCTTCTTCCCACCCTACATTGAATCCCCAGCAGTCAACGCCGCCCGCCAGGAGCAGCGCGCACGTATGGTAACCGCCGCTACTCACCGCGGTGGCAACGCATCCATTTGTTATAAATGCCTTGTCGCCCCCGAGGCCGGGCTGTCTCTCTTCTTCGTTGACTTTGTTTTCCGCCTCGGCCTGATAGTGATAGGTAGTACATGGTTCCAGTCCGCTCAGCGCGGCTGTCTCGCTCTGCTCCCCATTTTCATTGGCGACAGTAGCCGCTGTCGTGGCTTTTCCGTACGCTTCCGAGGTGCCATACTTGACGAGGTATTTGGTTGTCAAACCCTCTGGGTTAACGGCCAAGGCGACGGTCCCAGACGAGGATGTTATGGTGCTCGTAACTGCACCTTTGGTTTTCGCCACCGCCGGGCATCCTTCGAGCCCGAGCGCCAAGACGCAGTATGCCTGGCGGGGGCTTTCCGCCGGATGCCCTTGTTCCTCTGTGACACCTTCTCCCGGCAGCAAGGCGCTGTCAAATTCGTGTTCGTGCCCAGGTTGTGCCAGGACTTCCGCGCTCGGTCCTTTATAGAGATAATAGTCAACCAATTCTACGCGACTCACTTCTTTGGCGAGATGAACGTCGCCGAGTTTGAGGAAGTCTTTGGCCGCGTCGCGTTGCCGCGTCGCGTCTTCGGCCTGGCTGCTGTCGTCCAGTTTCGTTGCCGTACCGCCGTTCTGCAGCATGACTCCTTGCTCGCTCAACCAGACGTGTGAAGCGCCCAAACGCTTGATTTTTTTGATGAACGCCTCGGCGTCGCTGTTATAGGGGTGGTAATAGTAGTCTTCGAGATCCACATAGTCGTGAAAGCCCCAGATGCGCGGCTTGCCACGCCACAGAGAATGGTTCTTCTGGATTGTCGTCAGGTATGTGTTGATGTACCCGTCGTCTTCTGAGAATTCACCCGCCACCATTGTGCAATTACAGCCGACCTGCCTGAGAATCGCTCGCGCGGCTTTCCAGAAAAGCGCAGCCCTTTTCGCATTATTGTAGAGTGGGTCCTGTTTCGTTGGCTTATTCAAGTCGGGCTCGTTCCATGCGCCGTATAGGGTGACGGCCGGTATGCTCGGGTTTTCAGCATGGAGCTTCATCAGGCCCGCAATGAGTGCCTTGATATGCGCTTCGTACGAGCCGAGACCGGTTTCCTTGCATCGCTGACCAGGATGACAGAACTGGTCTTCTTCGACCGTGAACGTTATGTAGGGCTGGAGGCCCGCGCGCCCAACAGCTTCGAGCCATTTGTCTAGTTCAGGGTTGTCGGCATGCCAGTTGTACGGGACGATGTCGCGGGCGATCCCGACGTGGAGCTGCCCGGTCTTGAGGTGGCTGTCAAAATTTGCCTCGATTTTGCCAGGTTCTTCTTCTGCGTTTTCGAAGCTGGTCGCTTTCGGATCCGAGAGGCCGTAGCGCACGGTGTGTGTCTTTGCTTCACTGGCCTGGTTCGTCGGCGCGGCGATGTTGGTCTCGGCGGTCACCGGGTACGTCGTGCCGCCGCCGGGTGAAATCGTCAATGTGATCGCGTCGGTTCCGATGCTCAGGGAGGATGTGACGCTGTTGCCTTTGGAGTCCATGACTTTGGGGGCTTCGATGACCATGAGAGTGGTGTCGGTGGTGTGTTCTTCCGCATAGGTGACGGCGCTTTTGCCGTTTTCGTAGAGCGTTTTCGTTTCCTGCGGGTGCAGTTCTCCCGATTTGGGTTCGACTGTGGGTGTCGATGCCGTTGGCGCGGCGGGCAGTTTTTCAAGCGGGCTTTCTTCGGAGATGCCTTCTTCGAGTGCTTTTTCCGCCGCTTCGCTGTTGGTCCCCGATCCTTCGTGTTCGGCCGTGCCTTCGGACGTTTCCCCTCCGAGTGCTTCGCCCAGGGAGCCTTCCAGGGGTGACGTAGCGGGGATTTCTACGACCGCGACGTCGCCGTTGGAAAGTGTTTCAAGCCTCTGATTGGGCCCGAGACCGACTTCCCAGGAGAAGGATGTGGGAGCTTCGGATGAGTGCAATTGCAAGAGCATGCTCGCGCCGAGCGCGTCGGGCCTCACGATCGTATCGGTCGCGTTTGAGGTGCCCGCGAACAAAGCGGCTGCGCCGTTGACGATCGTCGGTGTCTGAGCCGCGTTGGCGGCGCTGCCGATGGGCTGGAAGCTCAGTTCGCCGGCGGGTGTGTTGACGGCGAATTCGCCCGTGGTTTCCTTGGAGGTCGAGGAGCTCGTCAGCGTCGTTGTCGCGGTGAGCGATTCGCCGGTGTCGCTCACCGCGGGCTTGACTTCCTGCCCTTCGATCGTGTTGGGAGTCGCGGGCTGAAGCACGGAGGGGTCAGTTTTTTCAGCGAGTTCGATAGCGGACGTCACACTCGCTCCGCTGCCCGCAACCACGGCCGTCTGCGCGGAGGCTGCGGCCGCGCTCCCGAGCGAGTTCGTCGTTGTGACCTTGACGCGGAGCGTCGAGCCAACGTCGGCGCTCGCGCTGGTGTAGCTGGGTTTGGTCGCGCCTTCGATCGGCGCGCAGCTTTCACCGGCGGTGTTGCAGCGCTCCCAGCGATAGTAATACGCTAGTGGCCGCGACCCAGACCAGCTGCCGTTGCTGGCGGTCAACCGTTCGCCGAGCTTCGCTATGCCGCTGATGACCGGCCTGCTGGTATTTTTCGGTGAGCCTGCGGCTCCCACGGTTTCGCTGGCTTCTGAGGTCGCGCTGGCGCTCCCGATCGAGTTTGCGCCGGTGACGACCACGCGGAGGGTCGAGTTGATTTCCGCTTCGATCAGTTTGTAGGTGCTGCTGGTCGCTCCCGTGATGTTCGCGCAGCTTCCGCCTTCTTCGTTGCATTTTCGCCACTGATAGGTGTAGGAGATGGGCTCGCTGCTCACCCAAGTGCCTGTCTGGGCAGTCAACGTTTCCCCGGGCGTGAGATTGCCTTCGCTCGTCGGCGGAAAAAGGTCTGTGGGCGCTAGGAATCCAGTTTCGATCACTGGCGTCACGGCGGACGCCACGCTTTCTTTTCCGGCGGTGCCTTCCGCGGTGACGACGACCTTTAGTGTCTTATCGAGATCGCTCGAGCTGGGGGTATAGGAAGGTTCCGTCGCGCCCGTGATCGCGCCGCAGCCTTCCCCATTTTCATTACATAGCTCCCACGTGTAGGCGTAAGTCAGGGCCCCTTCGCCGGTCCATATCCCTCTGTCCGCAGTCAGCGCCTCTTCGATGCCGTCCGGACCGCTGATCGACGGCGCCGCGACGTTGACCAGCGTTGCGCGGCTGGCGACGGCCGTCGCGCTCGACGGCGCTGTCGTGCTCCCGCGTTCGTCGGTCGCGGTCACCAGCACTCGTAGAGTGGACGCTACATCGCTTTCAGTGAGCGTGTAGGTGCTGGCCGTGGCGCCCGTGATCGTGCTGCAGCCTTCGCCACCTTCGCCGCAGCGCTCCCACTGATAGCTGTAGCTGACCGAGCCCACTAGACCCGACCAGCGTCCACTGGTAGCTGTGAGCATGCATTCCTGCTATTTGCGGGCTTAATCACCGATGACAACTTCTTAGCCGACACCTGTTCCCCGAACTCCTCGAACTTTGCGAGCGAGTCACGCAAGATGAGGGCCGATAAGGTCTCCCCGATCCGAGCGGACCTCCGCCTCTATTTGGCGTTGGTGGCTGCCAGTCCTGTATCCCCGGGTGGGTGCAACTCTCGGGTCTGCGTGTCGGGCGCCTGTCAAGTTAGGATGATCCAGAGGCCCGATGTATTCGCACCATTGCGCGCCAATGCCGAGGCCCTGCAGAGCCAACCCAATGAGCGGCTGGCGGCGATCGTGAAACGTCCCCAGAGCCGATATGGAAATCCCCCACTCTCAATGACCGCAGGCGATGTGGCATCTGTCAGCGGTTTGCCAGCGACTGAGGAGCGAATATATGAGCGAGCCGCCTTCCCGAGGCCATTCGAGTACGACTCCAGCGCCAACGCTCCGCTATTGGGATCCTCCCCGGCCGTGGAGCCAGCAGCCATGCCCCCGGGACCTGTGCAAAAGCCGGGGCCATCCTTCGTCTGTCACACGACCGGCCGGCCGGGGCCATCCTTCGTCTGTCACACGACCGGCCGCAGCCCCGCCACGCCCCCGCGCCGCAGCATCGTCCCCAGCCACACGAGCCCGATCGCGAGCAGCACGAGGCTCTCGACCTGCGGCGCGGTCAGCCCCACGAGCACCTCCTTGTTGCGGCGGATGAACTCGACGAGAAAGCGCTCGAGCCCGCTGCCGACGAGGTACAGCGCGAACACGACGCCCGGCCGCACACGGTCGCGCAGCTGCCACAGCAGATAGGCGAGCAGGCACATGGTCACCGTCTCGTAGATCGGCGTCGGCTGCACGCGCACCCCGGGCGGCGTCGGGACGGTCCCGTGCGGGTAGCCCATCGCCCACGGCAGGCTCGAGCGGATGCCGTAGTCGCCGTCGCCCGAGACCTGGCAGCCGATGCGCCCGATCGCGTAGCCGAGCGCGAGCGCGGTGGCGCACATGTCGAACATCCGCAGTTCCAGCGCGTTGCGCCAGCGCATCCACAGGACGACGCCGATCGCGCCGCCGATCGCGCCGCCGTACCAGACGAGACCGGAGCCTGAGAAGACGCTCCCGATGAGGTTGTGCTCGACCTGGCTGTAGTTCTGGATCACGTAGTAAGCGCGAGCCCCGATCACGCCGCCGAGCAGCGCCGAGAACGTGATCTCATACGCCCAGTCGACGGGCTTGTCCATCTCGCGCAGCCGCCGCGCGACGACGGCGCCGCACGCGAGGAAGCCCAGCGCGAACGCCACGCCGAACGTCTTGATCGAGATGCCCAGGACTTCGATTTCCGGCTTCATGGCGTGGGGTCGCGGGGCATCGTTTCGCCGCCGAACTTTAGGGCAACCGTAGGTCCTTCTGCGACAATCATGCACATGGCGAAAGGTCGATCGAACTTCGGCAAGGACACGGGTCTGCAGGTCCGCATGCTGCTCACGCTGTTCCTGCTGGGGCTCGTGTACGTGGTGTTCGTCGGCGTGCTGTTCGCGGCCGGGGCGAGCGCCGGGCTGATCGTGATCGTCGCGGTCGTGCTGCTGCTCGTGCAGCTGTTCGGCTCGGACAAGCTGGCGATGGCCTCGATGGGCGTCAGGGAGGTCACGCCCGCGCAGGAGCCGGAGCTGCACGGAATCGTCGATCGGCTGTGCGTGCAGGCCGACCTGCCCAAGCCGCGCGTGTGCGTCGCGGAGACGCCGATGCCGAATGCCTTCGCGATGGGCCGCTCGCAGAAGAGCACCACCGTGTGCGCCACGCGCGGCATCCTCGAGCTGCTCTCGCCGGCCGAGCTCGAAGGCGTGATGGCGCACGAGCTCACGCACGTGATCAACCGCGATGTGATGGTGATGACGCTCGCCAGCTTCTTCGCCACGCTCGCGTCGCTGATCATCCAGTTCTCGTTCTTCTTCGGTGGCGGTTTCGGCGGCGGCTACGGTCGCAGCCGCGAACAGGAGTCCGCGATCGAGATGGTGATCCTCGTGTCGGTGATCGTCTACGCCGTCTCCTTCCTGTTGCTGCGCGCGCTCTCGCGCTATCGCGAGTTCGCGGCGGACCGCGGCTCGGCCGTGCTCACCGGGCGCCCCAGCGCGCTCGCCTCGGCGCTGCTGAAGATCAGCGGCACGATGGAGCGCGTACCCACGCAGGACCTACGCAAGGCCGAAGGCATGAGCGCGTTCTTTATCATGCCCGCACGCACGAAGCGCTCGCTGCTGAATCTCTTCTCCGACCATCCGCCGCTCGAGCAGCGCCTGGCAGCACTCGAACGGCTCGAGTCCCAGCTCCAGAGCGCCGCCTGACCTGGATGGTCGATTCGACGGTCTTGCGCCTCTGGATGGCGACCATCTGATGGGCCTGCGCGACATGCTCACGGGGCGCCACCAGGTCAAGGGGCCGGCGCCGGACCGGCTGTTCGCGATCTCCACCGCCTACGTGACGCTGCAGGCGGAGCATCAGATCGACCCCGTCGGCACCGCCGCGATCGTCTTCCAGGCACTGGCCACGAGCGAGTTCGAAACGACGCTGCGCGAAATGGAAGAAGTCGTCACCGCCACCGGCGGCGAGAGCGGTACGAAGGTCTCGAGCGAGGACGACAGCTTCGGCTACCGCTGGATGGTGCTGCACAACCCCGCCGGCGCGCCCAGCGTGGAAGACCTGGCGGTCGGCATCAACGCCGTCTCCAGCTCGATCGAGACCGCCGGCTACGGCGAGCGCCTGCTGTGCGCGGTGTTCGCGTTCGTCGACGCGCAGAAACGGCGGATCTACTTCATCTACAACTACAAGCGCGGCTACTGGTACCCGTTCGTCCCAGTTGGCGATCCCACCCACCCGACGAGCGAACGCTCGACCGAGCGCGAGCTGCAGCTCAAGGCGCAGATGTCATCCGAACTGCCGATCGAGCCGGAACTGGAGCGATGGTTCCCGCTGTGGGGGATCCCGATCTGACGGCCGTGGACGCTGCGCATTCCTGCGTCCTCGGCCGCTCGCGTGCGTAGCACGCCACGCGGCCTGCGTCCTTGGACTGCTTGGTCCACGACCGTCAGCGCTCAGTCCTTCAATCCGGGATCAGGCCCTCGCCGGTCTCAGTCCTTCAGTCGGGGATCAGGCCCTCGCCGGTGAATTCGCGACCGGCCTCCTCGAAGCTGAAGTCGGCGGGCGGGAGGATCACGTCGGAGCCCTCGAGCTCCTCCTCGCCGAGCGGCGTGCCCTGCGTGCGCACGAAGTCGAGCAGCGCCGCGAAGGCATCGGCGAAGCCGCTTTCCTCGCCGCTGTCGACGGTCGACAGCGCCTGGCCGCGCAGCTCCTCCAGGCGTGCCGCGTCGCTGTCCGGGAGCCGGTACTGACCCTCGCCTGAGATGCGGACGATCATCCCTGGCCAGCGCTCTCGCTCGGCTGCTGGGCGGGGTCCGCGCCGCCGTCGGCGGCCGGCGCCTCGCCGGCGTCGGCGGTCGCCGCGATCTGCGCCGCGGGGGCTCCGCCGCCGAGTTCGCTCTTCATCTTGGCCAGCTCGTCGTCGACCGCGGGCTGGCTGGAGAGCTGCTTGAGCTGGCGGTCGATGTCGTCTTCGCCGCCGCCGAGCTGAGTGATGTCGTCGAAGGTGCCGGCGGCTTCGAGCTCCGATACGGCGTCGGCGCGCGCTTTCATGTTTTCGGTCTTGTCGACCGCGCGCTGCATCGCCAGCCCCACGTCGGCCATCTGCTCGCCGACGCCGGTGGCCGCCTCGGAGATCCGCACCTGGGCCTCGGCGGCCGAGTACTGCGCCTTGATGACCTCCTTCTTGGTGCGGAACGCTTCGATCTTCGCGCGCAGTTTCTGCTCGGAGTCGGTCAGCTTCTGCTGCTGGTCTTCCAGTTCGGTGACCTGCGTGTCCAGCCCCTGCAGCTCCGTCTGGGCGACGTTCTTGCGTTCGAGCGCCGTGCGCGCCAGGTCCTCCTTGCCTGCGGCGAGCGCCTGGCGAGCCTGGGTGTCGAGCTTGACGACGCTCTGCTGCAGCGTGCTCTCCTGCATCTGCAGGCGCTTCTTGGCGGTCACCACGTCGGCGATGCCCTTCTTGACGTTCTGCAGCTGTTCGACCTGCTTCTGGTAGCTGTAGTCGAGCGTCTCGGCCGGGTCTTCCGCCCGATCCAGCAGCTTGGAGACCTTCGCCTTCACAACGGTAGACATGCGCCCGGTCAACCCAGCCATCTGATCCTCCTATTGCTGTTCCACGGGACGACCGGCCTGAGCTCGGCCAACACCACCAGCGTAGCCGACTGGAGCGCGCTCAGAGCCCGAGGGGGTGGCGCACCACGAACCCCGCGTTGGTCTGACGCAGCGGGCGCCAGCGCGGACCCTCGAGGTTCGCGGGGTCTTCCGCAGGGCTGGTGTCCAGACGCAGACCGGCGACGGTCATGTACGCGTGGCCGCCGTTGGCGAAGATCGTCACCCAGCGTCCGACCCCGTGCGACCCCCAGACCTCGAATTCGCCGGAGTCCTCGGGCGCGGCCAACAGGGCGGCGCCATGCAGCGCGAAGGACACCGTGCCGGAGCAGTCGTACCCGGGCGAGGTGAACGACGCGTGGCCGCCACCGTAGATGTAGGGCAGCCCGATCACCTCGTTGCCCGCCCAGATGATCTCCTGGATGACCGCCGGGACGCCCATCGGGGCGGCGGCGAGACCGTCGACGAAGCGCGCGGTGGTGCCGGGCACCAGCAGCTCCGGGCGCAGCGTCGGGCCCGTCGCGGTGGTCATGCCGTCGCCGATCGTCAGTTCGCTGGGGATCGTCGTCGCGAGAGTGCTCGCGGCCGGTTCGCTCGCCGCAACGGCGCCGCCGGTGCTGGTGGCCGCCGTGCCGACCGTGGACGTCTTCGCGGGAGGCTGGTAGCTGACGATTTCGCCGGTGGCGGTCTTCTCGTAGACGGGGCCCTTGTAGGCGACGTTCGAGGTCTTCGCGGTGATCGGCGCGTGGGGCACCGGCGGGGTCGATTTCGTCGTGCCGCCGGTCGTGGTCGTCGAGGGCGTGACCGCGACGGCGCCACCGGGTCCGTTGGCCAGCGCGTCGGAGGCACCCGCTGTCGCTGTGATCGCCAGACTGCAGATAACCGCGCTACAGGTACGCATCCACACGGGGCAACAACCTCTTTCGTCGGCCTGCGGGGTTAGCTGACGGGCTAGCGCTGAAAGAGCCTGCGCTTCTCACGGTCACCGTGGGATTCGCCCCAACAACTTGGGTCCCCCGTTCCTTGACTTCTGATCAAGGACTCGGCATTCGGGCGGGCACGCTAGCAGAGTGCATGGACGCTTGCAGAGGTTGCATACGTTTTGGCACGTTCTTCCCGCAAATGCCGCACTTTTTGCCGGATCGCTAGTGTGCCGGGCCATGCGCCCCGCGCGAGGACCGCTTCTGGCTGTGCTGGCGCTCGCCGCCGCGGGTGTTGCCGGCTGCGGCAAGGGCGGCCCCGAGCAGCAGACCGGCGCCAACGCTCCCGCCCGCGCGCTCGCGCCGGTCGCCGCCCAGGGTGCGGTGAGCGTGGCCACGCGCAACACGACGCGCCTCGGAGGCGCCGACGTGGCGGCCGACGCGGCGGCGGTCGCGCGCGCCGTGTACCCGGGCCTGACGGCGGCGACGCGGCCGCTGGCGGTGGTGCTCGTCGACGAGCACGACTGGCTGCCAGCGCTCGCGGCGTCCGTCCTGGCAAGCGCACCGACGGGCGCGCCGATCCTCTTCAGCGAAGGCGAAACGCTGCCCGCCGTGAGCCGCGAAACGCTCGCGGCGATGCACCCGCTGGGAGCACCGGCCCTCGGCGGCGCGCAGGTGATCCGCATCGGCACCACCCCGCCGGCGCCGGCGGGGTATGAGACGCACACGGTGCGCGTGGGCGTGCCGACGGTCACCGCCGCCGGTATCGAGCAGCTCGCCGTCACGCTCGACGGCGCCAGCGCGCCGCGCCAGGTGATCGTGCTGCCGGCGGCCGCCCCGCCGGCGCTGGCAATGCCGGCGGCGGGCCTCGCCGCCGAGAGCGGCGCGCCGATCCTGTTCGTGACGCCCTCGCGCGTTCCGGCGCCGACGGCGACCGTGCTCGTGGGCCTGCACCAGCCGTCGATCTACGTGATCGACGCCGCCGCCATCGGCCGCCACACGCTGGGCGAGCTGCGCCACTTCGGAACGGTCAAGGCGATCGCCGCCGGCGCCGCGGCGGCGCCCGGCGAAGAAGCGGTGAGCAACGCGATCGAAGTGGCGCGCTTCACCGACGGCACGTTTGGTTGGGGGGTCAAAGAACCGGGCCACGGCCTGGTGTTCGCGAACGCGGCGCGCCCGCTCGACGCGCCGGCGTCGGCGCTGCTGTCGGCGACCGGCGACTACGGCCCGCTGCTGCTGCTCGCGAGCGCGTCGCAGGTGGCGCCCGCGCTCACGGCCTACCTGGCGGATATCGAGCCTGCGTACAGCACGCCGCAGTTCCCGCCCGTGCGCGGCGCCTACAATCACGGCTGGCTGATCGGCGACGAAGCGGCGATCTCCGCGGTCACGCAGGCCGAAATCGACTCCATGCTCGAGATCCGCCCGCAGGCGCACACATCCGAAGAACCATCCGTCTCGCAGGTCGAATAGGAGGCGAAGTTGAGTCAAGCCGAGGATCCCCGCCTGAGCAGCAAGGCGAGCGCGCACGAGGTGAGCGTCGAGGACGTGCGCAAGCTGATGGGCGCCTCCACGCCGCACTTCGCGCTGCAGCTGCGCAACCGCATCGCCAAGCTGATCGCCGAGCTGCCCGCCGATCACCCCGCGCGCCTGGAAGGCGAGCGCGAGATCGCCCGCCTGCAGCGGCTGGGCTTCGACGGCGAGACCCGCGGCGAGGGCGCCGCCGATGGCGAGCGCCCGCTGCCCTCGCTGAACCTCGCCGACGCCTCCGCGACGCCCGCCGAGGCCTGACCGCCAGCGGGCAAATCCCCAGCGCACAACGCGAACTCCCGGCGCAGGCCGGCGAATCTCTAACGCAGGCCCGCGAACGTGCGCTCGCGGCGCGCGTCGACGTAGCGGGCGCGCAGCAGTTTGAAGCAGACCACCGCCAGCGCCACGTCGATCGGCAGCAGCGCGACGCTCAGCCAGCCGGGCGCGCGGTTGGCCACCGCGAGCACCACGAGCACGACCGCCGAGTGGAACACGATCGGGGGGATCGCCGCGAGCATGAACGTGTGCGAGCGAAAGCCGCTGAGGTGCTCGCGCAGCGTGACCTCGATCGTGCCGATTGCGACCGCGCCGATCGCCGCGCCGAGCAGCGCGCCGTTGCTCTGCACCCCCCGCAGCCACGCGACCACCGCCCCGATCGCGCCGATCAGGATCAACAGCTCCGACAGCGGCAGCGGATGCCACGGGGCCTGCGGGCGCTCGCCGGCCGACTTCAACTCGCCGAGCGCGCGCGCCGCGCGCACGGAGGGGCGGGCGACAGGCTCGGCGCGCGGCGGCGTCTCCCGCGCGAGCTGCGGATTCGGCCGGCGCTTGCGCGAACGTCCACGCCGCCCGGTGTTGCGCTTGGCCACGGCGTCGGTTAGAAGGCAGGCCGGAGCTCGACGCGGTACATCGCCGTCGATGCTAGCGCCTATCCTGCGTTGCGTGTCCACGTCGGCCTCCCCCGCTCCGCCCCCGGCGGCGGGCATCCCGCAGAGCGGGCTGCCGGGCCCGTATCCGGTCGGCGAGTACGCCGCCGCGCTGCGCTCGAAGCTGCGCTCGTTCGCACGCGTGCAGCTGATGGGAGAGCTCGTCAACCTGCGCCCGTCGCGCGCGCGTGTGTACTTCGAGCTGCGCGATGGCGACGGCGCGATCCCGTGCGCGGCGTGGCGCGGGGACTGGGATGCGATGGTCGCCCGCGCGGGCACGCCCGAGGAGGGCATGCAGGTGGTCGTGGCCGGCGGTTGCGACTACTACCCCGGGAGCACCACCTCCTCCCCCGGCTTCTCCTTCTCGGTGCTCGACCTGCGCCTGGCGGGCGACGGCGACCTGCTCGCGCGCATCGAGCGGCTGCGCAAGCAGCTCGACGCCGAGGGGCTGCTCGACACCCAGAAGCTGCTGGGCAGGCCGCTGCTGCCGCGCACGATCGGCGTGATCACCGGCGAGGGCGGCAAGGCCCGCGACGACGTGCTCGCGGCGCTCGCCCGACGCGGCTGGGCGGGGCGCCTGGTGTGGGGCTTCGCGCCGGTGCAGGACCGCCACGCCGCGCCCGCGATCGTGCGCGCGCTGGGCGAGCTCGTGGCGGTGGGCGGCGTCGAGGTGGCGATCGTGGCCCGCGGCGGCGGCTCGCTCGCCGACCTGCTGTGCTTCTGCGATGAGACGTTGTGTCGCACCGTCGCGCTGCTCGGCGTGCCGGTGATCGCATCGGTCGGCCACCACACCGACCGCACGCTGCTCGACGACGTCGCGGCGGTCAGCTGCTCGACCCCGACGCACGCCGCCGAGGCGGCCGTCGGCGTCGACTGCGCGCGCGCCCGCGCCGAGCAGGCTGCCGCCGCCGCGCGCCTGCGCGACCACGCCCGGCGCGCGCTGCAACCACGGGCCACGCTGCCGGCCGCCGCCGCGCGCCTGCGCGACCACGGCCGCCGCGCGGTGCTCACACGCGCACGACTGCTGGCTTCGCTCTCGCGCGCGCCCGCGGCGCATCTCGATCGCCAGCGCGCGCGCCTGCATCAGCAGCTGCGCGAGATCCGCGCCGGCTCGCGCCGCCGCGTCGAGTCAGAGCGGCGCGTGACCGAGCGTCGCGCGGTGGTGCTCGAGCGCAAGGCGACATCGTTCGCGCTGGACTGCCGCGAGCGCCGTCCGCGCGAGCTCGCGCAGCTCGCGCTCGCGCTCGCCGGCCACGACCCCCAGCGCACGCTCGAGCGCGGCTACGTGCTCGCGCAGTCACCCGACGGCCAGCCGATCGTCACGGCCGCCGGGGCACGCGACGCCCGCGAGCTGCGGCTGCGCTTCGCCGACGGCTCACTGCCGGCGAGGGTGATCGAGCCATGAGCGAGCAGCCCCGCGAGCCAGCACCCGCCGAGCAGATCGCGCTCGGCGCGACGGCGGGGGCGCTCGGCACCACGGCTGAGACATCCGCCGCCGCGCCCCAGACCTACGAGACGGCGGCCGCGCGCGTCGAGGAGATCATCCGCCGGCTGGACTCGGGCGAGGCGAGCCTCGATGAGACGCTCGCGCTCGTCAGCGAGGGCAAGACGCTGATCGAGCTGTGCGCCAGCCAGCTGGCGGCGGTCGGCGACGCGCTCGAGGAGCTGCGCCTTGACGAGCTAGTCGGGCGGCTGGAACGCGAGGCGGGGGCGTGACTCGGCGCAACAAACGCGAGGCCGGGGCGTGACCCGGCGCAACAAACCATCCATGCGCACGCGGGCGGCCCGCGCGTGAGCACCTGGGAGCAGCTCGCCGAGCTGGAGGTGGCGATCGAGGATTACGCGCTCGAGCCGCTGCAGGCGACCGTGTCAAGCTCGTTCGAGCGCAAGAGCACGGTGATCCGCCTGCGCGGGGCCGGCGAGGAGGGTCTCGGAGAGGACGTCACCTACGACGCGGTCGACCACGAGATCCTGCAGGCGGCCGGCCCGACCCTGTCGCTAGCGGGGCGCTACACGCTGGCCTCCTTCTGTGCGCGCCTGGCCGAGCTGCAGCTTTTCCCGCAGCCGCCCCAGCGCGAGGTCTCGGTGCTGTATCGCAAGTGGGCGTATGAGTCGGCGGCGCTCGACCTGGCGCTGCGCCAGGCGGGCACGACGCTGCACGCGGCGCTCGGGCGCGAGCCACGGCCGGTGCGCTTCGTCGTCTCGCTGCGCCTCGGCGAGCCGCCGACGCTCGAGCCGCTGCGCCGGCGCCTGGACGTGTACCCGGGGCTGCGCTTCAAGCTCGACCCGACCAGCTCGTGGGACGAGCCGCTGATCGCCGCGCTGGTGGCGACGGGCGCGGTCGACTCGGTCGACTTCAAGGGCCTCTATCACGGCTCGATCGTCGACCAGCCAGCCGACCCCGTCCTCTACCGCCGCGTCGTCGAGGCGTTTCCGCAGGCGTGGATCGAGGACCCGGCGCTAACGCCCGAGACCGACGCGCTGCTCGCGCCGTACCGCGAGCGCTTCTCCTGGGATGCGCCGATCCACTCGATCGCCGATATCGAAGCGCTGGCGTATCCGCCGCGCATGGTCAACATCAAGCCCTCGCGCCTCGGCGGCCTGCGCAGCCTGCTCGATACCTACGACTACTGCGCCGAGCGCGACATCGGCAACTACGGCGGCGGCCAGTTCGAGCTGGGCGTCGGACGCGGTCAGAACCAGTACCTCGCGTCGCTGTTCCACCCGGACGGCCCCAACGACGTCGCGCCGACCGGCTTCAACCTGCCCGATCCGCCCGCCGGTCTGCCGCCCAGCCCGCTCGCGCCCGCCCCCAGCGCCGCCGGCTTTCGCTGGGGCTGAGAAGCCCGCGAAACGCACGCGCAGGCGCAACTTCCGTGCCAGTTTGCGGTTTGCGCCCCCATAACCGATAACGTCGGGGGCCGCCGGCCGTGCCTCGATTTACGCCCTACCGGCCGGAGGGTGATTCCGCTCGAAGGAGTTGTTCCAGTCTTGGCGAGCACAGGCGCCCACAAGCGATCCAGGTTCGTTGCCGGCGCAGCCATCGCGCTGTCGCTGTGCTCGCTCGCCGCGCGCGCGCTCCCCGCCCGCGCCGCCGACGCGGGCGGGACACTCCCCGCCGGCGCCAGCCCCCCCGCCAAGACCGGTGGCTCCTCGACCCCCGCCAAGGCCAAGGCGCCGTCCCCCCACGTCACGACCGTGCGCATCGCGAGCGTCAGCTGCGTGCCGGTAGCCCACTGCAGCGGCAACCCCCACCAGGTCTCCTCGCGCGGAGAGCTGCTGTTCGAGGGCGTCGACCTCGCGCCCGGGATGACCGTCGCGTTCCCAAGATCCCCCGGCGCGCGCATCAGCCGCGTCTCCACGACCGCGCAGCCGGCCGCGCACCTGCGCTACGCGATCCCCGGCAAGCCGAGCGCCGGGCTGCTCGTGACGGTGCCCAAGAACGCTCACTCGGGGCACATCATGATCCTGCTCAGCGGCGGTCGCTACACGAGCTCATACGGGCCGATCTACGTCTACGACCACGCCCTGCACCCCCCTCCCCCGCCGCCCAAGGACCCGCCGCCGGTGAGCGCCGGCGCGGTCAGCGCCAGCGCGTTCGAAGGCCAGGGCATGTGGATCTGGTACGTGAGCAAATCCGACGGAGGCAGCGTCGCCGCGATCGCCGCGCAGGCGCACGCGGCCGGTGTGAGCACGCTGTTCATCAAGAGCTCCGACGGCTCCACCAACTACTGGAGCCAGTTCTCGCCGCAGCTGGTCGCCGAACTTCACGCCAACGGCTTGAAAGTGTGTGGCTGGCAGTACGTGTACGGGTCAGAACCAGTCGGCGAGGCCGCGCTCGGCGCCGAGGCGGTCGCCGACGGCGCCGAATGCCTGGTGATCGACGCCGAGAGCGAGTACGAAGGCCACTACGCGGCCGCGCAGACCTACATCGACGACCTGCGCGCGAAGATCGGCCCCGAATACCCCCTCGGGCTGGCCTCCTTCCCGTACGTCTTCGACCACCCCTCCTTCCCCTACTCGGTGTTCCTCGGCCCCGGAGGCGCGCAGTACAACGCGCCGCAGATGTACTGGAAGGACATCGGCCAGTCGGTCGACACCGTCTACGCCAACACATACATCGCCAACCGCATCTACGGGCGCCCGATCTTCCCGCTCGGACAGACCTACGGCGGCGTCTCCGCCACCGAACTGCTGCGCTTCCGCGAGGAGGCCGTCGACTACAGCGCCACCGGTGTGTCCTTCTGGGACTGGCAGGAAAGCGGCGCCGGCGACTGGAGCGCGCTCGCCGCGCCACTCGCGCCGCTGACCAGCGTCACCCCCAACGGCGAATACCCAGAACTGAAGAGAGGCAGCAAGGGCGATCAGGTGCTGTGGATGCAGGAGCACCTCGCCACCGCCATCCCCACGCAGGAAACCACCGGCGTGTTCGGCTCGCAGACGCTCGCCAACATAGAGGCGTTCCAGACAGCGCATGCGATCGCCGCGAGCGGCGTTGTCGAAGCGGCCACGTGGTCGGCGCTGCTGGCCTTGGCGCCCGTCGCGGTCGACTGGACAGGCGCAGGGCCGAGCGACTGAGGCAGGTCCGAGCCGAATGATGTAGGCCCGAGCCGACCGAGGCAGGCCTGCCTACTACGACGACGAGCCCCGTATAACGATCGCTATACAGGGCTCGTCGCGAGAGTATCCACCACCCGCTGCCGCGGTCCCGCCTGGCGCGAATTGCGCGCGGCGAGCCAGGCGGGATCAGACCCGCTGGATGAGCGTGCCGGTCCCGAGCCCACCACCGCAGCACATGGTCACGAACCCGATCTCCTTGTCGGAGCGCTCGAGCTCGTGCAGCAGCGTGGTGATGAGCCGCGCGCCGGTGGAGCCGAGCGGGTGCCCGAGCGCCATCGCGCCGCCGTTGACGTTGACGCGGTCCATGTCGGGCGAGAGCTCGCGCCGCCAGGCGGCGACGACGGGGGCGAACGCCTCGTTGATCTCGATCAGGTCGATGTCGCCGATGCTCATGCCGTTGCGCGAGAGGATCTTGCGCGTGGCGGGGATCGGACCCTCGAGCATTTTGACGGGGTCACAGCCGACGGTCGTCTGGTCGACGATCCGCGCGCGCGGCGTCAAGCCGAGCTCCTTGGCCTTGTCGGCGGACATCAGCAGCACGGCGGCGGCGCCGTCTGAGATCTGCGAGGCGTTACCGGCGGTGATCTTGCCGTCGGGCTTGAACGCGGGCTTGAGCTGCGAGAGCGCCTCGAGGTTGGTGTCGGGGCGGATGCCCTGGTCGATGACGTAGGTGTCGCCACCGACGGTCATCGGCACGATCTCGCGCTCGAAGCGGCCCTCCTCGGTGGCCTGGTGGGCGAGCCGGTGGGAGCGCACGGCGAGCTCGTCGAGCTCGGAGCGGGAGATCTCCCACTGGTCGGCGATCATCTCGGCACCGAGGCCCTGGCCGACGATGTTGTGCTTGGCGAGCAGCTCGGGCGGGAAGGCGACGCCGAACTCCTGCTGGGTCTGGGCGACGGCGGCGAACGGCAGGTGGCCCATGTGCTCGACGCCGGAGCCGATCATCGCGTCGTGGACGCCAGCGGCGATCAGGCCGGCGGCGAAGTTGACGGCCTGCTGCGCGGAGCCGCACTGGCGGTCGACGGTCGTGCCGGGCGTCTCGATCGGCAGGCCCTCCTGCAGCCAGGCGTTGCGCGCGACGTTGAGGCCCTGCTCGCCGAACTGGGAGACGCAGCCGGCGATCACGTCTTCGACCTGCGCGGCGTCGATGCCGGCGCGCTTGATCACCTCGGTGTAGCAAGTCCCGAGCAGCTCGTTGGGGTGGATGTCCTTGTAGTAGCCCTTTTCCTTGTGCCCGCGGCCGATCGGCGTGCGCACTGCCTCGACGATCACGACTTCGCGGCCCTCTGGTTGCCTCATGTCTGCAGTCCTCCTACGGGAGCGTTGCGCGGCTGGTTATGAAGATGCTCGGGAGCCGGCGGGCGGTAAAGACAGCCTGCGTCGGCGGCCAAAGGCCCGCCCACCCGCGTCTGAATAAGATGCCGGACCCTGTAACCGCATTTTATCGCGTCCACCGATTGACTGGTCAGTCAGCCAGCCGCACGACGTATAGACACCGAAGGAGCAACTTGAGCAAACGTCTTGGCATAGTCGGCAGCGGAGCGATCGCGTGCGGCCTGGCGGCGACGGCGGCCCACCACGGGCCGGTGCTGCTGCTGGCGCGCTCGGAGACGTCGGCCGACCGCGCGCGTACGAGCGTGGACATCACGCTGGCGCGTCTGGCGGCGGAAGTCGACCCGGAGCACGTGCAGGTGGTGACCGACCCGCGGGAGCTCGCGGAGGCGACGTTCGTGGTGGAGGCGGTGGTCGAGGACCACGACGTGAAGGCGGGGTTGCTGAGCGAACTGGACGCGATCCTCGGCCCGGATGCGATCCTGGCGAGCACGACGTCGTCGCTGTCGATCGAGCGCCTGGCGCAGGAGAGCGGGCGCCCGGAGCGCTTCGTGGGGCTGCACGTGTTCAACCCGGTGACGAGGATGAAGCTGGTCGAGCTGGTCTTCCCGACGGCGGCGAGCGCGGACACTCGCGCACGCGCGCTGGCTCTGTGCGAGGACTTCGAGAAGACCCCGGTGGAGGTCCCGGACGTGCCCGGCTTCGTGGTCAACCGGCTCTTGTTTCCGTATCTGTTCGGCGCGGTTCGCCTGCTCGAAGAGACGGGCATGGACCCGGCGGACGTCGACACGTGCATGAAGCTCGGCGCGGGGCATCCGATGGGACCCCTCGCATTGCTGGACCTGGTTGGGCTGGACGTGTCGAAGGCGATCGGCGAGACGATCGGCGAGCCGGTGCCGGCGCGCGTGCAGGAGCTGATCGCCGAAGGCGCGCTGGGACGCAAGAGCGGGCGCGGGATCCACGCGTACTGAACGCCGGCGCACGGGCCGCTGAGAAACAATGCCGCAGGCGCCAAACGCGCGCTTCGCGAAGATTTATCTGCGCTCAGGCGACTTTTAGCTGTCGTTCATCAACGTGGCGATACTTGTTCATGCGACTGTCAAAGTCGCATCGCACACCCGCCTCCTCCCAGTGCGCACGATCCGGTCCGCTACCCCCCGCGGGCCGGACGTGTTTAACGACCCGTATTGATATTGGGGTCGCCCTGTGGCTGGCGTCGCGGGCGGCGGATCGCGCAGCCTAGTCGTCTGACTCGCGCCCGCCGCCGTCGCGGGGCGGCACGCGCCGGCGCTCGCGGATGCGCACCGCCTCGATGCGGTTGTCGCGCACGGACTCCACGCGGATCGAGTAGCCGTTGGCGGTGACGGTGTCGCCGCGCTTGGGCAGGCGCCCGAGCTCGGCGAACACGAGCCCGCCGATCGAGTTGTAGGAGTCGCTGTCGGCGGGCAGGTGCAGGCCGTAGTCGGCGAGGTCGGTGACGGCGACGTGCCCGCGCACGTACCAGTCACCGTCGGCAAGCCGGCGGATCTCGCCGGCGGCGGGGTCGGTCTCATCGGCGATCTCGCCGACGACCTCCTCGATGATGTCCTCGACGGTGACGACGCCGACGACGCGCCCGTACTCGTCGACGACGACGGCCATCGACGTGCGCTGGCGCTGCAGGTCGGCGAGCAGGTCGTCCAGCGGCTTGGTCTCGGGCACGATCAGCGCGTCGTGGACGACGGGCTCCAGCGGCGTGTGCGGTCCCTGCGCGATCAGCAGCCCGACGAGCTCTGAGACGTGCACGAGCCCGCGCACGCGGTCGCGGTCTTCCTCTTCGGTGACGAGCAGGCGCGAGTGGCCGCTCGAGACGCACAGCGCGAGCGCCGTCTCGACGTCCTGGGAGGCATCGACGGTGACGACCGCTGGCGCCGGTGTCATCACCTGGCGCGCCTCCTGCTCGTGCAGATGAAAGACGCCGGTGAGCATCCCCGCCTCGCCCTGGTCGATCTGGCCGCCCTCCTGGGACTCGGCGATCAGCAGCTTGAGCTCATCCGAGGAGCCGCCGCGGCGCTCGACGCTCATGTCGACGCCGAGCAGCCGCAGGATGCGGTCGGCGACGGCGGTCAGCGCGAGGATGAACGGGCGGAACACGACGCTGAACATCCGCAGGGGCCTGGCGACCCGCCGCGCGACGGCCTCGGCGCGATTGATGGCGTAGAACTTCGGCACCATCTCGCCGGCGATCAGCTGCGCGGAGGCGATGATCGCGAAGGCGACGATCACGGCGATCGCGACGGCGACGCCATGGCTGAGCGTGTTTCCGAGTGCGCTCTTGAGGATCGACGCGAGCGCCGGCTCGCCGAGCGCGCCGACGCCGATCGAGGTCATCGTCACGCCGATCTGCACGGCGGAGATGTACTCGTTGACGTTCGCGAGCTGCCTGAGCGCGAGCGCGGCGCCCTTGGCGCCTTCCTCGCGCATGACTTCCAGCCGCGCGCGGCGGGAGCGCACGAGCGCGTACTCGGCGATCACGAAGAACGCGTTGACGGCGATCAGCAGCGCCGTCAGGATCAGCTTCAGGCCGTTCACGCCGGGGACGCCGGGGCGACGCTACTTCGAGGAAGTTCTTCGTCGTCGTTCATCGGGTGCTCGACGTCACAACGGTAGCAAGCGCACCGGGCGACCTACGCAAGGCGGTCGATCTGCGCGGCGAGCTGGAAGTCGGCGTCGCTGAGGCCGCCGAGCGAATGGGTGGAGAGCGTCAGGCGCACCTTGTTCCAGCCGTGCAGCACGATGTCTGGGTGGTGGTTGGCGCCCTCCGCGGCCTCGGCGACGCGGTTGACGAACGCGATCGCGTCGGCGAAGTTGGCGAAGGAGCACTCGCGCACGATCGCCGCGCGCTGCTCGTCCACATGCCATTCGGGCACGTCGCGCAGGCGGTGCTCGACATCGGCGTCGCTGAGCAGACTCATCGGGTGCGAGGTTAGACGCTCTGGACCGCGGCGCGCGCTGTCCCTACAGTCGGCGCATGCGGATCGTGAGCCTCGTCCCCCACGCGACCGAGCTGCTGTTCGCGCTCGGGCTCGGCGACGACGTGGTGGGGGTGACGCACGAGTGTGACTTCCCGCCGGGGGCGTGCGAGCTCGAGCAGGTGACGCGCGACGTGCTGCCGGGCGGCCTGAGCGCGGCGGAGATCGACGCGGCGGTGCGCGAGCGCACGCTGGCAGGCGAGGCGATCTACGAGCTCGACCGCGAGGTGCTCGCTGCGCTCGAGCCGGAGCTGATCGTCACGCAGGCGCTGTGCCCAGTGTGCGCGGTCTCCTACGAGGAGGTGGCGAAGGTCGCAAAGGCGCTGCCGTCGAAGCCGCGGGTGATCGCGCTCGATCCGAAGACGCTTGGCGAGACGCTAGGCGACGTGCGCACGGTGGCGCAGGCGACCGACCGGCGCGAGCAGGGCGTGGAGCTCATACAGCGGGCGACCGCGCGCATCGACCGCGTGCGGCTCGCCGTGCGCGCGCAGCGCCGACCACGGGTGGCGGCGCTGGAGTGGCTCGACCCGGTGTTCGTGGCCGGCCACTGGACGCCTCAGCTGATCGAGCTCGCCGGCGGCGAGGACGTGCTCGGTTTCCCCGGCGAACCGTCGCAGACGGTCTCGTGGGTCCAGGTCGCGGCGGCGCGCCCAGAGGTCGTGGTGGTGATGCCGTGCGGCTACGACGAGCGCCGCGCGCAGGCCGAGGCGGAGACGTACAAGCGCGAGCTCGACGCCGTCGGCGCGCGGCGGATCGTGGCGGTCGACGCGTCGGCGTACTTCTCGCGGCCGGGGCCGCGGCTGATCGACGGCCTGGAGCTGCTCGCGCGGATGTTCAGGGAGCTTCCTGGGTGATCGGCACGGCGAGCGCTTCGGATTCGCTCGACTTGGCGGTCGCGATCGAGCCGGCGATGGCCGCGACGGCGATCGCGCCGCATCCGGCGAGCGCGAGCGCGGGCGCACGCATGCGATCGCCGAGGCGAATCAGCAGGGCGGCGACCGCGCCGCCGATCAGCCCGCCGACATGCCCGCCCCAGGAGATGCCGGGGATCGTGAAGCTGATCACGAGGTTGATCAGGATCAGCCCGCCGATGCCGCCCATCCTGCCCCCCATCAGCGGCAGCTGACGGGCGCGCAGCTCGACGGCGAACGCGCCCATGATCCCGAACACCGCGCCGGAGGCGCCGACGGTGGGCGAGTGTGGGGTGACGAGCAGCGCGCCGAGCGAGCCCGTCAGCAGCGCGACCCCGTAGATCGCGCCGAACTTGACGCGCCCGAGCACCGGCTCGAGCTGCAGCCCGAGGACGTACAGCACGTACATGTTGAAGCCGATGTGCAGCAGGTTCTCGTGCAGGAAGCCGCTCGTCACGATCCGCCACCACTGCCCGTGGGCAACGCCCAGGTGCGGAAACCCGGGGATGCTGCCGAACAGCGCGCCTTCTTCGTAGACCTTGTTGGTGGGCCCACCGCTGAAGGAGATGTTGCCCTCGGCGAGGAAGGCGGCGACGTTGATCAGGATCAGCGCGTATGTGACCTGCGGGATCTTCGACATGTCGCGCATGCGCACGACCTTCGTGCGCTGGCTTCCGCACTCCGGGCAGCGCATCCCGACCGGCGTGGTGGTCATGCAGTCGGGACAGATCGGGCGCCCGCAGTTGGCGCAGGAGACACCGGTCTCGCGCGAGGGGTGGCGGTAGCAGGTGGCCATGTGCGGGATCAGAGCGTAGCTGGGCCGCTGGCGCGATCCGGAGGCGAGCTCGAACGGAGGTCGGGCGAGCCGGCGCGCTCAGCGATCGCCAAGCAGCTTGCGCGCCTCGCGTCCGACGTCCTCGATCGCACGCTCGGCCGCGTCGCGCAGTCCGTCCAGCCCGCCCGGGGAGCTGCCCGCGCGCCGCCGTGCGCGCAGCAGCACCAGCGCCGCGCCGGCGCCGGTGCCGACGACGAGCGCGGCGGCCGGCCGCGCCCAGTTGCGCGGGTCGCGCATCGCCGAGAGCTCCCACGCCTCGAGCTCGTCGGCGGCCATCTCGGTGATGCTCGTGAGCGTGCTCTCCAGGCGCTCGACGAGGTCCGCGGGCGGCTCGACGGGCGCGAGCGCTTCGCGCAGCAGGCTCTCGAAGTTGTGGGCGGCCTCAGTCATGGACGATCTCCTCGAGCTGCTTGATCGCGCGATGGATCAGCACCTTGGTGGCGCCATCGGAGCGCCCGAGCGCGCGTGCGATCTCGCGGTTGTCCATGCCGAGGGCGAAGCGCATGATCAGCGCCTCGCGCCGGTCGTCGGGCAGCTTCTGCACGCCGTCGAGCACGCGGCTGAGCTCGTCGCGCCCCTCCACCAGCTGCTCGGTCGTGTGCACGGCGCTCAGCGTGGTCGTGTCGTCGATCGGCGAGACGGGCTTGCGCGAGCGATCGCGATAGAGGTTGGCTGCGAGGTTGTGCGCGATGCGGATCAGCCACGGGCGCAGCGGCCGTCCGTCGGATTCGCGCTGCGCGCGCTCGAAGTGGCGGTATGCCTGCAGGAACGTCTGCTCGGTCAGATCCTCGGCGTCGTGGTGATCGCCGACGCGATAGTAGGCGTAGCTGTACACGTCGCGCAGGTGCGCCCGGTAGAGCTCTGAGAACTCCGCGTCCAGCTGCGCCTTGGGCTTTTGGCTGGCTTGCTCGCTCACTCATTGCACCCTACCCACGCCCCGCGTTCGAGCCCGCCAGCCGCCTCAGGCGGCACGCGATATCTCGCCTGCGCGAGCCTCCCGCGCGGGCTCCGGAGCGATCGCCTTGGCGCCGCCCAGCCACTCCCACTGCAGGCTCACGCACGCCCAGATCCTTTCGGTCACGGCGGCGGCAAGCGCGGGCGAGCAGCGCTCGACGGTGGGGTAGCGCAACGGCGCGCCGACGCGCAGCCGGACCTTGCGCGGACGGATGCGCCAGCCCCTGCGCACGGCGTCGCTGCCGATGACCGCGACGGGCACGACCGGCGCGCCGGTCTCGAGCGCCAGGCGCCCGACGCCGCGGCGCGGCTCGCTGAGCGGCCCGCCGCGCATGCGCGTGCCCTCGGGGAACACGACCACGCAGTCGCCGCGCGCGAGGATCGCGCGGGCGGTGTCCATCGCGTCGCGGTCGCCCGCGCCGCGGTCGACGGGGAAGGCGCCGAGGGCGTTCAGCGCCCACGCCTGCCAGCGCTTTTCAAACAGCTCGCGCTTGGCCATGTAGTAGACGGGCCGGCGCACGAGCGTGCCGATCACGAACGGGTCGAGGAAGCTGCGGTGGTTGGACGCCAGCAGCAGCGGGCCGCTGCGAGGAAGGTGCTCGCGCCCGACGCGCTGCATCCGCAGGTAGACGAGGAAGAACGGCACGAGGATCGCCCGCAGCGTCCAGTAGATGAAGGGGTTCACGCCGCGTGACAGCGAGCGCTCGCGAAAGCTGTCCAGGTCGACCGACGGCTCGTCACCCGGCGGCTGGGGCTCGGCGGGATTCCGATCGTTGAGCATCTGTGCCATGCACTAGATACACCGTGCGCGACCGCGCCGTTACAGCCCTGGACGACGGTCCGATCCGTGCGGCTACGGCGCCCGCGCGTCCTTGCTCGGTGGAGGAGCCGTGGGCGAGGGCGCGGTCCACGCCGCGCCGGCCGTGGCGACGTCGGTGGGATAGGTGCTGCGCGCGCGCAGCAGGAACACCCCGGCGGCGGCGAGCGTGCTGAGCAGGACCAGGAAGCTGACCTGCAGACCGGTGCCGGTGGCGGCGGAGACGAGCCCGTGCGTGTGCGTGCCGATCGGCGCCTGCGCGGGCAGAATCCCGGTCACGAGGTCGGCGATCGCGCCGAAGATCAGCGGCGCGAGCGCCTGCGCGACCGAGCGCAGGAACGTGCGGGTGCTCTCGGCGCGCCCCCACAGTCCGGAGGGCATGATGTCCAGGCGCGCGGCGTCGAGCGGCGGGTTGGCGGCCGAGATCAGCCCCGCGCCGCCAACGTCGAACCAGACGGCCGTGCCGAGGTGGCTGCTGAGCAGCCCGGGCACCAGCAGCACGGCGGCGCCCAGATAGCAGATCGCGGGAACCCACACGCGCGCCTGCAGCCCGCCGCGGCGCACGAGCGCATCGGTGATGTGGCCGCTGACGAGCGTGCCGGCGAGCGCCCCGAGGACGAGCAGCCCGAGCACCAGCGTGGCGGTCGCCTGACCGGCGTGGTAGTGGCCGCGCACGAACACGACGGCGAACGTCTGCAGCCCGGCGAAGAAGAAGTACCCGAGCGAGGAGCCGACGATCAGCATGACGTTCGTGGGGATGCGCAGGATGTAGCGAACCGCGTCGGCGAGCGACATCCCGTTGGGATCGCGGTCGAGCACGAGCGCGGGATCCGGGACGAAGCCCCGCGCGCTGGCGACGTCGTGCGCAAGATCGCGGTCCGGCGCGGAGCGCTCCCCTGCCTCCGGCGCGTCCGCCCCGGCCCCGGCGGCGCGATCGGCGTCGGCGAGCGCGGTGGCGAGGTCCTGGGCTCCCGGCTGCAGGCGGCTCTGCCCGCCGCGCCGCGGCTCGGGCACGGTGCGCCACAGGGCGCGGGCGAGGAAGAAGCCGGGGAGCGAGAGCAGCGCAAAGGCCAGGCGCCAGGAGAACACGCTGGCGACGGTGCCGCTGACGATGAAGCCGGCGGCGGTGCCGGCGATCTCGCCGCTGAGGATGTAGCCGTAGATGCGCCCGCGCTCGCGCGAGGGGAAGTAGTCGCCCGTGAGCGATGCGATCGCGGGACCCGCCGTGGCGGCAACGGCACCGAGCCCGACACGGGTGAGCAGCAGCGTCGAGTAGGAGTGCGCGATGGCGGCGAGCAGCGTCGCGACGCTCCACAGGACGATGCTCGCCGCGAGCAGCGGGATCCGCCGCGCGCGGTCGACGAGCAGCCCCACGGGGACCACCGCCACCGCGCCGACGAGCAGCGCCACCGAGTTGAGCAGACCGATCTTGGTGTTGCCGATGTGCAGCGAGCGCTCGAGCTGCGGCGCGACCGCGCCGACGGTGGCGATCTGCGCGCTGGAGAGCGCGAGCACGCCTGCGAACAGCGCGATCACGCGCGCCCGCGCGGGCCCGCCGACGAGCTCGACGACCTGTCCCTGGAGCAGGCGCCCGAACCAGCGCACCGCCCGTATCAGCGCGAGAGCTGCGCGCTCGGGTAGACCCAGATCATCCATGTCTAGAAGACCCACCAACCGAGGTGCGCTGGCCGCATCTTAAGACAATAGATACGTCGACGCCGGCGGCGCAGCCGAAGCGACTCCGGCGCCCGTCAGTCGGGAGCCGTCATGACGCGCACGCGAGCCGCCCGCCCGGCGGGGGATGCCGGACGGGCGGGCTCACGTTTGCGTGCGTGAGCGGCGCGTGGAGTGGCCGCTCGCTCGTCGACGGCGGATGGAGTGGCCGTCGGACGTCAAGCTCATCGATCCTGCCGTCGCGTCGCGCGACGCTCACCGCCTGTTCCCCACAGACCCAACGACCGCGTCCGATCGCTGCGCTGCCGGTAACGACGGTGTCGGTAGCGGGGTCGTGCGCGCCCCTGCTCGCGCGCGCGTCGCGCGCATGCGGGTCCGGAGCCCCTCGGTCGCCCGATCCGCGCGCGAAGGCGTTCCATCATTCCCCCACGCGGTGCAGTCGCTCGGCCTCACCGGGCACGGACACGCTCCCGGCCCGATCCATCTCGAGCACGCGTCTGCTGCACTCACGGCGCGTGGCGATCATCGTGGTGTCCGCCCGGTCGAGCAGCGTCTCGATCGTGTCCTCGGGCCGTCGCTGGCTCACGCCAATGCTGATGCTGGCTCCGGAAATCGCCTGATCGAGATGCGCACCCACGCGGTCGAAGCGCTTGGCGATCTCATTCAGGCCGTCGCCCGAGAACGAGCACACGAACTCGTCGCCGCCGAAACGGAGGATCAGATCGTAGGAGCGGAACTCATCGCTGATGAGCCGCGCGACGGTGCGCAGCAGCGCATCGCCCGCTGAATGTCCTTGATCGTCGTTGACCGCCTTCAGGCCATCGACGTCGACGAACGCGACGACCAGCTCCTCACCCGTGCGCTTCGTGCGGTCCATCTCTCGTTGAAGCGCCGCCAGGCCCACGCCGCGTCGTAGCGCGCCCGTGACCTCGTCCGTCGCGGCGCTGGCCAGTTCCTGTGCGTAGGCCGCGCGATCGAGCGCCGCGAACTGCCGATCGCGCGCGGCGTGTTCGCGGTCCTCCGCGGCTGCTCGGCGCTGGAGCGCGGCGCGCGCCCGCGACTGCGCGGCCCGTCGGCGCTCCCTGACCGCCTGGAGCTCGGCCCCACGGCCGTCCAGCGGTCCCTCCTGCGCGCGATGCGCGCGCTCGAGGCGCTCGGTCTCGGCGTCGATGGCGGCCGCGATCTCCTCGCGCGCGGCGCTCGTCAGGTCGCGCGCGGCCGACAGACGGTCGCGTTGCTCGGCGATCCGGTCGCGCGCGACCGAGCTGCCGGCACGCGCCCGGCTCGCCGTATGGCGTTCGAGCGTGCTGTCGGCGCGCATCCGGCGGGTCCGCTCATAGGCAAGCTCGTCGCGCTCGAGATGCTCTCCGTCGCTTGCAGCCTGGTCGATGTCTGCCGCCGCCTGATCGCGGTCGGATGAGATCTGATCGTGTTCTGAGCCGGTCTGGTCGGAGTCGGCCAGGATCTGATCGAGATCGGCGCTGCTCTGCTCGGCGTCGGAGCGCGTCTGTTCCAGGCCCGCGATCTTGCGGTCTTCCTCCTCGGGCATCACGGGCGCCCTTTGCGGACCGGAACGGCGAGCTTGCCTGCGTCGCATGGTGCCTCCAGACGGGTTCCTCTACTCGAGAACGCCACCAGGGTCTGGAGCGACGCGCCGTCAGCGTAGCACCGTGTGAGGTCTGCCACAAGTCAATGGTTGGAATTTCTCAGTTAGTGGAGGAACCCGTCGGCTGGCGCAAAGCGCCCGCCGACGCCCGCCCGTCAGGGTCGTGCTCGCGAGGCGGCGCCGGGCGAGAGCTCGGCGAGCGCAGCCGCGCCCAGACGGCCGTCGATCACATCGCGCGCAACGTCGCTGAGCTGATTGTTGTGTGCTCGCGCGTAGCGGCGCATGCTGACGAACGCGGCGTCCACGCTGACCTGGCCGCGCTCGGCGAGCACGCCCTTGGCCTGCTCGATCAGGACCCGGCTGTTCAGAGCGCCCTGAAGCTGCTGTACGACGCCGCGCGTCTCACGCATGGCGCGCTCCTGGATCAGGGCGACAGCGGCGATGTCAGCCATCCCCTGCCCGAGCGGCACGTCGCGCTCGGCGAGCCGGCCGGGCTCGGCGCGGAAGAGGTTGAGCGCGCCGATCGTGCGCCCATGGACTCGCATTGGAATCGCGTGCACCGATTTGATCCCGTTCTGCACCGCGGCGGCCGCGAACGTCGGCCAGCGATCGGCTTCCGCGGCGAGGTCCTCGCCGAACACCAGCCGCGAGCCGCGGTAGCACTCGAAGCAAGGGCCCTCCTCGTTGCGGGATTGCAACAGCTCGAGCGCCTCGGAGCGCTCGCTCGAGGATGCCATGACCTGCAGGCTGCCGGCGGCGTTCGCGAGCAGCAGTCCCACCTCGGCGCAGTCCATCAGCTCCATGCTGCGCTCCACCAGGCGGTGCAGGAACTCGATCACATCGAACGGCTCGACCATCGTGTCGGCCAGCTCGACGAAGGTTGCCACAATTCTTTCTTCTCGCGTCATGCTTTAGCTGCCCCCTGTCCCGATCCTCCCCCCTATTCGAATCAATGCGACATTATTACGCGCATCCCGGCGCCGCTGCATACGTCACGCCGGCGCGGCAAGGCGCAGGCGACGGGCGACGATGTCCCCCGCCACCTCGCGCAGCGCGCGATCGTTGGCAAACGCGTGTGACCGCAGGCGCACGAACGCCTCGTCCAGCGACACCGCGAGCTGAGCGGAGACCATGCCCGTCGCCTGGTGGATCTCGGCCCAGTGCGCCGGCTCGTCGGCCAGCAGCACGTGCAGCTGCTCGGCGGGAGCCCCTGCCTGCAGGCCGAGAATCGTCTGGGTCGCGACTTCGGCCAGGACCAGTCCAAGCGCCAGCTCCTCGTCGCCGAGGGGCGCCGGGCGATCGCGGTAGAGCGCGAGCACGCCGAGCCCGACGGCTCCCAGCTGCAGCGGGAAGGCGAACACCGCCCGCACGCCGGCCTGCACGCCGGCGTGGGCGAACGCCGGCCAACGCCCCCGTGCCGGATCGGCCAGGTCCGCCTCCAGCACGGGCTCCATGCTCCGCCAGGCATCGACGCACGGGCCCTCGCCCAGCGTGAGCTGGAGCTCCTGCACAACGGCTATCCCCTCCTCGCAAACGCCCGCGGTGCCGCGCAGCTGGCCGTCCACCATCAGCGACAGCCCCGCCCCGCTCAGCGACAGCAGCTCGACGGCCGCCGCGCAGACTCGGTCGATCATCGAGGAGGACCCGCCGGAGCCAGCGTCGGCCATCGCCCTCAGCACCACGCTCATACGATCGCTTGCCACCGCGCAACCATACGGCCCCGTGTGCGCCCGGTCTCGATCGCGGTCACAATGCGCCTCGTGGCCGACCACTCGAGACCGCTGCGCGAGCAGGACGTCGACCCCGATCCGCTGCGCCAGTTCGCTGCCTGGTTCGCGGAGGCGGGAGCGGCCGGCGTGCGCATGCCCGAGGCCGCGGCCCTCGCGACGGCGTCGAGCGACGGCGCGCCGTCGGTGAGGATGGTGCTCGTGAAGGGCTTCGACGAGCACGGCTTCGTGTTCTACTCGGGTTACACCAGTCGCAAGGGCCTGGAGCTCGCGGCGAACCCCCGTGCGGCGCTGCTCTTCCACTGGGACATCCTGGGCCGGCAGGTGAGGATCGAGGGGCCGGTCGCGCACACGAGCGCCGAGGAGTCGGCCGCCTACGTGCGCGAGCGCCCGCGCGCCAGTCAGCTCAGCGCGCTGGCCTCCCCGCAGAGCCAGATCATCGACAGCCGCGAGGCGCTCGAGCGTCGAGTCGCCGAGCTGGAGCAGCGCCATCGAGGCGGCGAGCTGCCGCTGCCGAGCGACTGGGGTGGCTTTCGCCTCGTCGCGGAGACCGTCGAGTTCTGGCAGCAACGCCAGGATCGCCTGCACGATCGGCTGCGATACCTGCGTCACGACGGCGCGGACTGGCTGATCGAGCGCCTGGCCCCATAGCGCCAAGACCCGTTCGCGGATGCTTGCGGCGCTCAGAGCTTGACGGTCGCCTCGAGGTGCGACAGGACCTCGAGGCGCTGAGAGAGACCGCTGCCGCCCGCCACGACGAGCCACGCGTGGCCGCGTCGGGTGGCGGTGAGCTCGCCTTTGAAGTCGCCCGGGCCGTTCACATATCGGGGCTCGCCCGGCACCGGCGACAGGCCGGGGATCGCGGCCGGGGATCTGCCCGGACGTTCTGCGTCGAGCAGGATGGCCACATCGAGCGGCCACCCGTGCAGGTAGTACTCGGTGTCGATGCACGAGAAGAACGCCCGGCCTACGAGGACGCCGGGGTACGGCGCGATCTCGCTGGCGACGTGGCTCCACCTGGCCGCCAGCCCGGGCACGCCTCGCACTGTCAGCGCGCACGGCCCGCGAGCGGAAAGCGGCGGCTCCTGGCCACCCGGTCGCACCGGCGCGCTGGCGATCGGCTTACCAGCACGGTCGAGCGGCGTGAGCGACGGTTCGGCTGGGGCCGTAAAGATGAGCCTCCCCCCGGCGGAGCGCCGGCCGGCGAAGGGAACGACTATCCGCGCGGCGCGCAGGCCGTAGGGCAGCCCCGGCAGCTCGGCCGTGGCCACCCGGCGATGGCCGTCGAAGCGCACCGCGGCGACCTGCGGCGTCGTCAACACCACGATCGACGCTTTGCGCGTACGCCCGTCGGCGCTCGTAAGGACCATCGAGAGCGGCACCAACGCGGTGGGTGTGGTGGAGCAGCCGCCGCCGGCGATCCCGCTGAACCCAGCTTCGCTCACGCCCACGCACCACCCGTACTGTCCACCGTCGAGAGCGGGTGACAGGCGAATGCCGAATCCGCCGGCGGCGAGCGCTCGGCGGCTGCCGGCCGGCCCGCGATGCGAGCGCTCGGGGCGTGCGGGAGCGGCCGGCGCCCCGCCCCCGGAGAACAGCCACGCGAGCGCTCCGATGCCGACCAGCGCCAGCAGGACGAACATGCCGAGGCGGGCACGACGCGTGCGCCGACGGCGCTTTGCCTCTTCGATGACTCCCTGTTGCAGCCCGTCCGGCGGTCCGCCAGCCGGCGGGCGCGAAGTGTCCTGGCGATCCTCACCGGCGAGCAGCGCTGGCATAGTTCAGCGAAGCCCCTGGATGATCGTCACGAGCTCCTCTGGCTGGTAGCCCTGTTCGCGCGCGAACGCGACGAGGTCTCGCGCGCGGGCCACCACCGCGCCGCGCTCGGGCGTGCCGGTGACGCGGATGCCGAGGCCGCGCCGGAACTCGAGCAGGCCTTCGTCACGCAGCGAGCGCAGCGCTCGCAGGACGGTGTTGGTGTTCACGCCCATTACCGCGGCGAGATCCTTGGCCGGCGGGAGCCTCTCCCCCGGCCGAGCCTCGCCGTCGGCGATCGCGCGGCGGATCTGAGCCGCGACCTGGTCGTGCAGCGCCGTCTGATCGCCGCGATCGAGCTTGACCTCCAGCATGGTGCTAATTATACTAGCGTCTATATCGTTGCTTGTCGACGGCTTCGCCTATGGCGAGGGTTCGCGAGAAGTCGCGCGGCGGATCGCCGCTTCGAGGGCCGGCAGGCGAACCGGCTTGCACACGTAGTCGTCCATGCCGGCCGCCAGGCAGGCCTCGCGATCGCCGGGCATAGCGAGTGCCGTCATCGCGATGATCGGCACTCGTCGTGCGCCCTCGGCAGCGCGGATCTGCCGGGTCGCCTGCAATCCGTCGAGCTCGGGCATCATGCAGTCCATCAAGATCGCGTCGTAGCGATGAGCGCCCGCCAGGTCCACCGCCTCGCGACCGTTGTGCGCAACCATCGTCTCCATCCCCAGCTTCGTGAGGAGCGCCTCGGCGACGATGCAGTTGATTACGTTATCCTCGGCGAGCAGGACCGACAGACACTCGTTGATCGGCATGGGACCCATCGAGGGGTCTGGGTCTCGCGGCACTGGCAGCGAAGTCACTCCGCCCACGGGCGGCAGTTCAGCAGAGAACCAGAACACGCTGCCACCGCCCGCACGCGGCTGGACGCCGATCTGGCCGTCCATGAGCTCGACGAGTCGTCTCGAGATGGCAAGTCCGAGGCCGCTCCCGTCGTCCTGTCGGCTTGGCGATTGACCAGACTGCGTGAGCTCGCCGAACAGCGTGGACGCCCGGCCCCCCGCGATTCCGATCCCCGTATCCGATACCGAGAAGCGCAGGTGGCTGTCGCCGTCGCCAGCGACTTTGACCACAACCTCACCGGAGGCCGTGAACTTCACGGCATTTGAGACGAGGTTGAGCAGGACTTGGCGTAGTCGCGCCCGGTCACCGCCGACCCTGAAGGGCACCGCGGCGTCGACCTCAAAGGTGATCCTGAGGCCCTTGGCGCGTGCTAGATGAGCGTGCAGTTGGCAAGCTTCCACCACCACGGGGCGCAGCTCGAACTCGCTGCGCTCGAGACCCAGGCCGCCGGCCTCCAGCTCGGAGAAGTGCAGCACGTTGCCGACGACACCCATCAGCGCCTCCGCGGAGCTCTCCTGAGCGTCGACGTAGCTGACCTGGGTCGCGTCCAGCGCGGTGTCGCGCAGAAGCTGGATCAGCCCGATGAGCCCGTTCAGCGGCGTGCGCAGCTCGTGGCTCATGCTTGCCAGGAACGCCCACTTCTGACGGGACGCCTCCACCGCCTGCTCCAAGCTCACGCGCAGCTCTTCGTCCATCTGCTTGCGATCGGTGATGTCGCGCGCAACCGCGTAGGTGAGGCCGTCGCACATGCCCGTGGCGCTCCACAGCAGCCATCTGTAGGAACCGTCCTTGCAGCGATAGCGATTCTCGAACCCGACCACGCCCGAACCGGCCGCGATCTTGGCGAAGCGATCCTTGGTGCTCTCGACGTCCTCCGGGTGGACGAAGTCGATGAATGGTCGCCCACTGAACTCGGCGAGCGAATAGCCGAGTGCGCGCTCGAACGCCGGATTGATCTGGACGAAATGTCCCGCGGCGTTTGAGATGCCCATCAGATCGAGCGAGAGATCGAAGAACCGCTCAACGCCCACACCGTCTTTGGCGATCGCGACGTCAGCCGACTCTGGGTCGGCGCTGGCATGGGCTGGGCGGACTGGCGGAGGCACGGTGACTCGAGACCTGCCTCTCCGCTCGTCACCCCCCGAGCGCTGGATGAGCCCTTTCACCGAAAAGCTGCCATTCGGCTAGTGGTATCGCTCGGGCCGTCGGCCGCAGGAAACGGACCGCTGTGTGGCCTCCACCGCGGTCCAGCGATCGCAGCTGCCGCCGCGCCTCACCCTACGGAGCAGATGCGACGATAGGACCTGAGATCCCGATGTCTCAGCACCCGCTGCTCGACCAGACGACGATCCGCCAGCTCCGCGACACGCTGACATCGGAGATGCGCGGGCAGCTGGTCGACATGTTCGATGTGCAACGCGAGAAATGCGTCGCCGATCTCGTGCAGGCGGTCGGGTGCGGCGACCGCATGGAGATCCGTCGCGTCGCGCACATGCTCAAGGGCAGCGGCGCAAGCCTGGGCGCAAGCGTCCTGCGCAGCTCCTGCGAGGCTCTGGAACGCGGGTGCAGGCGGGGAGACGCCGAGGTCACTCAGGGCCAGGTGGAGGAGCTGCGTGTGGCCGCGGTCGCGGTCAGCGACGCACTTCGCCAGCAGCTGATCTGAGCGGCTCGCCGATCGCGCGCATGGTGGCGCGCGATCGCTGGAGCGGCCCGCCGAGCAACGCGCTCAAGTAGCCGCGGTGCGAGACCGATGAACGGGGATACATAACCCATAAGCCGACCCTCCTGGAGAGGACCAACCGATGATTTCCGATGCCCACACCAATTCTCGTCCGCAGTTGATCATCGCCGACGACGATCCGGTTGTCCGGTCGAGCCTGAGCATGTTGCTTGGCGCCGAGTTCGACGTGGTCGGCGTGGCGCGCGACAGCGGCGAGGCGATCGAGCTGGCAATGGAGAGTCGGCCTGACGCGGCCATCGTCGATGTCGATATGCCCGAGGGCGGCGGCCTGAGGGCGGTCCAGGGGATCCTCGACGCAGCCCCCGACACGGCGATCGTCGTGCTCTCGGGCGATGAGTCAGACGCGGCCGTTCGTGAGCTGATCCTTGCCGGGGCGATGAGCTATCAACGCAAGGGCGTCGAGCGCGACCTTCTCGCACAGTCGTTGCGCGACTCGATCAGCGCCCGTGCAAACGCGCGCGTCGAGCCGGTCTGAGCTTTCGCTGCACTCCGCGCCTGCGCTCACGAGATGCCGCTGCGAACGGCCTGGACCGCCAGCTGGATGCGATTTTCGAGGTGAAGCTTCGCGAGGATGCTCGCGATGTGGTTTGAAATCGTGTTGGTGCTGAGCCCGAGCTCATGCGCGATGTCGTGATTGCTTGCGCCACTCGCCAGCCTGGTGAAGATTTCGAGCTCGCGAGGCGTCAGGGCGGCGCGGATCGCGTTCGCGGTGCTGCCGCTGTCGCTCGCGATCGGGATGCCCAGGTCGCGGATGCGGTGTAGCAGCTTGCCGGCGATCTGCGATGAGATCACCGATTCTCCGGCGGCCGTCGCCTTGACCGCGGCGATGATCGCGTCGGGGCGGGCGGTCTTGAGGATGTAGCCGTAGGCACCCGCGACGATCGCCTCCACCACTCTGTTCTGCTCCGTCCGCGTGAGGATCAGCACGCGCGACGCGGGGGCGAGCAGACCCAGCGTCTCGATCGTCGCAACGCCTTCGCTTCCCTCGAGTTTGATGTCGATGACCACGACATCGGGCCTTAGGTCGACGACCATCTTCACCGCGTCCGGCGCGTTCGTGGCCTCACCCACCAACTCGAGCCCTTCAGCGGACAGCGCTTGGGCGACCGCGCCACGAACGAGCTCCTCATCGTCGATGAGAACCACCGTTATACGCCGTGAATGCTCAGCCACGCAGTGCCCGGTCTTGCGGTAGACGCGCACCCATCCGGGAGCCTCTTCCAACCAACAACATACCACCAAGAGCGGCATTGGTGCCGGCTGTTGGACCGATGTCGGTAGTCGGTCCGCGTTGAGGGGAGCGCGCGGTCCGCGCTGCACGCGCGGTTCAGCTGCGACGAGTACTTCTGGCGAGCCTGGTTCTCTTGCACCCCCCCTTGGCCCGTTTCGACCCTCGTATTGGATCGGGACGAGCCATTTTCGACGGTGCCAGTGTGCCGATATGTTTCCTGGTTGCCAACGGTCTGGAAGCAGCCACCCGATTTCCGAACCGTGAAGGAGTCAGACAATGGCGTTCGATGAGAGTCCCGCGATGGCGCCACCTCGCCAGCAGATCGAGGATGCAACCTCGCTCGGGGATCTGCAGCGTCCTGCCGATCGACTCGACGAGGCAGTGCTGCTGACCGTCCTCTCAGCGTTCAAGAGCGGTGACTTCGACGCTCGCATGCCGCTCGATTGGACCGGTGTCGCGGGCAAGATCGCGGACACGCTCAACGAGGTGATTGCGGCGAACCAGACGCTCGAGGACGAGCTGGCGCGCGTGAGCCGCGTCGTGGGCAAAGAGGGCAAGCTCTCTCAGCGAGTCGCATTGCGCGGGTCCGACCGGGTCTGGTCCGGGACGATCCAGTCGGTCAACAGCCTGATCGAGGACCTCGTACGCCCCACCAGCGAGATGCAGCGCGTGATCGGCGCGGTCGCCGATGGCGATCTCAGCAAGAAGATCACGGCCGACGTGCACGGAGAGATGCTCGAGCTCAAGACCACCATCAACGCGATGGTCGACCAGCTCAACGGCTTCGTCTCGGAGGTGACCCGCGTGGCGCGCGAGGTCGGCACCGAGGGCAAGCTCGGGCAGGCCGCCGCGGTGACGATCGAGGTCGGCGGCGTCTGGAAGGACCTCACCGACAACGTCAATCTGATGGCGGGCAATCTCACCGGTCAGGTTCGCAACATCGCCGAGGTCACCACCGCTGTGGCCAATGGCGACCTGAGCAAGAAGATCTCCGCAGACGTCAAGGGCGAGTTCCTCGAGCTGAAGAACACGGTCAACGCGATGGTCGACCAGCTCAACCGCTTCGCCTCAGAGGTTACGCGCGTCGCCCGCGAGGTCGGCGTCGAGGGCAAGCTCGGCGGCCAGGCCCAGTCGGCGGAGGTCGCCGGTGTCTGGAAGGACCTCACGGACAACGTCAACCAGCTCGCGGCCAACTTGACGAACCAGGTGCGGGCGATCGCGGACGTGGCCACGGCGGTCACCGAGGGTGACCTGACCCGTCAGGTCGGCGTGCAGGCAAGCGGCGAGGTGGCCGTCCTGAAGGACAAGCTCAACGAGATGATCCGCAATCTGAGAGAGACGACGCGGGAGAACACCGAGCAGGACTGGCTGAAGACGAACCTGGAGCGTTTCACGCGCATGCTGCAGGGCCAGCGTGACCTGGCGACGGTCTCGAGGATGATCCTCTCCGAGCTGGCACCGCTCGTCTGTGCGCAGCACGCCGTCTTCTATACGCTCGCAAGCCTCGAGGACGGTGGCGAGCCGGTTCTGATCTATCAGGCCGGCTATGGCTTCAAGGAGCGAAAGCATCTCGCGAGCCAGTTTCGACTCGGTGAAGGGCTGGTGGGTCAATGCGCCCAGGAGAAGGAGCGAATCCTGCTCACCGACGTCCCTTCCGACTACGTCAAGATCAGCTCGGGGCTCGGCGAGGCCACTCCGCTGAACATCATCGCCTTGCCGATCCTCTTCGAAGGATCGGTGCGCGCCGTCGTCGAGCTCGCCTCCTTCAGCCAGTTCAGCCCCACCCACCAGGCCTTTCTCGACCAGCTCACCGAGAGCATCGGCCTGGTGCTGAACACGATCGAGGCCAACACGCTCACCGAGAACCTGCTCAAGCAATCCCAGTCCCAGGCACAGGAGCTGCGCTCGCGCCAGGAAGAGCTGAGCACGTCCAACGAGGACCTCGCAAGCCAGGCAAATCGCCTGGCGGAGCAGTACAGCGAGGTCGAGCGCAAGAACCAGGAGGTCGTGCTCGCCAAGCGACTGGTGGAGGAGAAGGCCGAACAGCTCGCCGTCTCCTCCAGATACAAGTCGGAGTTCTTCTCCAACATGTCCCATGAGCTGCGCACCCCGCTGAACAGCCTGCTGATCCTCGCGGCCGAGCTCGAAGAGAATCCCGAGAAGAACCTGACCGAGTCACAGGTTGAGTACGCGAGCGTGATCCGCGCCTCCGGCACCGACCTGCTGCACTTGCTCGACGACATCCTCGACCTCGCGAAGGTCGAGTCCGGAACCGTGAGCCTCGACACCGAGGTCGTGCAGCTGAACGAGGTCAAGGCCACGATCGAGCGGGAATTCGTCCCCGTGGCCAGAAAGCAGGGCCTGTCCTTCACCGTTGAGCTCGCGCCCGAGCATCCCGCGATGACGACGGACGTCGGCCGCCTGCGCCAGGTGCTCAAGAACCTGCTCTCAAACGCCTTCAAGTTCACCGAGCGCGGCGGCGTAAGCGTTCGTATCGGCCCCGCCGAGAGCGGCTGGAACACGGAGCATGGCGGGCTCGCCGGAGCGGATTCGGTGCTCGCCTTCAGCATCAGCGACACCGGTATCGGCATACCACTCGACCAGCAGCATCTCATCTTCGAGGCGTTTGCCCAGGCTGACGGTTCGACGTCCCGTCAGTATGGGGGCACCGGGTTGGGCCTGTCGATCAGCCGCGAACTCGTACGGCTGCTCGGGGGCGAGGTGACGCTCAGCAGCTCCGATGAGGGCAGCACCTTCACCTTGTATCTCCCGGGAACCCTGGACGCACACAACGACGCGCGCGATCAGGGTGCGGCGAGCGCCGCAGCGCCGCAGCCCACGCCTGCGCGCGAGCACAGCCCGCTCGCACACAACGGCGCGGGCGCAAACGGGCTGCTCGCCGATTCGGGCAACGGGGGCGCAGACGCCGCCATCCCCGTGGTCGCAAGCGCTGCTTTCGTCTCCGCGCCGGCCAACGGCCACGTCAGGGCAGCGGGCGTCGCGGTGCTCGAGGCTCCCCTGCAGCCGATGGCCCCACTCGCGCACAGCGCCGGAAGCCGCTTGGAGGGCATGAAGGTCCTGGTCGTCGACGACGACTTCAACAACATCTTCGCGCTGGCGGCGCTGCTCAAGCGGGTCCACGTCGAGATGGTCTCCGCGGAGAGCGGTCAACAGGCGATCAAGCTCGTGCAGCAGGTCTCCGACGTCGACCTCGTGCTCGTGGACATCATGATGCCGGGCATGGATGGGTATGAGACGATGCGGGAGCTGCGCAAGCTCGCGTCAGGCGTAAGGATTCCGCTGATCGCGTTCACGGCAAAGGCTGAGGCGGGGGAGCGCCAGCGCTGCATCGACGCGGGCGCCTCGGCGTATGTGACCAAGCCCGTCAATACGGCGGACCTCCTTCGCGTTCTCGGCGAGTGGCTGCCCGCCGGCCCGGCGCGCGAACCGCCGGCAGACCCCGCGCAATGAGCGCCGTGTCCCTTGCCGTCCCCGCCGTTGCGCCCGACCCGGCGATCCTCGTTGTCGATGACAACCCGGTCAAGCGCGTGGCATTGCGGGCGATGCTCGTGCCGCTCGGCTACGCCGTGGTCGAGGCGGAGTCGGGCCGCGTCGCGCTGACGGCGCTCGAGCGCCAGGCATTCGCGCTGATCCTCATGGATGTGCGAATGCCGATCCTCAACGGCTTCGAGACAGCCAAGCTCTGCCGGCGACAGATCCGCGGCGCTCGCACGCCGATCATCTTCATCACCGCCCAGGGAGGTGACGAGGGCGAGGTGGCCAGCGCGTATGCAAGCGGCGCTGTCGATTTCATCTTCACCCCTGTCCTGCCGAACGTGCTGCGGGCCAAGGTCACGGCATTTGTCAACCTGTACCTGCAGTCGCAGGCGCTGCAGCGCTCGCTCGAGTCGATCACAACGCTCAATGGGGCGTTGCGCGACAGCGATGTTCGCACCCAGGCCGTGCTGGACAACGTGGCGGATGCGATCTTCATCCTGGACGAAGGCGGCGTGATCGACGCGATCAACCGCTCGGTCGGCCGGCTGTTTGGCTACCACGCAGGCGAGCCGGTTGGGCATCCGTTCGCCTTCATGATCGCGCCGGAGTGCCGCGATGCGCTGCGCGGGCTCGACGCCGTGCTGACCCGCGCAAGGGGTACGCCGAACCTGTCGACCGAGACGCTCGGTCGTCGCGCGGACGGCTCCACCTTCGCCGTGGAGCTCGAGTGCGGCGAAATGCAGCACGACGAGCGCACCTTCACGCTCGTCTGCGTGCGTGACATCTCCGAGCGTCGCGCTCACACCGACGCGCTCGAGCACCTGGCGCTCCACGATGGGCTCACCGGACTCGCCAATCGCACGCTCTTCGGCGATCTGCTGGCTCGTTCGCTTGCGTCGGCCCGGCGGGCAGATGAGCCGCGCGCAGTGCTGATGATGGATCTTGACGGCTTCAAGAACATCAACGACACCCTGGGACACGATCGCGGCGACACGCTGCTCAAGCAGGTTGGGGAACGCCTCGTCGAAACCCTGCGCGAGAGTGACACCGTTGCCCGACTCGGGGGGGATGAGTTTGCGATTCTGCCAGCCGAAGCGACGGACCTCCAGTCCGCGGTAGCCGTCGCGTTGAAGATCCAGCAGGCATGCGAGCTGCCGTTCACGACCAACGGTGAGACCATGCACGTGTCGCCGAGCATCGGCATCGCTCGTTTTCCTGAGCACGGCACCACGAGCGCCGAACTGCTTCATCGAGCCGATCTGGCGATGTACTCGGCCAAGCGCGCAGGCGACGGTCACGCTGTGTTCGTGGTGGGACAGGAGACCAACACCGCCGATCATCTTTCACTGCTTCAGGACCTGGGTCGCTGTGTCAGCCGCGACGAGCTGGTCCTTCACTATCAGCCCAAGATCGCCCTCGCCACGGGCAGGATCACGGGTGTCGAGGCACTGGTCCGCTGGCAGCACCCAAGCCTGGGGCTGCTGTCACCAGGACGCTTCATGCCCGAGGTCGAACGCACGCACTTGATTGCACCGGTGACGAGATGGGTGCTGGAAACAGCGTTGCGCCAGCAACGCCTCTGGCGCGATCAGGGCGTCGACCTGACGATGGCCGTCAACGTCTCCGCCCGCAGTCTCCGTGCGGCGAGCACGCTTCCCGAAGCGGTGGCCGAGCTGACCCAGCTGTGGGGCACCGCGCGCGGGCGTCTGACGCTCGAGCTCACCGAGAGCGCGCTGATCGGCGATGCCGCCGAGGCCGTCCTGAGCCGTCTGCACGCGATGGGTCAGGTGCTGTCGATCGACGACTTCGGCGCCGGATACTCCTCGCTGGCTTATCTGCATCGCCTGCCGGTGGAGGAGATCAAGATCGATCGGTCCTTCGTCATGAACCTCGCATCCGTCAGCGACGATGCGATCATCGTTCGCTCGACGATCGAACTCGCCCACAAACTCGGCCTGCGGGTCATCGCCGAGGGAGTCGAGGATGCGGACGCTGCAAGAATCCTCGTTGAATACGAGTGCGATGAAGTCCAGGGCTATCACTACGCGCGCCCAGCCGCTGCGGAGGATCTCTGGGAGCTGTTGGCCAACTCGGACGGGATCGCTACTGCGGGTTGTGCTTGACGACCTCGCCACGAGCGCGATGGTCGATCGCGACGCAGTGCCACGCAAGCATCGTCCATGCCGACTCGCGCCTGGCAGCTGTGTGTAGCTCGATCGACTCGCGAAGCGAGCTTGCAAGACGACGCGGGTCGATGCCCTTCCGGCAGTAGGCGATCGTTCCCAGGTTCATCAGCTGACGGGCCGTCCCCCGGAGCCTTTGGCCAGATATCATCACGACCGCGGTAAGGGGAGAAACCTCGAGAATCCCACGGACGGCACGGAGGCCGCCACCCCTCGGCATGACCAGATCGACGAGAGCTGCGTCGGGCTGATTGCTCTTCACGAGCTCGATCGCCTCTTCGCCGTCGCCGGCCATACCCACCACGTCGAAATCGAGATCGAGCGACGCGCGCAATATGCACTGAACGACGGGGTCGTCGTCCGCGATCACAAGACGAGGCCGACGGAGCGCAAGCGCGGATGCTTGCTTCGCCTGGTCTGGAGCCCCCGCCGAGAACTGAGACGCGCCGAGGATCATGGTCGCCATCCCCTCGCATCGTCGTTGCGAGACCCGGTCGTTAGCCCGCGCGCGCGGTCAGGACGAATAGGGCTCTCACGGCGCGGCGCGGCGCAACGCAACTCAATCGAACGTGAGGACGGCCTTCCCGAGAACCTGGCCGGCTTCGAGCGCGCGATGCGCGTCCGCGACCCGCTCCAGGGGAAACGTGGCACCGACCGCCACCCGCAGTTCGCCGGCGTCGAAGTGAACGGCCGACCGCTCGAGAATCCGCCGCTGGCGCTCGCGGTGCTCCGGCCAGCCGAACACCGATGGGGCGGGCATCCACGCAAAGGAGACCCGCAGGTTGCGATCGTGCATCGCCGTGATCGCCTCCGGCTCCCACGGGCTCTCGACGTTCGAGACGAGGTCGCCGTAGGGGCGCACAAGCGAGAAGCACGCCGTGAACGTCTTGCCGCCGACGGTGTCGTGGACCACGTCGGCGCCGTCGGCTACCGTCCAGGCGCGCAGCCTCTCCCCCACGTCCTCGTGTCGATAGTCGATGCACAGCTCGGCGCCGAGCGAGGCCGCGAGCTCGGCCTTGGCGCCCGGCGTGACGGTCGTGGCGACCCGCGCCCCCGCGAGGCGAGCGATCTGCACGGACATGTGCCCGACGCCGCCGGCGCCCGCCTGCACCAGCGCGAGCTGGCCCTCGCCGACGCGGGCGCGCTCGCGCAGCGCCTCCCAGGCGGTGATCGTGACAAGCGGCGCGGCCGCCGCCTCGACGAACGACAGCCGCTTCGGCTTGTGTGCGAGATAGCGCTCGTCGATGACCTTGAGCTCCGCGTAGGTGCCGGGCGTCGGCCCGAAGCCGCCGTCGCAGAAATAGACCTCATCGCCCGCTCGCACCCGCGTGACCGCCGGTCCGACGGCCTCGACGACCCCGGCTCCGTCCCAGCCGAGGATCGCGGGCAGCGATCCCCCGATCGTCCCGCCTGAGCGCAGCTTGTAATCGACCGGGTTGATCCCGGCCGCCCGCAGGCGCACCCGAACGTCGTGCTCCGCGGCGATCTCGGGCTCTGGCAGCTCAGCAAGCTGGAAGACCTCCGGCCCACCCACCGCCGTCATCAGCATCGCGCGCATGTACCGCTCGCACCTCCCGTCGAACGCCTGGATCACGATATCGCCGCATCGGCGACGCGCGAGTGAGCGCGTCAAGCTCGTCTCAGAGAGGGTACGACCGTTCCTCTCTCGCGATTGCCCCGCCGAACATAGGATGTATCCGGTGGGGCTCTGGCACGCATCCCGTGGGCTTGGGTGACGGTGGATAACGCGGCTGGGGCTGGGCCCGCCTCCCACCCGCGCGGCCGCATACATGCGGCCCATATTCATCTCGCGCTGCGCGACGCCAGGCGTCACCTGGGGAGATCGACCGCGAGGCTGGTCGGCTATGTGCTCGTCGCCTACCTGGTGCTGAAGCTGGTTCCCACGCTGACGCATGCGCTGAGCAGCCTCGAGCACGCTCGCTGGCAGTGGGCGCTCGGGGCGCTGGGTCTCGAGCTGCTCTCGGAGATCGGCTTCGTCCTCGCCTGGCGCGCGATCCTCGACCCGGAAGACCTGCTCGGTCGCGACGGGCGCGGCGAGCGGGTCGACACACGGGTCGCGTGGGCGCAGCTCGGGAGCGGCACGCTCGTCCCAGGTGGCTCGTGGGGCGGAATGGGTGTGGGCTCCTGGATCCTGCATCGCTTCGGCATGCCGACCAAGCAGATCGCCGAGCGCCAGTTCAACCTCAGCTTTCTGAACACGGCGGTCGATGCGCTCGCCGTGATCGTCTTCGGCCTCGCCCTCGCGAGCGGAGTCCTAGCGGGCGAGAGCGACCCGCTGTTGACGATCCTGCCGGCCGCGCTGGTCGCTGCTGCGGTCGCCACTGTTGCGCTGGCCCTCCCCCGCCTATCGACCGCTGCCAAGCGCGATCCGAGGAAGCACGCGAAGATCGCGGCCGCGATCACGACGCTCTCCGATGCCGTCGGGGACACGAAGCGGCTCCTGTTCCATCGAGGGAGCTTCGTGGCCGTGTTCGGGGTGCTGGCGTACCTCGTGTTCGACGTGCTCGTTCTCTGGAGCGCCTTCTTCGCGATTCACGCCCGTCCGGTCCCCGGTTTCGCGGTGGTCGTCATGGCCTACATCATCGGTGCGCTCGGCGGATCGATCCCCCTGCCCGCGGCGGCCGGCACGGTCGGCGGGATCGCCGCGGTGCTCGTCCTCTACGGCGTCGACCACAATCCCGCGATCGCCGCCGTGCTGCTGCATCAGGCGATCGCACTGCTGGTGCCGCTGGCTGGCGGCGGGATCTCCTACGCGGTCCTGCGGCGTCAGTTCGGCGCGATGCCCGCGAGCGACGCAGACGACTCGCGCAGCGACCCAATGAGGGAGACTGCCGAGCCGTGAACGACGAGATCGGCGACCCCGCGCGCTCTGAGGTGCCCGACGCAGAGACGCTCGCGCCCGTCTCGCGAGTCCGCGCCCTGTGTGAGCAAACCCTGGCGGCGAACTGGGCATCCGGCGAGCGCAACGGCCTCGCGTACGCCTACACGCGACCGAGCCCCGATCGCTACACGTGGCAGTGGTATTGGGATTCCTGCTTCAGTGCGATCGTCTGGCGTCGATTCGATGTAAAGCGCTCACGACTCGAGCTCGAGAGCCTGCTCGCCGCCGCCAGAGACGACGGCTTCATCGGGCACACGATCTTCTGGGAGCGACCGGTCAGCGGCGCGCGTCGCCTCTTCTACAACGTCATCGAGGAGACGGACTTCACGACCTCGACGATCCAGCCGCCGATGCTGGCGTGGGCATGGGCCGCGACCGTCGGCGACCCCGCTCGCGAGCCGGCGATCGTCGCTCACCACGAGTACCTCCAGCGCGAGCGCGACCTCGAAGGCGATGGCCTGCTGTGGCTGCTGCAGCCCGACGAGTCCGGGCTGGACGCCTCTCCGCAGTTCGACCCGATCTGGCGACATCGCGCCCAGGGGCTACCGGGGTTCGTGGAGCTCGTCCATCGCAACCGCGAGCTCGGCTTTCGCATCCAAGCCATACGAGAGGCCGGTGGGCCGATCGTGTGCGAGGTGATGACCAACGTGCTCTACGGCCTGTCCCAGCTCGCGATGGGCCGACCGTCCGTGACCGCCGCGCTGATCGATCGCCTCTACGACGAGCGCACCGGCTTGTTCATGCCCGAGGCGTGGCCCGCGACGGAGGAGCGGATCCCACTGACGTGGAGCGCGCTCGCTCCGCTGGCGCTCCCCGATCTGCCCGACGCGATCGGTAGGAGGCTGGTGGAGGAGCACCTGCTCACGACGCGCTTCTGGACCACCTTCGCTCCGCCGTCGGTCGCCACCGACGAGCCGAGCTTCTCGGTGCGCGAGCACTTCGGAGGGCTGCGCCGCTACTGGCGTGGACCGATGTGGATCAACAGCGCGTGGCTCATCTGGCTGGGACTCGTGCGCCTCGGATACTCCGACGAGGCCGCCAGTCTCGCGCAGGGAATCCAGAGCGCCATCCTGAAAAGCGGCCTGCGCGAATTCTACGACCCGCACGACGCGCGCGGGATGGGAGCGGAGAGCTTCTCCTGGTCAACCCTTGCCCTCGAGTTCCTCGAACCCGATCCCGACGCCCACAACAGTCACCTCGATGCGCACGGACCAGGCCGGAGCTAGACACGACCATGGGGCCACGCAGCAGAGGCGGGTGTGCGAGCGTCTCGCGGCCTACGTCTGCAAGCGCGCTTCGATGGCTGCGTCGAACGAGTTCGGATCGGTCGCCGAGAGCGTCGTCATCGCGCCCCCACTCGCGCCGATCAGAAACGACGGGGTTCCGTTGAGGCCAGCGTTCTCGGCGGCCTGCTCGTCGCTGGTGATCTCCCTGGCCAGCTCAGGGTCGTCGCGGTCACTTGCCCACTGCTCGAGGTCCAGACCCGGGATCTGGGCCGCGATGCCATGTAGGTAAGCGTCGGTGACATAGCCCGAGCCCTCCTCCCCCTGTTCGGCGTAGAAGGTCTCGATGAAGTGCCACGCCCTGGCCTGCCTGCCCGCCGCCAGCGCCGCGACCTGCTGGGCGATGAACACCTCGGGCTCTCGCGTCGCCGTCTGCAACGCGTGGTACTCGATCCGCAGCTTGCCCGACCGTACCCACCGCTGGATGATCGAAGGCAGCACCCCGAGCGAGAACTCCTTGCAGAAAGGGCACTCCAGGTCACCGAAGTACTCGAGCGTGACCGGCGCCGCTGGTTGGCCGAGCGCGTTTGCGCTCTGCGGAATGTCCGCGAGAAGGGCGCCGATCCCGTCGTCTTGCTCCATCGGGCGCATTATGCGCCAATCGGCCGGCAACTCGCGCGGGCGAGTGGCATTCAGGCAAGCAACGCCGGCACCGCGTCGCGTAGGGCTCGCAGGTGAGCGGTCCCGTGCGCGGTACGGTCGAGCAGCAGCGCCCCCTCGATCGCGCTGAGCAGCACGCGCGCTTGCGCGGCGGCGGTGTCGGCGTCGCGAGTGCGCCGCAGCGCGCCTTCGAACACGTCCGACCAGCGCGCGAACGCGGCGGCCGCGGCTAGACGCAGCGGTTCGCTGATGCCGGCGGCGTCGATGGCGGTCGGCGCAACCGGGCATCCGTCCCGCGGGTCGACCTCGAACGCGGCGATCATGCCGTCGATCGACCGCTGCGCAGCCAGCACGACGTCGTCGGTCGTGTCGAATGCGTGGCGCAGCGCGTCCTCGATCTGCTCCGCCGCAGCTTCGATCGCCGCGCGCGCCAGTTCCTCCTTACCGCCTGGAAAGTGGTGGTAGAGCGAGCCGTTCGCGGTGCCGGCGGCTTGCAGAAAGTCGCTCACGCTCGTGCCGGAGTACCCCTGGCGGCGGAGCAGGCGCCCGGTCGCGGCGATGAGCTGGGCGCGATGGCGATCGGGACGAGGCACACCGCGATGATAGTGGAGTGGACACTCTGGTACGCTCTGGAGCAATCACTCTACAACCAACGATTGGAGAACCCCGATGCCGATGATCGATGTCTACTCCGTGGCAGGAACTTTCAGCGACAAGCGCACGCTGGCCCAGGATCTCGCGAACGCCGTGATGCGCTGGGAGCAGGTCCCACCGATCGCACTGTTCTCGAAGAACACGGCCGCGTTCATCCACGAGCTCCCGGGCGACTCGCTGTCCAACGCCTCAGGTGACAGCAACTACGTTCGGGTACAGGTGCTCACCCCGATCGGCGTGCTGGATCGCGACAAGCAGCTTGGCGTGGTCCGAGAGCTGACCGACATCGTCGCCGCAGCGGCCGGCGATCCGACCCTCACCGAGCGCACATGGGTGCTGATCACCGAGTCGCCCGAGGGCGGCTGGGGCATCAACGGACACGCCAACACTGGAGCCGACATCGCTGCGCTCGCCCGCAGCGAACTCGCCGGGAAGTAACGCTCCAGCAACCCATTCGCGCGAGCTTCGAACGCCATGAGCGGAATCTAGGACGTCATCGCTGCGACGGCGCTGCTTCGGTCAACCGCCTGTTTCCTCGCGCCGTGGCTCGAGGGCCGCGGGCAGGTGCGACCTGGCAGTGATCCCGAGCTTGGGAAAGATCCGGTACAGGTGCGATCCGATCGTGCGGTGGGATAGGAACAGACGCTCGCCGATCTCGCGATTCGATAGGCCCGCTGCCGCGAGCTGTGCGATCTGCAGCTCCTGGGCGGTGAGCCGGTCGCGGGCGTCCGGCGTGCGCGGCCCGATCCTCTCGCCGGTGGCTCGCAGCTCTTGGCGCGCGCGTTCACTCCAACCCATCGCGCCGAGAGCGTCGAACAGGCCGATCGCGTCGCGTAGACGTGCACGCGAGTCTGCGCTTCTGCGCTGCCGACGCAGCCAGCGGCCGAACGAGAACAGGGTCCGCGCACGCAGGAACGGGTAGCCCTGCGACGCTTCGCCGAGCGCCGCCACGAAGTGCGCCTCGGCGTGATCGTCGTCGCTCAGCAGCGGTCGCGCGCAGGCCAGGCCGGCGCGCAAGATCGGGGCGTCGCTGCGCCTCGCGATCTGCTCGAGCTCGCCGGTGACCTTCGTGACGTGAGTGGTGTGCTCACCGCGAGCGCCGGCCTCGACGAGGTCAAGCACGGCCGGCCAGCGCATGAAGCGGTGATACGCCGGGTCGTCCTCGTCGAACACCGGCCAGAGCGCGCGGAATGCGTCGTCGTGACGTCCCTCGCTGAGCGCTGCTGCGCCCCGGGCAAGGTGCGCGGGGGCGAGCAGCGGGCCGCCCTTCATCGCCGTCAGCGCCTGCTCCGGCCCGGCGAGCATCGCATCGAGGCCGGTTTCGCTACCGCGCAGTGCTGCGGCCAGCGCGCCTACGAGCTGGCCGGTGAGTCCGTACTGAGGCTGGCGAGTTTCGCGCGCGAGGGTCGCCGCCTCGGCACCCGCTCGCTCGGCCGCTTCCCAGTCACCCGCATAGGCTGCGGCCCATGCGTAGTGGACGAGCGCCTGCGTGAGGATGCCGAGCCTGCTCTGTTCGCGCAGCCGCTCGACCGCCCGCGCGAGCAAACGCGAGCCCACCGTGAAGTCGCCCGCCTTCTCGGCGGCGATGCCCACATACATCGTCGCGACCGGATCGGTTATCTCCTGCGGGCGCAAGCGCGCGACCTGGCGCCGCACCGACGGAGCCGTAACTTCCGGATTGGCGAGTGCGACGACGGCAAGCAGTCGTGGGTCCTCATCCGGAAAGCCGATGCCTTCGGCCGCATCGACGATGTACTGCCGCGTCCGGGTACGGGACCGCGTCCACCAGCAGCGGTGCGCGATCGGCACCAGCGACCGCAACGCCGCATCCGGATCGCCGCCGGCGAGTAGCTGTTGCGCGATCGTGACGAACGTCTTGGCGGCGCCCTTCTCGAACCACACCTCACCACTGATCATCTGCTGCAACCAGGCCATGCGGGCGGCCTCGAGCGGACCCAGCTCGAGTGACTCCGCCTCACTCAGAAGACGGCTGACGACCTCGACGCGCCCGAGGTCGTACACGAGCTCCGCTGCCCGCACCAGCCGTTCTCCCTTCTGGCGCGGATCGGCGGTGAGCGTGGCGGCGCGCTCGAGTGCGGCCGCGGCGACCATGACCGCGCCGCGCCTACGCGCGATCTGCGCCCGCTCCTCCAGTTCCGACGCGACTTCCTCGTCAGGTCCCACCGCGCAAGCGGCGCGGTGCCACAGCCGGCGCTCCGGATCGCGCACGACCTCCGCCAACGCTGCGTACGTCGCGAGCCGCCGCGCCGGGGGCGCCGTGCTCTGCACCGCCGATCGGATCAGGGGATGCTGAAAGCGCACCTCGGATCCGTGCGCCTGCGCGAGGCCACGTTCGGCGGCGCCATCCAGAGCAGCAAGCGCAACCTCATGCCCACAGACGCGCGTGGCAGCCGACAGGAGCTCCGCGATCGAGGCTCTGCCGTCGAGCGCGGCGGCAAGCAAAACCAGGCGCGTGTCCTCGCCAAGCCCGTCCAGGCGCGCCCCGAACGCCCGCTCCAGGCGCGCGGTCAGCGCCGCCGGCGTCAGCGACAGCAGCTCGACGGGGTCGCCAGCCTCCGGCATCGCCCGCGCAAGCTCCACGAGCCCGAGCGGATTGCCGGCGGCCTCGGCGAGCACGCGTCCGCGCGCGTGCGGTGATAGGTCCGACGCGACGCGGTCGAGCAACTTCTCGGAGTCGGACGCGGACAGGCGTCCCACCTGGAGGATCGGCAACCCAGCCTCCTCGAGCACTGTCGAGAACCCGTTACGAAGGCCGGCGATGAACACCACCGGCTCATCCTCCAGTCGCCGCGCGATGAAACTCAGTACGTCAAGGCTCGAGCGGTCGAGCCAGTGCGCGTCGTCCGCGATCAACAGCAATGGGCTCGAGTCCGCTGCGTCGGAAACGAGCCGGTAGGCGGCGAGGGCGACACGGAACGGATCCGCCTCGACCAGGTCGGCCACGCCGAATGCCGCGTCGAGCGCCTGTCGCTGCGGGTCCGGAAGTCTCTCGATCCGATTGCCGATCGGCTCGAGCAGCTGGTGCAGGCCCGCAAAGGCGAGCTCGGACTCGGACTCGACGCCGACGGTCGTGAGCATACGAGCACCCAACGAGCTCGCGCGACCGCGAGCGCAGTCCAGCAGCGCCGACTTTCCGATCCCGGGCTCCCCGCGGATCACCAGCGCTCCGCCGCGGTCGCGGACGCGGTCCAGAAGCGCGTCGACTCGCGCAACCTCCTCCTCGCGCCCGACCAGCCCGGTGGTCGCATCCGGCGCGCTCGAGACGATCATCTGCCGAGGATAGGCGTAAGCAGTCGCGTGACTCAAGCGAATGCCAGCCGGTCAGACCTACGCTGCGTGGGTGGCAACGAGCCATGAGACTTACACCGTCAGACGCCTGAACGTCGAGGTGCCAGGCGTCCGTGAGTTCCAGCGGCTCTACGAGCAGGCGGTGCCCGCGAATCCGTTCGAGAAGATCGCCGGGCTCGTGGAGCGCGGCGCGAGCTGGGCCGAGGTGATCGATGCGCACGCGGAGTGGGCGCCGCACGGATTCCTCATCTACTGGCGCAACGACGTCCACGGCGTGATGCAGCTCGCGGGCGACGAGAACGACTGCATCGCCTACCTCATGGGCAACGTCACGATCGCTGAGCAGATGTTCCGCCACGATCCCCGCGCCATGCTCTACGCGCCACTGCGGACCGCCATATGGGAAGACGCACACGAATGCGCGTGGTTCACCGTCGACCAGCCGAGCACCCAGTTCGCCAGCTTCGGCATCCCCCAGGTCTCAGCGGTCGGAGTCGAGCTCGACAGAAAGCTCGCCGCGCTCTTGGAGGCGCTCCGCGTCGAGGTGCCGATGACCCTGCTCTCCTCGACCGCGGCCGCCTGATCAGGCTGCGAGAAGCAGTCGCACGACTCAAGAGAACGCGGACGCAACGAGTCAGGCTCCTGCTCGATTGCACAGGTACTACCGAAAGGATGAGCATGTCTCCGCAGAGCAAGCCGAGCATCGTCTTCGCCCACGGCCTGTGGGCCGACGGGTCGTGTTACCGCAAGCTGATCCCCACGCTCCAGGCCGAGGGGCACGAAGTGGTGTCCACCCAGAACAGCCTCGACACACTCACTGGCGACGTCGCCGCGGTCAAACGCGCGCTGGGGCGGGTCAGCAGCCCGGCCATCCTCGTCGGCCACTCCTATGGCGGGACCGTCATCACCGCCGCGGGAACCGACGATCGCGTTGCCGGGCTCGTCTACATCTCCGCACTCGCCCCGGACGAGGACGAGACGTCACAGAGCCAGCAAGAAAAGTTCCCCACCACCGATGTCTTTGCCCACATCGAGATCGCAGACGGGCGCATATGGCTGCTCCCGGACGGCATCGACTGCTTCGCGGGAGACCTGTCCGAGGAGGAGCAGAAGCTCGTCTGGTCGACCCAAGGCGTGCCGGCCGCCCAGCTGTTCAACGAAAAGGTCGCAGGCACCGCCTGGAGGTCGAAGCCAAGCTGGTACATCGTGGCCAACAACGACCGCACGGTCAATCCCGAGCTGGAGCGTTTCGTCGCGGACCGCATGGGCGCTAGCACCCACGCAGTTGACAGCAGCCATGTCCCCATGCTCTCCAACCCAGGCTTCGTGCTCGATGTGATCCGCGAAGCAGCCAGTGCGGTCCAGGAGTCGGCGGCCGCTGTCGTAAAGCCATGAGCACAAACACCGTAGTCGACAGCTACGTCAACGCCGAGAACCGTCGAATCGAGGCGGCAGACGGCACGACCTTCGCGTACCGCGACATCGGCAGCAGCGAGGTGCCGCTGGTGCTCTTCCAGCACTTCCGGGGAAACCTCGAGAACTGGGACTCCGCGCTCATCGACGCACTCGCGGAGAACCGCAGGGTCGTGACGTTCGACTACGCTGGCGTGGGTGGCTCGACCGGGCAGACGGACCACACCATTGCCGAGATGGCGCGGGGCGCGATTGCGTTTCTCGACGCCATGCAGCTCGCTGAAGTCGACGTCCTCGGCTTCTCGATCGGGAGCTTCGTGGCTCAGGACGTCACGCTGACGCGGCCGGCGCTGGTGCGACGCCTCGTGCTGGCGTCCTCCGCGCCCCAGGGCGCGGATGGCATGCACGGCTGGGCGAAGGAGGTGATGGACGGCGTAGGCATCCCGCAACCAGCCGCCGCGGGCGTCCTCTCCGTGTTCTTCGCGCCCTCTGCCGCGAGTCAAGCGGCCGGCAAGCAGTCACTGCAGCGCATCTATGGCGCCCGAACCGAGGACCGCGATGTCGAGACGACGTGGGCGACCCGGCTGGCGCAATACGACGCAGTGTGCTCGTGGGGCGAGCCCAACCACGCGCTCCTGCAGCGGGTCAGCGCGATCGACTGTCCGGTCTTCATCGCCAACGGCGACAGCGACCCGATGATCCTGCCGCGCTACTCCTACCTCCTCGCGGGCCTGATTCCGCAAGCCAAAGTCAAGATCTACCCCGACTCCGCACACGGCTTCCTCTTCCAGCACGCAACGGAGTTCGCCGCCGACGTCGAGGCCTTCCTCAACAGCACGAGCTGACGTCGCATCGATCGAACAGAAGCATCAAGCATGACCGGAGCGATATCGTCGATGCTCGGTATCAGGCCCAGCGAGGAGTTAGGAGGGTCAGGGTGGCTGACCACGATCCAGGCGACGCAGCCGCGGCCGCAGCCCGCGGAGATGCGAGCTCCCGCTCGAGGACCGTGCTCATCAGCCGTCGTGAGTCGTTCAACGCGGCGCACGAGCTGCGTGACCCGGGCCTGTCCGATGAGGAGAACCGGCGTATGTTCGGCAAGTGCGCGAACCTGCACGGGCACAACTACGTGCTCGAGGTCGTGGTCGCCGGCGAGATCGATCGCGCGACGGGCTTCGTGCTGGACCTGAAGCAGCTGTCGGACGTCATCTGCCGCGCGATCGTCGACGACGTGGATCACCGCAACCTCAACACGGACGTCGAGTGGCTCGACGGTGTCATCCCGACCGCCGAGAACCTGGCGGCAGCGTTCTGGGAGCGGGTCTGCTCAGAGCTCCCAGAGGGCGCGCTGCGCTCCCTGCGACTGTGGGAGACCGACAAGAACTGGGCCGAAGTCCGTGATCGCGACTGAGACGTCCCAGCGGCATGCGCGCGAGCTGCGATCGCGCTACACAGCCGCGGATCTCGCCGTGCTCACCCATGAGGAGGCGAGACGGTTCCTGGCCGGCGGCGCCGGTGACCCGCGAACCGACGTCACCCTGGCCTGGGAGCTGCTGTACCGGCTCGAGCCGGAGCTGTATGACCGGCTCGTGAGCGCCGAGCGGCTCCACCCGGGCGTGATCGATTGGCTGCCGGAGAACGTCGAGCGGATCGTCGAGGTGGCTGCCGGCACGGGGCGCTTGACGCTCGATCTGGTGGGTCGCGCACGCGAGACGGTCGCGATCGAGCCGGCAGCGCCGTTGCGTGAGATCCTCGAGCGCAAGCTCGCGCAGGCCGGCGACACCGGCCTGGCTCGCGTCAACGATGGCTTCTTCGACGAGCTGCCCGTGCGCGACGGTTTTGCAGACGTGGTGGTCGCCTGCTCAGCGCTCACGCCGCTGTCGGGACATGGCGGAGATGCCGGGCTGGCCGAGATGGAGCGGGCGTGCAGGCGCGGCGGGCGCGTCGTGATCGTCTGGCCGAACAACCTGCGCTGGCTGGCCGCGCATGGCTACCGCTACGTGCGCTTCGACGGAGAGATGTTCTTGGAGTTCGCGAGCCACGAGGAGGCCGTCGAGCTGGTCGAGATCTTCCATCCGCGCGCCGTCGGGGACGTCCGGCGCCTGGGGACGCGCCTAGTTCCCTATGACTTGCTGGGGATCAACCCGCCGCGCGACCTCGCCTACAAGGTGATCGCGCGATGAAGCTCGCGCTCGTCGCTCCGCTCGTCAGCGCGATCCGCGAGCCCCAGCGCGGCGGATCGCAGGCGTTCGTATCCGATCTGGCGCGCGGCCTCGTCGATCGAGGCCACGATGTTCACCTGTACGCCGCTTCGGGCTCGCAGGTGCGCGGCGTGCAGGTGATCGACACCGGGGTCGACCACCGGGCCCTGCAGGCGACCCTGTATCGCGCGTCTGACGGGGCGGCGGCTCGCGAGTCGGGCGCGGCGGAGCGGGCGTTCGCGGCCGTCTACCGCGCGGTGCGCCGCGAGGCGTACGACGTCGTCCACAACCACGCCTTCGATGCGCCCGCGGTCACGCTCGCGAGCGCAGTGCGCGCGCCGGTGCTGCACACGCTTCACCTGCCGCCCGACACGGCCGTGGCCGAAGCCCTTCGTCAGGCGGCCCGACGCGGCCCGCGCCCGACGGTCGCGGGCGTGTCGGCGTTCCACGCGGAGTCCTGGCGCCGGGTCGTTCCGGTGGACGCGATCCTGCCGCCGCTGATCCCCACGAGCTCGATCGCCTGGTCGCCGGCGGCCGGGGAGACCGCCGTGTTCGCCGGCAGGTTGAGCCCCGAGAAGGGCGCCGCCGAGGCGATCGAGATCGCACAGGCGGCGCGCATCCGCATCGATCTCTACGGCGACAGCTATGACCCGTACTACACACGGGAGCGGATCGACCCGCGACGGGCCGATCCGGGCGTCCGCGTTCACGCGGGCGTTCCGCGGACGACTCTCTGGGAGGCGATCGCCCGCGCGGCCGTCGTGCTCTGCCCCGCCAGGTGGGACGAGCCGTTCGGGATGGTCGCCGCCGAGGCGCAGGCGTGCGGAACCCCCGTCGTCGCGTTCAGGCGCGGCGCCCTGAGCGAGGTCGTCGTCGACGGCGCGACGGGCTTGCTGGTCGCGCCGGACGACACCGACGCGGCAGCCGACGCCGTGGCGCGAGCAGCCCGGCTGTCGCGCTCGAGCTGCCGCGAGCATGCCGAGCGTCACCTCGACCTCGAGCTGAGCCTCGACGCACATGAACAGCTCTACGGGCAGCTCGCCCCCGCTGGGATCGGGGCGGCGGTCGGTGGCTGAGCCGAGGCATTGGCTGGCGGGCAGGCTGGCGGTCGTGACCGGCGCCAGCCGCGGGATCGGCGCGGCCACGGCGGAAGCGATCGCGGCCGCGGGCGCGCACGTCGTCCTGGCCGCCCGCGACCGCGAGGCGCTCGACGCGGTCGCCGCACGTGTGCGAGACGGGGGCGGCGAGGCAACCGTCGTGGCGAGCGACGTCAGCGAGGCCACCGATGTCGAGCGGCTGTTTGCCACCGCCGCGGCGGCCGGTCCGCCTGCTGCGCTGGTCTGCGCCGCCGGCGTGCTGACGCCCGCGCCATTTGCCGAGACGACGCCGGAGATCTGGCAGCGCACGCTCGCGGTCAACCTGACCGGTTCGTTCCTGTGTTGCCGCGCGGCGTACGTCGCGATGCGGGCCGCGGGCGAAGGACGGATCGTCAACATCGCTTCGCTCTCCGGCGTGTACGCGACCGAGAAGTTCCCGGGCCTTGCCGCGTACAACGTCTCCAAGTTCGGCGTCATCGGCCTCACCGAGGCGATCGCAGTCGAGGGCAGGGCGCACGGGATCAGCGCGATCTGCATCAGTCCGGGTGCCGTCGACACCGAGATGCTGCGTCGCGCCAACCCCGACCTTCGCCCTGGTCTCACGCCGAGTGACGTCGCGGAGCTGATCGTCGCTGTGCTCGACAGCCGCCTGGCTCCCGCCAGCGGCGCGAACATCCCACTGTTCTCAAATGCGTAGGCGCGCGCGGAGCGATCGGCGGTGCCAGGGATGCCCGTGACCGACGACGGTCCCCCGATCGTGATCCTCGGCGGCGGCCTGGCCGGCGGAAACGCGGCGGTGACGCTGCGCGAAGAGGGCTTTCGCGGCCGGGTGGTGCTGATCGGCCGCGAGCCGGGGGTCCCATTCGGCCGGCCGCCGCTGTCGAAGACGTACCTGCGCTCGGAGGAAGACCTCTCCGGCTGGTATGTCAAGCCGGCGGACTGGTACCGGGAGCACGCCGTGGAGCGGCTGAGCGAGTCGAGCGTCGCCGCCGTCGACGCGTCCGGCCACACCGTGACACTCGATTCCGGAGAACGGCTCGACTACCAGAAGCTGCTGATCGCGACCGGCGCGCGCAACCGGCGGCTCGACGTCCCCGGGGCCGACCTGGACGGCATCCACCAACTGCGGACGCTCGCCGAGTGCGACGCGATCAAGCAGGAGGCCGTCGCCGATCGGCGCGCGGTGATCGCCGGCATGAGCTTCATCGGCTGCGAGGTCGCCGCCTCCCTGACCCAGCTCGGGGTTCACGTGACCGCGGTCTTTCCCGAGAAGTCGCCGCTGGAAAGGGTCCTGGGCGCCGAGGTCGGCACGGCGTTCGCGGCCATCCACCGGGCGAACGGTGTGGAGCTGTGCGCCGAGGATCGCATCGTCGCGTTCGAGGGGAGCGCGCGGCTGCAGACGGCCGTGACCGCCGCTGGCAAGCGCATAGCGTGCGACTTCGCGGTCGCCGGCATCGGGGTCGAGCCCGAGTTGCCGACGTTCACGGGCTCGCCGCTCGCGGTCTCCAACGGCGTGCTCGTCGACGAGCGCTGTCGCGCGAGCGCACCCGACATCTACGCCGCCGGCGATGTCGCCAACCACCTGCACCCGGTGTTCGGCCGCGTTCGCGTGGAGCACTACAACAACGCGGAGAAGCAGGGGCGCGCGGCGGCCAGGTCGATGCTCGGCTCCATCGACCCATACGCGTACATCCACAGCTTCTGGTCCGACCAGTACGAGCACAAGCTCGAGTACGTTGGCCACGCCACGACATGGGACCAGTTCGTCGTGCGTGGGAGCTTGCAGGAACGGAAGCTCGTCGGCTTCTACCTGCAAGGCGGGTCGCTGCTGGCGGCCGTCGGCCTCGACCGCGGCGGCGACCCCGAGCTGGACCGCGACTCGGAGATGGCGGCGTGCGCGCGCCTCGTGGCGCAGCGAGCTCGACCGGCTCCCGCTCGCCTGGCAGACGAACACGTTGACCTGTGGTCGCTGGCTAGCTGAGCGCGGGTCAGCGACTCCAGACCGAGCCTAATCCGGCAGCGTTCGCGGTAGCCCGAAGCGTGCGAGCAGCCCGTTGTCTGCGAAGCGCGTCAGGGCGCAGACGCGCTCGCCGTCGAGCGTGAGCACGAGCAGCCCGTGTGCGCGGGTGACCTGGGCGTGCGGGTCGCGGAGGTAGTAGCCGAACGCGGGCTGGTCGTTCGCGCGAGTCGCCACGAGGCGCACCCTGCCGGGCTCCCACCACGTCTGATGCAGGTAGAAGCCGGCAATCGCGGCGTGTCCCTGGTACTCGAGGGGCTCTGGGGGCATCGTCATCCAGGCGTCGTCGGTCAGCAACGCCACGACGCGGTCGATGTCGGCGCTTTCGAACGCGTCGGCGAAACGTCCGAGAAGCTCACGCTCCACGTGCGATCGCGGCAGTGGTGCGCGCTCACGGTCGGCTCCGCGCCGAGATTCAAGCGCTGCGCGCGCGCGTTGTAGCGCGCTGTTGACAGCGGTCTCGCTGGTCTCGAGCATCTCCGCCACCTCCGCCGCTCGAAAGCCGAGCACGTCGCGAAGCACGAGCACGGCCCGCTGCTGCGGCGCCAGCTGCTGAAGTCCTGCCACGAACGCCAGCGCCAGAGCCTCCTTGGTCTCGTACCGAGCCTCCGGCCCCGGAGAGCTATCGGGGAGCTCCTCGAGCAGGACGTCGGGATAGGGCTCCAGCCACAGCGGCTCGGAGCGGCGAGTCGGCTCGGGGAAGCTCGCGAGCGAACGACTGGAGACCTCGCCCGGGCGCCGGCGCCGCTCGCGCAGCGCGTTCAGGGAGCGGTTGGTCGCGATCCGGTACAGCCAGGCGCGAAGCGATGCGCGCTCCTGGAACTGGTCAAGTCCGCGCCACGCCGCCAAGAGAGTCTCCTGCAGAAGGTCCTCGGCGTCCTGCACCGACCCGAGGATCCGATAGCAGTGCAGCTGCAGCTCCCGACGGTAGGGGTCGGTGAGCTCGCGAAACGCCTGCTCGTCGCCCGCGCGGGCGTCCGCCAGCGTGCTGTCGCTCACCACGCCGCCCTCGTGTGGCCACCGCTCGAACCATCATCGCCCCTCGCTCGCGGAAAGTTGCCCGTAGTTGACATCGCTACTAAGGACACCGCCCGCGGAGGAAACTCGTCGGTCGCGCCGAGACCAAGCGTACACGTAACGACGCCGCGGCCCCACGCGTGCGCCCACGTCGCGCCCCAAACACGCGCGGCGGCCTCGAGAGCCCATCCCGGGGACACCGGCGGGGCCCGAAAGTCATCGGTCAGTTCTCCGCGACGGCCGTGTCTCATCGAGCGCCGGACAACACGACCTAGCGAAGAAGGAGAAGCTCCGATGACCGCCACCTCACCAACCATCAACCGCTGGCAGGCGTTCGCGCTGTTGGCCGTCGCGTACTTCATGACGGTCATCGACCTGACGATCGTCAACGTCTCGCTGCCCACGATCGGCCGCGATCTGCATTTCACCCAGACCAACCTGCAGTGGGTGGCGACCGCGTACGCGCTCACATTCGGCGGCTTTCTGTTGCTGGGCGGTCGTGCTGCCGATCTGCTCGGCCGTCGCCGCGTCCTGATGTCCGGGCTTGCCGTCTTCACGGCGGCGTCCCTCGGGTGCGCGCTCGCGACGAGTGAGACGGTTCTGATCGCCACGAGAGCCGTTCAGGGAGTAGGTGCCGCGATCATGCTGCCCGCCGCTTTGTCGATCGTGATGAACATGTTCGAAGAGGGCGCTGAGCGCAACAAGGCGCTCGGGATCTGGGGCGGGCTCGGCGCCGGCGGTGCGACGGTCGGGCTGATCGCCGGGGGGATCCTCACCCGGTATGCCGGATGGCAGTACATCTTCTATCTGAACGTTCCGATTGGCGCTGCCGCGCTGGCGCTGACACCGAGGTTCGTCCCTGAGAGTCGCCTCGCCATGGCGCGCCGGCGCTTTGACGCGCTCGGCGCGATCGCCGGCACGAGCGGACTGGTGGTGCTGGTCGACGCGGTCTCCCAAGCACCCCAGTACGGGTGGGGCGCCACGCGCACGGTCGCGCTGCTGGCTGCATCGGCGGCTCTGCTCGCCGCGTTCCTGTCGATCGAGAGCCGGGTCGAAGCGCCGCTGCTGCCGCTCTCGATCTTCCGCCTGCGTACGCTCGCCGGCGCGAACACGGCCAGCCTGCTGCTCGGCGCTAGCTTCTACTCATTCATCTTCGTCGGCACGCTGTACTTGCAGCAGGTGCTGCACTTCAGCGCGCTGCAGACGGGGGTCGCGTGGCTGGCGGCGTCCGTGACATCCGTCGCGCTCGCTGGCCTCTCGCAGATGCTGGTCACCCGCGGCGGCGCCAAGATCGTGATGGCGATCGGGATGACGCTGATCGGCGCAGGCATCGTCTGGGCAACCCAGGTGCCCGTCCACGGACACTTCCTGGCGAACCTCGCGGGACCGTTCGTCGTCGCGGGCGCGGGGACCGCATTCGCGTTCATCCCGATCTCGATCGCCGCGCTCGCCGGCGTCGCCGAGCACCAGGCCGGGCTCGCGTCCGGGCTGCTGAACACCTCCGTGCAGCTCGGTGGAGCTCTCGGGATCGCGATCGCATCGAGCGTCGCGGCCGGCCACACCGACGTCCTGCTCCACAGCGGCCACGCCATGCCCGCGGCACTGACCGGCGGCTTCCAGCGGGCGTTCTGGGTGCTCGGTGCGATCGCGCTTCTCGCCGTGCCAGCGATCTTCGCGCTCGTCCGCCGCGACGAGCTCTCAGACGCCGTGACCAAGACCACCATCCGCGAGGCGCAGCCCGCCCTCGTCCCCTCCAACTAACCACAACCAGCCAAGCGAAGGAGACATGACCATGAGCCCCAACAATGAATTGGCCGGCGCGACCACGATCGTCGTAGGGGCGAGCCGCGGACTCGGCCGCGGCATCGCCACCGCCTTCGCGCAGGCTGGCGACTCGGTAGTCGCCGTGGCCCGCTCCGCGCCGGCGCTGGCTAAGCTGGCGGGCGACGCTGGCGACATCCAGCCGGAGGTCGCTGACGCCAGCGACCCGACGGTGGCGGGCGTGCTGCTCGACCGCTATGAGCCTCAGACGCTCGTTCTGGTTGCGGGAGCCAGCCCGTCAATCCGTCCGCTGCAGGACCAGACATGGGAGACGTTCTCGGTCAACTGGCACACAGATGTACAGATCGCCTTCCACTGGCTGCGCGAGACTCTCCTGAAGCCGCTGCGGCCCGGCAGCAGGGTCGTCGTGATCAGTAGCGGTGCCGCGGTAGCAGGGTCGCCGCTCAGCGGCGGCTACGCCGGCGCCAAGGCGACGCAGCGCTTCATCACGGCGTACGCGCAGGAGGAGGCGAAGCGCGCCAACTTGGGCATAACGTTCACCGCGGTGCTACCCAGGCTCACGCCGCTGACCGACCTCGGCCGGCCGGCGGTCCAGGCGTATGCGGCGCGCAGCGGCCAGTCCGAGGAGGAGTACCTACAGCAGTTCGGCGAGCCGCTCACCCCGGAGGTTGCCGGCAGCGCCCTCGTCGAGCTGGTACGCGCCGATGCCGCCGACGTCTCGCCCGCTTATCTACTGACAAGCGCCGGCGTTCAGAAGCTATGAGGTGACGTCTTCGGTGGCGCAGACGCGTAAGGCTGTTCACAACGACAAGAAGGAGAGCGCAATGGCAATGAGCACCCCACCGACCGTCTCACCGCAGGAATGGGACGCCGCCCGCGAGCAGCTGCTGGTCAAGGAGAAGGAACTGACCCGTGCGCGCGACGCGCTGGCGGCCGAACGCCGGCGGATGCCGTGGATGGCCGTGGACAAGGACTACCACTTTCACGGCCCGAACGGGCCGGCGCGCCTGATCGACCTGTTCGGGGGTCGCCGTCAGTTGATCGTCTACCGCTTCTTCTTCGAGCCGGGCGTCACCGGCTGGCCCGAGAGCGGCTGCCGCGGTTGCTCGTTCGGGGCCGACCAGGTCGCTCACCTTGCGCATCTGAACTCGCGCGAGACCACGCTCGCGTACGTCTCACGCGCCCCCCAGGCCGACATCCAGCGCTGGAAGGCACGGATGGGCTGGGAGATCCCCTGGTACACGCTGACCGACGACTTCGACGCGGACTTCGGTGTCGACGAATGGCACGGCACGAACGCCTTCTACCGCGACGACGAGGATCGAGTCTTCCGCACGTACTTCATCAACAGCCGCGGCGATGAGGCGCTGGGCAGCGCCTGGGCGTATCTCGACATGACCGCCCTCGGCCGCCAAGAGGACTGGGAGGACTCGCCCGAGGGCTACCCCCAGACCAAGCCGTACCTGTGGTGGAACCTGCACGACGAATACGACCAGCCGACCATCCACGAGGCGGCCGAGCGCGCCCTCGCCAAAGAGCAGCACGAGTGAATCGAGGTAGCTCGACGTCCCGACCCGCGCGGCAAGCTCGCGCAGCCCGTCGCGATCGGGTTTGGTAGCTGAGCAGGCGAACGGCAGCTCAATCCTCGGCCGGAATGCCGATCGGCGGCTCCGCGGCGGGGCTGAGCTCACCGGCGATCGCGCACACCCCGGGAGCCCCACCAAACGAGGACGCGGCGAAGCCCGTCGCCTAATTCGTTGGCCATCCGGCCGCGTCGCTACGGTCGTGCCGGCGCCGCATGTCGTCGGTGCTCACGTCTACTCCCAACTCCGAGGCTAGGAGCGCCGCGATCGCACCACTGCCACCACCACCGGAGGTGCGCCTGGCGCGCCCGTCGCTTCGCGGAGTGCTTCGGCTGGTGCTGATCCTCGTCGCCTGCGCGGCCGTCTTGTATCTCGCCTGGCAGCTACAAACGGTGATACGGCTCGCGGCGATCAGTCTCTTCCTCGCGCTGGCCCTGCTGCCGATCACCGACAGACTCGATCGCGCCAGGCATGTGCCGCGGGCGGTTGTGATCCTGGTCATCTACCTGCTGCTCGCGGCCGCCGTTGTGGTGATCGGCGACGTGGTCGTGCCTAGTGTTGTGTCTCGGTTTTAGGTGGTGATTGTTGTGAGGGTGGCGCGGCCGCGGGCTACCTTGGCGAGGATTTGCTCGGCGGTGGCTGTCCATAGGAATGGCTCGGGGTTCTCGTTGTTGGCTT